>Ga0310696_10007599_pt1 | contig 12709 bp, 6 predicted proteins | sample AusTroGonzalo_MG_4_FD_203885 | JGI IMG/M metagenome (GOLD analysis project Ga0310696, IMG submission 203885) | Bovine rumen microbial communities from tropical cattle in Woodstock, Queensland, Australia - Gonzalo_02 (v2) (version 2) | ecosystem: Host-associated > Mammals > Digestive system >... | reverse complement strand
ACGATTCCCGCGCGAAGCGGAGAGAGCGTAGCCTATACCCCTGAAAAATCAGGGTGGCCGTGGCTCGTTTGCGGGTGCAAAGGTACGACGACTTTTCCATTCCTGCAAGCCTTTCATCAACTTTTTTATCCAAAAACACACTTTTTTCAAATTTCTATGACTTGAGTCAAGAGGCTCGCGCGCGAACATTTAATATTTATTTACGTGAATTCGGGATAAGGATCAGAACAAGAAAAGCTTCACATAGAGTTCCTTGGCCAATACATTCCATACCACAGAATCTCTGTCATCCGTATTTGACAGGGTAAGAAAGAAGGCTATGATTTCTACCCTGTCGTTACAGACGGGGTTATAACCCCCGTTTCAATGGCACGAGGTTATACAAGCGCCGAAGGTGCGGCAGAGTGTTCTGTCGCCCCGTTTGGGGCTCATATACAACGCCTACGTTAGCAGGGGTTATCACCCCTGCCTGTAGTCTCATCAGCCCTTCGGGCTTTCGTGGTCGTATGGCTGCGAATTTATTGCGAAAGCCAGAGTGCGGATTGTCGACACAGGGATTCCGTTACAGCGTTACAGTGTTACAGTTCCAAAAACGATTGTCTGAGGGTCAAAAATTAACTCTATATTTATATATATAAATATATATAAATATAGAAGTATTTTCGGGGTTATAGAATAGGGGATTTTGAACTGTAACACTGTAACGCTGTAACAGGGACGAGTGGACAGACGACTGGATGAGGGGATGGCGGATGGGAAATGACGGATAATAATGGCGATGCGAAGATTTGCGGCGGGGATTCGTGGAGCGCAACGGCGGCGCAGTATCTTTGCAGCGCAAAAGGGGACATAAGAGACCTGACTGACCCTCCTAAGAGACCACGCGCAGTCTTATAGGAGGGGGACAAGGGAGGGGTCACGTAGGAGACTGCGCGTAGTCACTTAGGAGCCCCTTGAACGGACATACATAAAGTAAGTTCCTACAATCTTTAAACTTTGATAATTTGACGGCATGGGAAATCGGGATAACAGCAAACAGAATTTGTTGATAATACACTCCAGAAACAATGGCAAAGGGTGTTACGCCCTTATTCCGAGCTTCGCCTACTGGTTCTGCACGATGCTGGTATCACGTCATTCCTTTGAAGGTCTTTCGATGATAAACTGCTCAGTACATCGGTTCGATGATATTCAGGAGTTTGATGGTGGCCTTGATGGCGGCTTCGGTCTGGTCGGCATCGAGGGCATGGGTGCGGAAGGTCTGCTCCTGGAACACCCATTCGATGGTGGTTTGCACAAGGGCATCGGTGCGGCCGCCGGGGGGGATGGTGACGGTGTAGTTGGAGAGCCAGGGGAAGGTGCGGCCGAGTCGGTCGCGGTAGATATGGCGCACGGCACGCACAAAGGCATCGTACTGACCGTCGCCCTGGGCGCTCTCCTCGTAGATGGCGTCATCGATTTGCAGGCGCACCTGTGCCATGGGGCGAAGGCCGTAGGCGGTGGAGACCATGTAGGAGTGGAGCCGCACGCGCTCGGCGTCATCGCCGTGTTTGAGGACGTCGCGGATGATGTAGGGGAGGTCTTCCTGAGTGACGTGTTCCTTCTTGTCGCCCAACTCGATGATGCGGGCAGTGACCTTCTTCATGTCCTCCTCGCTGAGGTCAAGCCCCAGCTCCTCGAGATTCATGCGCAGGCTGGCCTTGCCGCTCGACTTGCCGAGGGCATACTCGCGGCGGCGTCCGAAACGCTCCGGCTTCAGGGCGTTCTGGTAGAGGCCTTGCTTGTTGTCGCCGTCGGCGTGGACACCCGCCACCTGCGTGAAGACGGCACTGCCGGTGATGGGTTTGTTGGGCGGGATGGCGATGCCGCTGTAGCTCTCGACCATGTGTGCCACCTTGTTCAGCTCGACCTCGTTGATATTCGTCTGCGCATTAAAGTGATCCTTGAGAATCGCCTGCACACTGGCCAGCGGCGCGTTACCCGCACGTTCGCCGAGTCCGTTGATGCACGTATGCAGACCGCGTGCTCCGCCGAAGACGGCTGCGAGGACGTTGCTGACGGCCAGATCGTAGTCGTTGTGGGCGTGGAAGTCGAAGTGCACGCCCGGATAGCGATGCACCATCTGGCGCAGGTAGTCGAGGGTCTCCAGCGGGTTGAGGATGCCGAGGGTGTCGGGGAGCATGATGCGGGAGATGGGAGACTCTGCCCCCGTAAAAACCAAATCGATAAGAGAGTCCACCAGTCCAAAGACATAATTGTCTTCATGCAATCCAGAGGCTTCCCCTCCCTGAGGGGAGGGCGCAGGGGCGGGTCGTTTCATCCCCCCACTCCAGTCCTCAAGATACAAGTTTATGGTCAGACCCCGTTCGGCAGCCATGAGGACGTTTCGACGGATGTCAGCGGCGTGCTCGTCGAGGGACTTGCCGAGCTGTCCCTCACAATGGCGTCGCGAACCTTTGCACAATAGGTTCATAGTGCGCGCGCCCGCACGTTGAATCCAGTCGATACTCTTGCCGTCATCCACAAATCCAAGGACTTCGACACGGTGGAGCATATCGCGCTGTGCTGCCCAACGGGTGATGCGCTGCACGGCTTCGAGTTCGCCTTCGCTGACTCGTGCCGAAGCGACTTCCACTCGATCCACGTGCAAGTCCTCCAGCAGCGCGCGGCAGATAAGCAGCTTCTCGTGGGGCATGAAACTGACCCCCGAAGTCTGCTCGCCGTCGCGCAGGGTGGTGTCCATGATTTCTATGGAAGATCCACCCCCGCCTCCCATAAGGGAAGGGAGAGGCTGGCGTATAGCTTGTATAATGTTTTGCTTCATTTCGTCTTGTCCTTTTATTATCAATAAGTATCAAACCGGTAGGAAGCCCCTCCCTTACGGGAGGGGTATGGGGTGGGTCTTCTGACTCTCAACCAGGAAGTCGATGTCGTCGAGGCCGTTCATAAGACAGTACTTCTTGTAGCCGTTAATTTCGAAGGTCTCGCTGTGGCCGGTGGCAAGATTCGTGATGGTTTGCGAGGGGAGGTCAATGTGCACCCGAGTCTGCGGGTCGGCCGCGATGCTGGCGAAGAGTTCATCGCGGAAGGCGGGGGTGACGACCACAGGGAGGACGAAGCAGTTGAGGAGGTTGCCGCGGTGGATGTCGGCGATGGAGGAGCTGACGACTACTCGCACACCATAACCAGCCACGGCCCACGCTGCGTGTTCACGGCTGCTGCCGCTGCCCCAGTTCTCTCCAGCCACGATAATCTGATGCACTCCCTCGCGCGGCGGCTCAGAGAAAGCCGGTTGGTTGAGCACGAAGTCCTTCACCGCCCTACCCTTGGTGTCGAAACGCAGGTCACGCATGAAGGCGTCGCCGAAGAAATGCGGGTCGCGTGTGGTGCTGGCGAGGTAGCGGGCGGGAATGATGAGGTCGGTGTTGCAGTTGTCAATAGCGATAGGCAGGCAGGTGGAAGTGAGGGAAATGAAAGATGGCCGATGAGAGACAGGAGCTGGCTGTGCAGCCTTCTCTATCATCTCCCTCGGATCCGTAATCACCCCCGTAATGGCACTTGCGGCTACGGTCAGCGGACTTGCGAGAATGGTGCGGGCACCGGGGCCTTGGCGGCCAACGAAGTTGCGGTTAGAGGTGGAAAGGCAGAGCTTACCTGTCGGCACTTTGTCGGCATTCATGGCCAGACAAGCGGAGCAGGAGGGCAGACGCAGCTCGAAGCCTGCCGCCTCCAGTATTTTGTCGATGCCCTCGTCGATTATCTGACGGCGCACGGCCCAGGAGCCAGGGACGAGCCAGGCTGTAACGTTCGCGGCTTTTTGCCTCCCCTTGACCACGGAGGCGAAGGCGCGAAAATCCTCGATGCGTCCGTTGGTGCAGGCACCGAGGAAAACGTAGTCCACGGGGATGCCAAGGAGGCGCTGGCCAGGGCGGAATTGCATGTAAGAAAGCTGACTGCGCAGTTGTTCGACAGCGGAAGAACCACCCTCCACGGAACCAGCGGCAGAAGCCACTTCTTCCTCGGTCGGGATAGCGCCGTCAATGGCGATGCCAGCACCGGGATTGGTGCCGTAGGTGATGCGAGGGGTGATGTCCTCGGCACGGTAGACTACTTCTCGGTCGAAGACGGCGTCGGGGTCGCTGTGCAGGGTTCGCCAATGAGCCACAGCCTTGTCCCAAGCCTCGCCCTTGGGCGCATACTCGCGGCCGCGCAGATAGTCGAAGGTGGTCTCGTCTGGCGCGATGAGTCCGGCTCGGCTGCCCATTTCTATAGAAAGGTTGGAGAGCGTGAGGCGTCCTTCCATCGAAAGGGCACGGACGGTAGAGCCAGCATACTCCACGGCGTAGCCCGTGGCATCGCCCGTACCCATCTGAGCCATAATGTAGAGGGCCACGTCCTTGGCCGTGACGCCGGGTGCGAGGGAACCGTCAATGGTGATGCGCATGGTCTTGGGCTTCTGCTGGAGGATGCACTGCGAAGCCAACACCTGTGCCACTTCGCTTGTGCCGATACCCATAGCCAGAGCACCCAAGGCACCGTGGGTAGAGGTGTGGCTGTCGCCGCAAACGATGGTCATTCCCGGCAGCGAAAGTCCCTTTTCGGGGCCTACTACGTGGATGATACCGTTGTCCTCGGAGCCCATGTCGAAGTGGGTGATACCCGCCTCCTCGCAGTTGCGTCTGAGGGTCTCCACCTGCGTCCGCCCCTTCTCGTCCTCAATTTCTAATCTCTCATCTTTCATCTCCGACGGCGTATTGTGGTCGGGCATGGCGAAACACTGCTGAGGACGCAGCACCATCAAGCCTTTGTCACGCAGCGTGTCAAAGGCCTGCGGCGAGGTTACTTCATGGAGGTACAGGCGGTCGATATACAACTGCGCGGGACCACCCGGGATGTTTTGCACCACGTGCGCGTCCCAAATCTTGTCAAATAAAGTCCTCATGTCGTGTCTTATTTCTTGAATTTATTGATACAATCAATATAGGCCTCGACGGAGGCTGTAACGATGTCCGTATTGGCGCCGAAGCCGTAGTAGAGGCGGCCGTCGTACTCCACCTGCATGTGAACTTTTCCCACATCGTCCGAGCCTTTGGAAATAGCCTGAATGGTGAACTCCTTCAGCGTCATCTGGCGGCGAATGATGGCTTTCAGCGCCTTGATGGCAGCATCGACGGGGCCGTTGCCAGTGGCCGAAGCTTCGAAACGCTCGCCACTGATATTCAGTCCCATGGCTGCCACGCTGCGCACACCCATTCCAGTAGTCACCTGCAAATAGTCGAGCTTGATGGCGTTGGTGGCCGAGCGGTCTACGCCCGCCAACATGAGGATGTCATCGTCGGTGACCTCCTTCTTCAGGTCGGCCAGCCGCAGGAAAGCCTCGTAGGTCTTGTCGAGGGCTTCTTCCGAGAGCTCTACGCCCAACACCTGAAGACGGTGTTTCAGGGCGGCGTGACCGCTGCGGGCGGTGAGCACGATATTGTTGTCGTCTATGCCCACGTCCTTTGGGTCCATGATTTCGTAGGTTCCGACGTTCTTGAGCACACCATCCTGATGAATCCCGCTGCTGTGGGCAAAGGCGTTGCGGCCCACGATGGCCTTGTTGGGCTGTATCGGCATGTTCATCAGCGAGCTGACGAGGCGCGAAGTCGGATAGATGCGTTGCGTATTGATATTTGTCTCTATGCCGATGGAGTTGTGGCACTTGAGAATCATCACTATTTCCTCCAAGCTGGTGTTGCCTGCCCGCTCGCCGATACCATTGATGGTGACCTCTGCCTGACGGGCACCGTTGAGAATGCCCTCCATGGTGTTGGCCGTAGCCAGTCCAAGGTCGTTGTGGCAGTGGGTGGAAAGAATGGCCTTTCCGCTGGAGAGGCCGTCGACGTGTTCCATGAGGTATTTGATCTTGGCACCGAACTCGCCGGGCAGACAATAGCCCGTGGTGTCCGGGATGTTGCATACGGTGGCTCCCGCCTTGACCACGGCCTCGACGACGCGCGCCAGGTACTCGTTGTCAGTGCGCCCTGCGTCCTCAGCGTAGAACTCCACGTCCTCGCAGAAGCGTTTGGCGTACTTCACGGCAGCCACGGCACGCTCGATTATCTCTTCGCGTGTGGCGTTGAACTTGTATTTGATGTGGGAGTCGCTTGTGCCGATTCCTGTGTGGATGCGCTTGTGCTTGGCATAGCGCAGGGCCTCCATGGCCACATCGATGTCGCGCTGCACGGCACGAGTGAGGGCGCAGATGGTAGGCCACGTCACGGCCTTGGAAATCTCGATGACGCTCTGGTAGTCGCCCGGCGAACTCATGGGGAATCCCGCCTCGATGACGTCCACCCCGAGGGCTTCCAACTGCTTGGCCACCTGGATTTTCTCCACGGTATTCAACTGGCAGCCCGGCACCTGCTCGCCGTCGCGCAAGGTGGTGTCGAAGATAAAGAGTCTGTCATTCATGTTCTTTCTGTCCTTGCGTTATTTGTTTGTTAATCTGTTCAGTCCCTTCATGGACAAAGAAATCCTACCTCTGCGGCGGTCAACCTCCGTTACCCTGACCCGCACGTGCTGATGCAGTCTCACCACGTCAGTCGGGTGACTGACAAATTTGTCTGCAAGCTGGGAAATATGTACCAGCCCATCCTGATGTACCCCGATGTCTACGAAAGCGCCAAAGTTGGTGATGTTAGTGACAATTCCCGGCAACTCCATTCCCTCCACGAGGTCGTCGATGGAGGCAACGCTGCTGTCGAACTCAAATTCCTCCAGCGCCTCACGCGGGTCGCGTCCGGGCTTCTCCAGCTCCTTCATGATGTCCGTGAGGGTGGGCAGTCCCACTTCTGCGCTCACATAGTTCTGGATGTCTACGCGGGCACGCAAGTCCTTGTCTGCAATGAGGTCGGCCACTTTGCAGCCTTGGTCCTTGGCCATCTGCTCCACGAGGGCGTAGCGCTCGGGATGCACGGCGCTGTTGTCCAACGGGTTCTTGGCGCCGCTGATACGCAGGAAGCCGGCACACTGCTCAAAGGCAGCAGCACCCAGCCGTGGCACTTTCTTTAACTGGGCACGGCTGGTGAAGGCTCCGTTCTCGCGACGGTAATCGACAATATTCTTTGCCAAGGCCGGACCGAGCCCGCTGACGTAGGTCAGCAGATGTATGGAGGCCGTGTTGAGGTCTACGCCTACGGAGTTCACGCAACTCTCCACGGTCTGGTCGAGGCTTTTCTTCAGTTTGCCCTGGTCAACGTCGTGCTGGTACTGCCCGACGCCGATGCTCTTCGGGTCAATCTTCACCAGTTCCGCCAGCGGATCCATCAGTCTCCGCCCGATGCTGACGGCACCGCGCACCGTAACGTCCTCGTCGGGAAACTCGTCGCGTGCGACCTTGGAGGCGGAGTACACCGAGGCACCGTCCTCGGAAACAACGTAAATAGGGACGGATGACTGATGATGGATGATTGTCTCTACGAAACTCTTTGTCTCGCGGCTGGCCGTTCCGTTGCCGATGGCGATGGCTTCCACTTTGTATTTTCGTATCATCTCGGCCAGAGCCTCGGCGGCTTCGGCAGGCTTGCGGATGGGAGGATGCGGAAAGATGGCTTCGTGGTGGAGGAGGTTTCCCTGTGCGTCGAGGCAGACGACCTTGCAGCCGGTACGGAAGCCTGGGTCGATGCCCATTACGTGCTTTTGTCCCAAAGGCGCTCCGAGCAGCAACTGCCGCAGGTTCTCGGCAAAGACGCGGATGGCCTCGTCGTCGGCCTTCTCCTTGCTCTCTGCCGCAAACTCATTCTCGATGGACGGGCACAGCAACCGCTTGTAGCCGTCAGCGACGGCCTCGGCAACGAGCATGGAGGAGGGTGACGTACCGCGTACCCATATCCGTTGCAGCCTCTCGACAACCTCTTCATCGTCCACGCTGATACCTACGCGCAGCACTCCCTCCGCCTCGCCCCGGCGCATGGCCAGCAGGCGGTGGCTGGAGCAACGCTTCAGGGGCTCACTCCAGTCGAAGTAGTCCGAGAACTTGGCAGCCTCGTCCGTCTCGGCCTTGGCCTTGACGACCTTGGACATGATGACGGCCATGCGGCGGAAAATGCCCCTGACGGTCTGGCGCGAACGTTCATCCTCGCTCACCATCTCGGCGATGATGTCCTGTGCCCCCTTGAGGGCGGCTGCGGTGTCCTTCACGTCGCCGCACACGAACTTGCGTGCGGCAGCCTCCGGGTCGGCTTCGCGTTGCAGGAGCAGCAAAGTGGCCAGGGGTTCCAAGCCCAACTCCCTCGCCACCTGGGCGCGGGTGCGTCGCTTGGGCTTATAGGGCAGGTAGAGGTCTTCGAGCTCGGTAGCGTCCCAGCAGTCGGCGATGCGCTGTTGCAACTCGGGCGTCATCTTCTCGAGTTCCGTGATGGTCTTCACGACCGTCTCCTTGCGTTTCTGGATTTCCTTCAGGCGGTCATTCTGCTCGCTGATGGCTGCAATCTGTACCTCGTCCAAGGCTCCGGTCTGCTCCTTTCGGTAGCGGGCGATGAAGGGAATCGTGGCTCCGTCATCCAGCAGCCCCAATGTGCCTTCGACCTGACGCTCGCGCAGTCCTAATCGTTGGGCGATGAGGCGTGCAAAAATGGTTTGTTCCATGCGGCAATCGTTTTCTTTCTGCGGCAAAGGTAAGGAAAAGTCTTCAAATAGGCCGTCTCAGACGAAAAACTTTCAACTTTAAACTTTCAACTTTAAACTTTTTACTACCTTTGCGGCCAAAAATAAAGAAAAGGCCATGAAAATAGGTGAAAAAGTCAGGTTCCTGAACGAAGTCGGCGGTGGCGTCATCTCCGGCTTTCAGGGCAAAGATATCGTCCTCGTCGAGGATGAGGACGGATTCGACATCCCCATGCTGCGATCGCAGGTGGTGATCATCGAGACGAATGCGAATAATTTTGTGCGAAAGCCGAAGCCAGCTCCCAAACCCGAGGCGAGGCAGGCCGAAAGGACTCCGGCCGTCGAACGGGCCAGTCTGAAGGCCGCCCTCAACGCCAACCTCAACGAGGAGGAAGAGGAGACGGAACCTGCCGACCGTCCCATCACGTATCAGGCCAAGCCCAAGGAGCGCAAAGGTGGCGAACTGCTGAACGTCTGCCTCGCCTTCGTGCCGGAGGACTCCCGCGAACTGACCAGCACCCGCTTCGAGGGCTACCTCATCAACGACTCCAACTACTTCGTCAGCATCTGTCTCGCCAACAACGAGGGAGCCGCCTGGCACGTCCGTTGGCAGGGCACGATGGAACCCAACACCAAACAGCTCGTCGAGACCTTCGACCGCTCCATTCTCAACGACCTCCAGCGTCTCTCGGTACAACTCATCGCCTGGAAGCAGGACAAGCCTTTCATGCTCAAGCCCGCCGTGGGCGTGGAACTGCGCCTGGACACGGTGAAGTTCTACAAGCTCCACGTCTTCCAGCCCTCGCCCTTCTTCCGCGAGCCAGCCCTCGTCTATGACATCGTGCGCGACGACCGCCCCATCAAACAGGTTTTCGTCGAGGCCGAGGAGGTGTTGGATGCCATGCGAGGGGTGGAGCCTGAGCCGGAAGAAGAGGATTTGACAGCGGAAGACAACCCTTCCGAAATGCCAAAAGTGCCCCAGCGTACCCGCGCCGAGGAGCGTGAGGCGCTGAAGGCTGCCAAGCGGGCTCTGAAGGCCGAAGAACAGGCCAAGAAACAACAGGCCAAGTCAGAGCGCAACCCCCACTTCTCCAAGCCTAACCACACGCCAGCCGACAACGACATCCTCGAAGTGGACCTCCACATCAACGCCCTGCTCGACAATACGGAAGGCCTCTCGCCCAGCGTGCTGCTGAACACCCAGTTGACCGAGTTCCGCATCATCATGGACCGCCATATCCGCAAGAAAGGCCAGCGCATCGTCTTCATCCACGGCAAGGGTGAAGGCGTGCTGCGCGAAGCCCTCATCAAGGAACTGCACCGCCGCTACCGCACCTGCACCTATCAGGATGCCTCCTTCCAGAAGTACGGATTCGGCGCCACCATGGTAACGATTGGATGAGAATGAACACTCCTAAAGACCTCCGCATAGCAGACTTCGCCTACGACCTGCCCGACGAACGTATTGCCAAGTATCCGCTGGCCGAACGCGATACCTCCAAGCTGCTCGTCTACGACCACGGCGACATCAGCCATCGCCACTTCTGCGACCTTCCCGACCTATTGCCCGAAGGCTCGCTGCTGGTGATGAACAACACCCGAGTCATCCAAGCACGCCTCCACTTCCGCAAGGATACGGGTGCCCTCCTCGAAGTCTTCTGCCTCGAACCGGCCGAGCCGCACGACTATGTGCTGATGTTTCAGCAGACGGCGCAGTGTACGTGGCACTGCCTCGTGGGCAACAGCAAGAAATGGAAGCAGGGACCGCTCACCAGAACCATCAACGTCGAGGGACGGGAAGTCGTGCTGACTGCCGAGCGTGGCCAGGGCGACCTCATCCATTTCTCGTGGTCTGACCCCGCCGTCGCCTGGGCCCAAGTCCTCGATGCCTGCGGCGAGCTGCCCATCCCTCCCTACCTTAACCGCAAGACCGAGGAGAGCGACTTGCGCACCTACCAGACCGTCTACTCCAAGGTCAAGGGCAGCGTGGCCGCTCCCACCGCCGGACTACACTTCACCCCCGCCGTGCTCGAGGCCATTGACCGTCGCGGTATCGAACGCGCTGAACTCACCCTGCACGTGGGCGCCGGTACCTTCAAGCCCGTCAAGAGCGAGCGAATCGAAGGACACGAGATGCACAGCGAATGGATCTACGTCCCACGCAGCGTCGTCGAAGCCCTGCTGCACCACAACGGCGAATGCACCGCTGTGGGGACAACCAGCGTCCGCACCCTCGAATCCCTGTACTATATAGGCCAGAAAATCCTGGCCAACCCCGATGCCACCGAGGAACAACTGAAGGTGGGGCAGTGGGAACCGTATGAGGAGTTCGAAGGTTCAAGGTTTAAGGTTCAAGGTTCCGCTCCCAACTCTCAACTTTCCGCTCGAAGCTCTGCTTCGCTTGACCCTTCAAGAACTCTCAACTCCCTCCGCGCTATCCTTGACTGGATGGACCGCAACCGCACGGACGCCCTCCACACTTCCACGCAAATCATCATTGCTCCCGGCTACCGCTACCACATCGTCCGCCGCATGATCACCAATTTCCACCAGCCGCAGTCCACCCTCCTGCTCCTCGTCTCCGCCTTCGTCGGTGGTGAGCATTGGCGGGACATCTACCGCTACGCCCTCGACCACGACTTCCGCTTCCTCAGCTACGGCGACAGCAGCCTGCTCATCCCGTAACCTTTTATGAACAGCTCAAAAGTTCATAAAAATATGCTTGTGGAAATCTTTGTCAAGGGGAATATAAAAGTTTTTTGTCTAAAAAGGGCGTTTACCGTCACCTTTCCTTCTACTCGTCCGATAGTCAGTTGGTTACGGGTGACGGTAAGGTGACGGTAAGGCTGTTTTTGAGCAAAAGGAAACCCGATGTGGCTGATAATGAGGACGAAAGATTTTATTTACCGTCACCTTTTTGGTATGAAGGCCAAAAGGCTTGCAGGAACGGAAAGAAATTATAAGGAACTAGCAAGGAAAGGAAACAAATTGGCACTAAGCACTCTAAAGCCACAAATAGGGACGAATAAAGAAAAGAATGCGCAAGAATACGCAAGAATTTAATTCAAAGAATACGTAATGTAAGATAAAGAACCAAATAGATTTTTAATGCACCACAGATTTCACGGATTACACAGATTCCTTTGCTAGCAGTTTCGTAAATCTGTGAAATATGGAATAAAAGTACAGACTATAAGCCGGAAGAAATCTGTTTAATCTGAGAAATCTGTGGTGGCGTAGCCTATTTATGTCTGATTTCTGTAAGATTTAGGTTCCCTTGCTTGTCTCGCTAATGAGACACGCCCGAACCCTTAAGGGTTCAGGGCCAAACCCTTAAGGGTTCCCGCTATAACCCTTAAGGGTTCATGCGTATACCCCTACGACTTCAAGATGATATTGACAGGGTGACGGTAACTCAACGAATATATCTGACTCATACACAGTCGCTTGAAGGGGGTTTTTGAACATAAGAATCGCGAAATGCCGTTTACCGTCACCTTACCGTCACCCGATAGCTGGCTGACAATCTGCTTGTTAAGCGGAAAAGGTGACGGGTGATGGTAACTTTTACAACAAACTTTTTTATGGATCTTGACACTTAAATACTCACTTTTTCTTCCCTTTTCTTTGTCACCCCCCAAAAACTATGTATTTTTGTCGCGGACAGCATCGGGAGCACGGTGCTGACGGCGCAACATCGGGCAGCGGAGGCCGCAACATCGGGCAGCGAAGGGTGTAGGATGGGGCAAGCAAGGCCGCAGGACGGGGCAGCGTCACATCGCCCATAGAATCCACCGCCCTGCACTTTTCTTCCGAATTGCTTGGGACGAAAGTCATTTGTGTATAACGTTTGCAACATAAAACCCATAAACCTAAAATCCGCAGATAATTTTTCAACGGTCTAGTCTTGCCGTCATTTGAGACATGCCTGTCTGTTTTTTTTGCCATACAAGCGCGTAATCCGACGGGACATGAACTAGTTCCCCCTTACCCCGTAAGGTCGAGAGGCTTAGACCAAAGCATCAGCGAAGGAAAGTTAGCCTATCCGTGTTCCCAAATAATG
>Ga0310696_10007595_pt1 | contig 12712 bp, 10 predicted proteins | sample AusTroGonzalo_MG_4_FD_203885 | JGI IMG/M metagenome (GOLD analysis project Ga0310696, IMG submission 203885) | Bovine rumen microbial communities from tropical cattle in Woodstock, Queensland, Australia - Gonzalo_02 (v2) (version 2) | ecosystem: Host-associated > Mammals > Digestive system >... | reverse complement strand
AGGTGATAGTGAAATAGACATATAACAACGGGATGGCTAAGTCGAAGAGATGAATATGGTTCAGGATCAACACCTGAGCCACACAAAGGACGAAGAACCATCCCAAACGTTTGAGCAAATCTACTGACATATCACCGGTCCCTATTAGTGAGTGCCATCGAGTCACGGGCAGCTTCTAAAAGCTTGGCCTGCTCGGCAACACGCTTATCACTGATGACACAGACATCACGCAAGCAACTGAAGTCGGTACTCAGACGCAACTGCAGCCTATACGACAAGCCATCAGCAGAATTAAACACCTTCTCAATCTGTCCCACCAGCACACCAGAGGGAAAGATAGAAGAATAGCCACTGGTTACAACCCACTCCCCTTTCTTAAAACGAGCATGGCGAGGCACATCCTCCAGATAAGCAATGGCGGGATCTTTCCCATTCCATCGCAGATAGCCGAAATAATTGCTGTTTCGGATAGAGCAGCTGATGCGCGACATCGTCGTATTCAAGGCAGGAATCACAACGGAGTAATGCTCTGACACAAGATACACCACACCTACGACACCATTACCACTGGCCACGCCCATGTTCACCTCTACGCCATCGGCAGCGCCCTTGTCAATCGTCATCAGATTGTCGGGTTTGTGAACAGTGTTAGTAACCACCTTGGCAGGAATAAGCTTATATTGGCTGAGAAACTGCAGTTCCTGACGCTCTATCACCGTAGTGTCATGCGTGACCTCCGTATAGAGGCGACGCAACTGGTCCACCTGTCTTTCCAAGTAGAAATTACGCAGGGTGAGTTCCTCATTGGCGCGTGTCATGCTGAAAAAAGAAGTAACATCACTCTCCAGTTCATACACTTTTCCCACCGCCACATTGGCAGAAGAAAGCCATACGCTGCCCTGATAACTGTTATACTTAAACAGCAACACAGCACTGACCACTTCCAGGAAAACGAAAAGGAGCCAATGATGATACTTCCTCAGGAAATCCAGCAGATTACTCATCCCGTTCTGTATGTTGCCATGTCATGGCAACAATTACTACCTCATCAGGAAGCTGAACCGGTCAATATTCTTCAACGCGATACCTGCACCCTTAGCCACACTGTGGAGAGGATCCTCAGGCACCTGGAACGGAATATTGATCTTATCCTGCAGACGACGGTCAAGACCTCTGAGCAGGGCACCGCCTCCAGAGAGATAGATACCGTTCTTTACGATATCGGCATACAACTCTGGCGGTGTATTCTCGAGTGCCGACAATACAGCCGACTCAATGCGGGCAACCGTCTTATCAATGCAGTGGGCAATCTCCTGATAGCATACGGGCACCTCCATGGGCAGGGCAGTGATACGGTTAGGACCATGCACCACGAAGTCCTCTGGTGCTTCCTCACCCAGGTCGGTCAGGGCTGAACCAACGTTGATCTTGATGCGTTCAGCCATACGCTCACTGACCTTTACATTATGCTGACGGCTCATATATTCCTGAATATCAGCATTCAGGTCATCACCAGCTACCTTAATACTGGTATTAGCCACAATGCCACCAAGAGAAATCACAGCAATCTCAGTCGTACCACCACCGATATCAACAATCATATTACCCTCTGGGGCTTCCACATCGATACCAATACCGATGGCAGCAGCCATAGGCTCGAAAATCAGATAGACATCACGACCATCGGCATGCTCGGCAGAGTCGCGTACAGCACGCAGCTCCACTTCTGTAGAGCCCGAAGGTACACCAATCACCATACGCAGTGAGGGTGAAAACAAGCGGTTGCCCGAGTGTACCATCTTTATCATGCCACGCATCATCTGCTCACAGGCAGAGAAGTCAGCAATCACGCCATCGCGGAGCGGACGGATGGTACGGATGTTATCGTGTGTCTTCTCATACATCATCTTGGCCTGGGCACCTACGGCAATCATCTTGTCCGTACGTCGGTCGAGTGCCACCACGGAAGGTTCGTCTACCACAATCTTATCATCACTGATAATGATGGTATTGGCCGTTCCCAGGTCCATTGCTATTTCCTGAACGAAACTAAAAAATCCCATTTTGATTTACAATTTGACAATTACTATTCACTTTTCACTGTTCACTATTCACTTTTTAAACCACGCATTAATGGCAGTATCATAGTGACTGCTGACGCCAAAGGCACGGGTGGCAAACATACGGCGCTGAGCCTTCGTGGTTTCTGCACCCTGCTGGTTCAGGATATCAAGCAGCACGCTGTACTCGGCCTTACTCGGTACGATGACCACATCGTTGAAGTTCTTGGCACCGGCACGGATCAGCGAGATACCACCAATATCGATCTTCTCGATGATATCTTCCTCGGAAGCACCGCTGGCCACCGTCTGCTCAAAAGGATAAAGGTCAACAATCACCAGGTCGATCTCAGGAATCTCATACTGCTTCATCTGAGCCTGGTCACCTTCGTTGTCACGACGTCCAAGAATTCCTCCGAACACCTTCGGATGGAGCGTCTTCACACGACCGCCAAGGATAGAGGGATAAGTGGTCACATCCTCTACTTTCTGACACTCATAGCCGAGTGACTCAATAAATTTCTGCGTACCGCCTGTTGACAGGAACTTCACACCCTCCTCATTCAGCTTCTTGAGCAGTTCGTCGAGTCCGTCCTTATGGAATACCGATACCAGGGCGGTCTTAATCTTTTTTGTTTCAGCCATATTCTCTTTTATAACGTTATAAATTATGCAATTAGGGTGCAAAGTTACAAAAATCCGCTTTTATTTCCTCATTATCTTTCGAAAAAATAGATTAATCCTTGTTAAAATTAAGATAGGTCAAGCGTCAGTCCAGATGGAACACCTCCTGAAGAGGTACGGTCACAGGAGAGTTGTCGGGGTTAACTTCCATGATATCCGCCATCATGTCCCACCATTTCTGGGTGATGGGGTCCACGTTGTCGGTATCCTGTGAGTTTCCCTCCCCTGCACATTCCTGATAGCCGAAAAGAATGTTAGTATCCTTATCCCAAAAGATACTGTAGTTACTCACACCGCCATCCTTGATCATCTTCACGAGCTCGGGCCAGATAGCGGCATGACGCTTCTCGTATTCTTGGTCGCACCCCGGTTTGAGGTGCATCTTAAAGGCAAAACGCTTCATAAATTCGGTTTTTCTATTTCAACTTGGGTTTCAGTTCATCGGGTGAGTCGTTGGTAAACATATCCACCTTAGGCGCATCCTTGGTAAACAGGTCTGTAATCACCTTCGGCTGGAGGGTCAGCAAGGGCTGGAAGTCATCGCTCTGCATATAGGCAAGGATAGCCTGACGCATCTGACGGGCCACCAAGCGATGCTCCAAGTCAGAGGTAACATCCATCGTGGTCATCAACAGCTTGCCCTTCAGCACTTTAGCTTCCACCAGCATACCCAGCTTTCGACTGACGTGCCAAGTATCTATGGGCTGTATCGGCGACTGATAGTCCTTGGGGAATTCCGTTAAGTTCATCACTTGCGCACGGTTCAGCAGTTCCCACCAGTTCAGGTTGCTCCAGTCGTCGGTGGGGAAATCATATTTAAAGAGCGGATGCTGTTTATCGATATAGGCGCCTGTAGTATGCGGTGGACGCATCTTAAACCACGACGTATTCCAGAACACGGGCAGGTAGTGCTGTACCACATCGCGCCCATAGCGCACCTTCCCAGCTGCCGTCAGCAGCACCTTGCCGCCCTTCCTCAGCACATCCAACGCCTTCGCATCCAACGAATCCGCCAGATACACCTGATCACTATTCACTATTAACTCTTCACTATTCACTATTTCTGGGTACACCCAGAAATCCCAATGATTCTTGAACACACCATTCAAGCTGACCGTCAACGTCAATTTCGAGGGTTTGGTGATCTTGTCAAGCGGGAAGACGACCGTTCCGATATTGTTGTTCTTACCTACCGGTAGCCTGCCGACGGCAAGCGTACCACCAGTCAACACTTCCTGTTGTTCATTGATAATATAATAGGACGCACGCACGGAATCGACGGCTATCAGATAGGCATTATACACTTCGACTGGCACCTTCAACGTATCACCAGCGGCATAGACAAACTTGGGGAACTTCGCCAACGGCACAATCCAATTACAGAACTCCCGCCATTCCTCATCATTGGTATAGCCTTTCTCCTGCCAGTGCACGTTCAGCACGCCCTCCAGAGCCGTACCTTGTCCGCTGTAATCGTTGAGAGCCAGCAACTGGAAACCAGCATAGTCCTTTGTACGCAGATTACGCTCAATCTCATACTTATAACAAAGTGTCTGCAACTTACCACTCGCCATCAGGAACTTCTCTGCCTGCTGTTCCATAGCATTATCACGCAGCAGGTCGCGGAAAATCTCGAAGTTCTTGGCCTTGTAGACACCCGTATATTGAGATATCTCTTTAAGGTCGGGGAAGGCACACCACTGGCCCTGCTCGTGGGCAATGATGGGCGAGTTATTATCCACCGTATCCTTATAGTTCCGCGGACGGACTATCTGGTCGTAATAGTCATCATCGGAGTGCGGTGCATGCCGGTCCCAATCCAGACCGCGGGCTCCACCCTTCACATGATACTCCGAGCCGTTATCCCAGGCCCAGCCACCACCGACGGATGCCCCACAATAAAGGCGCGCAGGGTCGTATTTCTTCATTTCCTTCACCCAGTCATTGCAGTAGTTCACCCAGTCGCCGGCAGGTTCATTACCCGCTGCCATCATCACAAACGAGGGGTGATGGCCGTAGGTGTCGACAATGCGTTTTGACTCCTCCAACAGGTATTCGTCAATCTTCTGTCCCCGACGCAGCTTCACGCCATGATTAGGCCACGACGGTCCCTCGGGTTGCAGGTAGAAGCCCACCTTGTCGGCAGCAGCGAAGGCAGCCTCCGGGGGACAATAACTGTGGAAACGCATGTGGTTCAGTCCATAGGCCTTACATTTCCGGAAGATCTTTAGCCATGATTCCTCATCCATAGGAGGATAGCCCGTCTCCGGGAAACAGCAGTTCTCCACCGTGCCGCGCAGCCAGACAGGACGACCGTTGATCATGATCTGTCGTCCTTCCACAGTGATGCTACGCATGCCGAAGGTGGTCTCATAATAGTCATTGCCCACACTTATACCAATACGGTAGAGCTGCGGGAAGAACTCATTCCAGATGGATATCTCTTCACCCAACGACACCATAAAGGAGGTTTTCGGCTGAAGAATAGCCGTCACAAATTCTCTCACCACCGAATCGGGTTTGTTGTCAGGCACCACCACGATATGTACCCGCGGATAATCCTGTTCGTAACTCGACGTACGCAGATACACCTGCGACCCGTCTACCTCGACATCTACGCGCACCTGTCCGGTCATTAAATATGGCGTCAACTTAACCTTCTTGAAATAAACGTCACTTGGTGTGCTGCGCAGTTCCATCCTTCCAGCAATACCGTTCCAGTTGCCTTGCGTCTGGTCGGTCACCGAATGGGAATCCTGACCCACACACACGTTCTCGATGCCGTTATACACGCAGATGGCAATGTTGTTGCGTTGCCCCGGCACTATCCAGCGGGTAATGTCGCACTCATGGGGTGTGGAGAGCGACATCTGATGCTGCACCTTCACGCCGTTTACGAAGACTGTGGTCTCGATATGTGGCCGCTCCAGGAAGAGCACCACCCTGCTTCGCTTCCACGATGACGGCACATACACGCCCTTCTTATACCACGCATAGCCCACGTAATGCGTCTCGGGTGTCAGGAAGAAGGGGAACTTCATGTTTCCCTCCACCCGATATTTCTCCATGTAGGGATTGAAATAGTACGACGAGTCGTAGAGCGAGCCCGTCCATTGGGTCTTCACCGACACAGGGTCACCCTTGCCATTGGTCAGCAGCGATCCAGGCAGTATCACATAGTCGTCATAATGCAACGAATCGCCCAACGACAATTCCCAGTCACCCGCCAGGTTGATGGTCTCCTGCGCCCCCAAGGAGCACCATCCCACCAACAAGCCAATCAACAACGCAACCCTCCGCCTCATCTTTCAATTCTTCAATTTTTCAATTCTTCAATTCTTCAAAAGTGCACCAAAATCCTGAAGACCTTTCCCGGATTCTCTGCCCACTGCTGCATAGCCTCGAGGGCCTGTTCCGGAGCCACGTCGCCACTGATCAGGCGGTCAACAGGACAGGTGCCGCGTTGCAGATAATGGATCACTGCGCGGAAATCCGAGGGCTGGGCATTGCGCGAGCCACGGATATCGAGTTCCTTCTGCACAAAGTATTTCGTCTGGAACGACACCTCACTCTTGGCATAGCCGATGCAGACCACGCGCCCCGTGAAGGCCACCTCATTGATAGCCATCTGATAGGTAGGCACACTACCCACCGCCTCAATCACCACGTCGGGTCCGAAGCCGCTGGTCAGTTCTTGCAGACGGGCATGCACATCTTCCTTCAGCGTGTTCACGGCGTATGTGGCGCCCATCTCCTTGGCCAGCGCCAGCTTCTCGTCGTCGATATCGGCAGCGATAACGGTGGCGCCACGCAGGGCGGCACGCACCACAGCGCCCATGCCCACCATGCCACAACCGATGACCATCACCACGTCGATGTCCGTCACCTGGGCACGGTTCACGGCGTGGAAGCCCACGCTCATCGGCTCTATCAACGCACAGGTACGGGGATCCAGACCCTCGGCAGGAATCACTTTCTCCCAGGGCAGCACGAGCAGTTCGCGCATGGCGCCCCAGCGCTGCACACCGAGTGTCTCGTTGTGCTCACAGGCATTCACTCTGCCGTTACGACACGAGGCGCACTTGCCGCAGTTGGTATAGGGATTCACGGTCACAATCATGCCGGGCTTCAATATGTCGGGCACGTTCTTGCCCACACTGACAATCTCTGCGCCGACCTCATGACCAGGCACCACTGGCATCTTCACCATCGGGTTGCCGCCACGGAAGGTGTTCAAGTCGCTACCGCAGAAGCCCACATATTTCATTTTCAACAGTACTTCGCCGTCGCCCATCACCGGCTCGGCCATCTCAATCACCTTCATCACCGAAGGCTCACTAATCTGAATTGCTTTCATATTCTTCGTTTAGATACTGAATTCTCTATAGACACTGATTATCAGGATTTTTCTGATTATCACTGATCTTAATGGTCGCCAGCGACCACATCAGTACAAATCAGTCTTATCTGCTCAATCAGTGACAACTTTATTTTTGGCTGCTAAATAGGCGCGGTAGCCGTACCAGATGATGATCAGGAAACAGATCAGCGGCAGGACGAACGACACGTTCACGGCCGGATGACCCATGATCACCTGCTGGTCGATGATCCATCCCTGCAACGGCGGCATCAGTGCACCACCCACAATGGCCATCACCAGGAAAGCGGCACCCAGATGGGTATCCTTCGCATCCACATCCTCCAGTGCGATACCGTAGATACTGGGGAACATGATACTCATAAACAGACTGATCATCACCAACGAATACAGTCCCAGCATGCCCTCGATGCAGATGGCGCCGAGTGTACAGATGCTGGCACAGACACCGAAGATGGTCAACAGCTTACGCGTGTTCACCCACTTCATACAATACGTGCCCACGAAACGGCCCGTCAGGTTCAGCGACATGGCGCAGATATTAAACATCTGTGCCTTCGCCTTGTTGATGCCCAGGTGATCGGCATACTGAATGATGAAGGTCCACACCATGATCTGTGCAGCCACGTAGCACATCTGGGCAAACACGCCCTCGCGGTAGATCTTATTGTGCCAGAGGTTGCTGAGCGTCGTACCCACGCTATTGGTCTTGCCGGCTGCCTTCTCCTCCTCGCTCTGCGTCTTCGGCATCTTGGTCAGCGCGATCACGGCCAGCACGATAAGCACCACCAGTCCGATAGCCACATAGGGATCGCGGATCACGGCCAGGTCGTGCAGACGGATGTCAGCCTTCTCCGCCTCGCTCAACAGGGGGAAGATAATCTGCCCCGCCTCGTCACGCTTATCTGAGAGCAACTGCGGCAGCACGATAAACGACGCTACAGCCATGCCACTCAGCGAACCCACAGGATTGAAGGCCTGCGCCATGTTCAACCGTCGCGTGGAGGTCTCCTTGTCGCCCAGCGAGAGGATAAACGGGTTGGCCGTGGTCTCCAGGAAGGCAAGGCCGAAGGTCAGGATATACAGCGAGATGCAGAAGAATGAGAACTGCTGGTAGTTGGCGGCGGGGATAAACAGGAATGCGCCGACGGCATAGAGCGCCAGTCCCAGCAGGATACCGCTCTTATACGAATAGCGCCTGATAAACAACGCTGCCGGAATGGCCATCGTGGCATAGCCGCCATAGAAAGCAAACTGAATCAGCGAGGCCTTGGCGGCCGACAGTTCCATCACGGTCTGGAAGGCGGCTACCATCGGGTTGGTAATGTCGTTGGCAAAGCCCCAGAGCGCAAATAACGAGGTGACGAGAATAAACGTCAGCAGATACTTCTTAGGAATTAATTTCTTCTTCTGCTCCATATAATTTATAAATAGGTGTATTCAGCGTGCAAAAGTACAAAAAATATCCCGTACTGCCAAGCGATACGGGATGTTTTTTACCTACAATCGAAAAGGATTACAAATTCAAGTATTAGAAGAGCAGCGTTACCAGCAATGGGATGCTGACCATCGAGACGAGGGTGGTGATGAAGGTGACCTCGGTGATCATTGTCGTATCCTTGCCGTATTTCAGACAGAGGATGGTGCCATAAGTGGCCACAGGCATGGCGATGACCAGCGTGTTGATGTTCACCACAAACGGATCGAAGCCTACGAGCCGCATCAGGAAATGCACACCCACGGGCAGCAGCGCCAACCGCAACAGCGTGGTGGCATAGACGGTGTGGTTGCCGAGCATCGTGCGCAGCGACAACTGCGACATCGACGAGCCGATGATCAACAGCGCGGCGGGCACGGTGATGTTGCCCAGCATGGTCAGCGGCTGACTGACGGCCTCGGGGATGTTGTCGATGCGGAGCGCCACGATGCCCATCGTCAGATAGGCGGCGAGCATCGGCGTGCTGTAGAGCACCTTTTTCTCGAAGCGTTCCTTCTCGCTGCTGGTGCCGGTGATGAGCATGGTGCCGATGGTGAACACGGCGAAGGTGTTCACCACATTCAGCACGGCGGCGTAGAACACGGCCTCGTGACCGAAGATCGAGGCCACCACAGGATAGCCCATGAAGCCCACGTTACCGAAAATCAAAGCGAAACCGATGGGACCCTGCACGTTGCGGTCTTTCGAGAGATAGCGCGGCAAGAGGAAGCCGGCGCCCGTCAGTACGAGATAGGTAAGTGTGCTGATGAGCAGCAACGGCAGGATGTATTTCCTATCCGGCAGCTCGCCTGTCATCGCCGATGACAGAATGAGCGCCGGACAGGTGATGTTGATGACCAGTCGCGACAGCTGGCGGTCAAAGTCGCCCCCCAGGTATCCCAGTTTGCCCGCTACGTAACCCACGACCACGAGGGCAAACAATGTCAGCATCACGACGATCATTCCGACATATTCTTAATATAGGGCAGCTCGGGGAGATTCTTGAAGCCGTAGAAGCGACAGGCGTTCTCGCCGAGGATCAGCCGCTTGTCGACGTCGGAGAGTTCCGGCGATTTCAGGATGAAGTCGTACGACATGCGGTAGGTGATGGCGGTGATGGTGCGGGGATAGTCGGAGCCCCACATCAGCTTGTCGGCGCCGGCGATGGCGATCACCTCGCGGATAGCATGTACGGCCGACGGGAAGGGGTAGAACTCCGCATTGTAGAGCCACGTGATGCCGCCCATCTCTATCATGACGTTCGGCTGCCGGGCCAGTGCAATCTGGCGGCGCCAGCTTTCATTCTCCCAGCAGGGTGTCTCTGGCGGATTAGCCATACCCAGATGACCGATGGCGATGCGCAACTGCGGACATTCGGCGATTACCTCGGCAAACTCGCCCACCTGACGGTCGCCGTCCTCGAGCGTGATGCTCAGCACGATGTCATGCTGCTCCATCAGCCGGAACATCTGCATCATCTCGTCGTCGGTAAGCGGCTTACCCAAAAGACGATGCCCCGGAATGGCGATGCCGCGGAAGCCACGCCGCAGGATCAGCTCCTCGGCCTGGGCAAAGAAGCCGGGCTCACGGTAGTCGGGCATGCCGCAGCAGAGGAACCGGTCGGGATACTGCCGCTGCACCTGCTCGAGATAGTCGTTCTGCAGACCGTCGATGAATTCCTGCACCACCACGGCGGCGCCCACCTGGGCGTAGTCCATGTTCGACAGGAACACCTCGGCCGAGTTCCGGCTGTCAATCATAAACGGCGGCATCATCTGCACTTCCTCGCCAAGGAAGATACTACGACCGTTCTTCAGCGAACGGATTTCCTTCCCGTCCCAGCTCGTGTCCTGCCTCAGCCACAAATGGCTATGTGAATCGATTATTACCATATTCTTCTACGAGTTCTTCCAGCGTACGAACATCTGCTTACCGATAATCTCTTGTACCTTCGCTACCAGGTCGAGGTCCATCGGTTCATTGACATACTCTATGTTCTTCAGCACGTTCACCGGGTTGGCGCTGCTGAAGAGCGTCGTGGCGATGCGTGGATTAAGGCTGGTAGAGAACTGCACGGCGAGCTTCTCAATCGGGTAGCCCACCTCCAGACAGTATTCCGCCGCCTTGGCGCAGGCTTCACGCAAATCCTTCGAAGCCGGGTGCCACATCGGCGCGCCACGGCTCGACAGCAGACCCATCGAGAAAGGCGACGCATTGATCACCCCCACCCCATGCTGCTCGAAGAAACCGAGGAAATCGGCCAGCAGCGTATCGTTCAGGCTGTAGTGGCAGAAATTCAGGATACTCTCCACCGTACCCTCCTCACAATGCTCGATCACCCATTTCAGGTTCTCCGGCTGCAGGTCGGTAATGCCGACGTGCCCCACCACCCCCTTCTTCTTCAACTCCACGAGCGCGGGGAGCGTCTCGTCGACGATGAGCTGCAGTCCGCCCTCGCGGTCGCCCTGGAACTCGATGTCGTGCACGTTGATCAGGTCGATGTAGTCCACGTTCAACCGCTCCATGCTCTCGTAGACACTATCGGTCACACGCTTCGCCGAGTAGTCCCATGTGTTGATGCCGTCCTGACCATAGCGGCCCACCTTCGTCGAGAGATAATACTTGTCGCGGGGTATGCCCTTCAGCGCCTTGCCAAGCACCGTCTCGGCCTTGTAGTGACCGTAATAGGGCGACACGTCGATGAAGTTCATGCCGTTCTCCACCGCCGTATAGACGGCCTTGATGCCCTCCTCCTCGCGGATGCTGTGGAACACACCGCCCAGCGACGATGCGCCGAAGCTCAGATTAGAGACCTTCATGCCGGTCTTTCCAATTTCATTGTATACCATATTAATAAAAGAATAGTTTATAATCAAGTTGCAAAGGTATTAATTAGTTGGGAGAAAACCAAATTTATTGGAAGTTTTCTCTTTTCTGGCCGAAAATTTGGAGGATTCAGAAATAATCCGTACATTTGCATGGAAAACCTAAGAGATTATGGAAAAAAAGGAAATGCAACAAGGACTGCCTGAGAATGCTTTCAGGGCGTTGAAAGAGGGGGAAAGCTACGAGCCGATGATGTCGGCGGGGAAGCAATACCCGGAAGTGAACGGATGGTCGGTAACATGGGGCGTGCTCATGGCGATGCTATTCTCGGCAGCAGCGGCCTATCTGGGACTGAAGGTGGGACAGGTGTTCGAGGCAGCTATCCCCATTGCCATCATAGCCGTGGGTGTGTCAACGGCTGCCAAGCGCAGCAAGGCGCTGGGCGAGAACGTCATCATACAGTCGATAGGTGCTTGTTCGGGCGCCGTGGTGGCTGGTGCCATCTTCACGCTGCCTGCCATCTACATCCTTCAGGCCAAGTACCCCGATATGCAGGCCGACTTCCTGAAGATATTCATGGCCTCAGCGCTGGGTGGTATCCTGGGCATTTTGTTCCTGATACCCTTCCGCAAGTACTTTGTCTCTGAGATGCACGGCAAGTATCCCTTCCCCGAGGCAACGGCCACGACACAGGTGCTGGTGAGTGGTGCCAAGGGCGGCGACCAGGCCAAGCCACTACTCTTAGCTGGTATCGTGGGAGGTCTCTACGACTTCTTCGTGGCCACCTTCGGATGGTGGAACGAGAACTTCACCAGCCGCGTCATCGGCTGGGGCGAGGTGCTGGCCGACAAGGCGAAGTTAGTGTTTAAGATCAACACCAGCGCAGCTGTGCTGGGTCTGGGCTATATCATCGGACTGAAATATGCGCTCTATATCACATTGGGGTCGCTCTGCGTGTGGTGGCTCATCGTGCCGGGTATGGCACTCATTTTCGGCGACCAGGTGCTCAGCATCGGTGGAGCCGAGGTGACCACAGCCGTAGGTGCGATGTCGCCCGAAGCTATCTTCAAAACCTACGCCCGTTCTATCGGTATCGGCGGTATTGCGATGGCTGGCATCATCGGCATCATCCGGTCGTGGGGCATCATTAAGAATGCCGTAGGACTGGCTGCCAAGGAACTGAAGGGCGACAAGAGCGGTGAGGCCGAGACGTTGCGCACACAGCGCGACCTGTCGTTCCGATTCATCGCCATCGCCTCGATCACAGCCTTGCTCATCACCTTTGTG
>Ga0310696_10007589_pt1 | contig 12717 bp, 12 predicted proteins | sample AusTroGonzalo_MG_4_FD_203885 | JGI IMG/M metagenome (GOLD analysis project Ga0310696, IMG submission 203885) | Bovine rumen microbial communities from tropical cattle in Woodstock, Queensland, Australia - Gonzalo_02 (v2) (version 2) | ecosystem: Host-associated > Mammals > Digestive system >... | reverse complement strand
TCGTCTTGGACGGCGCGGTCGGTCGCCATCTTCGGCTCGCGGTAGGAGGGAAGAAGATACGTGTTCAGAAAATCGTCGACCTCCTCGTCGGTCACGTCGAGTTTGACGGTGAGATCTGCGTAATCCTCCCGTTTGACGGTCAGATAGGAGGACAGATCGCCGCGATAGTAGTCGAAGGTCGATTCACCCGCCCGGGTGAGATCGATATCGTCGCCGGTCTTTCCGGTCGCCGATTCGGTCGCCGATTCGGTCGCGGGTTCGGCGTCAGCGCGCGTTATCGTGACGGTATAGAGCGAGAAGGTTCCGCCGCTTTCGGAGGTGACGAGGATATAGAAGGTATTGTCGCCCACGCTCAGCGGCACGGTCTTGGTCGGTACGGTCTCTGTTCCCTGGACGTCGGTGCTGAGTTGCCAGGTCGCGTCGGCGCTGACGGTGATCCGATTGAGGAAGGAAAAAATCTTCGTATCGCCGGGGACGGAAGCCGACAGTTCGTTTCCGTTGATCGAAAGCCCGTCCGCCGAGACGATCAGCGCTTCGTCAAGCGCGGTCGCGTCGGTCGTTTCGATCTTGTCCTTCCCGCAGGAAGAAAGGATCGAAACGGTCAGGATCAGAAACAGAAAGACGGTAAGCAGTCGTTTCATCGTTTTCTCTCTCATTCGTTCGTTTTGGGGCGGGGGCGTTTAATCCTCCGTCGGGAGCCCGGTGTAGTCGAAGGTGACGCGGTCGAAGAGGAAGTCCTTCGCCTTCCCGGCGGCAAGCTCGGCGTAGATCTCCTCAAGCGAGTATTCGGCAAGGACGCTCTCGACGGTCGCGTCGTCGTTTTTAGCTTGTTTCCGCACCCAGTCCTTTACCTCCTCTTCGGTGACCTCAAGTCCCTCGAGTTGGGCGATCGCGTTCAGGGTCAGCATCCGCTTGACGACCCGCGACGCGGAGGCGGTTACGGCGGCTTCCCAATCGGCGTCGAAGCGGAGCCCGAGATAGTCGCGGGCGGCGGAATCCTCCGAGTCAAAATAGACCTGCTGGTACATCATATAATAATTGAAATTGGTATTTTGATAGTAGGAGGTGATCGATTCTCTCAGATCCGATTCGATCCGTCTTCTTTCCGCCGTGGGTTGTCTGCCCTTGTACTCGATCACCGCATAGAGCGCGTCCATTAAGCAGTTGAACTTACGCGTTTCGAGATCCGTCGCCTTCTGGTCGCGCAGATAATCCTTGACCGCAAGGCGGAACTCGCCGACCGGGTCGTCGGTTTCGGGGGTGAAGTTGTTGACCTTGTTGCGGGCGAAATCCTCGGTCAGTTCGGGGACGATCCAACCGTCGTCGAAGATCCCGACGACCACGACGTCAAAGCGCGCCGCTTTGCCGTTGAGCGCCTCTTTTCCGTAGTCGGCGGGGAAGGTGACGTTGACCTGCTTCGGGTTCTCCCACGACGTATTTGCGGGGATCACGCCGATCAGCTGTTCCTCGAAAGTATCGATGAAACTGTTCGATCCGATCTTGAGCGAAGAGGGGGTTTCTGCGCTTGCGTTGCTGCCGCCCTCGAACGCGACGCCGTCGATATAGCCGGTGTAATAGATATAGACGGTATCGCCGTTTTGGACGGCGCGGTCGGTCGCCATCTTCGGCTCGCGGTAGGAGGGAAGAAGAAACGTGTTCAGAAAATCGTCGACCTCCTCGTCGGTCACGTCGAGTTTGACGGTGAGATCTGCGTAATCCTCCCGTTTGACGGTCAGATAGGAGGACAGATCGCCGCGATAGTAGTCGAAGGTCGATTCGCCCGCCTGGGTGAGGTCAACCTTCTTTTTTCCGCAGGAGGACAGGATCGATACGGTCAGAACCAAAAGCAGAATGGCAGCAAGAAGTCGTTTCATCTTTTTTCTCTCTTTCATTCGGGTTTCGGGAGCGGGGTCGTTTTTACGTCGTAGGGGGTTCGGTTTCCTGTGCCGTCGGGGCGGGCGAGGTTTCCTCTGCCGTCGTCACGGCGGGTCCCGGCTCTTCTTCCTCCTCGTAGGCGAAGAGGTCGCCGTAGTCGAAGTCGATCAGTTCAAACAGAATGTCCTGCGCTTTTTCGCACGCGATCATCGAGTAGATCTCTTCGACCGAGTAATACGCGAGGACGTCCGCGGGGGTGGCGTCGTTGCTGCTTGCCAGATCCCGGATCCATTCTTTCGCGTCTTCCTCGGTGATCTCGACCCCCTCGAGCCGGGCGACCGCGTTCAGGATCATCGTCTGACGAACCTCGCGCTTCGCCTCTTCGGTCTGGAAATCCTGCCAGTCGTATCTGCCGTAGTACCAGGCGCCGAACTCGTCGAGCGAATCGAAATTGTAGCCGTAATACGGCGCGATCATATAGTAATATTCAAAATCCTCGTTCATCGCCGCCTCTTTGCGTTCCGCCTCTCCCGCGGGGAGCGCGTCCGCCCATTCGAGGGCGGAGACGAGGTCGTTTATCACGCGGTCGATCTTGCGCCCTGTGAGATAGGTTGCCTTGTTCTCCCGCATATCGTTGCGCAGTTCCGCGCGGAAGGCGGCGACGGCGTCCGCTTCCTCGGTCTCGAATCCGAGGACGTCGGTGACGAATTCCGCCGTCAGTTCGGGGACGTCGTAGCCGTCGAGGATACCGACGATCCAAACGTCGAAGCGCGCCTCCTTGCCCGCAAGGTCGGCGTTGCGGTAGTTTTCGGGGAAGGTGGCGTAGGTCGGGTGGGGATCCTCGCTTGAGGTTTCGGAGGGGATCACGCCGATCAGCCCCTCTTCAAAACCGGGGATAAAACTGCCCGAACCGATCACGAGCGGATAGGGCTCGTCGTCGTCGGCGTTGCTTCCGCCGTCGAACGCGACGTCGTCGATATAACCGGTGTAATAGATGTAGACCGTGTCGCCGTTTTCGACCGCGCGGCCGGTCGCCGTCTTCGGCTTGCGATAGGAGGGGAGCAGATAGACCGAAAGGTATTCGTCCACTTCCTCTTCGGTGACGTCGATCGCGACCGTTCGCCCGGCGTAGTCCTCGCGGGTGATGGTGAAATAGGACGACAGATCGGCGTGGAAGTAGTCGAAGGTCGGATCCTTTTCCGATACGAGATCGAAGTCGTTGTCGGGCTCTGTCACGGGTTCGGTCGCCGGTTCGGTTTCCGAACCGGTCTTGGCGCGCGTTACCGTGACGGTATAGAGCGAGAGCGTTTTGCCGCTCCCGGAGGTGACGAGGATATAGAAGACGTTGTCGCCCGGAATCAGCGACACGGCCTTGGTCGGTACGGGTTCCCGTCCTTGAACGTCGGTGCTGATTTGCCAGGTCGCGCCGGCGCTGACGACGATCCGATCAAGAAAGGAAAAGGTCTCCGTATCGTTTTCAACGGAAGCCGACAGATCGTTTCCGTTGACCTCAAAACCGTCCGCCGAGACGATCAGCGCCTCGTCAAGCGCGGTCGCGTCGATCGTTTCGATCTTGTCCTTCCCGCAGGAAGAGACGATCAAAACGGTCAGGATCAGAAGCAAAAAGGCGATAAGCAGTCGTTTCATCGGTTTTCTCTCTTTCGTTCAGCTTTCGGGGACGGCGGTCGTATCTTGTGCCGTCGGGGCGGGAGAGGTTTCTTCTGCCGTCGGGGCGGGTGAGGTTTCTTCTGCCGTCGGCGCCGGATCCGTTTCTTCTGCCGTCGGGGCAGGTGAGGTTTCCTCTGCCGTCGTCACGGCGGGTTCCGGCTCTTCCTCCTCGTAGGCGAAGAGGTCTCCGTAGTCGAAGTCGATCAGTTCAAGCAGGATATCCTGCGCTTTTTCGTACGCGATCATCGAGTAGATCTCTTCGACCGAGTAAACCTCGAGGACCTTCGCGGGGGTGACGCTGTTGCTGCTTGCAAGATCCCGGATCCAGTTCTTTGCGTCTTCCTCGGTGATCTCGACCCCCTCGAGCCGGGCGACCGCGTTCAGGATCATCATCCGACGAACTTCACGCTTCGCCTCTTCGGTCTGAAAATCCTGCCAGTCGTATCTGCCGTAGTACCAGGCGCCGAAATCGTCGAGCGAACTGAAGTCGTAGCCATAATACATATAATACATATAGTAATACTCGAGTTCGTCGTTCATCGCCGCCTCGATGCGTTCCGTCTCTTCCGCGGGCAGCGCGTCCGACCAGTCGAGGGCGGAGACGAGGTCCTCGGTCGCGCGGTCGAGCATACGATTGGTGAGTTTGCTTGCCTTGCTCTCCCGTATTTCGTTGCGCAGATGCGCAAGGAAGGCGGCGGCGACGTCCTCTTCCTCGGTCTTGAACGCAAGAACGTCGGTGACGAACGCCGGCGTCAGTTCGGGGACGTCGTAGCCGTCGAGGATACCGACGATCTCGACGTCGAAGCGCGCCTCCTTGCCCGCAAGGTCGGCGTTGCCGTAGCTTTCGGGGAAGGTAGCGTAGGTCGGGTGGGGATCCTCTTTTGAGGTTTCGGAGGGGATCACGCCGATCAGCCCCTCTTCAAAGCCGGGGATGAAACTGCCCGAACCGATCACGAGCGGGTAGGGATCTTTGTCGTCGGCGTTGCTTCCGCCCTCGAACGCCACGTCGTCGATATAACCGGTGTAATAGATGTAGACCGTGTCGCCGTTTTCGACCGCGCGGTCGGTCGCCAGGATCGGTTCGCGATGGGAGGGGAGCAGATAGACCGTGACGTATTCGTTCACTTCCTCTTCGGTGACGTCGACCGCGACTTTGCGCCCGTCGTAGTCCGTGCGGGCGAGGGTGAAATAGGACGACAGATCGGCGTGGAAGTAGTCGAAGGTCGGATCCTTTTCCGATACGAGATCGAAGTCGTCTTCATCGGTCGACGCTTTCTTCCCGCAGGAGAAGAGCAGGGAAAGGGTGCACAGAAGCAATAAGACGGATAAAAAGCGATTGAATCGTTTCATTTTTGAAAGTATCCTTATTCGATATTCCCGCGCGGGCGGCGCCCGCCGGGGCGATCTTTTTTTATAAAGATAGTATTAGTATAGAGGACGGCGTGACAAAAGTCAAGCGAAAAGTTGTGAACAATCGTCGGCGAAAAGAAAAACGGCGAAGGATGACGAGACCTTCTCGCCCTTTTTTTGAAAAAAACTTGCAATCAAAACCGACCTTTGCTATAATGATGTAGAAGAACCATTTTCACCCGCACAGAAAAACGGAAGAAGGAAACCGATGTCTGACCGTACGACCGCCCCGGAGGGGGAACCGTATTCTCATATTGCACGAAACGTCGAGCGGATCAAAGGCGAGCTTGCCGCCGCGGCGAAAGAGGCGGGGGTTCCCGTCCCGCGCCTGATCCCCGTGACCAAAAGCGCGACGCCCGACGAGTTTCTCGCCCTGATGCGGTATTTCCCGCAGGCGGCGGCGGAGAACCGGGTGCAGGCGTGGCGCGAACGCGTTGAACTGCTTGCCGCGGCGGACCTTCCCGCGCCCGAATGGCATCTGATCGGCTCACTGCAGGTCAATAAGGTCAAGTACGTGACGGGAAAGGTCGCCCTGATCCAGTCCGCCGACAGCGAAAAACTGATCCGCGAGATCGGTCGGATCGCCGAAGCGCGGGGGATCCGTCAGGATATTCTGATCGAGATCAACAGCGGGCGCGAGCCCGACAAGGGCGGCGCGCTGCCCGAAGAGGCGGAGGCGCTCGCCGCGTTTGCCAAAACGGTGCCGGGCGTGCGTCTGACGGGTCTGATGACGATGGGGCCGGCGTTCCGAAACCCGGACGATTACCGCCCCTGTTTCAAAATGACGCGAGAACTCTTTGAGAAATTGGCTGCGGAGCAGCTGTTCGAGACCGAAACGCCGATCCTTTCGATGGGGATGAGCGACAGTTACCTGCCCGCCGTCCGGGAGGGCGCCACGATGGTCCGCGTGGGACGGGCGCTGTTCCGGCGGGATAACGACTGACCGCCTCCCGGCAAGAATCCGAACCGAAGACAGGAAAGAAGGACGAGTTATGAGTTTCTTCAGAAAAGCGAAAAACGACGACCGCGACGGATACGCGGGGTACTACGACGCGCCCGCCGTGACCCCGGTGCAGCCGTCTGCGCCCTCGGTCGGGGATATTCCCGAAAAGACGCCGGGGACGACCCTCAATCTCGGGGGCGGCAATATGGAACTCAAAGTGATCTATCCGACCGCCTTCGGCGACGTGTCGGAGATCGCCGATCATCTTCTGTCCGGACGGACGGTCTTTCTCAATCTCGAGCGGACCGACCGCGAGGTCAGCCGCCGGGTGATGGATTTCGTTTCGGGCGTCGCCTACTGCATCGACGGCAATATCCGCCGGGTCGCCGCCTCGACCTACATCGTTTCGCCCAAATCGGTCGACGTGTCCGAGACCGGGGAGGAGACGGCGCCGGAGGATCCGGAACTGAACTGATATGCACACGTTCGCTTTGATTCTCTCCCGGACGGTGATCGCCGCGCTCGGGATGATCGAGATCTGTATGCTGCTTCGGGCGATCCTGTCGTTCTTCGTCGATCAGGAGAGCGTGATCCTCACCTTCTGTATCGCCGTGACCGAACCGGTGATCCTGCCCTTCCGGGCGATGCTGTCGAGGTTTGAGTCGCTTGAACGCGTCCCGTTCGACATTCCTTTCATCGTCGCCTATTTCGCGCTCGCGGTCCTCGGCGGGGTACTGCCTGCCGTTGCGTAACCGGAAAAAGAGAGGGGGTTTCGTGCCGGATGAACTCAAAATGGTATAAGCGCCTGCTTTCGCTCGGCGCGGTCGTCCTCGGCGTTCTCGTCGATTTCTTGACGAAACTGCTTGCGATCTCCCAGCTCAAAGGACAGGAGGACTCGGTCCCGTTCGTTCGGGGGGTTCTCCGTTTTACATACGAGGAAAATCGCGGCGCCGCGTTTGGGATTCTCGCTAATCACCGCTGGGTGTTTATGGTCTTCTCGGTCATAGCGATCGTTTTGATCGTGATCTACCTTGTCCGGCGCGACCCGCCGCTCACGCTGTTTTTATCGCTGTCGCTGATCCTTTCGGGTGGGATCGGGAATATGATCGACCGCACTTTTCGCGGGTTCGTCGTCGATTTCATCGAGTTTTACCTGTTTTCGTTCCCGGTCTTCAACGTGGCGGACTGCCTCGTCGTCGTCGGCGCGGGGCTGCTCGTCTTCTGGCTGATCCGGGATACCGTCCGGGAACAGAAAAAGAAAAAGAACGCGGAAAGCGAATACGTCCCGGTCGAGGATGAAAACGGGGAAGAGTCGCCCCGCCCGGGGGACGAAAAGTGATCCGCCGGGTCGGTGAGGACGCCGCGGGAATGCGGCTGGACGCTTTTTTGGCGCGGGAGGACGACGACGGTCTTCCCGCCCTTTCCCGTTCCGCCGCGGCGAAACTGATCGGGCGGGGCGAGGTCGTGCGGAACGGCAAACCCGCCGGAAAAAACGACCGCCTGTCGGAGGGGGATCTGATCGAGTATTCGATCCCCGAGCCCGAGCCGATCGACGCGCTCGCTGAGGACATTCCGCTCGACGTCGTTTACGAGGACGACGATCTTCTCGTGATCAATAAGCCGTCGGGGATGGTGGTGCATCCCGCGCCCGGCAATCCGTCCGGAACGCTGGTCAACGCGCTGCTCTACCGCTGCCGCGGGAAACTGTCGGGGATCAACGGCGCGCTGCGTCCGGGGATCGTGCATCGGATCGACAAACAAACGAGCGGACTGCTCGTCGTGGCGAAAAACGACGAGGCGCACAGGAAACTCGCCGCCGAACTCGAGGGGCATCATATTGAGCGCGAGTATCACGCGCTGGTGCAGGGCGGGTTTTCCGCCGATTCCGGGACGGTCGATCTCCCGATCGGGCGGCACCCCGTCGACCGCAAGAAAATGGCGGTGATCCGCGACGGGCATACGTCGCGCCCCGCCGTCACGCACTATACCGTCAGGGAACGGTTCGGCGACGTGACCTATCTTGTTCTGCGTCTGGAGACCGGGCGGACGCACCAGATCCGCGTCCATCTCTCGTCGATCGGGCATCCGCTGCTCGGCGATACCGTTTACGGCGGGGGAAAGACCGCGTTTGAGAAGCGGCACGCCGATCTTTTCGACGGGCAATGCCTTTGCGCCGCGCGGCTTTCGTTCACGCATCCGCGCACGGGCGAGAGGATGAGTTTTTCCTGCCCGCTTCCGCCCGATTTCGAGAAACTGCTGGCGATCCTGCGAAAAGAACGGGGCGGGGAGGTCGCCGGCAAACCGACCGACAGCGAGGGGGAAGTATGACGATACTGAGCGTCTCGGGGCTGTCGCTCTCCTTCGGCGCGACGCCGATCCTGGAGAACGTCACCTTCGGGATAAACGAGGGTGATCGCGTGGGGGTCATCGGCGTCAACGGCGCCGGGAAGACCTCCCTTTTCCGTTTGCTGACGGGCGAATATACCCCCGACGCCGGGAGCGTCACCGTCCTGCGCGGCAGGACGCTCGGGATGCTCGCGCAGAACACCGACCTGACCCCGCTCGGCGAGGTGTCGGTGCTCGACTATATGATCGCGGGATTCCCGCGCCTTCTGGAATACGAAGCCGAGATCGCGCGGCTCGAAGCCGGGATCGGGGATCTTCCCCCCGCCGAGGCGGTCGCCGCCGGGGCGAGACTCGACGCGCTGCACCGCAAATACGCGGCGGAGGGCGGGCTTGAGTTCCGCGCGCGCTGCCGGAGCACTCTGCTTCGCCTCGGTTTTACGGAGGAGCAGATCGGGGCGAGCGTCCCGACCCTTTCGGGCGGGCAGCATACCCGGATCGCGCTGGCGCGCCTGCTTGCGCAGGAGCCCGACGTCCTGATGCTCGACGAGCCGACCAACCACCTCGATATTTCCGCCCTGACCTGGCTTGAGGAGTTTTTGTCCTCCTATCCGAAGACGGTGCTGGTCATCTCGCACGACCGGTATTTCCTCGACCGGACGACGAACAGGACCCTGCTCGTCGACCACCGCCGCGCGACGCTCTACCACGGCGGTTACACCGCGGCGAAGGAGCAGCAGGCAAAGGACGCCGAGTCGCTCGAACACCGCTACCGGGAACAGCAGAAAGAGATCGCCCGGATCCGGGCGAACATCGAGTTTCAGAGGCGGTGCGGGCAGGAGCATAACTTCGTCACCATCCGCGCCAAGGAAAAACAGCTCGGGCGGATGGAAAAGATCGAGTTGGCGCCCCGTCCCGGGCGCGACGTGCGGATGTCGTTTTCCTCCGACGGGGGGATCGCGAACGACGTTTTAACGGTGAAGGACCTGACCTTTTCCTATACCGGAACGCCCCTGCTCTCGCAGGTCTCCTTTTCGGTCAAACGCGGGGAGCGGGTTCTGATCCTCGGGGACAACGGATGCGGGAAGTCCACGCTTCTGAAACTTATACGGGGGGGTCTTGTCCCGAAAAACGGCAGGATCTCCTTCGGCGAGCGGATCACCTACGGCTTTTACGATCAGGAGAACCGCGACCTTTGCGACGAGAACACCGTTTTCGACGAACTGCGCGCCGCCTATCCCGCCAAGACCGACGGAGAGATCCGCTCGGCCCTCGCGCTCTTCCTCTTTTCGGGGGAGGAGGTCTTCAAATCGGTCGCGTCGCTCTCCGGGGGAGAACGCGCGCGGCTGACGCTTGCCAAACTGATGCTGAAACCGGTCAGTCTTCTGATCCTCGACGAGCCGACCAACCATCTCGATATCGGTTCGCGTGAGGCGCTCGAGGCGGCGGTCGCGGCGTTTGACGGGACGGTGATCGCCGTTTCGCACGACCGCTATTTCATCGATCGGGTCGCGACGCGGATCGTCGAACTCGACCGGGCGGCGGAGGGGGGCGTGACCGAATATCCGATCGGGGACGCCGCGTCCGCCTACGCCGAATATCTCCGTCTGCGCGAGGAGGCGCGGGAGGGGAAGGCGGTCGACGCGTCCCCCGTCCCCGTCAGCCGGCAGAAGGAGATCTTCGAGGCGAACCGCCGCGCCGCGGCGGAGGCGCGCGCCGAGGCGAAACGGCGCGAGAGAGCCGAGAAGCGCATCCCCGAGATCGAAAACGAGCTTGCTGCGCTCGAGACCGAACTCTACACGACCGCCTCGCGCGATTACGTCCGCGCGGGCGAGATCGAAAAACGGAAGGCGGAACTCGAAGAGGAACTCTTGTCGCTCTACGAGTTGACTATGTAGGATCGTCCCCGGTCGGCTGGATCGAGACCCCGTCGTAGACGCTCTCAAAACAGCCGTCTCCGCCCTCGGAAAGCCCCCGCACGCCGAGAATATGGACGAACCGCACGAAATCGAAGTCGTATTCGTCGAGCCGCTTGCCGTAGACGTCGAGCGACTGCGCCGCGACGAGCAAAACGCCGTCGCCGTCGCGCCCGACCGACAGCATCGAGTGGTAGTATCCCTCTCCGTCGCGCCCGATCTGCACGACGTCGCCGGGGAGAAGCCGCTCTTCGGGGACCTCCTCGCCGTAGGGGCCGAGCCCCCGGTTCTCCGTCAGGAAGCGGTAGAGGTAATCGACCCCCGTCCAGGAGGCGGTGCGTTCGCTTTGGGTGATGTAGTACCACCCGAAAACGGGGGTATAGTTCATTTTGCACGACCCGGCGTAGAGCGCCTGGCTGACGAAGTTGGTGCAGTTGCCGCCGATCCCGGTAAAGTCGTAGAAGAGCGGGTTCCGCATCGTCGCCCATCTCTTTGCGTACTCGACCGCGCGCTCGCGGCGGTAGGGGCGGATCACGATCATTCGCGCTTTTTCCTCCTGTCGAAAAAATGTAAAAAACTTGGGCGCCCCTCTTGCAATTTACCGAGTTTTCATATATAATTATTCTATCTTTTTCCGGGGTTCCCGAAACAGGATATGCGGCGGGACCGGATCGGGTTCCGCCGACCGTCTGTTCAAGCCCCGAGATCATAAAGCATTTGGAGGATACAGTCAATGCAGAACAACGTCCGCCCCGAAAGTATGAAACGCATCAACACCCCCGCCCTCGCCAAAGCGTTCATCGATGAACAGGTCGCCGCGCTCAAAAAACAGATCGGGGACGGGAAGTGCCTGCTCGCCCTGTCGGGCGGGGTCGATTCCTCCGTCTGCGCCGCGCTGCTCATCAAGGCGATCGGTCGGAATCTCGTCTGCGTCCACGTCAACCACGGTCTGCTCCGCAAGGGCGAGCCCGAGCAGGTGATCCGCGTTTTCCGCGACCAGATGAACGCCAACCTGATCTACGTCGACGCCGTCGACCGCTTCCTCGATAAGCTGGCGGGCGTCAGCGATCCCGAGCAGAAGCGCAAGATCATCGGCGCCGAGTTCATCCGCGTCTTCGAGGAAGAGGCGAGAAAGCAGGAGGGGATCAAGTTTCTGGGACAGGGAACCATCTATCCCGACATCCTCGAGAGCGTCGGCGTAAAGGCGCATCACAACGTCGGCGGACTTCCCGCCGATCTGCAGTTCGAGCTCGTCGAACCCGTCAAGTTCCTCTACAAGGACGAGGTCCGCTGCGTGGGTAAAGAACTCGGTCTTCCCGACGGGATGGTCAACCGCCAGCCCTTCCCGGGCCCCGGACTCGGCGTCCGCTGCACCGGCGCGATCACCCGCGACCGTCTCGAGGCGGTGCGCGAATCCGACGCGATCCTTCGCGAAGAGTTTGAGAAGAACGGGCTCGCCGGCAAGGTGTGGCAGTATTTCACCACCGTTCCCGACTATCGTTCCACCGGTATCAAGGACAACAAGCGCACCTGGGCTTGGCCGGTCATCATCCGTGCGGTCAACTCGGTCGACGCGACCAGCGCCACGATCGAGGAGATCCCTTATCCGCTTCTGAAGCATATCGTCGACCGGATCCTCGCCGAGGTCAAGGGCGTCAACCGCGTGCTCTACGATCTCTCGCCGAAACCGGTTGCGACGATTGAATGGGAATAAGTTTCAAATCAATTTGTACTTTTTTGAGAACCGCGTCGGCGGGGAGTGATCCTCGCCGACGCGGTCCTTTGTAACAGGGGCTTGACAATATCACGATTCCGTGATATAATGAAAATGAAAGCGGAAAAGGAGAGGTCAATTATGCCGGTCTTATGCAGGTTTTACGGGATCGTGATCCGGATGTATTTTCAACAAGCGGAGCATAACCCGCCGCACATTCACGCCTTGTACGGGGACGACGTGGCGGCGATCGCGATCGCGGACGGAGCGATTCTCGACGGACAACTCCCTCCGAAAGCGCTCGCGATGGTGCGCGAATGGACGGCACTTCATAAAGACGAACTTCTGCGGATGTGGGAGACGCAGGAGTTTCGCAGCATATCTCCCCTTCAATAAGGAGTTGATCGTATGTTTCATAAAGTGAAAGCGGTGAACGCCCTGCCGGATTACCGTCTTTCCGTGCAGTTCTCCGAGGGCGTGACCAAAATCTACGACGTGAAGCCGTTGTTCAAAAAATGGGACGCATTCCGGGCGCTGTCGCGTTCTTCAGAATTGTTTTTTCGCGTGCGGGTCGATCCGGGCGGATACGGAGTGATCTGGAACGACGCGCTTGATCTCTCCTGCGACGAACTTTTCGCCAACGGACAAATAATCAAAACGCCTTTTGACGGGTTGATGGCGTTTACCGACGCCACCCGGCTGTGGGGGCTGAACGAAAGCACGCTCCGCAAGGCGATCAGTTACGGCAAACTCGTCAACGGCGTGGACGCCTGCAAGTACGGGAAGCAATGGGTCGTTTCCGCCGAAGCGATGAGGCGGGAATACGGGGATCCGGCGCCGTCGGATCA
>Ga0310696_10007586_pt1 | contig 12719 bp, 8 predicted proteins | sample AusTroGonzalo_MG_4_FD_203885 | JGI IMG/M metagenome (GOLD analysis project Ga0310696, IMG submission 203885) | Bovine rumen microbial communities from tropical cattle in Woodstock, Queensland, Australia - Gonzalo_02 (v2) (version 2) | ecosystem: Host-associated > Mammals > Digestive system >... | reverse complement strand
CTCGTGCCTTGCGCTGGTCGGTCCAGAAACGGTCTCGCTCCTTGACAAGACGTGATATAAGGGCATCGGCCGATATGTTCCAGTATACCTCATAGGTGTTGGGTATGATCATGCAGAAGACTGTGGCAGGGGTGTAACCAAGTGAGTCAAGCAGGCTGGTTGAACTGAGCTTGGATGCTATCTGGGTTGAGTCAAGCATGAGCTGACCTGAAATGGCACGGGCCATCTGGCCAACGGTGCGGGTGCTGTTTATGGTAAGTTTGACAGGTGTCTGGGCTCCGCCCTGCAGCATGCCGGCAACCTGGCTGGGAGTGGCGCCTGAACGTACCGTGTAGTAACCGGTGCGTATGTGGGCGTTGTAGTCGCGGTGTTGGAGCAGATAGCTGAGCGCGCGGGTGGAGGCATCGGGGTCAGACTCCTGTATCCTGGCCAGCACACTGTCCTGGGTATAGCCGGATGTGATGTAGATGCGGTAATCGGCACAGACGGACACGGGGGTTGTGAACATCCTGTAGATGTAGAATGCGGCCGCCGCACCCGCAATGAAAAGCGTCAACAGGACAGTTATGATAATCTTTTTGGCCATGACATGAGTCTGTGTAGGGACAAAAGTAGTGAAAAGTACGTTCCGTGTGCTCTTTTTTGCTACCTTTGCTTCATACTATCTAATGTAAATCTAACGATTATCCCCAATACGAATGAAAAAGGTATTGTTCCTGCTTTCACTGACAGCAGCTTTGTCAGTAAGCGCCAAGAATGAAGTTACGGTTAATGTCCATGCAGACAAACCGGGTGCCACAATCAACAAGAACATTTACGGACAGTTCTCGGAGCATCTGGGAACTTGCATCTACGGTGGCTTGTGGGTAGGCCCAGAGTCATCAATTCCCAATACAAACGGTTACCGCAATGATGTGCTTGCCGCACTCAAGGAGCTTGAGGTTCCTGTAATGCGCTGGCCCGGCGGTTGCTATGCCGATGAGTACCACTGGATGGATGGCATCGGCCCCAAGGAGGACCGTCCTGTTATGGTTAACAACAACTGGGGTGGTATTGTTGAGGACAACAGCTTTGGTACACATGAGTTCCTGAACCTGTGTGAGCTGATTGGCTGCGAGCCTTACATCTCACTCAACGTAGGTAGCGGTTCTGTTGAGGAGGCTGCCAAGTGGATTGAGTATATGAACGCCGCCGACGGTCCGATGGCCAAACTGCGCAAGCAGAACGGTCGTGAGGAGCCCTGGCACGTTAAGTATATAGGTATAGGTAATGAGGCATGGGGCTGCGGCGGTAACATGCTGCCTGAGTACTACTCGGATATTTTCCGCCGTTATCAGACCTACTGCCGTGACTTTAACGGCACTCAGCTCTTTAAGATTGCCAGCGGTGCTACAGACTATGACTATGAGTGGACCGAGGTTCTCATGAAGAAGGTGGGTTCAATGATGAACGCCGTTTCCCTGCACTACTATACAGTATCAGGTTGGGTAGGTGCCAAGAAGCCCGCTCTGGACTTTAGCGATGAGGATTTCTACTGGTGCCTGGGTAAGTGCCTGGGTATTGAGCCTGTCATCCAGAAACACCTGGCTATCATGAGCAAGTATGATCCCGAGCACAAGACTCCGCTGCTGGTTGACGAGTGGGGTACATGGTGGGAGCCGGAGCCCGGCACACAGCTCTATCAGCAGAACACCATGCGTGACGCCCTGGTAGCTTCATTGTCACTTGATATCTTCCATAAGTACTGCGACCGCATTCAGATGACAAACATCGCCCAGGTGGCTAACGTGCTCCAGTCAATGATCCTTACCAAGGATGACAAGATGGTGCTCACTCCCACATACTGGATCTTTGATATGTACAAGCCTCATATGGACGCAACCTATATCCCTACAGACCTGGAGGGCGTAGATGTTAAGCTCACTCCCAATGAGCGTTATGCCGCCAATCCCGATGAGACTGCCACACGTCCTCTGCCGCTGTTCAGCTCAACAGCTTCAAAGAAGGACGGCAAGCTGCATATCTCAATGTCAAATGTAAAGCTTAATGAGGCGCAGAGCGTAGTTGTAAAGCTGGATGGCATGAAAGCCAAGAAGGTTACCGGTAAGATCCTTTCCAGTGACAAGGCCAGCAACTACAACACCTTTGAGAACCCCGACAAGATCAAACTGGTTAACTTTGACGGCGCCCGCATAGATAAGAAGACCGGTGACCTGGTTCTGGAGATTCCTGCTGCCAGCATCGTTACTCTTGAGGTGGAGTAAAAAAAATGGCACAAAGGGGACAGTCCCTTTTGTGCCATTTTTTTATATTTGCAGCGCAATTGCGATAGTAGCTCAGTTGGTAGAGCGTTGGCTTCCCAAGCCGAAGGTCGCGGGATCGTGCCCCGTCTATCGCTCTAGAAAAGGGTTCCAGAACTTGGAACCTTTTTCGTTTCTATCGGCTTGGAAAGCCAATACCTTATCCGATAGCTCGCTACCCGCTCGCTAGAGCCGAAGGTCGCGGGATCGTGCCCCGTCTATCGCTCCTAATACGCAGTAGGTTTCCAGCTGCACACACCAGCACGGTTTCCAGCTGCACCCAGTAAAACGGAACCCTGACAGCGAAGCGTTGTCAGGGTTTCGTTTTACCCGGCCTGGAAGGCCGGCAGAGTGGAGCGGGATTATATCCCGCGTAACGGGTTTGGGGCGTCGCCGCCCCAAACTAAAAAAAGGTTGTGTCTAATACGCAGATAAGTTTCCAGCTAGCGACTTTTTAGGCCCTGAAAGGGCCATAAAAGTCAAAAACAGCCGAGCACCGAAGGTGCGAGAGCCCGTTGTGTCACAAAATCCCGTTAAACGGAAATACCATTAAGCCGGTTGGTGCTGAGGACGGAGCAGGTCATTGACGGTCTTGACGGGGTTGAAGGTGCTCAGGGGAACCTCAACGAATATGGTGTTCCAGTCACTCATGGCGCCGTTCCAGAGGCCGGGAAGCTCCAGGGCCTTGAGCTCACGTCCGTTCTTGGACTTGCTTGATATGAAACCGGTGGCGGGATCCACATGGGCCGGAAGGTTGAACTTCTGTCCTTTGTAACCGCGCAGTGCGCAGACCAAATCAACGGGGTTGAAGTGTGTGCCCTTGGTGAACATCTCCTTCTTGGCTGCGTCATTAAGGTCAATCTGTGAGCTCTCCAGTATCTGAGGTGATACGGTTCCGTCACTGTTGTATGCCAGGAACGGGCCGCCGCCGGGCTCACCCACGTTCTTTACCATACCGCATACGCGCAACGGACGGTCCAGCTTGGCGTGAAGCCATGCTGCCAGCTCTTCTGTACTGAGCTTGTCCAGATCCTTCTTGCGGCAGCAGAGCGTGTTGCTTACATAATCCGATATCTGCTGCAACTGGGCTGGAGTGTATTTGCCGCTGTCCAAAAGACGCAGGTAATCAAAGATCTTGTTCTGTGCGGTTACCAGTATGCCTGCAATAAGTTTCTTATAAGTAACGGTATCAACCTTGAGGTGATCCGGTACCACGTTATCGATATTCTTTATGAATACTATGTCTGTGTCCAGGTCATTGAGGTTCTCAATGAGAGCACCGTGACCGCCCGGACGGAACAGTATGGAACCGTCATTGTTACGGAACGGTGTGCCGTCAGTTGCAGCTGCTACGGTGTCGGTGCTGGGCTTCTGCTCGGAGAATGTTATGTCAAATGATGTGCCGAACCTCTTGGACAGGTTCTTGGCGCTGTTATCGGCCAGTGCCTTGAAGATGTCGCGGTGCTCATTGGATACTGTGAAATGGAGATGTACCACACCGTCCACTCCCGATGCATACATGGCACCCTCGGCCATATGCTCCTCGAGCGGAGTGCGGGCTGCGCCGCTGTATTTATGGAATTTGAGTACGCCCTTGGGCAGTGATCCGTAGTTGAGTCCCTTTGACTCCAGAAGATTTGAGACAACAGCCTTGTATCTGCCGTTGGTGATAAGCTCCTTAATGGACATGCCCTCATTGGCCTTGCAGCATGCGTCCAGGTCATCATAGAAGGCAAACTTCTCTATGCCGTCAAAGAAAGCCATCTCAAAGTTCGTGGTGGGAGCAATGTATTTGGCATCCAAAAATCCGAACAGATCCTTGAACATGCGGCTGGCTGCTCCTGATGCCGGGACGAACTTGGTTATCTTGCGTCCCTTGCTGCAATAGGTGTCCCATGTCTTGATGTAGCTCTGACACTGGTTCTCATCTATAGCCATGATACCGTTGCCTATGGATGCTGCTGAATCCAACTCCAGAAAGGGAAAACCTTTTTGGATCAGTTCCAACTGTGCGGTCACATTGCTTGCAGTGGTGCCTTTCTGCTCAAACTGTTTCAGATCTTTCTCGTCAAACATATCAATTAGTAAAATAGTTTTCCAAATTGCAGAGTTCAAAAGTAACTCTCATTTTTGATTTTTCAAAGAAAAAGATTTCTGTATTTACTATTGATTTTTTGCGTAACTTAGCCACCTGATTAATAATGAATGATATGAACAGGATTTTAAGGTTTTCTGTACTGCTTTTTGCTGTGGCATTCATGATGCCTGCCAAGGCACAGAAAGATTCTATTGATAATGAGAAGTATCCGGTAATCACGTTTGAGAAGACAACTCATGATTTCGGACTGTTTGACAGGGCTCACGGTGACCAGGTGTGCTGGTTCAAGTTTACCAATACCGGTAACAGTGAGCTGCTCATAATATCGGCCAACTCAACATGCGGATGCACCGTTCCGGAGTATCCCAAGACCGCAATCCTGCCCGGACAGTCAGACTCCATAAAGGTCTCTTACAACGGTTCAACAAAGAGGGTTGGCAAGATGAAGAAGACCATTGCGCTTAACACCAACTGCAAGATCAATTCTGCCTACCTGTACATTATGGGTGAGATGGTTGAGGAGCTTGTGGCCGACCGTATCAAACCTGAGGATAAAAAGTAAACCTAGCGGTTGCGGGTAATCTCAGTCACGGTAAGGGTATCGGGGTCAGGGACCTTGAACTTTACTGAGTAACCGTCAAAATCAAAGCCATACAGGCGTTCCGGATCATCCTGATAACGGGGTCTGGGATCCTGGGCAAGTATACCCCGGAGTGCTTGGAGCGTTCCGGGTTTTATTTTTCCCTCCAGCTCATGGGGTATGATGACGTTGAGCAGGTGCATGCTCACGTTGCCGGTGAATCCGGCGGTGGCATCGGGCTGGCAGTCTGTATAGGGTATATAGGGCTTGATATCATAGATGGGGGTACCGTCCATGAGGTCGGCTCCGCTAACATGTAGCACCGGGCCGTTGGGTGAGCTCAGTTCAACACTCTCAAGCCTTACGCATGAAAGGCCGATGGGGTTGGGGCGGAACGGCGAACGGGTGGCGAACACGCCCAGACGGGTGTTGCCTCCCAGACGGGGCGGGCGTACGGTGGGTGACCACTCTTCACGCACAGCCTCTGAGAACTCCCAGATTAGCCAGATATGGCTGAATCCCTCAAGGCCGCGCAGTGCATCGGCATTGCGGTACTCGGGGTTGAACACTATGGTTGCTTTGAGCTGGGGTACCAGTCCGCTCTGACGCGGAATCCCGAATTTGGTGGGGAATCCCGTACGTATGGTTGCAATAGGCTGCATTTTTGGCATAGCAGGAACAAATGTACGGAAAAAAAGGTATATTTTTGCATCTATGGTCATGTCCAAGACAATAGCTGCGTTCGTAACGGCATGCGTGCTCTCTGTAAGCGGCGCATATGCCCAGGTGCTGCCGTTGATAGGCAGTTTCCGTGGCAGCACGTTCAACGGCACCCTGAATGTGTCATGGCCAGTGCTGTTTGAGGATTGCACCTTTGTGACAGACAGCATAGTGCTGGATCACTCATACGGGGCGCTGTTCCGTAACTGCCGTTTTGAGAGCCGTACAGGGGTGCTGTACATGGCCGATAGCGGCGACGGGATGATCATGGCGGACTGTGAGGTGACAGGGTGCAGTGAGCTAAGGTTCAGCAGGCATCAGATACGGTCTGACCGTAACTACGTTACCGGAGTAACAGTCAATGGCTGTGAGTGTACGGTGCTGGATGACCAGGAGAACATAATTGAGATTGACGGCCTGGAGCTGGACCGATGCGCCCGTGGTGACCTGAAAGGAGCTCTCTTTATGCTGATGAGCGCTGACAAGACCACGCTTAAGGCTGGGGAGACGGCAACACTCCGCATACGCGGACTGGAGGAGGGTATGTTTGTGGGCTGGACGGTGTCGGACCCTGACGTGAGGCTCTCTGTTACAGAGGATTATGTATGCCGTATCACTGCACCGGAGAGTATAAGCGAGAACGCTGACGTGGTGGTATCGGCATATACAGAATACGGACTGGAGGCTGCATGCGTGATAAGACTTGACTGCGGCAGCCAGAAAGATAAGACACCCGCTAAGAAGCAGGGTAGAAAGAAGAGAAAATGAGGCTTAAAAGGATATTTGCGGCTTTTGCGTTCATGCTGCTTGCAGTGATTGGAACGCGTGCTCAGGGGGCGGGACTGACCGCTTTTGACCTGAATGAGAAGGCCATATCCTATCTTTGGAATGATCTGGACTCGGCCGAGCAGTATGCGCGGTTTGCGCTTGATGTCTCCGGACGTCACTCCGATGAGCGTGCCAAGGCTGTCAACACACTGGCGCGCATAGCTACCATCCGCATGGATTATACCCAGGCTTGGGAACTCTACAGTTTCGTAGCCGGCATCACCAACAACACCCTGGAGGTGGTGGGCGCAGAGATAGGCCTGATGCGTATATGCCAGCGTACATCGGACAATGTATCGTTCTATGAGTACCGTAACAGCATTCTGCTGCATCTGCGTGCTCTGCATGAGGAGAGCGGAGTGCTGAATGATGCCCAGAGGGAGCGTCTGATGTCACTGGAGCGGTCGTTCAGGATGGAGTCGGCCCTATACTGGTTTGAGCTGGAGCAGCTGGGTCAGGCCGGACGTGAGATGTCACTGGTGGTGCCCGACAACCTGTTGCGCAATGACCATGACCGTTACCTGATGTATACCTACATGCACGGTCTGGGTATCGGCGTGGATGCATCGGGCCCTCAGGAACTGGCTCTGCAGCGGCTGCGCAGCCTGGATAACTGTCAGCGCAGTGCGGTACGTTACAACAACGTAAGGATGCAGGCCCTGAGCATAAGCGCCATTTGCTCATTGCTGCTGGAGTATGGAACGGATAATGTGCTGTCCGGTGTTAGCGGCGATATGCTGTCACGTCTGAACGCATCGGGGGTACAGCCTGAGCTGTTGCCTACACAGCTGGCACTCAAGGCTTTGCAGCTGTCGGCATCTTACGGCGGTCAGTATGAGATAATTGAATGCGAGCGCCTGCTGGCATCATGTTACATAGCACGCGGCCTGTATGATGAGGCCCTGGAGTCTCTCACCAAGGCTCTGGATATGCTCAATGACAATTTCCGTCTTAACTGTGCCGGTAAAGGTACGTTTGACATACTGCAACCCTACAGGACCGATGGCGTTATCGTAGAGGAGCAGTGGATGGCGGCCATGCCTCATGCCGTGGTGCCTGAGTGTCTGGCCTCTTTGCGTGAGCAGATGAGCCTGGCATACTCCGGGCTTGACAACAAGGCCGCATCGGACTATAACCGCACGGTATATCTGGAGATACAGAAGACCATACGTCTGGACCGCCGCTTTGAGGCTCGTACCATAATGCTTGAGCGCTCCAACATGCGTCTTACGGGTATGCTCTATGCCGTGGCTGCGGCGATAGTGCTGCTCATTCTCTTCATTGTGCTGTTCCATAAGCGCATCAATGCGGCCAACCGCCATTATGTGGATATGATGAGCAAGACCATTGGCCTGTGTGAGAGCATATTACGTCCCGCTCCGGCTGGTGCCGATATCATAGAATGGCTCAACAGTACCGTAAGCCCGGCTCTCATGGAGATAACGGGTGCGGAGTCCATCACGATAGACCGTAATGCCGATATCCATGCCTCATGGGGCAGCCGCCGTGTGAGCCGTGACAACCGTACCGTGCTGGGTACTGTCGCTCCGTACATTAAGGCCGCCCTGCGTAATGCCGATGAGCTGACAGGGCAGGAGGACAGACTCAAGCAGGCTGAGAAACAGCACTATCTGTACCGTCTGCATGCTGCCACCAATAAACGTGAGAACCTGGCACGCAAGACCTGCTGCCAGGTGGTGGCCGAGTGTCTGCCTTATATAGACCGTATGCGCTCCGAGATACGTCATCTGGCCGATATGCCGGCCGACAGCCCTCAATATGAGCAGAGCCTGCAGTATGTACGTGAACTGGCCGAGCGCATAAACCAGTACAATGACCTGCTGGCACAATGGATACGCATACGTCAAGGGGTGGTGAACCTGAATGTTGAGAGCTTTGCCCTGCAGAGCCTGTTTGACATAGTGAGCCGTGGAGCCCGCAGCTTTGGCCAGAAAGGCGTGGAGCTTGATGTGGCTGCCACACAGGCGGTGGTACGTGCCGACCGCGTGCTCACGCTCTTTATGATAAACACCCTGGCCGATAATGCCCGTAAGTTCACTCCTGCCGGCGGTAAGGTAAAGGTAGAGGCTCTTGAAGGTGATGACTATGTGGAGATAGCGGTATCTGACACAGGCGTGGGCCTTAGTGCCGATGACGTTCACAGCATACTTGATACCAAGGTGTTTGACCCGGATAAGATAGGGCAGGACACACCGGGTAAGGGAAGCGGATTCGGCCTCATGAACTGCAAGGGTATAATTGAGAAATACCGCAAGATGGATGACCTGTTCCGTGTGTGCAGTTTCAACCTGGAGAGCACACCGGGCAAAGGCAGCCGTTTCTCATTCCGTCTGCCCAAGGGCATTAGACGTGCCCTGACGGTGCTGTTACTGCTCTTTACAGGCCTTTCGGGCCAGGCTCAGGATAATGAGGGTTACGGTGACAGCCTGCTTATTACGGCGTTCAACTACGCCAACCAGACCTATCTGTGCAACATAGACGGACGGTTTGAGGAGGCGCTCCTGTATGCAGACTCGGCATTCTGTGCGCTCAATGATGATTATCTGCTTAACGGCGGTTCAGATGACATGCTGCTCACCGTGATGGACACCCTGGTTCCGGCCGAGACCTACTGGCTGGAGGATGGCTTTGCAACTGACTATGAGACGGTACTCTGGCTGCGTAATGAGATTGCGGTATCGGCCCTGGCCCTGCGTGACTGGAACGTCTACCGTTATAATGATGATGCCTACCTTAAGCTCTTCAAGCTCTACTTTGGAGAGTGGAATATAGAGGATGACTGCCGTGAGCTGCAGCGTACCAACAGTAACCTCTACATTGCCGTGATAATCTTTGTGCTCATATTCCTTACCGTGATTCTGGTCAGGTATGTGGTACATTCGCGTCACTGGATAAAGTTCCGCAGCGACCTGCAGCAGGCTGTCCGTGTGATTGACAGCATATCGGGAGTGACAGCCGTTACAGATATGGAGCATTTCAATGCCGATGATGTGGTGAGACGTCTTGTTGACGGGATTTATCTGGAGATGGATCATCTGGCCGATATGCGCAGCATCATGATAAGGCTTAATGATGAAGGACGTGTCATCACCGCAGTACATAATGAAGGTGCTGCCGATGAACGCCTGGAGGACCGTGTGAACGCCTGCATGGCGCAGGGCCGTGAGCAGACATCGGCCGACGGGCTCTGCCGTGCGTTGCCTCTGGTGCTCACCCTTGACGGCGATGAGCGTATGATAGGTGTGCTGGGTGTACGCCTGGAGCATGAGCCTGACCAGACATGGCAGATAATAAGAGGTATGATAGCCGGCTACCTGGCCACCGCCCTTTACAGCTGCGTGATACGTTTTGAGTCCGGGTTCCGTGACATAGAGCAGATTCAGGAGGAGTCAGACCGCATACGTTATGAGGAGAACCGCCTCCATGTAAGCAACCTGATACTTGACAACTGCCTCTCTACCCTTAAGCATGAGACCGTATGGTACCCCAACCGCATAGTTCAGATGGTTTCAGCTATAGAGGAGACATCCAAGACGGAGCGTACCGCCGCTCAGGTGCATGACATGCAGGAGCTGGTGGATTATTACCGTGACATGTTCGGTATACTGAGCCAGTATGCGCTCTCGCAGACATCGGGCCAGATGCTGCACCGTGACCAGTTTACGGCAGATGAGCTGACTGCATATGCACAGACATTTGTGCGTAAGACGGGTGCCAAGATAGGATATGGAGGCAAGCTGAGCGTGCAGGCGCAGGAGCTTACGGTTACGGCCGATCGCGTGATGCTGGAGTTTCTTATTGAGAACCTTCTTGAGAAGGGAATGAAAGAGGGCGGTGACATGAGGCTTGAAGCCGTTCAGGATGGTGCCTTTGTCAGGTTCATGCTCTACCGCGAGTGCAGCGTTCCGGCCGCCGATGTGCTGGACGGACTCTTTACTCCGCTCATGAACAAGGATAACATGGCGTACGTGATATGCCGCCAGATAATACGTGAGCATGATGAGGCGTTCTCTCATCCGGGATGCCGCATCAATGCCGAGGCCACTCAGGACGGTATGGTGGTATGGTTCACCATGCCTGTAGCAAAACAGAAAAAGTAGTTTTTTAGATATGGATAAGATCAAGACAATTGTGGTTGAGGATGTGTCTCTTGAACTCAAGGGAACACTCTCCATTATAAGGAATGACATACCCGAGGTTGATGTCATAGGAACCGCTCAGACCGAGCGTGAGTTCTGGGCCCTGATGGACGGCGGCGCCCAGCCGGACCTGGTGCTGCTTGACCTGGGACTTGGCGGCTCCACCACCGTGGGTGTGGATATATGCCGCAAACTCACACAGAAGGGCGGGGTAAAGGTGCTGGTGTTTACCGGTGAGCTCCTGAATGAGAAACTCTGGGCCGATGTACTGGATGCCGGAGCGCACGGCATAGTGCTCAAGACCGGTGAGCTTCTTACCCGCAATGAGATCATGGATGTGATGAGCGGCAAGCGTTTTGTGTTCAACCAGCCTGTCCTGGAGAAACTGGTGGAGCGTTTCCGCAAGGCCGTGACCGATGAGGGGCTGCATCGCAGTGCTGCCATAGAGTATGAGATTGATGAGTATGATGAAAGATTCCTGCGTCATCTGGCCCTGGGCTATACCAAGGATATGATAAGTGAGCTGCGTACCATGCCTTTCAGCAGCAAGTCACTTGAGAAACGTCAGGCCGATCTGGTACAGCGTCTCTTTCCTGATGGCGAACAACGCGGCGTAAACGTAACGCGTCTGGTGGTTCGCGCAATAGAGCTTCATATAATAGATCCGTCAAACCTGGAGGCCGATGAATAGACGTTACACAGGCTGGCTGCATCCTGCGGTGATATATCTCATACTGCTGTTGCTGGTGATACTGGCATCATGGATAGGCAGTATCATTGAGATACGCAGGGTGGGTGGTAACAGCGAGCTGCTGCTGCGCAGTGTGCTGGGCGAGAGCGGTGTGCGCTGGGCTGTAAGGTCTGCCGCATCAAGCCTGAGCCTGGCTCCCGTTGGCAATGCGCTGATGCTGTTCATAGCTGTGGGCGCCGGCAGGGGCAGCGGTCTGTTCCGCGCGCTCTCACGACTTCGCAGTCTCTCTCCAAAGGAGAGCACCGCTTTCTATATCAGTCTGGTTGTCCTGGCTATCTACATCCTCCTTATAATACTGGGTGTTTATGCAGGCAGTCACCTGCTTCTGGGTATTACCGGCACATTGAAAGGCAGTCCGCTTTATGACGGATTCATGTTTCTGGTTATGCTGGCAGTATGCCTGCCGTCACTGGTTTACGGCCTCTCTACCGAGACGTTCCGTACCGCCGCAGACTGTGTCGATTCGTTCTGCACCATACTGCCTCCGCTGGCCCATTTCCTGGTAACCATGCTTATTGCCGCCCAGCTTCTGCAGACATTGGAATACACCAATATCGATGTCCTGCTTGGCATAACAGAGAACGCAATGCGTATCATATCTTTCCTGGTTTACTGGCTGCCTCTGCCTATAATTTGGGTATGGTGTCAAAAATCAAGGAAAGAGGTTTGATATGTAGAAATAATACGCTAATTTTGCAGCCGCAAATATGAGATTTACTCATTTTTTGTAAAGGTTTGGCTCCGTAGCTCAGCTGGATAGAGCAACAGCCTTCTAAGCTGTGGGTCTTGGGTTCGAATCCCAACGGAGTCACAAAGCCAAAAGTGCCCGGAATCCGATGATTCCGGGCACTTTCGTCTTCATGCCTCCGTCGGGATAAAGCCGCCAGGCTTTATACCAGCGGAGGCATGAAGACGAAAGTAGAGACCGCGTTAGCGGGATCTTTACTTTTGGCTTTCTGTCAACTAGCCCCCCGCAGGGGAAGGGATGCGTCAAAAACGCAGTTTTGACGGAGTCCGTCAAAAACATAGTTTTTGGCGAATTCAACGGAGTCACGTCAAAAACGTAGTTTTAACGAATTACAAAAGAAAATCGTTAAAACTGCGTTTTGGCGAATTCCAACGGAGTCAAAAGAAGAAGTTGCTAGAGAGGTATGGTACAAAAAAAGAAAGGGCGGCTATCACAGCCTCCCAGACTCCCGAAAATCCGGGGTATGGTTTTGAGAAACCAACCGAATCTTCTCTCCTTGTTTGCGGTGGCAAAGATATGATAAATCATTTTCAA
>Ga0310696_10007584_pt1 | contig 12721 bp, 10 predicted proteins | sample AusTroGonzalo_MG_4_FD_203885 | JGI IMG/M metagenome (GOLD analysis project Ga0310696, IMG submission 203885) | Bovine rumen microbial communities from tropical cattle in Woodstock, Queensland, Australia - Gonzalo_02 (v2) (version 2) | ecosystem: Host-associated > Mammals > Digestive system >... | reverse complement strand
GAAAAATTTATAACGCCTTTAGATGTTGAAGTTATTCCCAACAAATTATAAACACTCTCGAATATATCCATGTTTTTCTCCTTTTTTACTTACAACTTGCAAAGTTCTTTTCATAATACTGCTACAAAAACACCTCTCACGAATAACTTTGCAATTCCGAAAAGAACCCTTGCAAAAATCCATCAATTAAATTCTATCAAAACGGATCATAAAGATCCAGTTTCATTGATTTTCAATCTCTTTAGAGACCAACTGTTTGTACCAAAGCAGTTTTTTATACCGCATGTAAATGACAACGCAATTAATCAATCCTGAAATAGGTATCAAAACATAAGCCGGACGTATTGAGGTCAGTGAACCTGTCCAATACATGAAAGCCACGGGAATTACAACTAATCCCCATAATGTTGAGATGTCCAAATAGGTTGGGAACTTCGTATCTCCACCTGCAGTGAGCACACCGCAGTAAAGATAGAACACTCCGTCAGTCACAAGAATTATAAATAAACTTGCAAGAGTAAATTTTAGATCCGGAATTAAATGAGTAATTTCACCTTCTGCTTTGTCCAAAAAATGAATCATTATTTCCGGAAAGAATACCAACGGAATGGAATAAATTGCGCACAATATGTAATTAGCTTTCAAGAATTTTCTCAAAAGATTTTGTATAACTCCGAGTTGCCTTTCTCCTATCAAATTTGCGGACAAAGCCGAAAGTGCTCTGGATGTCCCGTCCGCAAAAAATATAAATGCCATCCAAATTCCCATTATGAATGACTCAAGGGTGGCGATATCCTTAGAAGCATTGATGAAGCAGGTCATGATACAGAACCAGCCCAGCAAATTAAAGAACTTCCCTAAAGATATTGGAAATCCTATCCTTAAACAATCAACAAACAAATTAAGTCTGAATTTATAATCCAGCGTTTTAAATTTTAATCGATTGTCTTTATTAAAAAATACCGCTGCGAATATGATATTAAACATCATTTCCACCATTACAGTCGCGAGGGCTGCGCCTTTTGCCCCCATAGGATCAAATAGCCCTTTAATGCCGAACACAAATATATAATCCAGCACGATATTCACTAAATTTCCCAATAAGAAAGTAAAAATTACAATGTAACTTTGCTTTCTTCCGATAAAAAATGACGAAAGAGCGATGGAAATTATTTGAAATCCGCCAAAAGCTAACAAAATCCTCGTATAGAGAAGACCTTCTTTTTCCAAATATTTAGGAAAAAGATTGAAGCAGTCACAAAATATTGCTAACGGGATAAAAAACAAAAAGGAAGCAAGACCGAGATAAATCATCTGCCACGGAGCTCGAGCGGTTTTTTCATACTCTTTTATTCCGTTATACTGACCAACAAATACTGTTGCGATTTCTGCTATGCAGATAAATACGAAACTGACTGTCGCAACGAAATTTCCTCCGAGACTAGTGGCATTCATGGAATCAAGAGAATAAAGTCCAAGGACAGTTCTATCTGTGACAAGCATCAAATTTATAGAAAGAGACGCGAGAACCAAAGATAAAGTAAACTTTATCAATTCCTTATTTTTGTATGCGACTGTACTCCGTGTTCCGAGTTTTCTACGATATAACAAACTCATTATTCCCAAACCTCTGCGACATTTCCCCATAAATACCTCACAAAACTACTTAAAACTATGCCTTGCTTATAGTAATGTAGAAAAAAAGAGGGTTCAAGATGAAGATAGCAATTGTCGGAATTACCGGAAGGATGGGACAGGAAGTTTCTAGACTGTTAAAACCGAATGAAATCAGTGGTGGAGTGTCGAGTACTACGAGCGATAAGGAATTTGAAGATATAATAAAAAAAAGTTCCGTTGTCATTGATTTCTCTGTTCCGAAAGTTTCTGTTAAAGCGGCGGAGTTTTGCGCGAAACATCAGATTCCCTTTGTTTGCGGAACGACTGGTTTTGTCGATAAAGATTTCAAAAAGTTAAAGTCTTATGCGGACAATACTTCGATTCTTTACGCAAGTAATTTCAGTATAGGAATTTTTTTAATGTCTCAGCTGATAAAAATGAGCGAGAAAGTCTTAGACGATTTCGACATTTCGATTATTGATCGACACCATAACAGAAAGAAGGATAGTCCATCCGGAACAACTCTGTTTTTGGCATCTCAACTTGAAAAAAAACCTCAGATAGTTTCACTGAGAGTGGGGGGAATTTCTGGCGATCATGTCTGCAGTTTTACGGGAGAAGATGAAGAAATCACGATATCTCACAGATCCTTTTCTCGGAAGGTATTTGCTTCGGGAGCAGTGAAGTGCGCCTTTTGGTTAGCATCGCAAAAAAGTGGATTTTATTCTCTGGAGGATTATTTGAGTGCAAAAAAGTGATATAGAAGAAATCTGCAGAATTTTCTCGGAAACCATAAAATTTCCGAAGAGTGAATTGAAAAGTTTTTCGGATTATTCGTTCTTGATGGCGGTTGTAATGTCGGCACAAACTACGGACGTTCAAGTTAATAAGGTTACTGACAAGTTATTCAAAAAATATAAAACCATCGACGATTTTTTGAATCTGGGAGAGGAAAATCTTGCTAAGGAAATTTCTTCTATCGGACTCTATCGAAATAAAGCGAAAAATCTAATAGGATTGCTGAAAATTTTAAAAGAGAAGTACAACGGGCGTGTGCCGAATTCTCGAGAGGCACTTGAGTCATTGCCGGGAGTTGGCAGAAAAAGTGCAAATGTTGTCCTGAATGAATTATTCAATCAGCCGACAATAGCCGTAGATACTCATGTTTTGAGGTTGACGAACATAATGGGAATTTCCAAAAGCAGCAATCCGTTGCAAGTCGAAAAAGATTTGGAAAAAGTTATCCCGGAAAAATACAAGGGAAATATCAGTAATTATTTAGTATTGCACGGGAGATATGTTTGCAAAGCCAGAAAACCAGACTGCGAGCACTGCCAAATTTCCATAATCTGTCCTAAAATTTTCAAAAAGTAATCATATTTTTACCTGAATCTAATAGGCTTCTTATATGAAACCTGGGAGGTAGCCATGCTTTTTAAATTATCAACCGAGAATTCGCAAAACGATTTTCTTTTTGTGTTTTTCAACGGATTCGGTTCAGATTATAAATATTGGGATGAATTGCTGCCGTATTTTTCAAATTACGGATATGTTTTGCTTTCCGAAAACTACTTTGATAACCCAGAGGATTATGACGAAAAATATCTGAAGAAAATTTTCCAGGGGAAAAGATTGGTTGGGGTAGGGCATTCATTAGGCTATCACAAACTTTGCGATTTAAATCAAAAATATGATTTTTTTAACTTGGAGAAGATTGTGGCTGTCGAGGGCTTTTCTCAATATCTCGGAAACACAGAGCCGACGCGCAGTATTAGGAAATTCTATTTAGATTTCATGAAAAGCAGCTATACTTATTTTCCAAAAATTACCTTATGCAATTTTATGGCAATGTGTGGTGCACCTATGTCGGCTTTACCGTCCAAATTAAATCATGAATTATTAATGAATGACTTGAATTTATTGTATTCAGGAATAAAATCGCCGAAAATTCCTCATTTAGTCCTTGCTAGTTTGGACGATTGGGTTGTTCCGTTCAATATCGTAGAGGATAATTTCAAAAAATTGAAAGATGTTAAGATCATTTACACGACAGGATCCGGACATTTACTAGGAATGCGATTTCCGCAATTTGTAAGTCGGGAAATTCAAAAATTTACAACATCATGACCGAATTCAGCGATTTTTTCCTATATATCTCATCATATTGAAATACCCGGCTATGCAACCAAGTATCAAAAATATTATCAAAAACAAAGGAAAACACTGAATCTTTTTATCTATAAAAATTCCGATGAATACTCCCACGAAAATACAGGATGTAAATTCAAGTCCGCAGTTTATAGATTTTATCAAACAATTTTTCATATCCATATTAGGAGTTTATCACCTTATCAAAAATTTTCGAAGATTCTTCATTGGTGTCAGATTTTTCTTCTGATATCCCATTTAAAGGAAGGGAACAAATTACGCTGGTACATCTTTCTGTATCATTAAAAGCTGTGTGTAGCGATCCGCCATGCATTTCCAGAAGAGATCTGACCAGTGGCATGCTGATATTGTTCGAGTCTGAATTTATGAAATTTACTGACTTGCTGTTTGACCTCTGGAAAATTCTTCTGCTAGGACTTGGATCACGATATTTCTCTCCGTTATCAGTAATAATAATTTTTACATGCTGATTATCAGTTGTGAGGCGCAAAGAAACTTTTCCGTTAAGCGCGCTAAATTGTATTGCATTGATCAGCACATTAAATACGGCCTGTTTAATTCTGATTCTGTCTCCGTTATAAATAAGATTTTCATCATCATAACTTCTGATTATATCAATATTTTTCTCTTGAGCTCTCTTGGATATGCTTTCTATCACTTCTTCCAAGGTATCTTTTAAAGAAAATGAAGTAATATTCAGTTTTTGTTCTTCAAGGTCTATCGAGACCATATCCATAAGATTACCTATCAATTCATTTAACTGATTGGAAGAACTTAAGATGTATTTGCAATATTCTGTTTGTTTTGGATTTAGGGTTCCGAAGTATTGATTCAACAACAATTCGGAAAATCCGATTACAGAATTTAGAGGTTCGCGCAATTCTATGGATATTCCTGAAATCAACTCGAACCTCAAAGTTTGAGAGGTTTTGAGCATTTCGTTCTTTTCCATAATAGCTTGTTCAACCGTATAGGTATCTGTAATATCCATAAAGCTGTGCATATGTGCGCCGTCAGGCAGCGGAGTATAAGTAAATAAAATTATTGAATTATCTTTTTTGGTTAATTTCCCGGTTTTATTAATTCTGTCTGTGAAGTTGCTTACTGCATTTGCTCTGAATACTTCCCAATCATCTCCATAGTCCAGTTCCGATTTCATCTTGTCCAGCATTTCCGACAAATGACATCCTTTTAACTCTTCTGTTGACACATCAGTTAGATTCCAAACTTTGAGAAAGGCCTGATTTACAATTTTTAATCGATTGTCGCTTCCGTAAACCATAATTCCTTCATGAAGGTGATCCATTGTTTCTTTTTGAACTGCCAGCAGAGTATTATTTTTCCGTTGAAGTATGAGTGAATCGGTAACATCTTCGTATATAAATATCAATCCTCCCAATGGATAAGGAGCAACCACTACACGTAAACTTTTTCCGCTCGGCAGGTGTAACAATTCTTGTATCGGAGAAGTTATGGATGTAAACAGAGCCAATTGCTCTTTCTTAAACACCTGAAAGTCCGCGTGTTCAGGGATTTGTCGGTTATTTCGTCTCTCTTCGAGAATTTCGCTGTATGTAGGTTTCGAATGCAGCCACGACGCCTCTAACTTCATCAATCTTTGATAAGTACTATTGAAAAAAGATAACCTGGTATCTTCTCCGAAAATTGCGATAGCTGTGGACAAATTTTCCAATACCTCATGATTCGCCGTAACTATTTTGTCGATACTTGACGAAAGACCTTCTTCTTCAGTAATGTCCAGGGCATATCCGATAAATTCGTCATTGGCTGCCGGAGATTCATTGATAGAGAGCTTTCTTCTAACTCCATCTATAACGGCAAATTGAGAAATTTTTTGAGGTTTTCTGCTTTTTTTCACATTTTCAGCCAAAGAATGCCCCTGACCAAAAATAGATCCGGGGATTAACGGAATGTTATTCAACAAAACTTTTTCAGGTGAAACATTCAAAGAGTCCGCATAGGCTCGGTTGCAATATATAATTTCAAGCTTATCGTTACGTTTCCACACTTGGATAGGAATCGAATCAAGCATTTCCTTCAAGGAATCAATTTTCTCTTGAGCAGAGAATAAGTCATTCTCTATATTGCTGACAATGTTGAAAGTTTCCGTGATATTTTGACACCATAAAATGACTGTTTCCAATCCGCCGATTATCATTCTCGAACCGGAAATTTTGATATTTTTCTGATCTAAGGTAGAAACGTTCAATTCAAAAGACTGGCCATTCTGTTTTAATTTGTTGAATGCAATCGATAAATTTTCGGAGTCTTTTTTATTTAAGAGAGAAACTATATCCTTAAAAAATATCGCAGAGTTTCCTTTGAAATCGAAAATTTCTCTAAATTTTTTAGACGAATTTATATATTCATGATTTTTATTCCATGCAATCCATCCGTCAAAATTAGAAGATAAAATTGCTTGGTAGTGACAGAGTAAGTCTCGATATTTAGCCGAATCATATTTGGCTTCGTAGAGACCATATAAAAGGCTTACCGATGAGATCATCATTGCGGATATAGTTAAAACTTGAGAATCCGAAAAAATTAAGAAAATTGTACCAAATAGGATGAATATCACACCACAGAGATCGATCTTTGTCCAAGTTTTCATCAAACTTACTCTCTTACACAACGACATAAATATTATGCCTATAACAATAAAGAAAAATCAAGAAAATTAATTAATATTTTATTAAATTTATATTAATTTAGCTCGATTTATTCGTTGTTCGTGTGGAAAATAGCACATTTATGAAAAATAATTATTCCTATTCAAAAACCAAATACCCGAGATTTTCGGTTTTCTACGCAATAATTTTCAAAATTCTCATTCTGAAGAATTTTTCTCAGTAACCATTTTCAGATTTTCCGGAACCATATTTTTTACGTATAGACCTGGGGCATCTCTCAGAAATTCTTTGATCTCGGGAGGCATTATCATTTTTCCCAACATAGGTTGTATCCACTCAAACCAATCATTCCACCATGATCCTTGAATTTCTCGCGCTGTATCCATCCATTCTTTAGCGGTCTCGACAAATTTATCGTTAACCCAGTAGCAGTATTTGTTTCTGGCAGGCGGATTAACTACTCCGGCAACATGTCCAGAACCTCCGACGACAAACCGTATATTACTATTGAACAACTTCATGCCATCGAAAGCCGCCTTCCATGGAACCAGATGGTCTTTTTTCATTGAAACCATGTAAATAGGCGTTTTAACTAAGCTCAAGTCGATAGGAACTCCAAACATTTTTATCGTTCCTGTTTTTAGAAGATTATCCCTATATAAATCATGAGACAGGAAAGTCTGCATGGCTTTTGTCAGATTTGTCGAATCCGAGTTCCAAAACAAAATTTCGTGGGCTTTCGGTTTTTCTCCCAACATGTAGCTGTTTATGAAATAGCGCCAAATCATGTCTTTGGCTTTCAGAGCACTGAAAGTATTGTACATGACACTGCCTGCCAGAACTCCCTTTTCCTTCATTTGAGCGGTGATAGCTTCCAGATAGTTCCCACTCATGAAGACAGACATATCTCCCGCGTTTTTGAAATCCAATAGAGTCGTCATCAATGTTGCCGACATGATATTCGCTTTTGGTTTTCTCTTGCAGAGAGGATGGGCCAGATATGCCATCAGGCTGGAGATTAAAGTTCCGCCAACGCAATATCCTATGGTATGAACAGATTTCGACTTAGTAATTTCGTAAATCTTATCGAGGGAATCCATAATTCCGCTAAACGCGTAGTCCGCAAAGGTCACGTCCTTATATCTTTTATCCGGATTCACCCAGGATATCATGAACACAGTAACACCTTTATCCAGCAACCACTTTACGAAAGAAAATTTATCCGTCAAATCCAAAATATAAAACTTATTAATCCACGGCGGGACAAACAATACGGGAACGGCATAAACTTTGTCTGTTGTCGGAGAATATTGGATCAGTTCAATAATATCATTTTGAAAAATAACTTTTCCCGGGGTAGAGGCGACATTATTTCCTATACCGAATGAGTTACTGTCATTTGTGGTAATAGATCCGTTTTGCAGATCTCGCAAAAACATTTCCATTCCCTTTTTGAAATTTTCTCCTTGTGAATTAAAAGTCTCTTTTAAAACTTTCGGATTCAGAAAAGGAAAATTATCCGGTGACATCATATCTATATATTGCTTCAAGAAAAATCTGGCATTACTCATGAGTTGCGGATCGATATTCTCGAAACTGTCGAGGGTATCTATCATCCACGAAGAGGTTGTATCGTAGAATTTGCGAGCAAAAAGCATCATAGGATTGTTTTCAAAAGCGTCTTCTTCGAATTTTTTATCTTCGGCATTATACTTCAGATCGATACAGTCCTTATCTTTGGAACAAACTTCTTTAACAAAAGATTTTTGTAATTCAATTAACCTGTTTAATAGATCTTGCTGCGAATTTTCAATTTTTTTTGGTTGACTCGCCATTTGCTCTGCGACTTTCAAAAAAGCAAGCATGGCAATTTGAGGATTCAACACCGCAAATTGAAACAAATCAAAATTATTAAATGAAGATTCGTTATTCGGTACAAAATGTTCCATAGATATTCCTCTTATCGCACGCAATAAAAATACAATAAAATGTTTTAAAAATACATAAAAATTAAATAAAAAACAGAAAGCCTGCGCAAACAGTATTTGGAATTGTACACTTATTTCTATGCATACAGGGAATCGAAAAAATCGGTCCAAATATAGAGGACATACAGTTAAGTCGGATCACTTTTGTACCACAGTCCAGAAAGTATTTCCGACTGACATCGGAAGCTTTTCGTACGGGTTGGAAAATAATCGAATATGAGATATATTCGACCCCGTAAATTATAGGGAAATAAATATGGGATTTAATTGCGGAATAGTCGGACTTCCGAATGTAGGAAAGTCAACTTTATTTAATGCGATAACTCAAACAAACGCTGCGGAAGCGATGAATTATCCCTTTTGCACGATTGAGCCGAATGTCGGGCGTATCGGAGTTCCGGATCCTCGCTTGTACAAATTAGCGAAAATGGTGAATAGTGAAAAAATTATACCTACACAGATTGAGATCGTTGATATTGCGGGATTAGTAAAAGGAGCCAGCAAAGGAGAGGGGCTCGGAAACCAGTTTTTGGGTCACATAAGAAGTACCGATGCCATTTTGCATATTGTTCGATGTTTTGACAGTTCGGACATAACTCACGTTAGTGGTTCTGTGGATCCTATTCGTGATATTGAGATTGTAGAAACAGAATTGCTGCTGGCAGATCTTGAAAGTTTGAAGCGAAAAGAGGAGGGGATCGCTCGGAAAAATAATCCTGATTTGGCGATCGAAAAGAATTTTCTGAAAAAATCAATCGATTGGTTAGAAGAAGGGAAACTGCTTAGCCAATTGCAATTAACCGAGGAAGAAGAAGTTTTCGCAAATACCATACAACTTATAACTCGAAAACCTATTTTGTACGTATGTAATGTTTCAGAAAGTGATGTTGTTTCAGGAAACGGATATACTAAGGAAGTAGAGAAATTCGCAAAACAGCGAAATTCATCCGTCGTCATGATTTCTGCAGCAATCGAAGCGGAAATTGCTCAAATTCAAGATGAAGGAGAAAAGCGGGAATATATAGAATCGCTCGGTCTTTCAGAATCTGGATTAGCGAGAGTAATTCGAGGAGGGTACGATCTCCTGGGGTTACTGACTTTTTTCACTGTCGGACCTCAAGAATCCCATGCTTGGACAACCTACCGCGGAGCCAAAGCACCAACAGCCGCCGGAGTAATTCACACGGATTTTGAGAGAGGCTTCATTTGCGCAGAAACCATCAGTTACGATGATTATATATCCTGTAATGGAGAACAAGGGGCAAAGGCTGCTGGAAAGATGCGTTTGGAAGGAAAAGATTACGTGGTTAACGACGGAGACATTTTTCACTTCAGATTTAATGTTTAGTTGTGATACAATTCGGACGGATGAGGGGTGTTTGATATGTTGCCGAATTTACTTACGTTGTCGCGGATATTTTCGATTCCGTTCATAGTCGCTTGTTTCTATGTGGATGGCTATTTTTCCCACCTTGTTGCTACCGTTTTATTTGTTGTTGCTTGCGCGACGGATTTTTTTGATGGATACCTCGCTCGTCAATGGAAGCAGGTTTCTGCGTTCGGGCGATTTTTAGATCCTGTTGCTGACAAGCTGTTGGTTTCAACCATTTTGCTTATGCTTTCGGGAGTAGAAATTATCAACGGGATCCACCTTGTTGCTGCGACTATAATTTTGGCGAGAGAAATTATCGTTTCGGGATTAAGACAATTCATGGCGGAAATGAAAGTCAGGGTTCCGGTTACTCGATATGCGAAGTGGAAAACTGCTATGCAAATGTTTTCCATAACTTGCCTGCTGTTTTCTGCAATGTTTCCCGAAACACCTACAATACATCAGTTAGGTTTGTTTTTGCTGTGGATAGCGGTTTTTATGACGGTGTTTACAGGAGTTCGTTACATGAAATTCGGTGCGGTTAAAATCGCGAATGAGATAGAAAGTCAGGATTAGTTTAAAGGAAAAAAAATGGCCGGTTGTCGAAAGTATTCAAAGCAAGATTTTGTTGGACTCAGAGAGGCGGGCAAGCTTGCTGCTCACATTTTGGATTATATTACGCCGTTCGTTCAGGCTGGCGTGACGACCGCAGAATTGGATCGACTGTGTCATGAGGAAATTCTACGGAATGATGCAATTCCGGCTCCGCTGGGATACCATGGATATCCTAAGGCAACTTGTATTTCACTGAACCATGTAATTTGTCACGGTATTCCGTCCGAAAGAAAGTTGGTAAAAGGCGATATCCTGAATATAGATGTTACAGTGATTTTGGACGGATGGTACGGAGATACCAGTCGCATGTATATTGTCGGGAAACCCTCGGCCAAAGCGATGGAATTGATCGATGTTACCTACAATTCTCTGATGATGGCGATAGAAGCGGTAAAACCAGGAGTAAGATTAGGCGACATCGGGCATATCATCCAATCTTACGCGGAAGAAAATAAATTCTCGGTTGTGAGAGATTATTGCGGACATGGAATTGGTCGGGTGTTTCATGATGAGCCGATGGTCTTGCATTACGGAAAGCCTGATACGGGACTGACCTTGGAGGTTGGCAATGTCTTTACGATTGAACCGATGATTAACGTCGGCGGATATAAGTCGCGACTGCTCGGAGATGGATGGACGGCAATTACCGCAGATCATTCTCTGTCCGCTCAATTTGAACACACGATTGGAGTTACCGAAAATGGCTGCGAAATATTTACGGAATCGCCAACGGGACTAACCAAACCGCCTTATGGTACGGAATTGAAGAAAAAATAACATAATTAGGAAGGTTTGACTTTACCGTGCCTTCCTTCGATTAGCGTATTATGCCTAATGCATACACGGGTGCAGTCCAAGATCTTAAGTAAACCTTGAGTAATGCTGAAGCTGAAGATAGATCTTGAGCTTGTGTGAATGCTATGTCCATTCTGATTTTTGAGCAACCATGATATTTGGACATCTGTTTTATGCTGATGAGAAATAGTTATTGCGGAACCCGAAAGCAATTCATAGAGTTTCTTGTCTTTCGTTTTTACGTCAATCGCAACGCCGTTTATTCCAAACAACATTTTTTCAGATTTGGAAGCTGCTTTTTTATAAGTATAAACTTTCCCACGAGATGAGACTGTTATTTCACTATCGTGCAACCCAGCATCCTTCAATTGTTTTATGATTTCTTTTTGATTTATATCAACGTCTTCAAGTAGTTTCTCTTTGCTGATGTAATCCTTATAGTCTTGAACAAAATAGACGTGATATAAATCTTTCTTAAAGATCGAAGAAATCAAATCCATCCGTTTGGAAAATTCGGGGATTTCTTCGAAGCGGCTCCACTTGCAGACATCTTTTACGCGCCAATCTAAAAATAAAAAAGCACTTAAAATAAGCGCTAAAATCAGCCCGAGCGATATTACAACCGTATTATATTTTCCATTATTTCCTACTGACTCAGAGTTCCCTTTGTTGTTCCTCATAAACTTAGACAAATTTCAATTCCCCGTCAAATGAAACTGCTGAACATTTCCTTTATTTCATTTCCGATAAACTCTGTACGTATAATTTTCTGTTCGCGAGTTTTTAAGTTACGAATTATCGCCTTGCTGTCCAGGATTTCCATTTCGTTTGCAATCAAAACAAAAGTAATTCCTTTTTTGCTTGCATAAGTAAGCTGTGCTCCGAGAGGTTTATCCTGTAAGTACGTCTCAGTTTTAATACCCAAAGCCCTGAATTTATTGGCAAGATTCATGTAATACGGTACTAAACTCCTGTCCTGCACAGTAATCAACAGATCAGCCGTAGACTTTTTATCAACATTAACTAAACCTAACTCTATAAATTTAGGAACTAGTCTAGAAATTCCGATAGTTCCTCCGACGCCCGGATACTTCTTGGAATTTCCCAAAGTAGAAGTCAGATTGTCGTAACGCCCTCCTCCAGCAATACTTCCGACATCTTTAATGTCATCAAAAACGGTTTCAAAAATCGTTCCAGTATAGTAGGTGAGCCCGCGGGCTAATTTTGTACTGATCTTCAAACGATTATCTGATAATCCCAGTCTTCTTAGGATTTGTATTACCGTGCTTAACTCTTCCACTCCTTGCACAAATTCATCTCCCAAACTAATCGATTGAAGCCAGTTCAAAATCTCTTTCATGCTTCCCCGTTGACCTGCATCCAGGAAGGTTTTAACCTTAGAAAAGTCTTTTTCGTTATTCAAAAGCTGCAGCATTCCCGATTCGAATTCCTCGGGAGAAATCTTTTCCGACTTATCCACTAAACGAATGGCATCTATCAATTTATCCTGTCTG
>Ga0310696_10007582_pt1 | contig 12723 bp, 11 predicted proteins | sample AusTroGonzalo_MG_4_FD_203885 | JGI IMG/M metagenome (GOLD analysis project Ga0310696, IMG submission 203885) | Bovine rumen microbial communities from tropical cattle in Woodstock, Queensland, Australia - Gonzalo_02 (v2) (version 2) | ecosystem: Host-associated > Mammals > Digestive system >... | reverse complement strand
TTTCGTGCAGTCGAACAGGTGCGACCCCTTGTAGATGGTGTCGTCCATGTCGAGAAAAACGTGTCTGATCCGGGAGAATTCGATCATTTGCGGTCCAATCCTTCTTCGGGAGCCGGCCGTCAGTAGAGCGGGGGACGGAACTCCGCGTCCTCGATGGGGACGTCCAGCTTGTAGTAGACCACCTTGGTCTTCTGTTCCGATCCGCCCTGCCGGACGACGGATTCGTCCGGGATCATGACTCCTTCGTACATGCTGTAGGCGAGCATCTGCGAGTCGTAGTCCAGGATGTTTCCGCCGACATTGAACTTCATGCGCATCCGCCGGGTGAGGTAGTCTTTTGCGCTGATATAGATGTGGACCGGGTCGCCTTCCTCCCCGGAGCAGGTGAGGCGGTAGAAGACCTCGTCGTCGACGAGACTTTTGTCCAGCTCCACCTTGGAGAACACGTCTTCGAAGCGGTTGCCGGGATCGGTGAGCCGCACCAGGACACGGACCCGGCGCAGGGCCCTGCCGTCGAGGGCAACGCTCTTTTTATGCTTGATGTCGACCATCCACCCGGATTTGCCGTTGACGATGATGGCGGTCTCGGGATCGTTGTCGGTGTAGGTGGTGAGCTTGAACTGGTCCGGACGGCGGAACTTGATCTCCACCATCTGGACGAGCGGCGGATCCATCCAGCCCTGCTCGGTGGTGATCTGCTGGCGCATGACGTAGGTCCTGGCCCCGGCGAAGCGTCCGGTGGGATCCATGGCGTGCTGCATGCGGCTCTCCAGCTGGTCCAGCGTGATGTCGGATTTGGAGATCTCCTCCTGAAACTCCGTCGCGCATCCCGCGGCCAGCAGCAGCGTGCAGAGGAACGGCAAATAAACGAAGAGCTTCATGGTTCCGGTCCCTTTCTCGGTTTTTCCGGTCAGAGCGAGAGGGGGCCGAGGGCGACGGTCCGGGAGGGCGCGGCCCAGGGGACGCCGATCTCGCTGAGCATCGCGAACTTGTCACGGGCGGTCAGGAAGGATTTTTCCGCATCCCGAAGCACCAGGACACCGTCCTCTTCCCGCCGGGTGAAGAATTCGGGCGAGACCGCGCTGATGGAGAAATTCTTGTGCATCGAGTCGATGCAGAAGGTCTGGACGGCGGAGGCTTTCGCCGAGCAGATGAAGACCTTTTCCCCCGACGCCCGCGCGATGGCCGCCTTGAACATGAAACTGCGGTCGACGGCGGAACCGATCTCCTGACCGTCGATGACGCTGCCGTCGGCATCCTTCACGCTCCACGCCTTGCCGTCCTGCCAGTCGGCGGAACCCTTTTCGCACTCCACATGGATGGCCGGACTGAAATTTTCCGGGCAGGTGTGGCAGAAGAGCGCGAGGATCTCGACGCCCTCCGCGGAACCGACCTTCACCGCACAGCTGTCGAAGGTCTCGATGGTCTCCCGGCAGCGGTACATTTCGGCCCGCATGGAAACGGGGATCATCATCTCCTCGAAGGTCCCGCCCGCGAAGAAGAGCGAGATGTTGAGGTAGTGGGCGAAGGCGTTGTTGATGGGCGAATCGCAGACCGGGACGCCGTTGACGGCCAGCTTGCCGACCCAGGCGTTGCGGGCGTAGTAGACGTCGCCCCGGGGCCACAGTCCCGCGGCGGTGATGCGTTTGACGCGCCCCAGACGGCCCGAGACGAGATGTCTCTTTATCGCCTGGATCCCGGGCAGGTAGATGTGCTGATAGCCGACCATGACCGTTTTGCCGGTCCTTTTTTCCGCCGCGACGATGCTGCGGGCGGCCTCCATGCAGCCGCAGAGGGGCTTTTCGACCAGCACGCTGCAGCCGTTCTCCAGCGCCTCCACCGTGAGGGGTTCGTGAGAGGCGATCCCCGTTGGGATGCACATAAGATCGATGCCGGGGCACTCCCTGTAGAGCGTCGCGGTGTCCTTGAAGAGCCGGATCCCCCGCCGGGTGAAGTCCGCCGCGGTCTCCGGTTCCTTGGCCGGATTGCGGATGACCGCCGCGGCAAAGTCGATCTCCCCCTTGTCCTGCAGCTGGGTCAGTCCGTTGACGTAGGTCCTCGCGTACCCCGAAACTCCGCACAGTGCGACTTTTATGCCCATAAGAACGATCCCTTTCTGTCGTTGATGAACTTTACACGGTCATTAATATATACTTGCCGGAGGCAATTTGCAATTTTTTCACTCCCCGGGCACGACGCAGGGGACGCCGCCGATCCGCCGGAGCCGGACGCTTCCCGAAAACGCCAGTTTCTTCACCAGGAGATCCGTTTCGAAATCCGAGAGGTCCAGCTCCCGTCCGACGGCTTCCCGGGGCAGGGGGCCGCGCTTCAAAAGCTCCAGCAGGCGTTTTTCGGCGGTACTGGGGGGCGCGTCGGAGGCGCGGAAGCGCCGGATGAACTCGACGGGCGCGCTGCCGGAGAGAGCGGCAATGAAGCGCTGCGCGGCCTCTTCGGTGGAGACCGAGACGTCCTTCTCCGTTCCCGGCCGGTCGAGGCTGTTGAGCTGGATCCTGTCCAGCCGCATGGGGCGGACGAGTTCCGCGAAGCGCTTCAGGGAGGACTCGGTGTCGTTCACACCGGGGATGATGAAGATCTCCAGCCAGACCTGACCCCGGAATTCGCGGGTGAACTCAACGAGGCCCCGTGTGAACTGCGCAAAAGTGATCCCGGCGGCGGGCCGGTTGATCCGTAAGAACTCCTCTTCGCAGGAGGCGTCCAGCGAGGGGATGATCAAATCCGCCCGCTCCACGTCGCGCCGGACTTGGGCGTCTCCCAGAAGCATGCCGTTGGTCAGCACGCAGACCCGGCAGCGGGGATAGCGGTCCTTGAGGAAGGAGATGATCTGCCCGATGTCCGTGCTGAGGGTCGGCTCGCCGGAGCCCGAGAAGGTGACGAAGTCCGGCTCCGGGTTCCGGCTGAGGACGGCGTCGAGCTGATCCATGACGTCGGCGGGGGGCACGTACCGGTCGCGCCGCAGGGTGAGGGTCTCGGTCTTTCCGGCCTCGCAGTAGACGCAGTCCTGACAGCATATCTTCTTCATGAGCAGATCCACGCCGAGGGAGCGCCCCAGCCGGCGGGAGGCGATGGGACCGAAAACGAGGTTCTTTGTCATATTTTCTTCTCCGGTGGAGCGTTACGATGTGGCCCCCTCCGTCCCGGGAGAGGCTTCTTCCGATTTCAGGACGACGGTCCCGGCGAACTCCGACAGCCGTTCGACGATCTCGGGGTACTCCGGGCGCAGATCCATCCTGAAGGACATCATGGCCGTCACCAGATCGGAGAGTTTCCGGGGGACCCGGGGGGCGGCGGAATAAAGTTCGGTGAACTCCATCTCCTGCCGCCTTCGGTAAAGCTCCTCGGGCTCCCCGCTGGCCCCGAAGGGCAGCCGGCCGGAAAAAAGTTCGTACAGCGTCACGCCCAGACTGAAGATGTCCCCGCGCTGATCCTCGCCGCCGCCGTAGATGCGTTCGGGGCTGAGGTAGCCGGGGCTGCCCATCTCCTCGCAGGGGGTGTGGATGTCCCCCGGTCTGCGGATGTCCGCCAGATCGAAGTCGCCCAGTTTCACGCCGTCGGACGAGGAGAGGAGGATGTTCGAAGGTTTCACGTCGTGGTGGACGATGTTTTCCCGGGCGGCCGCGGCCAGGCCGGAGGCGATGAAGGCCATGGCCCCCGCGATCTCGGGCAGGGAGGGCAGCGTGTTCTGCCTGAGGTGTCTTTCCAGGTCGCCGAGGTCCATGTACTTCATCACGAGGAAGGGCCGGTCGCTGTAAACGCCGCAATCCAGCACGGGGACCACCGCGGGGTGGCGGATCTTCGCCACGATCTTCGCGGAGTCGAAGAAACTTCTGCCCTGAGCATATTCGGGATCGAGGATCTTCACGGCGACCCGGCGGGCGAGTTTGGTATCCAGCGCCCGGTAGATTTTCGCCATGCCGCCCGTGCCGCAGACTTTTTCCAGCAGATACCGGTCGAAGCGCTCGGGGACGCGGATGATGACGCCGCACTCGGGACAGGGGAAGGTGCTGTAGGGTTCGAGATCGCTGATGTCCAGCCGGGCGTGGCAGTTCCGGCAGGAGACCTTGAGGGGTTCTTTCTCCATCAGAGGGTCCCTTCCAGCTTGAAGGGCCCCGCCGGATTGTCCTGCTCCGAGACGGAGAGGATCACGTCGTGCCGCCCCATCTCGTCCAGTTTGTTCCGGGCGAGGGTGCGCACCAGTTCGGGATCGTTGCACTCCCGGCTCACGTGGACCAGCATGAGAAGCCGGGTCCGTTCCGAAAGCAGGGAGGGCAGCGCCTCGCACAGGGCGCCGTTTTCCAGGTGGCCGTGACGGCCGGCGATGCGCCGTTTGAGCCGCAGGGGGCGGCCGCTGTCGCGCAGAAGATCCGGATCGTAATTGGCCTCCAGCACCAGGGCGTCGCAGTCGTGCAGGGACGAGACCGTCACGGCGTCGATCTCCCCCAGATCGGTGGCGATGCCGACGGAGAGGCCTTCCGAGGCGATGACGAAGCCCACGGGATCCATGGCGTCGTGAGGCACGGGGAAGGTACTGATGTCGAACCCCGCCACGCCGAAACGGCTGCCGGGCTGAAATGCGCTGAACCGGGCCGGGAGCTGGTGACGGCTCCTGAGATACTCCGCCGTCCGGCAGGAGGCCGCCGCCGGGATCCCCAGCCGGTCGCAGAACACACGGCATCCCCTGACATGGTCGGAGTGGTCGTGGGTGAGCAGCGCCGCCGCGAGGGGGGCGGGGGCGGGCGTCAGCCGTGCCAGACGGGTCTGGAGCTCCCGGCAGGAGAAGCCCGCGTCCACGATCAGGGAGCGTTTCCCGTTGGAGACGACGATGGCGTTGCCGTCGCTGCCGCTGCCCAGAATGGAAATGGAAAGAAAACCGCCCATGGCTTTTCCCCGGCCCTCACTCCTGCTGCTGGGCCCGGGGGTAGCTGCCGAGGACCTTGAGGAAAAGGCACATGCCCGAAAGCTTCTCCATGGCTCTCCGGATGGAAGAGTCGTTCTTGTGACCGGCGATGTCGACGAAGAAAATGTATTCCCAGTTGCGTTTTTTGAGGGGGCGGCTCTCGATCATGCTCATGGAGACGCCCTCGTCGGAGAAGCAGCGCAGACACTCCTGCAGACCGCCGACCTTGTCCCTGATGGAGAAGACGATGGATGTTTTGTCGTTCCCCGTGGGGTCGGGCTCCTGCCGCCCCATGACGAGGAAGCGCGTCGCGTTGTCGGGATTGTCCTGGATGTCCCGTTCGATGACCGGCAGGGCGTACACCTCGGAGGCGAGGCTCCCCGCGATGGCGCCCGCGCCCGGCTCGGCCTGAGCCAGCTGGCAGGCCCGGGCGTTGCTCACCACGGGGACGCGCTCGACCCCGGGCAGGTGCAGATCCAGCCAGTTCCGGCACTGTTCGAGGGACTGGGCGTGGCTGTAGATGACCCGGAGTTCCTCCGCCTTCCCCCGGCCCAGCAGACAGTGGCGGATGTCCATGTTGATCTCGGAAATGATATGCACGGAGGAGTCGATGAGGATGTCCAGCGTGTAGTTGACCACGCCTTCGGTGGAGTTTTCCACCGGCACGACGCCGTAGTTGCACCGCCCCGTCTCCACGTCGTGGAAGACGTCCTTGATGCTGGCCCTGGGGTCGTATTCGACGCCGTGGCCGAAGACGCTTTTCGCCGCCAGATGGGTGTAGGTGGCCTCGGGCCCCAGATAGGCGATGCGCAGGGGCAGTTCGATCTTCATGGAGCCGGACATGATCTCGCGGTAGATCGCCCGCAGGGTGTCGCTGCTCATGGGACCGGGGTTGAGGGACTCCAGTTTCTCCAGAAGCATCTTCTCCCGTTCCGGGACGTACACGGGCTGGCCGTGGGCGTGCTTCCATTCGCCCACCTTCTTGACCACGTTGTAGCGTTCGTTGAGCAGAACCAGTATCTGACGGTCAAGCCCGTCGATCTGACGCCGCAGTTCCTGCAGATCTTCCATGACTTCTCCTGACGGCTCCGAAAAAATATCCGTATCCCGGGGCGTCGATTTCCCCCATTCGGGAAATATACCTTGCAAAGAGCGATAAATCAAGACGAAAACGGCCGAAATGTCGGGAAAGATGCGGCCGTTTTGCGCTCCCGGCCTTGAAAAATCCGCCGACGGCATGTATATTCGCGGAGAAATCCTCAACGGAAAACACAAGGAAAAAGGGTATGAAACTCCCGCTCTGTCTCTTCGCGGCTCTGGCCGCGGGAAGCGTCTTCGCCGGTCTCTCCGACCTCAGCGCCGTCTACCGCAACGGACAGGTCTTCTTGACTTGGCGCGAAAAGGATCTTCCCGCCGACGCCCGTCTGGAGGTCCGGGGCAGCGGCAAGCCCATCACCCGGGAGGATTTCGAAAAAGCCTCCCTGCTGGCCGACATGCTCAACACGGGCAGCGCCGAGGACTGGTGGCTGGACGTCTCCAATTTCCTCGTGAAGCGCACCGCCGCCATGCGCGCCGACGAACCCTTTGCCGGGAACGCGGCCGAGGCCGGCAAGAAAAAGACTTCCCGCAAGGGCTTCGTCATCGAGGACGGCGGTTCCCCCATCTCTCCCGAGGGCGGGCTCCACGTGCATACCCCGCGGAAGGACGAGACGGGCAAACGCTTCTTCGCCGTCGTCGCCCGGTCCGGGGGCAAGGTGTGCGGATTTGCCGGTCTCGCCGAACCCGTCGAAGTCGGCCCCGGTTTCTGCCGCCCGCTGGCCCTCTCGAAGGACGCCCTCAAAGAGGGCAGCTGCAAGGGCATGGCGCTGGTGGTCCGTCTCCACGGCCGCGGGGGCGGCGCGGGCGTCGACGGGAAGGGCCGGCCCGTGGGGACCCACATCATCTACGCTTCGCGGGATCTTGCGTGGCGCGAGGGGATCCCCTTCAAATTTCAGGTCTCCTGCGCCAAAAACGTGGTCGATCTCACCCTCAACGACCGGGTCTGGATCGGCCGGGTCATGGATAAGAGCGAGATCTCCGACGGCCGCGACCGGGTCAAGGCCATCTCCACCTTCTGGATGGGGTACAACCCCGACATCGCCCGCTCCCTGAAGGGACCGAAATTCGTCTGCGACAACTATACCGAACGGTACATCGTGCACCTGATCCGCTGGGCGCAGGAATATCTGGGGACCGATCCCGCGGCGACTTACGTTTTCGGCGGTTCCATGGGCGGCACGGGCGCCGTCCAGCTGGCGACGCATTTTCCGCACGTCTTCGCCGCCGCCGTCGCCCATGTGCCGGTCTACAGCTACACGTGGAAGGTCAATCCCAAGGGCAAGGACGGCAAGCCTCAGGTGACGGGTTCGGTCAGCATGGGCCGGATCATCTGCAGCGCGGGCAAGTTCACGAAGAAAAATCCGGCGGTGATGCCCGACGGGAAGCTCCTCGAGGACTATCTGAACGGCGCGAAGAACATCGACCGCCCCGCGGTCGATATGCCCCCCATCATCGCCACCAACGGCCGGCAGGACGCCTCCATCCCCTGGGTCAACAATCCCGACTTCTACAAGGCCGCCGGCGCGGCCCGGCAGGCTTTCTTCGTCTTCTGGAACGACCGCAACCACGCCAGGGCCACCACCTATTGTCCCCCGGACATGAAGGCCCGGTGGAGCCTGAACAATCTGCTGCGTTTCCGGCTGGACAGGAGTTTCCCCGCCTTCAGCCGCTGCAGCGACGACAAAGACTGCGGGGACGGCGACCCCTCGAAGGGCGACATCACGGGCTGGATCAACCGGGGATTCGACTGGAAGGTCCTCGCCGACACGCCCGAACGCTACGCCATTTCCCTGAGCGTCTCCTACCCCGGCATCGTCTACCCCGTGACGGCGGACGTGACGCTCCGCCGCCGTCAGGAGTTCAAATTTCCCGCCGGGACCCGCCTCACGGCGACGGTCGGCGGCGAGAAGCGTGAAGTCGTCATCGACGGGAACGGCCTTTTGACCATCGAAAAAGTGACCTTCAAAGACGCTCAGCCTTTGGAATTGAGCATAACCAAATAGAGAAAAGGAAAGAAAAGAAAATGAAAAAACTCTCCGTCATCCTGTTCGCGGTTTGCGCCGCGGGGCTCCTTTCGGCCTACGAAACCAATGCCGAGGCGTACAAGGCCGGGACGGCCTTCCGTGCCAAGCGTGATTACAAAAAGGCCTTTGCCGCCTACGAGGAAGCCGCGAAACTGGCCGAGACCCCGGCGAGGAAATTTTCCGCAGAGTTCATGAAGGGCGTCGTCCTCTGCGAGGACAAGCAGTATGAAAACGGGATCGCCGCCCTGCGCACGGCGCTTGCGACGGCCGCGGCCCCCTCTCAGAAAGTCTCCTGTCAGTTCCACATCGGCTACTATCTCGGCGTCTCCAAGAAGTACGAGGAAGCCATTGCCGAGATGCGCAAGGTCCGGGAACTCGGCAAGGGGATCAAACACGACTGCATCGACCGCTCCGACGCCCTCATCGGGACCTATCTCGTGGCCCTCAAAAAGTACGACGAAGCCCTCGCCGCGGTCAAGGACGCCTGCGTCAACTCCAACAGGGACACGGCGTTCCCGGCGCTCACCGCGGCTTACAGCGCCAACAGGGGACTCAAAAACACCGAAGGCATGCAGAAGGCCGTCGAGGGCATGCTGGCCATCGAGGCGCCCCGGCCGTACATGTTCTTCACGGCGAGAAAGTGCGCTTTCGAACTGGCCCGCTCGCAGAAAAAACACGACGAGGCCCTGAAATACGCATCCGAGATCGCCGCCAACGAGAGTTTGGACAAAACGCTCCGCCTCACCGGGACCAGCTACGTGGCTCTCAGCTATGCCGCCAAGGGCGACAAGGAGAAGGAACTGGCCGCGTGGAAAGAGCTCGAAAACTGCGGCATCAAATACTTCGAGAGCATGGCCGCGCGCAACATCAAGCGCCTTTCGGGCGGAAAATAATCTCTCCCGTGCCGAAAAAAGGCAAAACCCCGGGTTCCGGAGGGGGACTTCCCTCCGGAACCATTCTTTTTTCCGCCGGGGATGCCAAAAAAACGGCTTCCGCACTTGAAAAATCTCCCGCGGCGGGGTATACTATTTTCGCCGATGTCAAACAAAGGAGGATCTGACCATGGCCATCACCGCCGATATCGCCGAACTGCTGGATTGTCTCGAAGAGCACATGATGAAGACCGAGGAGGCGCTGGAGAAGAGTTTCGCCGCCATCCGGACGGGCAAAGCCTCGCCCGCCCTCGTGGAGAACATTTCCGTCGAGTACTACGGCACGCCGACCCGCCTCAAGGAGATCGCCGGCATCTCCGCGCCCGAGACCCGTCTGCTGGTGATCCAGCCCTGGGACCGCTCCGCCCTCGCCGCCATCGAAAAGGCGATCCTCGCGTCCAACGTCGGCATCACGCCCCTCAACGACGGCAAGACGCTGCGCCTGCCCATCCCCGAGCTGAGTCAGGAGCGCCGCGCGGCCCTCTCCAAACAGGCCAAAGGCGAGACCGAGGAGGCCAAGGTCGCCCTGCGGAACATCCGCCGCGACGGCAACGAGTGCGCCAAGAAGGCCGAGAAGGGCGGCGAGATCACCGAGGACGAGCTCAAAAAAATGCTCGAAGACATCCAGAAGATGACCGACCGCTACATCGCTTCTCTCGACGGCTTGTGCGCCGCCAAGGAAAAAGAACTCATGACGATGTAAGATGGGCGGCACTGCCAAAACCCGCGCCGCGTCTTTTTGCGTCTCGCAAAAGTCCGGTCGGGGGGCATTTTCGGGTGTTGCCGCATCGTCCCGCCGGAGAAAGTTCCGGATCCTTCTCTTCCTGACCGCCCTCGGGGCGTTCGCGCTCCGGCTGGCCGTCGCCCGGGAGCTGGGGGGGATCAACGGCGGCGTCAACAGCGTTTTCACGCCTTCGAGCGCGACGGATCTTCACACCTACATGCGCCTCGCCGAGGCCGTCTTCGAGGGAAAGTACCAAGGGGTCTTCTATTACCAGCCCTTCTACTACGCGGTCTTCCTTCCCGGAGTGCGGCTGATCGCGGGCGCGGGGGTCTGGAAGGTCGTCTTCTGTCAGTGTCTCCTCGGCGGACTTACGGCTTATTTCGCGGGCCTTGCCGGAGCGCTTCTCTTCGGCCGCCGCGCCGGTCTCATCGCCGCGGCCTTCACGGCGGTCTCCGTGCCCCTGCTCCTTTATGCGCCGTTCCACCAGAACGAGACGCTCCAGACCTTCAACATCATTCTGTTCTTCTTTCTGGCCCTGCGGGCGGTGCGTTTCGGCCGTCTGCGGGATTTCTTTTTTTCGGGGCTCGTGTGCGGCATCGGGATCCTGACCCGGGGCAATTTCTGGTTTTTCGTCCCGGCCGTTCTGACGGCGATGCTCCTTGCCGGGCGGCGCGATCTGTGCCGGACCGCGGGGCGGATCTTTCTCTTTCTGGTCCCGATGCTGCTGGTCCAGCTGCCCTTTGCCTGGCACAACACCCGGCTTCTGGGGCGGTTCAGCGGCCCCAGCACGGCGGCGGACGCGGTGCTGGCTCTGGGCAACACCCGGGAGGCTCCGCCGGGGGGACGCAACCCCGGTCTGCCCGCCGGACCCATGGAGTATCCCGAGGCCTATCACCGGGCCATGGCGTTGAGCTCACGGGGCGTTTCCGTGCCCCGGCAGATGCTGATTTGGCTGCGGGAGGAGCCGGGGGCCTTTCTGGAGCTCCAGTTCCGCAAACTGCTGCTTTTCTGGGACGCCCGGGAGATCCCCAACAACGTGTCGCTTTACGGTGAAGGGCAGGCCAGTGTCATTTTGAGGAACATGTATTTGGGTTCCAGCGCCGTGCTGCTCGCCTGCGCTCTGGCGGGAATTTTTCTTTTTGCCGGAAAACTCTTCCGGGGCGGCAAGACGGGGCTTCTTCTCCTCTACGGCTTCGTGCTCCTTTACTGGGGGGCCGTGGCGGCGTTCTACATCCTCTCCCGTTTCCGCGCCCCCGTTCTGCCGCTGGCCGCGGTCTTCGCCGGAGCCTTTCTCTCCTGCGCCCTCCCGCGTCTGCGGGACCGGAAGCGGCTGCCGTTTCTCGTGCTCCTTCTTCTCGCGGCGGTCTGGATCACCTCGTTCTCCTTCGACTTCTACCGGAGCTTCTGCGAAGCGGCCGTGATGCGGCTGGTCCGTCCGCAGGGGACGGTCCTGCCGGCCCAGCCGGGGTATCCCGAGGTGCGGTTCGACCACGGTCCCTTCACTTTCGGCGGATGGACGACGGCGGAAGTCAAGCCGGGGACGCTCCTCGAAAAGCGGTTTCCCGCCCCGGGGGAGCGGGTCGTCTGGACGCTGTTCTCCCCCGTTCCCGGCGACCTCATCGGCCGCGTTCCCGGGGGGGAAGCCGCAGTGTTTCCCCTGAAGAAGGGGAGCAGCGAGATCGCCCTGCCTCTCGGGAGCGGCCGGGCCGTGCTGGAGGTCCTCGCCGCGCCGCCGGGGGTCTGCGCCGTCTTCGATATCCAGCGGGACTACGGCCGCAGCTCCCTCGACGGCCGCCCGATCCGCGGCGAATGGGTCGCCCGCGCCTCGCGCTGAAGTCCCGGTCCCCGATTTGACAAAAGCCGGATGCCGTGGTATCTTAGAAAAAAGTGTAACATAGTGTATCAAACAACGGGGGGATTTTCGGCTGTGGGCGTCCGGGCATTGCACAAGGACGAGGCGAAACCGCTTCCCAGACAGATCAGCAGCATCATCCGGCTGAAGATCGAGCAGGGGGAGTATCCGCCGGGGAAGAAGCTCAAAACCATCCGGCAGTACGCCAACGAGTTCTCGGTGAGCCCCGTGACGGTCATCCGGGCGCTGGACATCCTGGAGGAGGAGACCCTGATCGAGCGCGTGCCCGTCAAGGGGGTGTTCGTCTCCCGGGAGCCGGGGCGCAAGAGGACCCTCTCCGCCTGTTTCGCCTTTCCCGAAAAGGAGATCGTGCCCTCGCCCGGCGGACGGGAAAACTGGAGCCTCAACTTCGAACTCTTTCAGGGCCTTTTTTCCGGCGCAAGGCAGAACGGCATCGATCTGCAGTTCGCCTATTTCGAGGACGATCCGTCGGCGGAACTGCTGGAAAAGCAGATCTCCGCGCTCCGGAATTTCGATTTCGCGGTCTTCACGGGGGGACAGCTGGGCAAACTTCAGGCCGCGGCGACGGCGCATCTGCCGGTTTTCGGCATCGCCTCCCGGCGGGCTCCCGTCATCCCCGGGGTCGTCCGCGTCGACTACGACCGATCCGGAGCGGAGAAAATGCTCCTGGCCTACCTGCTGAGGATGGAGTGCCGCAGCGCCGCCGCCGTGACGGATCTCCGGGGAGGTCTCCGGGGGCGGCGGTTCATCGAGGCCGCCCGCGCTTCCGGCGTCTCCGTTCCCGGCGACGGCGTGTGGGAGATCGATCCCGATGATCCCGAACGGATCGGAAAACTCCGGACCCGGCTCCTCGGGGAGAAGCCCGAGTTCCTTTTCGCCGACAGCACCGAATCCGTGCCCGACATCTACGAGGCGGCCTTCGACGCCGGCCTCATGCCGGGAAAGGATCTCATCGTCACGGGGATCGCCAGCGGCCTCACGTTCGAGGGATTGTTCCCCCGGCTCTCCTATCTGAGGATCCCCCGGTTCGACATGGGGCAGGCGGTCATGGCCGCCGCGGCAAAATATTTTTCGGGCGGCAAAAAACGGGACATCGTCCTCCCGAAATTCGAAGTCCGGTTCATCGAAGGGAAAACTTCCCGCAGATAATTTCAACG
>Ga0310696_10007580_pt1 | contig 12726 bp, 6 predicted proteins | sample AusTroGonzalo_MG_4_FD_203885 | JGI IMG/M metagenome (GOLD analysis project Ga0310696, IMG submission 203885) | Bovine rumen microbial communities from tropical cattle in Woodstock, Queensland, Australia - Gonzalo_02 (v2) (version 2) | ecosystem: Host-associated > Mammals > Digestive system >... | reverse complement strand
CATGACGAGAATGTCCTTGTCCGCGAAATCGGGATGTTTCTGAAGGGCCTTCAGCATGTCGGCCAGCGGATGGCCGCCGCCCAGGATCAGCACATGGCCGCTGAAGCGGTAGCGCCGCTCGCCCTTTCGGTACGCCTCGGCAATGTTCGAGAACACATTGGAGAATACCGAGATCATCAGCGCGGACAGAATCAAGATGCCGCTCAGCGTGACGATCAGGCTGAAAATATCATTGGCCTGGTGGTCAATCGGGAAATTGCCAGGGTCCAGATACAGCGTCAGGATATCCGTCCAGTCCAGGCCCCAGATCCGCCCGACCAGGCAGAAGATGCCATATAGCGCCAGCACGAGGCCAACGAGCCAGGCCAGCTGCCGGCCTTCGCCCTGGGCGAGAATCCGGTCTATCTTTCTACGTAATTTCATGATTCACAATACTTGTCATAATACTCCACAATCTTCTCGTCCAGTTCTGCCAGGGAAAGACCCTCCACACCCAGGATTTCGCGCATCTCAGTTTTTGGCAACGCTTTGCCAGCGAGTCGATTCCGGCCGATCGCGACAATCTGATGGTCCGGGTCGATCTCCTTCAGGCGATCCTGGCCTTCGAACGCAGCCAGCATCGCCAGCTCGCCGATCCGCTGCACCGGGTTGTCCCCGGCACCGAACTCCCGATGCCAAATATCCACGCCCAGGAGACCGGTAGCGCTCATCGAAAGATTGACGTGGTAATAGGAGAACAGTTCCAGCGGTGAGGCAGCGTTGAAGAAACCTTCCGAGTGATAGTGATAGAGCACCTGCATCCAGGGCAGGAAGCGAACCTGCTCCTTCATGGCCCGTGCATATTCTTTGTGATTGTTCAGGCAGGCACAGGCCTGCAGCACCAGGTCAGCCGAACGGAACAAATCGGTAGCATCATAGGTACCCTGAGGATCCAAAGAGTCCAGGATAGCATAATACTCGGAGAAGAAACGGTCCAGCAACGCGAGGGCTTGCTTTTTCCGAAGCGGGCCGTTCATGGCCTGCGCCTCCTGAATGATCGGATACAGGGCCATAAAGCGGTCGCGCAGGCTCATCTGGGCGCTGGAAGCCGCGCTGATTTCCACGCGCAAGGCTTCGGCCTTGGCGCGGTGGCCATTCTGTTGGTATAATTTCATCAACAAACCCGACAGGATGGACACCATTTGTTGCGCCCTTCCGAATCCCGCTTCCACACTGTGCCGTGCCGCCTGCAGAGCCCGCTCGACATGTGTTTCAGAATCATGCCGCGAACCCATCACGGATGCAAAGGTAAAGGCATCCTCAGCCGAAAGCGAAGCGGGATCGACGTCGTCCAGCCAGTCCGGCATTTTCCCACGCATCAGGGGGGCGAGCGTTTCCTGCATGTCTGCCAGGCCCGTGCAGATATCCATGAACAGTTGCAGGCGCGCGGAAGGCGCCAGCGAGCGGCAAAACGACGGGAATGCATCGGATTCAAAATAGCCCTCGCGGGCCAGCTGGCGCATCTGCGGCCCATGGAAATGGAGCAGGTCCGTCAACATCTGCCCCTGGAGATAGTCCCCTTCGACCAGATAGGGCAGGAAGTGGGAGGCCTCCCCTCCCTTGAGGGCGTAATAAAGGCCCATCGTCTCCCGCAGGGAATCTGCAGGATCCAGCGTCAGCAGATAGGACGAGATCTCCTTCTGGCGCTTCTGCAGGCCGTCTTCCGCCTGTGTAATGTATTTCGCACGCCACAGGTGGCGGGCCCGGTCCTCGTAGAAGAAATCCTGCAGGAAATCCATCGCCCGGTAGAACTGGACCACGTCCCAGTCCTCCCTGGCGAAATGGGCAATATCGCTCTCGCGGAGACCACCCGGGGCCGCTGCAATGTACCAGAAAGCCTGGCGCATCTGCTCCCCCTGTCCGAGGTTGTAGAGAATATTATTGACCATATAGGTCATCAGGTCGTAAGGAGTGTCCGGCATCTCGCCCCAGATCTCTTCTAGATAGCCGTTGATGGCATCGATCTGGTTGCCCTCGCTGGAGCGGATCCGACTGAAATCCTCCTGGGTGAGGGATTCGAAAAGACGGAAGACATTGTGTACCTTGATCGGCAACAGGCAATCCTCGTCATCATCCGCCATCTCCAGCATGGCCTTCCGGACGGCTGCGGGCAATTCCAGGAAATACGTCTTCTCATAGCGGGAAATCAGCGCTTCCGCATCCTCCGAATCCACGATGCCGGGCACCATCATCCGGGCCGGGTATGCGTGTGCGGAGAGAAACTTCTTGCGGGCTTCACTCTCATCCTGCAGGTTCACCAGGATGTTCACCTGATCCGCCACCCGGTCCAGCCAGGGCATATACAGGTCCTTGGACGCCGTAGTCTCGAGGGCTTCGACGTCGTCGAGGAAAATGTATATGTACTTGTCTGCGTCGTAGGCCTCCTGCACGAGCGAAGCGAACAGGGCATTCAGCTCCGGCTCCGGCAGCTTGCCCAGCAACTGGTCGTCGTCCGGGATTTCTTCCCGGCCCGTGACCAGCGCGAGCTCGTGGATCCAGCGTGCCAGCACCGGACGCATGGCATTGCTGTATTCCGACAGGCCGAACACGGCCAGCAGCCGCACCACATCCGCATCTTCGTCCCAGCTGGCATATTCCTGTGCCATGAACGTACTGGCACCCATGCCAGGAACATACCAGGCCACCCGGTCGGACGGGTCCTCTTCTTTGCTCTTTTTTTCGTCAGGATCCGGGGCAAGATAGGTTTCCACCGAGCCGGGCAGCAGGCGCAGCAGGGTGGATTCTTCGAGTTCCTTCTCCTGTGCCCACCAGCTTGCGGCACCGGCTTCCTCCTCCCGGGCGGTCTCCAGTTCGATCTGCTGGGCCAGCTGCTCGGTCACGATCCGCTCGAAATCATCCCCTTCAAAATGGCCGTCGCGCCAGTGCAGGCGATACGGCGTGCAGCGGTCGTCCTCGCCGCCCAACGCGCCGAAGAGCCGGCGAACCTTGTCCTTGAGCGCATCCAGTTTTCGGAGGAGTTCCGGATCGCTGTCGCAGAAGGCCGGGAGCAAGTCTTCAGGCAGGCCCTCGTAGGAACTGTCATCCCGCAGGTAGAACAGAACGTGGGACGTATCGAAACTCTCCTGCGACAAGGCTCCGTAGACGATTTCCATCTCCGTCACGCTGCACCCGGCCGTGCCGGCCAGCAGCGCCTGCTCTTCAGCCGAAAGCCTGGACGTAAACTCCTGCCAGCGCTCCATGGGTGGGATCCAGCCGTAGCGCTTGCCAATCAGTCCGATGAAGAAAGGCCGTGCGCTGTCGATACAGGAGGTGCATACAGAAAGCACCTTGCGCTCACTCTCCGCCTCGGACATGTCCGAGGTGTTCACGCCCAGACGGAGATCGATGGCCTGGAGCTCGACCCGCCGGTCGCGGAAGCGACGGTTCAAGGCCGGGATGACGCGGAATTTAATGATATCCCGCTCGAAATCCATGTCCTTGAACGTGGACGAGAGGAAGATATTGTAGCGGCGCCAGCCGGAAGAGCCTGATGCACTCATGATTTACAGAATTTTAGCCAGAATAATGGATATATTGTCCACACCGCCCGCTTCGCAGGCCATCCGGAGGAGATCCTCCGCACCGGCCCCGTCCGCCAGCGCCGTTTCTATCGTTTCGTCCGGGACCATGTCGCAGAGTCCGTCGGAGCAAATCAGCAGCACGTCTCCTTCGAGCAGTTTCCCGTCCAGGGAGCTCACGGCCAGATGGCCGTCGGTGCCTCCACCCAGGCAATTGAGCAGGAGTTTGCTGGCGTCAGGATTGCCCGTGATGCCGCGCTCCGTCTCGTCGGTCGTCAACTGGCGGAGCATACCGCCCCGGAAGCGGTAGGTCCGGCTGTCGCCGGCATTCACCAGCCAGCTTCGGCCATAGTGCCAGATGACACCGGTCAGCGTACAGCCCATCGGAAGCGCCTGGCCCTGATCGGCGGCGGAGCGGTTGAGTTTCACGGCGATGTAGTGCGCCGCTTCGCGCGCATCGTCTTCGAAACTGTCCGGCTGGATCTGGTGCAGGGACAGTTGCTCCTCCATCTCCTCCAGGGCGAACTGGCTGGCCACTTCCCCGTGCTCATGGCCACCCATGCCATCGGCGACCAACAGGTAGAAGAAGCCTTCGGGAGATATGGTGACCACCAGCTTGGTGGCGTCATCGCGCAGGATCACGCCGCCAACGGAGAGAGCGTCTTCGTTGTTGTCGCGCACAAGACCTTTGTGGCAGATGGCCTGGATATCGAGTTTCATTCTACAGTGAAATCAAGAGTTGCAATACGGACACGGTCTCCTTTCCGCAGGGAGACTCCCCTGCTGGGATCCAGACGCTGGCCGTTCACGAAGGTGCCGTTGGTGGAGCCGAGGTCGACCAGGATCCAGCCATCCGAGCCACGGCTGATTTCCCCGTGGCTGCCGGACACATACTGGCAGCCGGCGAGTTCGGGCCAAATGCCGCCCCGGCGGCCAAACCCGCCGGGCTGGAGCGGAAGCAACCAGCCGTTCCCCACCAGACGTGTCGGTCCGGCGGACGCCTGGACCGACGTCGCCTGAGGCCCGGGGCCGGCGGGCGTCTCCGGGGTCGGCTTCTCCTGGATGGTGGACGACGCCGCAGCAGGCTTCTGCTCTGCCGCGATGCCCCCAGCCAGGTATTTCCGTCCGGGAATCAGGTCACTGCCGCAGACGGGACACTCCGTGCCGCGCTTGGGGCGCTTGCAGGTCGGGCACCATTTCAATTCTTTCCCGCACTGGTCGCAAAAGGCGCTGTCGTCGGGAATCATGTTTCTGCATTCGGGGCACTGGATCATATCACGTCCTCCATCATAATGGTTTTACGTTCTTCCGGGGTATGCGTCTGCCCGTCGTCGGCCAGACGGGCCGCCAGATTGCTCTTGACCTCGTCGAAGAGGTTGCGGGCCTCGCGGCCATTGCCGAAGGTCCGGCCGCGGCCGTTGTACATCATCGTGAATTTGGCCTGCACAGCGGTTTCCGCCATCGGGTCGAGGGTGTATCCGCCCTTGCGGGCATAGATCATGAAGATCTGGTAGAGCTCTTCCGGGTTGTAGTCTTCGAAGGTAATCCAGTTCCGCTGGGGGAAACGCGACGGGATGCCGCTATTGCCGTTGATGAAGGCCTGCATCTCGTGAGAATAGCCCGCGGCGATGCAGACGAATTTGCCCCGATCGTTCTCCAGACGGGCCAGGAGCGTCTCCAACGCCGCTTGCCCAAACTGGTCGGTCATCAGCTGGTAGGCCTCGTCGATGAACAGGATGCCGCCCATGGCCGAATCGATCACATGCGAAGTGATCGCCTCTGTGTCGCCGACGACACGGCCGACCAGGTCGGCCTTCCCCACTTCCTTGACGTAAGGCGACGGCAGGGCGCCCATGGAATACAGGATCTTGCCCATCAGGCGCGCCACCGTGGTCTTGCCGGTGCCGGGATTGCCCAGGAACAGGTAATGTCCCAGTGGGATTTCCGGACGGCGATTCTCGAGCTTCGCGCTCTCGATCTCGTTGTTGATGGTGTGCGCCAGCTTGGTGAGCGAGGACTTCACGCCCTCCAGGCCGATAAGTTTGTTGAGTTCCCCCAGGCACTCGTCCACGGAGATCTTCTTGGGCTCTTCGTAAGGGACATCCTCCAGGAACACCGAATGGATGTTCTCCGGCGTCCACTGGTCCTGCGGGAGCGTCTTGATACGGTTGTAGATATTCGTTTTGGTCTGCGCCAGCTTGTTCATGGCCTCCCGGGCATTGCCGAATTTCTCGTCCTTCATGGCCACCATGTTCTGGAACATGCGGAGCACGCGTGCGCGCACTTCATCGTTGGCAAGCGTAAAGTTGTAACTCTTGCCCTTGGCGGCGCGCTCGAAGATCTCCAGCAGTTCTTCGGCCGTGTAATCGTCAATGCGGATAAAGTGCGAGAAACGGCTCTTCAGGCCAGCGTTGGAATTCATGAATTCCTCCATCTGCTTGGGATAACCGGCGCAAACCACGACAAATTTGCCCGCCTCGTTCTCCATACGGGTCAGCAAAGCCGCGATGGCCTCGTTACCCTCCCTGCTGACACTCTGGCCGGCAGCATCCTTCGGGTCGATGTCATAGGCTTCATCCAGGAAGAGCACGCCGCCCATGGCCTCCGTGATGGCGTCGTTCATGTTCTGGGCACTCTGGTTCTGGTACTGGGACAGAATGGCCTTGGGGGTCTTCTCCACGACACGATCAGTAGAAAGAATCCCCATCGCCTTGAAGATCTTGCCCAGCAGGCGCGCCACCGTGGTCTTACCGGTGCCGGGATTGCCAGTCAGCACGAAATTGAACTTGGTGAGTCCCTCTGCGCTTTCACCCAGTTCAATGAGACGTTTCTGGACGGCCATTTCGTTGGCGATGCGGCGGATCGCGTCTTTGACGGACTTCATACCCACCAGGCCGTCCAGCTCCTTCATGATGTCCTCCACGGAGATCTCGCCGGTCATTTCCTCGCCCACGATATCAGCATAACTGAGAACATTGTCTTCGCTGCCACGAGCATTGTGACGTCCTACAGCCTCAGAGAATAGGTTTCGCACCGCGCGGGCGTTACCGAAGGTGTCAATGCGTCTGGCATACATGCGGTCGAAGACCTTGGGGAGCATCTCCTCCGCCGTAGCATCCAAGGCATATTCCACTTTCTCATCGTTTCGGCGGAGCAGCATACGGAAGACCTGCTCCAACTCACGGGCGTTGTAGTCCGGGAATTCGATGGTCACGTTGCAGCGGGACGGAATACCGGGGTTCTTGCGCACAAACTCGTTCATCTCCTTGGTATAACCCGCCATGATACAAACGAATTCGCCACGCCGGTTCTCCAGCAGGGTTAGCAGCGTATTGATGGCGTCCATGCCAAAGCTGCCGCCGCCGTCGCCGGCCGAGGAGCCCTGGGTGAGCGCATAAGCTTCATCGATGAAAAGTACACCGCCGATGGCCTTGTTGACATATTTCTTCACATTCGCCTCCGTGTCTCCGACGACCTGCCCGATGAAGTCCTTGGCGGACACTTCCACGAACTGTCCGGTGGGCAGGGCGCCGATCGCGCCGAGTACTTCGCCGAACTTACGGGCGAAGGTGGTTTTGCCGGTCCCCGGATTGCCGGTAAAGAGATAATGGTCCGTGAGCAGGCTGTTGGCCTTCACGCCATTATTCTTGCGGGTTTTCACATTCCGGACAATTTCGCGAATCTTATCCTTGACGCTTTGCAGGCCGATGTAATTGTTCAGTTCAGCCAGGATTTCCTCTTCTGACTTGGGCGTAAAACGCTCGCCGGCAGGGACATCGCTTTCCGTCACGGTATTACTGCCGCGCAGTGCCGCCTTGACGGAGAGGTTCTCCGCGACCTTCTCGGCCAGATGGCCGTTAAGATGATTCAGTTCCGGCTGACGCATAAACCATTGGAAATGATGGTCAAGAATGTCGGGAAGTCCCTCCGGGATATCCAACTTATATGTTTCCTTAAGGATGGACATAGTGAGCTCCGTCAGCTCCGGCGTACAAAAGGCTGTCAGGTCGAACTCCAGCTCGAACAGGCGGGCAACATCCTTGTTATTCTCCAGGAATTTGCTCATGTCGTTCAGCAGGCCGCAGACGATCACGATCGGAGCACCCTCCGTCCCGCGCATGCGTGTGAAGAGCTTGTCGAGTTGGGTCACGTTCGACGCCTTGTCCGCCGGAAGGAGCTTCTGCGCGTTGGTAATCAGCAGGATACCATCCTTGAGCGCCGCGATATTCTTGTCAAACTCTTTGCTGAAATCGCCCCAGTCGGCCGCGTCCACCTTCTTCGGCGGCAACTTCGCGATCCCGGCATCCATCATCTTGCGGCTGATGATGTCCGCGATGAAATTCTTGCCGGTACCGCTATCGCCCAGGATGATGCAGTCCATGCCGATCTTCGTACCATTGCTGGCAAAGCGCTGGGCCACGATGAGTTTCCGATCGAGTTCCTCCAACTTGGGGACGATGTTGTCCTTGCCGATCAGGCCCTTCTGGGAGGGCGCTTTTTCCTCCAGCCGCTCGCCGCAGAAGCGACAGTATTTCGCCTCCGCACGATTGTCTTTCCCGCACTGTTTACAGACCATAACTATTCTTTGTTTTGTTGTTCAGCCTCCCGGGCAGCCTCGGCGGCCAGCCGGTTGATGGTTTGTATCGTTTCCTTGTCAGCATGTCCCGTCGCCTCCAGGCCGTTGGCTTTCTGGAACTCGGACACCGCCGCCTGCGTGCCACGGCCATAGTCGCCGTCCACGGTCCCCCGCAGATAGCCGGTCTCCTTGAGATAACGCTGCAGGGCCAGGACTTCTTCTCCCCGGCTGCCGGGCTCCAGGCTCTCGAATTCCAACAGGTCCGGCGGAGCAGGAACCTGCCGGGCAGGCATAATCTTCTCGATGAAAGGAGCGGAGAAGCGTTCGAAGCGCTCGCTCTTGGGAATCAGCAGACTGAAGGCGACCAGCGCCAAAGTGACGCCGATGAAAATCAGCATGTGGATGCGACGCGTCTTCAGATCACTCCTCCAAACACTCAGCTTGAAGGTATCGAACGCGCCGTTGAGAGAAGAATCGAATTCCGTCTCATTGTTGAAGGCGAAATAGAGCGGCTCCAGAAAACGTTCCTCGAATCCCGGCTTATTGAAGCGCCGGGCATCCCGGGCGAACTGACTGTGGAAGAAGACGGTCTTGATGCTGAAGAAGATCAGGGCAGCCAGGACAATCAGGGCGTAGAAATACAGGATATAGGCACCCAGGAACTTGACCAGCAGGAACACCAGGACCGCACCGATGGCTCCGCCAATAATGGGGAACAGGCACCCGCCTTCGCCTTCCGCGAGGAAGAAAAGGACGGCGGCCACAATCAGGCCGACCGGCCAGAAGAAGCGTTCCAGCCGCATGCCGGAGGTGTCCAGGACCGGGTTTTCAATGATGGAGAAGATCAGCATGCCCAGCAGGACGACAGCGGGTAGGATGGCAAAGACGATGGTCAGGACGTGCTGCAGCACGCTCCGGACACTGAGTCCGCGGATGCGGGCCTTGCCGGAGGAGAGGATATCGTCCGCTTTCTCCTGCGCCTTATAGAAGCGTTCCACGGGCGTCGCCTTGTCGTCGATGGCCTCGATGTCGGCCAAATAGGCAAGGAGCAGGTTCTCATAGGTATACTGCTGCGAGAGGTCTGCACCGGGGTTCTCCTGGTGCTGCACGGCGAGCCAGCCGGCCAGGCCGCGGTGGTAGTATTCTTCCGCCAGTTCCTTCTTTTTGTGCGAAAAAAGTTCCTCCCGCGTCGTCACCGTCTCTGCGACATCCACCAATTCGTATTCCGGCGTGACACCGAAACCTTTGATTACCTTCATCCAACTGGCCTGAGCCTGGAAAGCATAGTCTTTCGGACCGGCCTTCCGGCGATAATCGTCGCTGTTGCGATCGGTGCAGTACTCGACCCAGGAGCGCTGCTGCTGGAAGCGCTGACCCTTGGTGTCCATGAAATCCGTCAGGTAGTGGTACTGATCCGGAAAGAGGAAACAGGCCGCGATGTTCGCCACGACTGCCGTCGGAATCTGACGGTTCATCGGGGCAAAGTCCGGTCGCCTCCATATTTCGCCGATCTTGGACGAATCACCCCCGCAATGGGACCAGAAAATGGTGTACACCTTGTTCAGGAACCTCCCGATCCCTTCCTGGGTCATCGCGTAATCGGGATCGTCGGGGTCGTTGCGCAGGTTGATATCCGAGAGCGGATCGAGGGTCTGCACGCGCAGCATATAGCAGGATGTCTGCCCGTTATCGGCCGGCAAAGACGCGGCCAGCGTCCTGTTACGGGCACGCACCCAAACCACCAATTCATCGGAAGACAGCATGCTGGCCGTATCGGCATCCGGAATGGCACGATGGCAGAAGTCGCTGATATCCTTGACTGTATATACAGAAACGCTCTCCTCCGCCCCCGTTTCGCGGTTGGTGCCGACCATCCGGAGCGGCCAGGTCGGATCCAGCAGATAGACCGCAGCATGAAGGCCCATGTGCTGATCCTGGGGATAAAGCGTTTCCACGATCTCCTGGATCTCGAGGGCCAGCTCCGGATAGGGTTTTAGCCACTTCTCGACCTGACCGCGGTAGAGATACTTGACGGCCAGTTCCTGATCCTCGACCATGCATTTGGCCAACTCTTCCGGCGTATTGGCTGTCAAATGTTTGGTGGCGTTGAAGGTGATATTGAGGTCTTCGATGATCTCCGTCTCTTCCACGGGGACATCCTCTCCCTTGATGGTTCTCGCGATCTCGTCGTAGTCCCAACGCTTGGCGGGGTTCTTGATCAGCAGGCCCCGGCAGATCCGGGCAAGCGGGTCCGGCATGTCTGCCGGGACGGTGATCCGCCCCTTCGTCTTGTCGATCGCCAAGGCCGCCTCCTTGGCCTTGAAAGCATCCTCCCCCATCCACAGGGACAGGATGGTCATGCCCAGCGAGAAGAAATCGGCCTTGGAGGTCAACTCCGTGTAGTTGCCATCCGGGAGCGTGACGGTCGTCGTATAGACTTCCGGAGCTGCATAGATAGGGGTTCGGAACTGCTTGGTCACACAGCGTCCGTCCGCTTCGATCTCATCGGCGATGCCGAAGTCACACAGGACGCAATCCCAGATCTGACTGTCCTTAATGAGGATATTGGCCGGCTTCACGTCCTTGTGCAGGACGCCGGCCTGATGGATCATCGAGAGGGACATGGCGGTCTTGGCCGCGATGGTCAGGATCGCTTCGGCATTCCCTTTCAGGCCCGCAGATGCGACACTGCCGCCGGGGATGTATTCGAGGAGTTCGTAATCATCGCCGTAATCCACGATGTCGGCGATATAGCCCTGCCCGTTCAGCTTCTGCAGGGCGGGCATGACCTTGACATTGGTGTAGAACCGGGAGTGGCACAACTTGAGTGCATACTTCCGTTTGCGGTCGGAAACGACATAAATATCGCCTTCCGACCCGCTGCCCATCAGTTTCTCCACGGTGTAACTGTTGCCGCCGACTTTCACCGTTGCTCCGGGAGCATGGGTCCCGACGCCGAAAGGGGCAGCCATGCCAGGCTGCTGCGGCGCCGCGGCGGTTTTCTGGGGCGCAGCCGCAGTCTTTTGGGGAGCCACCGCAGTCTTCTGCGGGGCGACCGCGGTTTTCTGCGGAGCTACCGCCGTTTTCTGAGGAGATAAACTGTCATTCTGTTCTACCATGAATTATACTTTTTTGTAAGTGGTCACTACCTTTTGGGCCGTGCCGTATTGCCAGGTACCGCCCAGCCACGGCCGGTAGCACTGAGAAGGGTTGTCATGGAAACAATGGCACCAGTTGCAAACCCAGCCCACCAGGCCCGTCACCTCCACCAGCTCGGTCACGGCCACTTTGCGGGCCGTATAGTAATTGCGCTGCTCCTGCGGCGTGGAACCCGCCGGCGGGAGCATGCTTTCCAGCAGATTATTCGCTTCTTCGACCGCCCGCTGGTATTCCTGCATCACGGTCTCCCGGCTGCGTCCCACGCTTCGCCGGGTCGCCTTGGGCTGCTCGGTGAACGCAAAGCCCATATGGGACATCAGTTCCCGGAGCCGCAACTCCCCTTCCGTGGGTTCGGCGGGCTCGTCCGGCCCGGCAGCTCCCGGCAGGTCGCCCGCCAGCTCCGCTTCCAGTTCGGCGATGCGCGTCAGCAGCCGCGCCGACTCCTGCACCTTCGGATCCTGCCGGGCCTTCTCCACCGCCCGCCGGGCCGCGCGGGAGAGCGGCTGCCCGCACTGGCGGCAGAAGGATCTGAAATTAAGGATGTTGCAGCTGGGGCACATCACGCCGTCTGCCGGCATGCCGCATTCGGGACAGTCCACGTCGTCGGGGCGCATCGGCGCGCCGCAGAAGGTGCAGTAATCCACCATCTTCCACCCACACACGGGGCAGATCTCATAATCCGGCCCCACGTCGGCACCGCAATGCGGGCACCTGCCCGTGGATTCCTTTTCCCGGGTCTCGGTCTCGACCGCCGTCTGGGTCTCGACGCGTTCGCGGACACGTACGTTTTCTCCCATCATGCTTTATTTGAGACTCAACAGGCCGCCCACGGCTTCATCCACGGCAAGGAATGCCTTGTCCAGGTGGGACTGCATCTTGAAGCCTTCGATCTCGTATCCATCGTCCGTCTCCAGGGCAATGATGATATTGCCGAAGAGCTCATAATCCCCACCGTACAGGAGCGTGGCCGTCATATTGTCGCCCACCGTCACGGTGAAGCCGTTGCGGGAAGTCAGGAACACCAGATGCTTCCCGACGAGCTCCAATTGCTTCGACAGGGCATTGAGCGGCTTGGTGTAGCGAACGACTTCAATCTGGTTCGCCTGAATCCAGGTACACATCTCGTCGTGGAGCGAATCCCAATCTTCCTGTTCAACCCAACGATAGGTCGCATTACCCCGGAAGTCGATGACCACGAAACTCGGATAGATCTCCGTATCTTCCACTTCGGCCGGAGCAGCCTCCGGACTCTCATCACGGATGATGCGCTCCTCCAGGATATCGGGCAGCCCGCAAGTTATGCAAACCTTATGATAGTACTCCTCCTCTTCCGGCGTGAGTTGCGCGTCAGCGCAGATGATGTCGGCGAAGAAATTACTTACCCGCTCCTTGTCTTCTTCTGCCAGACACAAAGTCCGGACGAAGGCTTCACGG
>Ga0310696_10007579_pt1 | contig 12727 bp, 8 predicted proteins | sample AusTroGonzalo_MG_4_FD_203885 | JGI IMG/M metagenome (GOLD analysis project Ga0310696, IMG submission 203885) | Bovine rumen microbial communities from tropical cattle in Woodstock, Queensland, Australia - Gonzalo_02 (v2) (version 2) | ecosystem: Host-associated > Mammals > Digestive system >... | reverse complement strand
GTGTGGAAATGCCCTCCATTGATGAAATCTACGTGATTGAAAATACCGCAGGTCGTGACTTGAACAAGCTTGCGATGTTCTTGGAAGGGCGCGCCGCAGGCTTACATTACCTCTCTTCGGAGTATTTCAAGAAAATCCGTGTGACTCGCAAAGGGCACAAGTTCTTTAAGTCCGCTGACGACGTGTTCCTTGGGTTGCACCTTACGCTTGATAGCCTAGGCCGCTTCATGGATCCGCAAATCATGTTTACGAGTTCCGATAACGATGTGTTCAAGGTAAAGCTTCTCAAGCACATTGAATACTTCTGGCGCCTCCCGCCTAGCAAGCAGGGCAAGCTTGAAATCTGGATTCCCATCCGTTTTCACGCAAAATAATTGTTTCTTACAAAAGTATTAGAATAATATCACACATTTGGGCTATGGGATAGTTCCCTTGTTTTTTTTAGCATTGTACTTTGTAAAAATATATTCAACAAAGACGGTGTTAAAAAATATGACCAGCCATCTAATTTATTCTTTTCGTTCGCTCCGTTTGGGGCTTGTGTTCCTCTTTACCCTGCTTATGGCAGCAACCTCGTTGGCGGAAGATGTGATCAACATCGAAGCTATGGGGCAAACCATCAATAAAGAAACAACATGGGAGAACTGCTCTGTCAATATTATTGGCAACGGTACTGTTACGTTCAGTAGGCGAATCTATATTAGAGGTTCTGTTACATTGAACCTTGGCGCACAAACAACACTTGATGCACAAAATGGCATTGGCGTTCATGATGGACACAGCCTTACAATAACAGGCGAGGGAAACCTTAATACGAGATCTGGCAGCAGCAACGAAAATTCTCCACTTGGTGGAAGTAAAGGCAACGGCATTGCCAATGCAGGTTCGATTACAATATTAGGGGGTAATATAACAGCGATTAACACTGGTACACTAAGCTATTATTTCGGGGCGGCAATAGGTGGTGCGGAACTGGGCTCCGGTGGTAACATCACTATCCGTGGTGGTACGGTCAATGCTATATCTGATTCTGGAAGTAAAGGTTGCAAAGGAGCCGGTATTGGAGGTGGTTTTAATGGCAATGCTGGTACGATAACCATTACTGGAGGCGTTGTTAAAGCAACAGCGGGAACATATGGCGCTGCGGCGATTGGCGGCGGTACCATTAACGAAAGTGGAAAGGGCAAAGGTGGATCGATTACCATCAGTGGAGGCCAAGTCACTGCAGCAAGTTTAGGTGGTAACGGAATAGGTCCAGGCCGTGATGGTTCAACAAGAGAGGGAACCGCAGGAACTATTTCATTGTCGTGGACTGAAAGTACAGATTTCATCAATGCAAATAATTACAGGGGTGATATCAGCATTGAGGGAGATTCGCGTTTCTATTACGCAGGAAGTACAGACTTAGTCTTAGCGGATGAACTTGCAAAAAGGCGAAATCAGAAAATTATTCCGGTTGAGCTGGACAACAACTCGATTGCGTTAGCGAACCTTCAAATGCAAGGCTATAGCATTCTCTCGAATGGAGCGATAAAGTATATCAATTATGACGTTTACGATTACAACGGTAACAAATTGATAAAAGGAACTCACTATACTGAGACCGTCGGGTATAGCGTGGATGCGACTGGAGCTATGGAAAAAGACAAACTTATGCTGACGATTAAGGGTAAGAGCCCCTATTTCGGTTCACAGTCATTCATAATGTGGGTTAACACGGCTGAACTGACGCAAGACGGCAGCGAGAGGTATGTAACTATACCCGAAAAACGTAAAATGACGCTGAAAATTACAGAATCGGAAATCAAAGACGGCTTGACATCCTTCAAGGTCTATGAGGCTGGCGGCAAGAATCATGTTCTTGCTAAAGAATGGGATGGTGTCCTCGTTATCAACATTCCTGACAATTCGAACTATCTTATTCAATTGTCTGGTAAAGCCCTGGCTGCGGATAGGACGTCGAAAAACGATTTGATTGATCGTTCATTAATATATGAAGGGTATTTGACTGTTTATGACAACGATGAGGCGAGCGGAACAATACTTTTAAAGAATTCGGAGCTAATTTATGATTACCTACCTAGCCCAGTGGCTATAATTCCCACCATTACTAGCACGGGAAAAAACTTAGCAATTCATTATCAAGAGACGTATGGCTATTCAGATTTAGACCTTTCGGTGACACTTGTGCCAGCCGACCGCAAATACAACGTAAATCTACCTGACAGATTTACCGGCGGTCAAGTAACGGCGAATTTGAGACAGGCAAAAGCAAACGACAACATAACTCTGACTGTTACGCCCGACGAAGGTTACATGCTCAACGAGCTAAGGGTTGTAAAAGCTGACGGTGAAGCTGTCAACGTTACTGATTGTAACTGGTACACCGACTGGAGCGAAACTATCAGTAAGACAGTGACATTTAAGATGCCTACCCAAAATGTAACCGTCGCTGCTGTATTCACCAACAAGCTGAATTCAGATGAAGGAGGCCTCTATGTCAATATGCCGCATTCTGGCACAAAGAATATGATCATTCCCGACAATATTACTTCATTTAAACTCTACGACGACGGCGGCAAGGATGGTGATTTTCAACCATTGAGCGATGGCACCTTGGCAATAACGGCACCTTCGGGTAAAGTGATGAAATTTTCGGGAAAAAGCTTTATGGCGGATAATAGCTCTAGTGAGTCTTACTATGGAATCTATAATGACCCTCCTAAAAGTTACGGAGAAAAATTAGCATATAGCAATCAGCAGAAAGAGGAGACTCTTTATCCTGTTGTTGGTGAAGGCAATACAGCTTATGTCCGCCTTAAGGCAGCCGATATTTCGAGAACAGATTTTTATCATAAGTACGGTCTCGACCTAAAAGTGGAAGTCATTACCCCTAGTATTTACAGTGTAAGCAGCGACAAAAAATTAGAGCACGGCAAAGTAATGTTTGACAATACTCAGGTCAAGAGTGGCGGAAAGGTCAACGTGACCGCAATTCCTGACGAAGGCTATGTGTTGAGTGACGTCATTGCTACCGATGCAGACGGAGAAATTGTCGTGACAAAGCCTAAAGAAGACGGCCTATGGGGCGATGCCGTTTATTATGCGTCCTCTAGCGGCTTCTCATTCAAGATGCGTACGTCGGATGCGGCAGTGAACGCATTATTTATGCCCAAGACTGACTTTTTTGTCAATATGCCTAAGACAGGCCAGCGTGAATTCAACATTCCTAATGGCACGATTTCATTCAAAGTTTACGACAATAGTGGAAAGGAGGGTTTCTATTTTACCCGTGATGATGGTAAACTGTTGTTGACAGCTCCCGAGGACTATAAGATGAGTGTGGATGGATATGTCAAACTTTACTACACTAAAGAAGATGGGGACTATCTGGATATTTATGATGGCAACAGCACTAGTGCAAAGCGCCTCGGACGTTTCAAAAATACGGGCGGCAACTCAGGTTCTCAGACAAAAACAGTCACAGCTGTTGGTAGCTCCAATCAAATGCTACTCCACTTTGTTTCCGATGAATGTTGCTATGTCAGCAAAGGCGGTGGTGTTTATTTGACAGTGTCGATGACGAAGAGTTTGGCAAGCCCTGACATTGCAGTTGCTATTGAAGACCAACCTTATACGAGCAACAAAATTTGCCCCGAAATTAACATTACTGACGGAGAAAAGCCTCTTAAGCTCGGCCTCGATTACACGACTAAATGCACAAATAATGTATCGATTGGAACGGCAAATATGACTATTACCGGTAGAGGCTATTACTTCGGTGAAATCAAAAAACAATTTAACATCACTAAAGCTCCTTTGATCATTACCGCAAAGAACAAGTCGATTATCTATGGTGACAAACCTGCAAATGCAGGTGTCGAATATGCGGGCTTTTTGGGTGGCGATAACGAAAATAGCTTAAGTGGCTCGATTGTCTTTAGCTACGATTACGCTCAATACGATAAAGTCGGTGAATACGCCATTACGCCGAGTGGCCTGACTGCCGACCACTACGAAATCACATTCGTTGATGGCAAATTGACGGTTGAACCGAAGGAAATCTCTATTGCCTGGGATGATAAAGAAACTTCGTTCACTTACAATGGTAAGGCTCAAGCTCCGAATGCGACTGCAGTAGGTCTTGTGAACAATGACGAATGCAACATTATTATAGACTCCGTTATGAATGTCGGAAAGTACTCTGCCGAGGCAATAGATTTAACCAATAAAAATTACAAGTTGCCTGAAAATCGAGATGGACCGGACTTTGAAATTACAAAGGCTCCGCTTATGATTAAGGCCAAGAATGCAGCAATTGTCTATGGCGAAGAACCGTCTAACGCAGGTGTCGAATACAGCGGCTTTGTGGGCGACGATAACGAAAATGACTTAAATGATTCGATTGTCTTTAACTACGATTATGCGCCATTCGATAAAGTTGGCATATACGTCATTATTCCAGGCGGTTTGTCTTCTGACAACTACAAAATCACTTTCGTCGAAGGCGAGTTGACTGTTGAACCGAAGGAGATTTCGATAGCTTGGAGTGATGCTTCGTTCACTTACAATGGCTCTGAACAGATTCCAATGGCTACGGCTAATGGTGTCGAGAATAGCGATGAATGCATTTTCACGGTGAGAGGTGCTGCTACGAAAGTCGGCAAGTACACCGCAAAAGTAACGGATTTGAGCAACGAGAATTACAAGTTGCCGGCAACGGGGCTCGAACAGGCTTTCGAAATTACAAAGGCTCCGCTTAAGATTACTGCATTGAACGATACGATTGTTTATGGCGACGAACCTGCTAGCGCAGGTATTGCTTATGACGGATTTGTTGGAAAAGAAACCAGCAATGTCTTGACAGGCGAACTTGCTTTTGAAATCAATTACAAGCAGTATGGCGATGTTGGTGAATTCGCCATTACGCCGAGCGGCCTGACGGCTGACAACTACGAAATCGAATTTGTGGCTGGCAAGTTGACGGTTGAACCGAAGGTCGTTTCCATTGCTTGGGATAAACAGACTTCGTTCACTTACAATAGCTTTGCTCAAGTTCCGGCTGCAACGGCAGAAGGCCTTTTGAACAATGACCAGTGCGATTTCACGGTGGCTGGGGCTGCTACGGATGCAGGCAAGTACACCGCTACGGTAACTGGCTTGAATAACAGAAATTACAAGTTGCCTGCAACGGGGCTTGAACAATCTTTTGAAATAGCCAAGATTCCGCTCACGGTTACCGCAAAGAACAATACGATTGTCTATGGTGATGAACCGTCTAACGCAGGCGTTGAATACAATGGCTTTGTCGGTAAAGATGATGAAAAGTCCTTGGACGGTGAACTTGTCTATAGCTACGGTTACACGCAATATGGCGATGTTGGTGAGTACTCCATTACGCCGGGTGGGATGACGGCAGACAACTACGAAATCGAATTTGTAGCTGGCAAGCTGGGCGTTGAATCGAAAGCCGTTTCCATTGTCTGGGACAAGTCTTCGTTCACTTACAACGGCACGGCGCAGGTTCCGACTGCAACGGCAGAAGGTCTCGTGAATAGCGACAAGTGCGGACTTACGGTGACGGGTGCTGCGGTCAATGCCGGCAAGTACACTGCTGCGGTAACATCTTTGGACAACGCAAACTACAAGTTGGCAGAATCCGGCCTTGAACAGCCTTTCGAAATTACAAAGGCTAATCCGACGCTTGTCAAGGCTCCGATCGCCGTTGAAAAACTGGTGTATAATGGTAAGGCCCAGACGCTTGTGACGGCTGGCGAAGCTAAAAACGGAACGCTGGTCTACAAGATCGGTGATGCGGAAAAGTATTCTGAAACGTTGCCTGCTGCAACGGATGCAGGTGAATATGCTGTGTACTTCATGGTGCTTGGCAGCGAAAATTACAATGATTTGGAAGCGCAGACGCTTAAGGCCTCTATCGCGGTCCCGCCGTCTTCTTCAAGCGCTGCAGAATCTAGTTCCAGCGATATTCCAGAATCTTCTTCGAGTGTATCGTCCTCTAGTTCCAGTGTCAAGGTCTCTAGCTCCAGTGCAAAGCCTGCCTCTAGTTCCAGTGTCAAGGTCTCTAGCTCCAGCGCAAAGCCTGCCTCTAGCTCCAGCAGCGTCAAGGCTTCCAGTTCCTCCAGCAAGAAACCAGTATCCAGCTCTAGCAGCGCTAAGAAGAATTCTAGCTCTAGCCGTGCAAAACCGGCCTCTAGTTCTAGTGGTAAGAATGCTATCGCCGCCCCAGTGAATGCAAATGTGTTGAAGGTGGCGTACTTCCAGAATCAACTGTTTGTGACGAACCCGACTGCGTCTGAAATGCAAGTGCTCGTGTTTGATGTGCAGGGCAACCTCCAAAAGCAATATCGCGGTCACACCGCTGGAGATCATCAAGTATCGCTGCAAAATTTCAACCGAGGCGTTTACCTCGTTCAGGTAAAATCTCGTGGCGCAACGCGGATGCTCCAGGTGCACGTGAGGTAACTTGAAAAAAGTCTAAAAGCACAAGGCGGACATAGCGTCCGCCTTTTTTGCATCCAGTAGCTCCGATTTTTTCTTGTTTTATGCTGTTTATGCGGCCAAGTCTCGTTCCGGCGTCTTTGGCTATTTGCTGCTATTTGGCTTAGCAGTCTTGATTTGCATATGGGGACGGTCTCTCCATTTCGTATAAATGGAAAAGCCCGCTTGATGGCGGGCGTGTCTTTGTTTTGCGCGTTTTCGCGCCCTAGGGAGGGCGTGCGATTACGCTCTCAAGATTTCAACGAGTTGTTTTGCGTTCTTTTCGATGAGCACGAATGCTTCGAACATGCGGGCTTCGCGCCACTTGGTCAAGTACTTCGTCTGCCAGTCCACTGCTATCAAGTCCGGATCCTTAGGGCCGTTCTCGTTCTGGTACCAGACTTCCTTCGTGATTTCGCGGATCATGGCGCCCATTTCTGCAGCTGGTTGTAAGGATCCCTTGCAGAGGAGGAGTGCGCGGAGGTTGTCGAGCAAAATTTCGTCAGAGGGCTGTTCAGCATCTTCGCGGGCGCATTCCCAAATTTCGTCGCGGTGGCGCTCTGTCCAGCCGATCAAGTACTTTTTGGTCTTTTCAAGCTCGCCCTTGGCAAGCTTTTCATCGACCGCTTCGCGCGGATAATATATGCTGTTTGGATAGAATTCAATCATGATCTACCTCCCTTCTGCGAAGTTGAAGCACAAAAACAATGCCCGGGGCGGGACTTGAACCCGCACGGAGTTGCCCCCAAGGGATTTTAAGTCCCCAGTGTCTACCATTCCACCACCTGGGCAGGTTGTGCGCCTAGAATATAGCAAATTTGAGTAGGATTATTTACGTTTTGATGTCAATTAATATGGAAAATATCACATTTTTGCTTAAATAAATATTTTCTGTTTATAAATGTTTACTTTTAAAGTCTCGTTAATGTATATTATAAATTGGACTAAAGCGAAAAAGGATTCCTTTTTATTATTAACTTTGGTTCGGTCTTGCTTGGAGATTTCTGTATGTTGAATCGCGGTTCTAAAAAGAGTGGCTACACCTTGGTAGAAGTCCTTGTCGTTGTTTCGATTATGGGCATTCTGTCTGGTCTGGGTGTTGCTGGCTTGAGAGGTGCCGTAATCAATAGCCGAATGAAAGATTGCGCCTTGAATACGACAGCCTTTTTGGAACGAATGGCAAACGAGGCCAATAGAATATCCAAGCGTCTATGTATTGTCGCTGACAATGACCAGAGGCTGACGGCGTATATAAATGACGATTGCACGGACATGTCTGCTGCTGAAGTCTTCGACTCTTTTGTGCTTGAGGCTCCTGCGAAGTTTGGCTGCGATAACCAAATCACCATTGATTATGATGGTGGCGACTGGTCTCAAGATGGCGCTGTCTTTGTCCCGCGTATTGGTCTTTCTGCAGCCCCTGCCGAAGGGTATGTGTGTATGCAGTATGGAAGTAGCACTGTTTATGCCATGGCCCACAAAATGAAGAATAACAATATGATTATTCCGAAGTGGAGAGCTGGTAGCGTTTGGAACAAACTGTAGGTGTACTATGACGAAACTTTTGAAAAGTAAAAAAGGCTTCGGTATTGTTGAAATCTTGGTCGCTGCGGCAGTCCTTGGTTTTATGTACATGGCAGTGCTCAATCTTCAAGGCGGAAACCACGATGCCTTGTTGCGTATCCGTGGTCGCGATGGCGCCATCGAAGTGGCCCAGCAGGTACTTGATTCTCTTAAGTCTGTGGGTATTGCCGCCATCCCTTCGAAAGCCGATGAAGAAACGACTTTTGATGTACAGTCCATTGATCGCAAGTGGGCGCGCGGCCTTGGGGATTCTGCCACGGTGACGTATTCTTCACGGGTGACGGTTTCGCCTACATCCAACTATACATCGCAGGCTTCTTCGCAGTTTGAAACTGTGTCGCACGTTTATGCTAAACAGGTGAAAGTCAAAGTCTCCTGGAACTTTAAGGGATCCACGCAGTCTATTGAAGTCTCAAGCGTTATAAGATGAGTTTTTAAAACTTAGAGTTACTAATTACTAAGGCCGCTTTGAGGCTGTTCTGTGTTTAAAGTTATTTTTTAGTTGCTAGAAAAATTCATATTAAGGTATTCTATTACCTAGTAACTAATAACTATTAACTAGTAACTATTAACAAATAACCAGGCTCTGCCAACTAATTTCCTAAAATGTGCATAATCACGGGTCGGTTCTTGCCGGCCTCTGTTTTATGTATCGTGAGCTTGCCGGTGCTGTCGTAGCTGAACTGATCGCCGACGCGTTCGCCGTTTACGTAGTTGAGGCTATCTTTCAATATGCCGCTCGGGTACCAGTTGCGCCAGATGCCATGGCGTTTGGATTTGCCGTCATGAGTTCTTTGCCAAAAGCCTTCGCTTGCCATTCTGCCGCCCATGCTGTCCGGGTAGAAACTGCGGCTTGCGCGAAGAGTCGGATCGCCATAGCTTGACGGTGGTTCGTCGTAAGCCCAAAATTCTTCATACAAAAGAACGTGACCTTTTTGAATGTAGCGGAGCGACGCCGGGTATTTGCCGATGTTTTTTTTGTAAGCGTCCTTGAAGCTCAACGTGCAACTGTCGAGAGTCCCGCTGGGCCAAGAAGAACGGACAAACGAAGTCTCGGCGCAGAACAACGTGGACGAATTGGCACAAGTGCCATAAGTGATGCCGATGCCTTCGTGAGGACCATCAGTTTCTTCGGTAATAAAATTGCTTTCTCGGATAACATTGTTGTTTTCGTCGAACCATTGGATTTTTTCACGACCTTTGAAAAAACTCGACTTGATTTTTTTGATGAGGGAACCGTCTGCCCTATAGAATGTTAGTGGTAACGGCGCTAATTGACTTTCAATAATCCCTTCTTCCATGATTTGCGCTTGTTCGCAATTTTTTGTGGAGTCCACGGGCCCGTATGATTCGTAGTACTTTTTGTAATTGCCTTCTAAATTGCCTTCGACGCATTCGTAGTATTCTGTGATTTTGCAGTTTCTTCCAAAGCGCTTGACATATCCGTTGGACTCATGGCATTTGTTTTCTTCGGCAAGTACGCCGTTGTCGTGGAAATGTTTCCACACTCCGATATGGTTCCCATTGTCGTCGTAATGCCATTCAAATGCCTTTTCCCCGTTGTGGTGAAAACCTTCCCAGTCGCCAACAGGGTGATCGTCCTTATAAAATTGAACTGCTTCAACTTTCTTGTTCTGGTAGTAGACCGTCCACTTGCCGTCCTTTTTCCCCTTGTTGTAGCGTCCGATCATCGCGACATCGCCAAAGCCTGTCCAACGTTTGAATTCACCATGCGGGAGGCTGTCTTTGTAAGGAATTTCGAGTTCCTTGATGCCGTCGTTGTACCATTCGTTACGCTTGAGGATTGTGCCGTCGGGGTAGACCCAGATGGAGGTCTTTTTGATGCCGTTTGCGTGCCTTGCGAGGATATGTTCTTCTGCCCGCTCGACTGTACAGCCGGCGAAATAGCATAAAACGGCAAAAAAGGCGATCAATTGACGGAGTTTCATTGTTCGTAAAGTAGAAAAAAAGTAATTTCTAGGTGTGAACGAACAGACAAAAAAATCAATTGCTGAAACTTTGCACATGAAAATCCAGACGCCCTGGATTTGGCTTGTCGTCGTTCTTACAATTTGTCTCACGGCGTTGTTTTACGTTTCGCAAAAACCGCAGGTCGCCGTTTATTCCCAGTACGTGAAGTCGCTTTGCGATTACCAGTATGCCGATGCAAGCCTCATGCGTTCAATGGAACGTGTCCGTAGTGGTTACGAGGTGGATTCGGCGGTGGTGCTTGCGCAGATGATGACGCTCCGAGAAGTGGCGCTTTCGTTTGATGCGGGTATCCAGAAGCTTGAACAGGCAGGCTTTTCGGCTCCTCCGGCTGCTTCTGTTTCGCTTTTCAAGTCTAGCGTCTTGGCTAAGGTATCTTGCTTGCAGCGCTATCTTTCGGAACGCTCGGCGTGGATCGACGAACTGGAAAATGTTTACCGGTTGATGGAAATGGGTTCTTCGGATGTCGACTTGGCTCTGGTGCGCAAATTGGATTCTGCAAGGGCCGGCTATGCGGTGCTCCCGGATGGACTCATGTTGCCGGAGGCTTTCAATAAGCGTGTAGTATCGTTGTTCCAGAAAAATCTGGATTTGTACGATGCCTGGAACCAGTTCAATAACGACAAGACGCTCAGTGCCAGTGATGAACTGCTCCATTTTTTTCAGATGGAAAACGTGAAGGAAATTTCTTTGTCGGGGAAAATTCCGCTTGCGTTCTATTTCTTGTCGCTGGTGCTTTTGCTTGCCACTTTCTTTTTCATATTCAAGTCTAATAAGGATTAAAATGTCTGTATTTCGTGTTCGTAAAGTCGCCTTTATCAATTTTGGTTTGTTGCTGATATTTCTTGCAAGCTGGATTTCGTGGTATATCTACCCATTGGCAAGGAGCGTTACAAAGGAATTTTCCGCGTACGAGATGACGGACGGCTCGTTTGAATATGGAATGTCCGAAGAACTGGGATTTCTTTCGGAACACGTCTTTTTTGGCAAGGTGAGCTATGCCGCTGTTCCGAGTTTGTTTGGCGGTTCGAACATCCCTTTCTTTGATAAAATCTTTTTCCAGTTGAACGGCGATACGAAGTGTACTTTTGTCCTATATGCGACCGATGAGATTCTTGATGAACTCTCGGAATGGTATGATTTTTCTGAAGCGAACGCCAGCGAAATTCCGATGGAAGTACGCGCAGTCAAGGTGGGAGACAAGTACGTTGTGAAGTCTATGAAGTCTACGGAAGGGGAACTCAGTTGGGAATTTTTGATGGATGGCTATCATTTTTACTGGTGCTTCATGGGCTTGAGCTTAGTCGCTATTTTGACGATTCTCGGGATTATTCTCATCTTTGTGGCGCTAGTGCATAAGCCGAGACGCCAGAAATCCGAGAGTTCGCCTAGTGATGTAAAATGATGAAGCGTTTTTGTTTTGCTGTAGCCTTGTTGCTTGCAAGCGTATTTGCGTTTGCTGAACCGGATACGCTTTCGGTGCCGGTTGGCGCTTCGGGTGCGATAAGCCCGACGGGAATCTGGTGGCCGAAGTCTGTGGCGAAGGCAAAAAAATCGGAGGCTGTTCGCAAGGGCGCCTTGCAGATGAAAAGATGCGCGGACGCACCTGTTGTCGTGTGGTTCCATGGCGGCATGGGTAGCGCAAACTGTGCAAAGGGGCTTGTGGCGGGGTCGGATTTTTCGGAACTTTTTCCGGGGAGCATTGTGGTGAGCGCATCGGCTTGCCGCGAGAATCATTGGGTCACGAAGGGTATGGTCGATGCTGTGGATGCGGCGCTTGATTCTGTGGCGGCCCGTCGGAAGGCGCCGGTTGAACGCGTGTCGCTTGTGGGTGTTTCGGATGGCTCGCTTGGCGTTCTGACTTATTCGCTTGAGGGCCAAAGAATTGTGGATAATCGTTTGCTCATGAGTTCTTTTGGAAAGTTTTTGGGTGAACCTGCGGGACTTGCAATGCAAAGGAAAATGCAGTCAGGCCGCTTCCGTTTTTTACAGGGCGGCAAGGACAGGCTTTATCCGTCGGACCAGAGCGTTCCCTGGATTAATGATTTTTGCAAGGCTGTTCGGGTGGACTGCGAACTCCGGTTTGACCCGGAGGGCGAACACGACTGGAGCTACTGGAAAGGCGAACATATGGACTGGATCCGCGACGCCATCCGCAAATAACCGCCATATTAAAGCAACTTTAAAATTGTGAAAATACAATCGCTTTTTTTTGTGTGAAAAGCGAGTTTTTTGTTTAGTAAAAGGAATGGTATTTAACGTTGTGAGAATAAAGCGTCGGCCAAGGTATTATCTTCGCAGTAGCGTGCAAAACGAGAGTCGCGGGCGACTGCTTGCAGGCGCACATGACCGAGTGAAGCCGCTGACGCCTATACGAAACTTGCCACTTTAGTGGCTTAGCTTGAGTTATCCTCTGTGGGGAGTAGGCGTCAACTCTGAGCTGGGGCCCCGCCCGCATGATGTACTTTATGCATTCCGTTTGGATGTTCTTCTATAAATAGGTCTATTTATAAATATCTCCCCTTGACAAATGCCCTTTTTTTTTCAAAATTTGGTGCACCACGCGGATGTGGTGGAACTGGTAGACACGCTAGATTCAGGTTCTAGTGCTCGCGAGGGCATGAAGGTTCAAGTCCTTTCATCCGCACTGAAAAAC
>Ga0310696_10007578_pt1 | contig 12727 bp, 10 predicted proteins | sample AusTroGonzalo_MG_4_FD_203885 | JGI IMG/M metagenome (GOLD analysis project Ga0310696, IMG submission 203885) | Bovine rumen microbial communities from tropical cattle in Woodstock, Queensland, Australia - Gonzalo_02 (v2) (version 2) | ecosystem: Host-associated > Mammals > Digestive system >... | reverse complement strand
CAAAAATATCTGAGTTTATATTAAACATGCTTATATTTTTATACTTTTTTATCCCTTCAATAAAATCTATTGTACAATCACGAACACATGACATATCTAATGCCGTTCTGAGTCCGGCATTACAGGATATTTCTTCCGTGAGTCTTAAAGTCTCCCATTCTGTAAGTTTTGGGCTTAGAGGTGTTATTATTCGGCAATTCTCTTTAAAATCGATTTCCATATTCTCATTCTATGATATATTTACCCCTGAAATAATTATCCAAAGTTATAAAAAAGCTATAACTAAAGTTGGAAAGAGCTTTTAATGCACCAAAATGTATATTTTGGTGCATTAAAAATAAACAAATAATATTTTTGAGATATAATAAAGCTATAGATAAATACTGGCAAAAAGGATTTTTATTATGCTAAAAGGAAATGAGATAAGAAAGTTATTTTTGGATTATTTTGGGAGTAAATATAAACATACTGTTGTAGAGAGTTCAAGCCTTGTGCCTGATAACCCGACAGTTCTTTTGACTACTGCGGGCATGCTCCAGTTTTTGCCGATATTTTTAAATATTCAACCTTGCCCATATGAACCGGCAAGAGCAACCTCATGTCAAAAATGTGCAAGAGCTGGCGGAAAAGATTCCGATATTGAAAATGTCGGAAGAACACCAAGGCACCATACTTTCTTTGAAATGTTAGGCAATTTTTCTTTTGGCGATTATTATAAAAAAGAAGTTATTCCCTGGGCATGGGAATTTGTTACAGAAGTTCTAAAACTGGAAAAGGACAGACTCTGGATAACAATATATGAAACAGATGATGAAGCTTTTGATATATGGAGAAGCATCGGTGTTCCTGCAGAACGCATCAAGAGAAAAGGTAAAAAAGATAACTTCTGGGGTCCTCCTGGTGCATCAGGTTCATGCGGACCCTGCTCGGAAATCCACTACGACTTGGGAGAAGAATACTCATGCGGTCACCCGAACTGCGGTATTGATACCTGTGAATGTGACAGATGGGTTGAAATTTGGAACCTTGTATTTACAGAGCTTTATCAGGATGAAGAAGGCAACCAGTCACCACTGGAAAAGAAAAATGTTGATACCGGTATGGGACTTGAACGTATAACAATGGTATGTCAGGGAGTAGGATCCACTTTTGAAACAGATTTATTAAGACCAATTTTGGACAAAGTTTCTGAAATGAGCGGTATACCTTATAAAAAATCAGAAAAGACAGACATTTCACTACGCATAATCACAGACCACGCGAGATGTGTTTCTTTCTTGATTTCTGATGGTGTTATTCCGGGTAATGAAGGAAGAAGCTATGTATTAAGAATGATTTTACGTCGTGCACTTCGTCACGGTAAAATCTTAGGTATGGAGCTTCCGTTCTTATACAAACTTGTTGATACGGTTGTTGAAAATTACGGTGAAGCATATCCTGAACTTATTAAGAACAAAGAAAAAGTTAAAGACACTATCCGTAAGGAAGAAGAAAGATTTAACAAGACTTTGGACAGAGGTTACAAACTTCTTGAAGAGTTTATCACTGAAAAGAAAGATATAGATGGTGAAAGTGCATTCAAACTATATGATACTTACGGTTTTCCGCTTGAACTCACAAAAGAAATTGCAGAAGAAAACAACTTAAAGGTTGATGAAGCGGGTTATAAAGTTGCAATGCAGGAGCAAAAAGACAGAGCAAAAGCAGCTACCGCAAAAATCTCCGTAACAGGTGATATGAAGTATGCAGAACTTGAAAGACAAGTCGGTTCAACAGATTTTGTCGGATACACTGATAATACTTCAAAATCAAAAATCCTAGGCATGATTGAAGGCGAAGGCTTTGTTGATGTAGTATTAGATAAAACTCCTTTCTACGCTGAATGCGGTGGTCAAGTAGGTGACAGCGGAATTATTGAAAACGCTGAACTCAAACTTGAAGTGTTGACTACATTCAAGGTTAATGACCTTTATGTTCACAGATGCAAGGTTTTAACAGGTGATATAGAAATTGGTGCTGAAGTAAGTGCAACAATTGATGTAGCAAGGCGAGAAGAAATCAGGATCCACCACACATCTGCTCACCTTCTTCAATCAGCGCTAATCCACGTTGTAGGTGATGAAGTAAAACAGGCAGGTTCTTATGTTGATGATGAGAGAATGAGATTTGACTTTACTTTCTCCCGTGCTATGACACCCGAAGAAATCACAAAGACAGAAAACCTTATGAACAAATGGATAGGTGAAGGATACAAAGTAGAAACAAAAGTCATGGGGATTGAGGAAGCAAAACTCACAGGAGCAACAGCCTTATTCGGTGAAAAATACGGCGACGAAGTAAGAGTTGTTTCAATAGTAAAAGGAGATGAGGGAATAAATAAAGAGTGTATCTCAAAAGAGTTCTGTGCAGGTACTCATGCAAGAGAGCTTAAAGATTTAAGACTTGTTAAAATCGTTTCGGAAGGTGCTATCGCAGCAGGAACAAGACGTATTGAAGTTTTTGCAGGTAACGCTGCAATAAAATACCTTAACGCAAAATCAGCAGAAATTGATAAACTTGCAACAAAGTTCAAACTTCATTTTGACGAAGTAAATGAAAGAGTTGACAAAATTCAGGAAGAAAACAGAGAACTCCAAAAAGAACTTGCAACGGCAAAAGCTGATGCAGCAAGGGGTAAATTCGGTTCCTTTATATCAAAGGCAGAAGATATAACGGGTGGTAAATTATTCATATCTAAAATAGAAGACATTGACGCAGACGCAGTAAAAGCCGGCATGGAAATGATGGCATCTAAACTTGGTGAAAGCATTATAGTTCTCGCAAGTCCTCGTATGGTTATCGCAAAAGCATCTGACGGATTTGTTAAGGCAGGAATAAATGCAGGAAAGATTGTCGGTGAAATTGCACGGGCAACCGGAGCTAACGGAGGCGGTCGTCCTAATTTTGCTCAGGGCGGTATCAAAGATGCATCTAAACTTGATGAGATACTTTTAATCGTTGAAACTGAACTAAAAAAATAAGGAATTGTTTGAATGATTGCTTGCGAAGAAAATAAAGCATTATATGAAGAAACAGTTAAAATAAGATACTCGGAAATGGACTGCGATTTGGTACTAAAACCGGGAGCGATGCTTCAATTCTTACAAGATCTTGCAAGTGACAATGCTGAACAGTTAGGTTTCGGTTATTCATACATTATAAAGCACAACCTGGCATGGTTTTTACTTAAATACAGACTTGAATTTGAAGATTATCCGGAAGGAATATACGATATAACTATCAGGACTGAGCCAAGAGGGTACAATAAAATATTTGCATACCGTGATTTTTATATATTACACGGGGACAAGCAAATAGGACGTGCAGCAAGCACCTGGGCGCTTGTTGATCTGGACACAAAGTCAATGGCAAGTGCTGCCGGGGTTTTAGCAGATAATAAATCTATGCTTCAGTACCAAAAAAGAGAAAATGATTTAAACTACGGAAAAATCATACTTCCCGAAAAATATGATGCAGAAAAATTATTTGAAGTTCGTTTTGATGATTTAGACGTTAATAAACACGTTAACAACGCAAACTATATTGTTTGGGCAATTGAACCCCTTGATTTCGTTTTTCGCCGTTCACATAAGCTCAAAACAGTTGATATGATGTTCAAAAAAGAGATTACATACGGAAATAAGGTTTTATCGCAAGTTGCAATTAACGGTAATACAACTATTCACGCAGTTAAAAATGCCGAAACAGGTGAAGAACTTTGTTTGGCAAGCGCAGAATGGATTGACAGATAAAAAGAACCGGCGAAAACGATACGTTTTCGCCGGTTCTTTTTATATTTTTTACTATTTGATTAGTTCAAGAACTTCTTTTCTTTTAACTTTTCTTGTTGTAGTTTTCGGAAGTTCATCTTTAGAAATAATGATATTTGTCGGACGTTTGTACTGAGCAAGTCTGTCAGACAAAGACTTAACTTCAACCCTAATCATTCTCTCAATATCTTCTTCCGAGTAGCTTGAATAAAGTTCAGACTTCGGAACAATTACAGCAGTAACTTCTTCAGTACCATCCTTTGCTCCAAATGTTCTTGAAGTACCCAAAACACAAACCTCTGCAACGTAATTACCCTTTTCTAAAACGGCTTCAACTTCTTCAGGGAACACTTTTTTACCACCGTTAAGAACAATCATATTTTTGATTCTTCCTGTAATATACAGGTGATTTGTGCTGTCGAGTCTTGCAATATCTCCTGTATGCAGCCAGCCATCTTCGTCAATAACTTCAGCAGTCATTTCCGGTTGGTTGTGGTAACCCTTCATAACGGACGGGCCTCTGAGTAAAAGTTCACCGGTAGCTTTGTCTATTTTTGCTTCATAGTTTTTAAGCGGAACACCTACGCAAGCCATATCATAACGTTTGTCGGTATTTACACAAACTACAGGACTTGTTTCGGAAAGTCCGTAACCCTGATAAACTTTTATACCTATTCTTTCAAAGAACTCTCCTACATCTAAATCCAGCGGAGCTCCACCTGCAATACAGCCAAAGAACTTTCCGCCAAAACTATCGTGAATTTTTTTGAATAACAATCTTTTAATTTTGTAAGAAGGAATAAATTTTGCTAAATGATACATTCCGCCAAATATCCATTGAGCAATCATTGGTGCATTTTTAAGCTCTTTTTCGATACCTGCCTTAAGAAGTTTTAAGAAAGCAGGAACAACAATCATAAACTCAACACCTTTTTCCTTCATAATATCAGTGATATCTTTTGGTTTAAGGCTTGTTGTATAGTAAACGGTATGTCCAAAGTTTAAGAACATTGAGAAACCTACCGTCATTTCAAACAGGTGGTTCATCGGAAGAATTGAAAGCATTGTAATTTTTCTTCCATCCGGTAAAATCTCATGAAGCGGGTCTTGTAAACACTCTAACTGAGCATTAACGTTTTTGTATGATATTTCAACACCCTTAGGAGCTCCCGTTGTGCCTGAAGTATAAATAATTAATGCGGTAGATTTAGAGCTTCTTTGTCTCCATTTTGCATTATATTCTTCAGGAAGTGCATAAATACTTGTAACTTCTGAATTATAGAAAACTTCATCCGTTAAAAGAATATGTTTAATAGAAGGAATATCCTTTTGTAATTTTAATGCCATATCTAAATAATGTTGCGAAACAAACATTACAGTCGGTAAACAGTCTGACAAAATATTTGTAAGTTCATATTGCGATAATTTAATATCCAAAGGGATTGTTACACAACCTGCAAGAGTTGATGCAAATACGCATGCACCATATTCCGGTTTTGATTCCGAAAGAATGGCAACGCCTTCGCCTTTTTTGATATCAAGAGTTTCAATCAAATATTTTGCTATTTTTCTTGAAAACAAACCTAAACCTTTATAGGTAAGTTCTTTCCAACCATAACGGCTTCTGATACCAAGAGCTATACGGTTCTCATAATCTGCCGTTTTGTTTTCAATGTGAGATAAAATTCCGCTACTTCTGAGTTCTTTCCTTTCCCCACGCATAAATTTTTACTCCTTAATTCCAAATCTTTAACACACTAAATATAGCAATATTTTACTATTAAAACTCACGAAATGCAAGCGGGGGTAAATATAGGGGGTATAACTTAATAAAATTTACAAATTTTTGTTATAATAAACTAAAAGGTGTTTATATGGTTAATATAATTGACGAAATTATCAATGGATATAAGTGTTTTAACCAAGTTAGAGCAATAGCTGTAGGCGGTTCAAGTTCTGCTAATACATCAGATAAATTGTCCGATATAGATACTTATGTTTTTATTGAACAGAGCATCCCCATCCCCGAACGCGAAAAACTTGTAAAAAAATACTCAGCAAAGTACGAAGTCGGCGGTGAGTATTTTGGTTCAGGAGATGAGTATTTGGTTGATAAAATCGGACAACAATTTGATGTAATGTTTTGGAACACCGATTGGTTTGAAGATGTCGTTGAAAATGTCTGGGACAAACATTATCCCTCGAACGGTTACACAACCTGCTTTTTATATACGCTAAAAAACTTTGATATAAAATATGACCCGGCAGGATGGCTCAAAAACCTGCAGGAAAAGCTGGACTCTCCATATCCGAAAGAACTCCAGAACAATATAATCACAAGGAATATGATGCTTATAAAAGACAAGCCATTTGCATCATATTATGAACAAATTGAAAAAGCTGTTAAGCGAGCTGATGAGATTAGTGTTAATCACAGGATTTCAGCATTTATGGCAAGCTATTTTGATGTTATTTTTGCAAAAAACGAACTTCTTCATCCGGGAGAAAAAAGACTTGTAAATTTTGCCCTGAATAACTGCAGAATTTTACCTAAAGATTTTGAAGAAAATATCAGAAAATTATTCAAAGTTAAAAACAGCTCCAAACTTGATATATTAAATATAATGACGAAAAATCTGAGAGAAATTTTATAAACAAATTTTACCAAATCACGATAAAATCTTAACTTGTTGACATGGGATATTTTTGATTTTAAAATCATTATAAGGGTTGGGGGGAAATATCAGCCAATATTTAGGGATAGTTTGATGGTTAGTAGTTTGGAAGAAAGATTAAATGATGTCACAAGACAGATTGATGAAGTGGAATTCAATCTGAGAGTTTGCGCACGTCATACACAATTCATGCACGAGATGAAAAAAGTTACTGCTTCCGACAAAGATTTGTATATGGACTACGACAGACAAATGGGACAAGACGCATACAAACGAATGATGATGCAGGAAAAATTAAAAAAATTAATGGAACAAAGTTTTGAACTGCAGGAAAAGATACTAAACGGAGAAGAGGATGACTAATCAGGAACACGAACAATGGAGAGAATCAAGTTTTAAAGCGATTATACCATTTTTAGTTTTTGTTCTTTTTTACTTCGGTTTTTCACTCTGGACCAAAGATTTTTCAAAAGTCCCGATGACTGTTGCATTTTTAATATCATCTGCAACGGCCCTGACTCTTAACCACAAAGAAAAACTCAGCAAAAAAATAGAACTGTTTGCTCTGGGAATGGGAAATAAAGACATAATGATAATGTGCCTTATTTTTATTCTTGCAGGTGCTTTTACCGCGACAGCAAAAGCTGTCGGTGGAGTTGAGGCAGCAGTAATGATAGCACAGCACTTTATTCCTACACAGTTCATGGTTCTGGGATTGTTTATAATCTCTGCCCTGATTTCTCTTGCAATAGGAACCTCCTGCGGAACAATAGCCGCTATTGTACCAATTGCGGTAACAATTTCACAAACTCTAGGTTTTAATCCTGCAATACTTATCGGAGCAACGGTCGGTGGTGCAATGTTCGGTGACAATATGTCACTTATATCTGATACAAAAATCGCTGCAAGCCGTACGCAAAACGTAAAAATGCGGGATGAAATGTTCTATAACCTTAAAATTATTACAATTCCGGCAATTCTGTGTTTAATACTTTATTCACTTCCTCTGTTTACAAACACAACGGGAGCGGATATCGGACAAACAGTTTTGAATATTGACAGTTATATTAAAGTTGCTCCGTACATTTTGCTTTTGATTTTTGGTATATCGGGTGTAAATGTAATGTTCCTGCTTCTTACCGGAATAATACTGAATACAATTATCGGAATATCTTACGGAATGTTTGATATATTTACCGCTTTTGCATACATAGGTGACGGAACTACAAGCATGGCAAACACACTTATCGTTGCGATGCTGGCTGGCGGACTCTTACTCCTTGTACGGTATAACGGCGGTATTACATATATAATCCGTACAACTGAAAAATGGATTAAAAACCAGAAAACATGCGAAATAGGAATTTGTTTTTTAGTTGGTATCATAAACCTGTTTACTGCAAATAATACAGTAGCAATAATAACTTCCGGCTCTATTGTCAGAGAGCTGGCAGAAAAATATAAAGTTCAGGCGGAACGTGCTGCAAGCCTTATGGATACAACATCATGCTGTGTTCAGGGAATGATTCCGTACGGTGCTCAAATCCTTATTGCAACAGCATTATCAGCTTCTGTGGGAATGACATCTTTCTCCATACTTAAAGGTCTGTTTTATCCTGCTTTAATGCTTTTTGGTTTAATTTTTTCAATATCAAGAACAAAAAATATTGCATAAAAATAGAAAGGTCCTCTTCGGCCCTTTCCATTCTTTTGATGAACTAAATGCAGCATTTTTAACTGCTACTCTTATTATTACTTATTTTTTATCTTTTTCAAGTGGGAAACAGGAGTAAATGTTCTGTGTTTTGGTAAATATTTGTAACGTTTTTGGGATGGTAGGTAAATATAATGTCCGGTCAGGGAATGATAATATTAGCAAAACTTTTTAAACTGTATTAAGGAGGAGTTTTTATGCTGACAGAATTAAACAGTGAAAATTTTGATGAACTGACAGCCAAAGGAGTCAAGCTGATAGAGTTTTATACTCGGTGGTGCGGGTACTGTAAAAAACAAAAACCTGAACTCGATGCAATGGATAAAATCTGGATTGGTCAGGTTGATGCGGATGATTCACCCGTGATAGCTGCAAAATATAATATTAATGCTTTCCCGTCATTCCTCATTTTTAAAAACGGTAATGTCGCAGAACGCTTCAGCGGACTCCATAAAAAAGAAGACCTTATGGCAAAAATTATGAAACACTTAGGGTGAAATCTTTTCGTTTATTTTACAAGGTTTGTCTTTGACAAAATAAAATTATCCCTAAACTATCTCTTTTCCGACAATCGGAGCAATTTGTTTGATTTGTTTGTACAACAAATCGTACTGCCATGGGTAAAGGGATTGAGCTCCATCGCATACTGCTCTTTCCGGGTCATAATGTACTTCAATAATCAAACCATCACAACCGGCAGCAACCGCCGCTCTGGACATGGGTTCAACCTTATCCCTCAGACCTGTTGCATGCGAAGGGTCAATAATAATAGGTAAATGACTCAACTTCTTGATAACCGGAATAGCAGTCAAATCCAAAGTATTACGGGTATATTTTTCAAAGGTTCTTATACCTCTTTCACAAAGAATAACCTGATTATTACCGCCTGCCATAATGTATTCTGCTGACATCAGCCATTCTTCATAAGTTGAAGATAAACCTCTTTTAAGAATAATTGGTTTATGAGCATTACCAAGTTCTTTCAGGAGGTTAAAATTCTGCATATTTCTTGCACCAACCTGAAGAATATCAACATATTTTTCAAACATCGGAAGCTGTGAACTTTCCATAATTTCAGACGTAACAGCCATGTGGTGATTATCAGCAACACTTCTTATAATTTTCAGACCTTCTTCACCCAGCCCCTGAAAAGCGTATGGGCTTGTTCTCGGCTTAAACGCACCGCCTCTTAAGATTTTAACATTGGATTCCGCAAGCTCCTGTGCTGTTTCATCCATCTGGTCATAAGATTCAATGGTACAAGGTCCTGCAATAAGACCAGTATATTTGTCACCAAACTTAACTCCGTTAACTTCGATAATTGTATCTTTTCCCTGGCTGGGACGAGCAGCAAGTTTATAATTTGTTGATAACTTAATTACTTCATCAACACCCGTCAATAGCTCAAAGTCTCTTAAATCAACTTCTTTTGTGCCTATTGCATGAACTACAGTTCTTGCTTCACCATGCGAAACACGTGCCTCAAATCCTTTTGATTCTATGAATAATGCAACCCTCTGAATATCTTTTTCGGTTGCGTGACTGTTCATTACTACAAGCATCGCTATTCCTCCGATAAAATAAATTATACAATAAACAAAAAAAGCGTGCCGCATTTGTAATGCGGCACGCTTTTTATATTAATATTACAAAGTGAAATCAGGTTCTGCCGGAAGAACGTTTGGAATGTTGTTAATCCACTTCTTCGCATAGTCATTTGCCTGAACCCAGTTAACTGATAACAGACCTCTCTGTACCCAGATAAGTTCTTTAAAGAAGTCATACTGCGAGTTGATTGCATCAACTTTAGCTTTCAGATACAACTGTTGAGCATCTGCAAGCTGATTAACAGGGCATTCACCTCTGAGGTATTTTGCCTTAACCATTTCATAGTTTTCCTCTTCAGCAAACATTGCCTTATATGATTTTTCTATCATAAAGTATTTTGCAATTGCGTGGTTAACAACAGAACGAACTCTCATTTCAATATCCATGTTAACTTCTTCCAAGTATGCATTAAGTTCATTCAACTCTGCCTTACATCTCGCAATCTCAGCAATCTTGTGTCCGCCTTCAATCGGTTTCCACTGAGCACCTATAAAGAATCTGAATGATTGTTGGTCAAGACCGAGGTATGGTGAATTATAATAACCGGTTGACATACCGGGTATACCATACGCCCAAGCATTTGCACCGGCAGCCAAAGCTGTTCCTGCAGGAGCTCCTGCGTTTACAGCAGCGGCTGTTGCTGCTGCTGATGAAGCAGCACTGTTAGCACCTATCATTTGGTTGTGTCCTGCGTTTTCATACGGAAGGTTTCTGCCAAACTGTGTCTGGTATTCTAAAGACATCTTAGCATTCGGCATGAAGAATTTTTGCCCGTAGTTTGACATTTCAGCCTTCTTCATCGCAATTGCAGCTTTCAGTTTTGTTGTTTCAGGTGAAAGATACTGAACTTCTTTTACAAGCATTTCTGTGAACTGTTCGAGTTTTTTCGGATCACGAACGTGGTCAATTACATGCAAATCACTTGTAAAGAATGCCGGATCATTTGCCGTAAGCGGTTTAAATGTAAACTCTTCTTTCTGGTTTTTATTGTTCAGCAATTTATTAATCTGTATCTGCATGTTTTTGTAATCAGCCTGCATAGAAAGAAGTTTCTTTTCAGACTCTGATACTTCGCCTGCCCAGCGAAAAACTTCTTCGTATCCGCATTTACCGGTTTTTTCTCTGACACGGGCAATTGCAAGATTATCTCTTGTTTCCTGAACATATTCTTCCTGAATCTTGAGCATATTAGCCAGCATCAGCATTTCAATATACAGGTTTGCTACATGATATTCTGTATTTGCTTTCGTTAAATCAGATTCAGCTTTATCAAATTTAAGTTTTTTATGCTTAACAATAATATTTGTTACCAAATCAGGTGAATAAATAACCTGATCCATAGCAACCGTAAATGCACCTACACTTGTCGGAACATCAGAATAAGTCGTTGCGTATCCGCTGTTATATGTCTGATAACCCAAATCAAGTCGTAGTGTTGGTAAGTATCTTAAATAAGCACTGGTAACAGAACGTCTTGCGGCATTAATAAGATATCTTTTTCTTATCATATCAAGGTTGCTGTCATCCAATGCCGTTATTAAGCCGTTTAAATCATAGGTCTTTTTGGGCTTGTTTGAAATAACAGTTGCGTTATTCAGTAATCTCAGAGCCGGAGTGTATCCGAGGGCTTCGCCCGTATCAGCATTATAGTATATTACTTTGTCATCATAGAAAGGTATTTTTTCATTCTTAACAGGTTGTCCGTGAAGAACACCATGGATATTGAATGAAGTTGCTTCTGCAAGTTTTTTATCAACATCAGCAGTAGATGCACCTAGCATTGCACCGAGTTCTACATCTTCTTTTCCGACAGATGAGAAGGTCGGTAATTTTTTGGCATTTAACTGTTTATAAAGCTCTTTTCTCTGATCATAAGACAGATTATATAAAGGTGTTACAAAAACAGAGTCAACGTCATTAGGTATCTTTGAAAGAGATGCGCTTATATTTGAATTAACCGGAAGAACTACAAAAGCGAGATCACACTTCTTTTCCTGAAGTTTTTTAGCGACAAAAGTATTCCAGTCGTTTCTGGTTTTATAATATGTTTCATTAAGCAGAATTGCAGTCTTTTTGATACTCGGATTTAAAACTTTGAAAGTAACAAAGTCGCTCGTCATCTGCTGAATAGGGTTAAAGAAGTGTTCGCCAAAGTCTCTTAAACCGTACTGGTCAATTGTGATAACGTATTTGGCTTTATTCTTCTTGCCTGTATAGTATTCACTTGATAAATACCCGAGTGAGATAACCATTCTCGCGCGTGATGCAAGTGCTTTATCAGAAGCTGCCCTTGCGCCTTTTTCCGTCCAGTCGCCCGTAAATATCAGGTCTTTCGGGAAACTTGCAATATAATCAGGCAATAGCTGAACCTTGATTGTTTTTTGGAACTGTTCAAGAACTTTTTGGTTTTTGTCTGAAGGTCCGTCAAAAACGAATGCAAGCTCAATAGGCTTAGCATTTGGGGCTGGTTTTAAGTGTATTGATTTTGTCTCGACAGCCATCTGTTTGATTTGTTGCGCCTGAGCTTTCTGTGAAGCAACAGCCTGTTTTTTTGCTTTTATATGTGCTTCGTCCTGCTGAACAGATGCTGCCTGTGGAGCGGATTTCACAGTTTTGGCAGCTGCTATTTTTACTCCTTTGTTCGTCCCTTTATTTACTCCCGGAGCAGCATAAGCAACTCCTGTGTACATTACAAATATTGTCAGAGACAATAATGCACTAATTAATTTCTTCATAAAAGTTATACTCCCAATTTAATATTCATATCTTCTCAAAAAAACTTAGTTGTATTTTACAACCATATTACCAAAAACATTTTTTTTTGTCATTTTATTCGTTATTTGTACAAAAATTGTAAAAAAACTTAATAAATTAAATTTTAAATACAATTGCTGCCCCATATTTATCCATCGTTTATGCTA
>Ga0310696_10007577_pt1 | contig 12727 bp, 11 predicted proteins | sample AusTroGonzalo_MG_4_FD_203885 | JGI IMG/M metagenome (GOLD analysis project Ga0310696, IMG submission 203885) | Bovine rumen microbial communities from tropical cattle in Woodstock, Queensland, Australia - Gonzalo_02 (v2) (version 2) | ecosystem: Host-associated > Mammals > Digestive system >... | reverse complement strand
AAACTACGACGGACCGCAGGTGGACTACGTTCTGTTCGATCTGGGCATCAGCGTGTTCCACTACGAGGAATCGGGAAGGGGTTTCAGCTTCAAGAGGCGTGAGAAGCTCGACATGAGGCTGAACGTAGAAGGTGAGAAGGACGCCTGCGATGTCGTCAACTACTATGACGAGACCTCGCTGGCCAATCTGATCTTCGAATACGGCGAGGAGCGGTACTCCAGAAGGATCGCCTCCGCCATCTGCGCCGCAAGGCGTGAGAAGAGGATCGAGTACACGGACGAACTGGCGGACATCATATGGAACGCCGTTCCGAACGAGTACAGACATAGAAGGATTCATCCTGCGACCAAGACATTCCAGGCTCTCAGGATTGAAGTCAACGGTGAGCTGGACCGTATCGTACCTGCTCTGGAAGGTGCGGTCAAAGCCCTGAAGCCCGGCGGAAGGATAGCGGTGATAACGTTCCATTCGCTGGAGGACAGGCCGGTCAAATGGTTCTTCAGGAATCACGAGAGCATCCTCGAGATCCTGACGAAGAAGCCGGTGGAGCCGTCGGAAGAGGAGTGCAGTAAGAATCCCCCGTCCAGGAGCGCGAAGCTCAGGGTCGTGGAGAAGCTGGAAAAGGAAAGGGACCCTGCCAGAAAGAGGAACAAGTACAGGGACCAGGAAGGTTGAAAATGGGGAAGGTAAGAGCTGAAAGAACTGTTGTGATTCTCATGATCGTCATGATCAACATCTGTCTTCTTGTCCCGGTGTGGCAGTCCGCCACCAATTCCCAGCTGAGGTTCAAACTGGCCCAGACGGAAGAGCAGATGAAGCTCCAGGAGGAGCAGAAGATGGTCATCGTGGCAAACATCGCCAAGCAGATGACCCCCGAATATCTCATTGAACAGTCGGAGACAAGGAATCTCGTCTTCACACAGATAGACAGCGCAAGTTCGACTTTCGTCGCAAGCAACAGATAGGAGGCTTGAATGGCCAGGCAGAGCTACGACGACTGGAACTTCATGGGGGAGGTCCAGAAAGAAGAGAAAAGGGTTAAAAGCGCAAGGCTCGGAAAGGTCCGTCAGATCAACAACCAGAGGAATTCGTTCATATTCCTCTGCATTGTCATCCTGCTTACCTTCATGGGCCTTGTCTGCGTCTATTCAGCAAGCTTTGAAACGGCCGTTGCCGAGGGACTTCCGCACTATTATTACCTGATCAGACAGGCTATCTATGTGGGAATCGGAATAGCCCTCATGGTGATGGCCAATCTCCTTCCTGAGACAGGCCTTAAGGTGATGTCCCCGATCATGTTCTTCGCATGCATCGTGCTTCTGGTGTTCGACACCATAACCAAGCAGGACATCCTGATGAACTCGGAAACTGTAAATTTCCTTTTCCTGTCAGGAGTTATGTACATGGCACTGTACTTCTCCGGTAGGGGTAACAAGATAACCAGAATCAGACAGATCATCGTGCCGGTCACCGGCTGCATCATCGTCCTGGTCTGCGTGATGCTCCACAGGAACTTCTCCTACGCCCTGATGTACCTGGCCCTCTCAGTGGCCATGTTCGCAACAGGCGGAGTGGGGTTCTTCGGAGTGGTCCTTCTTCTGCTGTATGCGGCTGTTCCCGTCACATGCGTGATCCTGTCCAAATCCGAGAGGATCCTGGCTGTTGCAAGATTCTTCATCCCGGGACTGGGAACGAATGCAAGGGCTGCAGACATAATGACCGTAAAGAGCGCCATAGCAAGCGGTTCGTGGTTCGGAAAGGGTCTTGGCGGCGGAGCATACAAGAACGGAGTCATCTCGGACCTGGCCGGAAAGAACATTCTCGCATGCATCTGCGAGGAGCTGGGTTTCTGGGGAGTCATTCTCATCGTCATCCTGATGGCCGTATATGCCTATGTGGGTTATAATGCAGCCAGGAATATACGTAAAAGCAACGGTTTCTATTCGAATCTTGCAATCGGAATCACCACCATGGTTGTCTGGCAGTTCCTGCTGAACATCGCCTGGGTTCTTGGATTCATCCCGTCGGACGGTCTTCCGATGCCGTTCTTCTCCTTCGGAATAGGGGTCATTCCAATTCTGTTCGAGAGCGGTCTGCTGTACAGGATAACAAGGGCCAAACCCACTGCCGAAGAGGGTGAGAAGATCATAGAGTCGATACAGGACGAGCTTATGTTCCCAGAGAGATACGACTTTGAAAACCCTTGAGAAAATACTGCTGGTTGTAATAATAATCCTTTTAGTTGCAGGTATTTACTTTGCACTTAGAAATATCGATTTCTTCAACATAGGAGAAATCGATGTTTCCGTGTCAGGACCCGTCACCTATGTTTCGGCCGACATGCAGAGGATCATCAACCCGCTCAAGGGACGCAACATCTTCGAGGTGAACATAAGGAGCCTTAAGAAGAGCCTTGCCGCTTTCGACGGCGTCAAAGAGGTCAAGGTAAGACGTTACTTCCCGGACAAGCTCATCATCGAGGTCGACTACAACGAGATGGCCCTGAAGGCCTTCAGCATCTCCGAGGAGGGCGAGGTAAGCTACTTCTTCATCCATGACAGCATCCTCGATGTGGTGGGACAGAACACCTGGGAGGAGTTCGACAAGCTCGGCGTGGTGGAGCTGAATCCCGCCTATGCCCAGATGATCATCAAGTGGGGGGCCGACCAGGGCTTTACGGACATGGTCGTTCTGGCCGAACATTTGAGCTCCAACAACTTGATAACAAGTATGAAATATGACAATAATAACGGTAACGAATTCGGAAGGCTCGTTATCGATATTCCATCGCTCAACTCAACCCTCTATGTCAGGGAACTTGTTGGTGTGAACCGCCTTGACGAGGCGCTGGAGGTAATCAGTAGCCAGTTTTCCGCAGGTGGTGCTGTGGTTGTTTACGACCTATATGCAAACACCTTGGTCAAGAGGACTTAGGAGGTGGGCATGGCTTCTGAGAAGGTAATGATGGGGTTGGACATCGGTTCCTCATGGGTGAGGGCCGTGGTCGGATCACTGTCAAAGGACGGCCAGCTCATGGTCGACAGCATCTGCGAGCGTCCGAGTGAAGGCGTGCGTTCCGGTGTTGTCGTGAATGTCGAACAGACCCTGAAGACCATAGCTTCCGTCATCCAGGAAGCCGAGCTGCAGGCCGGTGTCGAGGTTCAGAGCGTAATTACCGGAGTTGGAGGCGGATCCGTCTCCGGCACACAGTCCCAGGGTGTCGTTGGTATCAACACCAAGGACCTTGAGATATCATCAAACGACATCTATCACTCCCTTGAGGTCGCCAGAGCCTTTGAGCTTCCGGTGGACAGGGAGATTCTCCATACCCTGGTCCAGGATTTCTCAGTGGACGGAAAGAGCGGAATCAAGGATCCCGTGGACATGACGGGCCACAGGCTCGAGAGCAAGGTCCTGATCGTCACCGGATCGGCCAGCAACTGCTCCAACACGAGAAAAACCCTCCAGAGGGCAGGAATGAGCACTTCCAGGCTTGTTCTTTCCTCACTTGCGGACGCCGAGGTTGTCCTTTCCTCCGACGAGAAGGAGATGGGAACCATCCTCATCAACCTGGGCGGCTCAACAGCCAACATGATAGTCTACCAGAACGGTTCGCCGTACTATGTCGGCGGAGTCGACCTGGGATCGGGCAGCGTCACCAACGACATCGCCTACATGCTCAACAAGCCCAAGATGGTCGCCGAGCAGGTCAAGGTCGAGAGCGGAAGCTGCTACATCCCCAACGTCCAGCCCGACGAGAAGATAATCATCCCGCAGGTCGGCGGTCTTCCGGCCATCCAGATGCCCAAGAGCGAGCTGTGCAAGATCATCGAGCCCCGCATGGCCGAGATCTTCTCCATGCTCAAGAAGGACCTGGATTCCAAGCTCACCCCCGGAACATACGGCGGCGGAGTGGTGCTTGTGGGAGGCGGTTCGCTGCTTTCCGGAGTCACCGACCTTGCCTCCGAAATATTCAGGATGCAGGCCAGAATCGGTTTCCCGGAGGCACTTCCGGGTCTTGACCGCTCCTACATCAACCCCAAATACACCACGGTCCTGGGACTGCTCAAGACCGAGGCCAAGAAGGCGGGCTCCACACAGGGAAACCGCGGAAAGAAGGACAAGCGCTCGTCTAAGTCTGACGGACTGTTCAGCAAGATAGGCTCTTTCTTCAAGACGATAATCTGACAGCGACAGGAATGCTGATAAAAGAGGAATGATATGGATTTCGGAATAATCGAGGATTTACTTCATGATGAACAGACTCCGCCCACCGACATCAAGGTCATAGGCGTCGGCGGCGGTGGTGGAAACGCCATAAACAGGATGATCGAAAGCGGTCTGAAGAAGGTCACGTTCGTCGCCCTGAACACGGATGTACAGGCACTCCAGCGTTCCAACGCGCAGGTCAGGATTCCCATCGGAAAGGAGCTTACCGGCGGTCTTGGTGCCGGCGGAATCCCCGAGATGGGGCAGAAGGCCGCAGAGGAGAGCAAGGACGAAATCCGTGACATCCTCGAGGGAACCGACATGGTCTTCATCACTGCAGGTATGGGAGGCGGAACCGGAACCGGAGCCGCACCTGTCGTCGCAGAGCTTGCCAAGGGCATGAACATCCTCACCGTCGCAGTCGTCACCACACCGTTCGCATTCGAGGGACGCAAGAAGCTCCAGTTCGCCAACGAGGGTATCGAGCGCCTTAGAAAGAACGTCGACACCCTGATCCTCATTCCCAACCAGTACCTGCTCAAGGTCGCGGAGAACAACACTCCCATCAAGCAGGCCTTCCTGATGGCCGATGATGTCCTGAGACAGGGAGTCCAGGGCATTTCCGAGCTGATTACAGAGCCCGGAGAAATCAACATCGACTTCGCAGACGTCAGAACCGTCATGAAGGGCAAGGGAGACGCCATCATGGGTATCGGTCTCGGAGAGGGTGCAAACAGAGCAGTGGACGCAGCCCGTCAGGCCATCAGCAACCCGCTGCTTGAGAATGCCAAGATCGACGGAGCCAAGAGCGTTCTGGTCAACCTCACGGCAAGCGACGGCCTGACACTCCAGGAGTACCAGGACGTTGTCGAGATGATTACCGAGAACTGCGACCAGGATGCCCTTATCATCGCCGGTCAGGCCTACAACCCCGATCTCGGCGACAAGGTCAAGGTCACTGTCGTTGCAACAGGCTTCGAGCGTGAGAACGTCACAGTCGACATGCCCCAGTTCGAGAAGAAGCAGCCCAGGTTCGACCAGTTCATCAACAATGCGGCTGCCAACACCCAGAACCCCGCTTCTCCCGCGGCACAGCAGAACAACGCCCCGAAGGAGCAGCCCAAGAAGACCGACGAGGTCATCTCCATCAACAGATGGCAGGACCTCCAGACCCAGCTGGGCAGGAGACAGGCTCCCAACGCCAATCCCACCGACTATTCGATTCCGTCCATCCTCAGATACCAGAGGAACGACGAGGAGAACAAGTGAGCCTCACAGAGGATTACTCGGAAAGTCTACTTATAGAAAAGCATGCGTCCAAGGCCACCAGAGAGGTGTACAGCCGTGAGGTCGCATGCTTTCTTTCTTATCTGGAGGACAAGGGCCTGGATCCGGGCACGGTCAGCACTGAGCAGATCAGGGAATACCTTCTTCACAGGTCGGAGGGAGGCCTTTCCCCGAAGACCATGTCACGTGTCATAACAGTTCTCAGGTCGTTCTTCTCCTACCTCCAGGAGGAGAGGATCCGTGAGGACGACCCCACGGAGCTTCTTCCGACAAACAGGGAACCCAAGCGCCTTCCGCAGACGATCGACTACGATTCGGTCCAGAAGATCCTCGATGCGATAGACACATCTACGGACATAGGATTCAGGGACAGGACATTGTTCGAGCTCATCTACTCATGCGGCCTTCGTGTCAGCGAGTGCGCCAATCTCAGGGTCGACCGTTATTACAGTCTTGAGAAGAAGATAGTGGTAATGGGAAAGGGGAGCAAGGAACGCATGGTCCCTGTCGGGGATGTGGCCGTCTCCTATCTTTCCACATACATCCAGAGCGTGCGCCCGCGTCTTCTGGGCAAGTCCAAGTCCCCGTATCTTTTCATCAGCCGCGAGCAGAAGGTAATCACCCGTGCCGAAATCTGGTATCGCCTTAAGAAGTACTGCGCTCTGGCCGGTGTCGATGCAAAGGTCCATACCCTCAGGCACAGCTTCGCCACCCATCTTCTCAGAAACGGCGCCGACCTGCGCTCCGTACAGGAGCTTCTGGGGCACAGCGACATCCGGACGACTGAGATCTACACCCATGTTGACACTGATGACCTGTTCAAGGCCTTTCAAAAGTCCCATCCTGACGAGAAAACCGGAAAATAAGAAAAACTTTCTCCTCCAGGCGGAATGAATCCGACATTTCCATGTATCAGGTCTCTGAAAGGAGATGCATATGAACATGGAATGTATGGAACTTGAGAGAAGACTTGCAATCGGATTCAACGAACACATGTCCCTTGCAAAGAGGCACAACTACATCATCACCGGAGCCGACCTGGAGAGCATTGCCCGCAGCGAACCCAAGTTCAGGTTCTACAGAAGGGAGACGCGTGATGTCATCCACTGGCTCTCCAGAAGCAGGGACAACAGCATCATCTGGTTCGGAGAGAAGGGATATCCCGACTTCAGGCCAATCAAATACAGGTTGCCCTACATGATCTTCTGTACCGGGAAAAGACCTGACTGGGTGAACCTGTGTGCGGCCATTGTCGGCACAAGACATGCCACGTACGGTGGCATGCAGCAGGCCTTCAGATTCGGAATGGAGGCTGCGGTGAACCTGATCGGTGTGGTCTCGGGCTTCGCCGAGGGCATAGACCAGTCGGCAATGCGCGGTTCTCTGGAAGGCGAGGGAAGATGCATAGGCATTCTCGGATGCGGCCATGACGTGGAGTATCCCGGCCTGACGCTCGGCCTGAGGGAAAGGATCAAAGACGCAGGAGGGTGTGTTCTCAGCCGCTTTGCGCCCCAGACTCCCGCATACAAAGGCAACTTCATAAGCCGCAACATAATGATTGCAGCCTACAGTTCATTCGTCGTCGCAGTCCAGGCCCCTGAGAACTCGGGAACCCTTTCCACGTGCGATTTCGCCACACAGCAGGGAAAGGACATCTACGTCGGAAGCGAGGGCATAGGGGACCGCTTCGTTCAGGCCGGGACAAGTGCTCTATTCCATGACGGTGCGCGGATGATCTCATCCCTCACAGACGGAAGCGTGGAGGGCGTAGAGCCGGGTCTGATGGTCATAGAGTCCGAGGACGGACAGGGCGGAAAGAGATACGGGGACAGGATATACAGAATCAACGAATTCATTGGCTGAAATGTGAAAATGTTTTAGAATGTAGCCATGGCGGATTCGACCCTGACTGAACAAGACAAACATGTCCGCGACAGGGCGCTGATGGACGAATTTCTCACTTATCTCAAGGATGTGCAGGGCTACTCGGAAAAGACCGTCGTCTCCTACGCCCACGACCTAAGGCGCCTGGATGAGTTTCTTGTCAAACGCGACCTCTCGGTCACGGAGATGGTCTATGAGGACGCCAGGTCCTTCACCTCGGGCCTTTACGAGGAAGGTCTCAGCCATGCAAGCATAAACAGGATCCTCAGCGGCAACCGCATGTTCTTCAGAAGCCTTCTGGAGAGGGGCCTGATCAAGACCGATCCCTTCAAGCGCGTCTCAAGTGCCAAGAACCCCAGGAAGATTCCCACAGTCCTGGCACGTGAGGAGGTTGAAAAGGTACTCGACAGTCCTGTGGAGGACTACACGTCTCTGATGGAAGTCACCATGTTCAACATCTTCTATTCCACCGGCTGCCGACTAAGTGAGGTCATGGACATGAAGATCGGCGACATCGACATGGAGAAGAGACGCATCCTGGTCACCGGAAAGGGCAACAAGCAGCGCTATGTCTTTCTGACGGAAAGGGCTGTAGGCTGTCTGAACGAATACCTTCCGCAGAGGGCGGAGGTTCTGAGAAGGATGAAACAGCCTGATGACGGGACGGTTCTGATCAACGGCAAGGGAAAAAAGTTGCCGCTTTCGACTGTTCACAGTATTTTTGACAAGTACAGGCTCAGACTGGGTCTGACGAAGAAATTCACACCGCACGTCTTCAGGCACTCGTTCGCGACGCATCTGATGGACAACGATTCGGACATAAGGGTGGTGCAGGTCCTTCTCGGTCACGAGAGCATAGGAACGACACAGATATACACCCATGTGACGGGAAAGAGACTGGAGCAGGTGTACAGAGACAGCCATCCGCACGGGAGGAACAGTTGATGAGTTTCAAGGGAACTACGATCATCGCGGTCCGCAAGGACAACAAGGTCTGCATTGCAGGTGACGGTCAGGTCACGGCAGGCGATACGGTAATGAAGGGCAACGCCCACAAGGTCAGGAAGATATATCAGGACAAGATCATAGTCGGTTTCGCAGGCGGAACCGCAGATGCGATCACACTCCGTGAGATCCTTGAGAAGAAGCTCTCGGAGGTCAACGGAGACCTGACAAGGGCATCGGTCAACCTCGCAAAGGAGTGGAGGATGGACAGGGCCCTTCGCAAGCTGGAGGCGATGATAATCGCGTCCGACGGAAAGAAGATCTTCCTCATCACGGGAAGCGGCGACGTGTTCGAGCCCGAGTACGACGCCGTGGCCATCGGAAGCGGCGGAAACTATGCGGTTGCGGCCGCCAGAGCCTATCTGGAATGCGCCAAGGACCTCTCTGCCAGGGAGATTGCCCTCAAGTCCCTTGAGATTGCAAGTTCGATCTGCATCTACACGGACTCCAACTTCACATTCGAGGAGATCGGCTGATGTCTGAAGAACTTGTTGAGAAGAAAGAACTTGTTGTCACTGAAAACGTGGCCCAGGAGAAGCCGCTCACACTGGATGAGATGGTTCCCGCCCAGATTGTGGCAGAGCTGGACAAGTACGTCATAGGCCAGGACAAGGCCAAGAGGACCATAGCCGTCGCCCTGAGAAACCGCACCAGAAGGAAGAGACTTCCGGACAATATCCGCGAGGAGGTCTATCCCAAGAACATCATCATGATCGGGGCCACGGGTGTGGGTAAGACGGAGATTGCGAGAAGGATCGCCAGGCTTTCCAACGCCCCGTTCATCAAGGTCGAGGCCACCAAGTACACCGAGGTCGGTTATGTCGGCCGCGATGTCGAGTCCATGGTCCGCGACCTGATGGGAAGCGCCGTCTCCATGGTCAGACGCGAGCTTGCAGCCGCAAACGAGAAGGCCGTGAAGGAAAGGGTGGAGGAGAGGATCCTGGATCTTCTGATTCCCAACGTCAATCCCACTGACAAGACGGATGTCCAGTTCGACAATGCCCGCATCAGCGCACGCGAGCAGATCCGCACCCAGCTCAGGGCCGGCCTTCTGGACAACACTGAGATCGAGATTTCCTCTCAGGCACTCAGGCCCAAGGTGGGCATAGAGCTGATGGGAGGCTCGATGGACGACATCCAGAACGCCATGAACAGCCTGGGATCGATTTTCCAGAACGCAACCCAGGGCCCGCGCAACAGAAAGCGCAAGGTCACCGTCAAGCGCGCAAGGGAGCTTTTCACAGAAGAGGAGACTGAGCGCAGCGTAGACCAGGACAAGGCCAACGAGATAGCAAAGGAACGCACCGAGCAGATGGGAATCATCTTCATCGACGAGATAGACAAGATCGCCGGTAAGAACAGCTCCTCATCAAGCCCGGATGTCTCAAGAGAGGGAGTCCAGAGGGACATTCTGCCCATAGTCGAGGGAACCAAGGTGACGACCAAGTGGGGTGTCATAGACACGTCCCACATCCTGTTCATCGCCGCAGGAGCCTTCCATGTGTCAAAGCCCAGCGACCTGATCCCCGAGCTTCAGGGACGTTTCCCGCTCAGGGTCGAGCTCGACGACCTGACTGCCGACGACTTCTTCAGGATCCTCAAGGAGCCTGAGAACGCCATCACGCTTCAGTACCGCGAGCTTCTCAAGACCGAGGGCGTGGATGTTGTCTTCACCGACGAAGCCATCAGACGCGTCAGCGAGATCGCCTATCAGGTGAACTCCACAACGGAGAACATCGGAGCCAGAAGGCTGTACACCATCATGGAGACCCTTCTGGACGACCTGAGCTTCAACGCCAGCGGAATGAGCGGCCAGACAGTCCAGATTACGGCGGCCTACGTGGACGAGCGTCTTTCGGATGTCGTCAAGGACCAGGACCTGAGCCGTTACATCCTCTGACGCGCACTAGAATCAAAGAACAAATGATGTTATTCTTTCCTCAGAAAGCCCTGTTTCGGAGATGCGGATGAACTACATTACCATCGTTGCACCAACCTATGAGGATGCGGTACGCTCTGCGCGTGACCGCTACGGTGACCGCATCAGAATCCACAGCCGCAAGGATGTGGTGGAGAAGGGCTTTCTCGGACTTGGAAAGAAGCGCCATTGCGAACTGACCTGCTTTCTGGCAGAAGGCGACGCCCCTGTCTCAAAGGGCCGCGAAATACCCAAGACAGCTGAAAAGGAAACAGCTCCGGCAAGAGCCGATTCCCAGGAAGAGAGGGACATGAGACGCTTCGAGCGCGAGGCTTATACACCCGATCCCGATTCCAATACACCCGATCCCGCCCTTGAACCCGAGGAACCCGCACCCGCTGCGGACGTCGTCCCCGACGTTCCCGTCGAAGAGGAAGAGGAGAAGGCTCCCGAGCAGTTCCAGCCGGAGGAGGAGAAGGTCGGAGACGATTCGCTTGAGAAACTCATGAACCATGCCCGCTCGATTCTTTCCATGAACGATTTCTCCGAGGACTACATCAAATGGATAGTCACTGATCTGAGAAACCAGCTTGAGCCGGCTCTTCCCGCAGTTCCCTCAAAGAACGAATTCGAGCTTCTGATCGTCGACAGGATAGTAAGCTCCGTCGATATCGACCACAACAGCCAGCTTCATCCGCCCAAAGTGTTCGCCCTTGTCGGACCCACCGGAGTGGGAAAGACCACGACCATTGCGAAGATCGCAGCCATCTACGGAACTCTTCCGCCTCAGGAGATGAGGAAGAAGGTCTGCATCATCACGATGGATTCGTTCAGGGTGGGGGCCTTCGAGCAGATGGAGAGCTTCGGCAAGGCTCTGAACATCCCCGTCCTCAGGGCGGACGACGAGTCCCAGTTCTTCGAGGCCCTGGAGCAGTCCTACGACTCGGAGCTGATTCTCATCGACACCATAGGCAGAAGCCCCAAGGATGATGAGCTCAATGTCAAACTGCAGACCATGCTCAACGTCCCCGACAAGAAATCCACCAAGTGCTATCTGGCAGTAAGCGCGTCCATGAAGAAGACGGACATCGACAAGGTCTTCGAGCAGTTCAGGATGTTCAACATCACTTCCGTCATCGTCACGAAGACTGACGAGACCCAGACGATCGGCAACATCCTCTCCATCTGCCACAGCCGCCATGTACCGCTTCTTTTCATCACTGACGGTCAGATGGTACCGCGTGACATACACAAGGCCTCCAGCGCGTTCGTGCTGAGTCTTCTGCGCGGTTTCAACATGGACTTCAACTCCCTCTGGAACACCCAGATAGGCTCGGATGAATGATGTGCCGGAAGGTGCACAAACGGGCCGGGATTTATTGACTATTATACTAGTTTAAGGTACAGTTTACCCGTCAATTCGATATGGAGGATTTTCGTAATGAAAGTTGGTATTAATGGATTTGGTAGAATCGGACGTTTCGTCTTCCGCGCTGCGATGAAGAGAAATGACATCGAGATCGTCGGAATCAACGACCTCTGTCCCGTCGATTACCTCGCTTACATGCTGAAGTACGACACGATGCACGGCATCTATGATGGAGAGATCAAGGCCGATGTCGAGAAGAGTCTTCTCATCGTCGACGGAAAGGCTGTCCGCGTAACTGCATGCAAGGATCCCGCTGAGCTCAAGTGGAACGAGGTCGGTGCAGAGTATGTCGTCGAGTCAACAGGTCTCTTCCTCACAAAGGAGAAGGCACAGGCTCATATCAACGCCGGCGCAAAGTATGTCGTCATGTCGGCTCCTTCAAAGGATGACACACCGATGTTCGTCGTCGGAGTCAACGAGAAGTCCTATGTCAAGGGAACACAGTTCGTTTCGAACGCTTCCTGCACGACAAACTGCCTTGCCCCGATCGCCAAGGTTCTCAACGACAACTGGGGAATCACAGACGGTCTCATGACAACAGTCCACTCCACAACCGCTACACAGAAGACGGTTGACGGTCCCTCGATGAAGGACTGGAGAGGCGGACGTGCCGCTTCCGGCAACATCATTCCTTCCTCGACAGGTGCTGCAAAGGCTGTCGGAAAGGTCATTCCTTCCCTCAACGGCAAGCTCACCGGTATGTCGATGAGAGTTCCCACTCTTGACGTCTCTGTCGTTGACCTCACAGTCAACCTGGCAAAGCCCGCCAAGTACGAGGAGATCTGCGCAGCCATGAAGAAGGCTTCCGAGGGCGAGCTCAAGGGTATCCTCGGATACACTGAGGACGCTGTTGTCTCATCCGACTTCCTCGGCGATCCCAGAACTTCGATCTTCGATGCAAAGGCCGGTATCGCACTGACCGACACATTCGTCAAGGTCGTTTCCTGGTACGACAATGAGATCGGATACTCCAACAAGGTCCTCGACCTCATCG
>Ga0310696_10007576_pt1 | contig 12727 bp, 15 predicted proteins | sample AusTroGonzalo_MG_4_FD_203885 | JGI IMG/M metagenome (GOLD analysis project Ga0310696, IMG submission 203885) | Bovine rumen microbial communities from tropical cattle in Woodstock, Queensland, Australia - Gonzalo_02 (v2) (version 2) | ecosystem: Host-associated > Mammals > Digestive system >... | reverse complement strand
AAGTCCCCGATCTTATTCCAGGTATATTCGATTTCGGATTCATCAATGCCGGTCAAAGCAGAAACAAACGGTACTACTACATTATTCGTAGTCCAATCGCCTATCTCACCCAAGCCGTGAAGCAGCTTCTCGCCGGCATTATCTCCCGGGAGGCCGTCCCACCAATCCTCAATCGTCAGGGTGATCTCACCGAGGGCCCCGCCGATCAGTTCTCCTGCTGACCGAATGACTGTCCCTAAGGTACTGAATGCCTCGCTGACAACCTCTCCGAGATTGAGTCCGGCAAGGAGATCCTTCAAGTCTTTAATCAGCTTACCTCCGAATTCATCCCACTCATGAGAGTCAAGCCATTCCTTTGCCTCTCCGAAGATTCCGAGCACACCGTCATGTATTGCGGTGCCGAATGCCTGGAAATCAAACTCTTTTACAAAACCGATGAGCGTATCTAATACGAGCGTGAATTTACGAACGGTAAGCCGTCCGAGTGTATTCCAGTCAATATTCTTAATCGCATTCGAGATCGAGGTTGCCAGACCGGATCCGAGCTTCTCAAAGTCTACGGTTTTCAGGAAGGAATACGAGGTCTGAATAGCAGCTGTCAGTTTCGTTCCGATTCCTGTACCGATACCGGCCCAGTCAATCGCATCAATGCCCTCATTGACCTTATCTCCGACGATTTCACCGAGACCAAACCAGTCCTGATTGATAAACGCTTCTTTCAGGCGCGTAGCAAACTCCCCGACAGAATCATCGATCTCCCGTTCCTCAAACATGGATGAGTAATCCACACCCGTTCCGGATCCTCCACCGGATCCCGTACCGGAACCGGAGTCAGGCTTCCCGAGAATATTCAGTTCATCAAAACCGAGAAGATAACGCTTGATGTCATCGGATGCCTTCTTTGCAGATCCGCTTGCGGATTTCGCAGCATCTCCCCACTGCGTTGCTACCTTTTTCGCTGCGGTGTATGAGCTCTGTCCTCCCAGCTTTGCAAAGAGCTGATTGATTAGATTCAGCAGAGTTACGATCTTGTCGATGATAAACTCGATCGCAGGAGCAAGCGCATTCACGATCGGAGCTGCCATGGCACCGAGACTGTTTTTGAGATACAAAGTCGAGCTTGCGAGTCGATCCATTGACTGCGCAAACTGTCCTCCGATCATAAGAGAATAGTTATATAGATTTTTGAGACCTTCTGAGAAACCCTGCGTGATAGCTTTGATCATGCTGCGGATTGCGCGATACATGATAATTCTCTTAATACGACTCAAAAATCCACCAAGGGAGCTTGTGGCATTCTTTACCGCGGCCGCAAGTCTGGATCCGATCAGTATCGGGAGACCTGCAATCGATGTAAACAAAGATTTTGCAGCGGAAGTACTCTTCACAAATACATTGTGCAGTAATCCGACTTTCGGAACGGCTGTGGTTACAGACTGTGTAACCTGCCGGATAGATCCGGATACGGAGCTCATAGACCGTACTGCATTTGAAAGCGCAGTAAGATTAGCCGCAGCATTCGGTGAGATACTGTTAGCCGCAGCCGCTATATTCCGGATCTGATTTGCAATGTCTCCGCTGATCCGAAGATTACTGAGGGCTCTGAGTGAACCGAGTGCACCGCCGAGAGCCGTAAGATTTCCTACCGTATTCGGATTCATGTTTCCCGCGGCATTCGCTATTGCATTTATACGACTTGCAAGATTCCCCGGTATACGAATACGCCCGATACCATGCAGACCGGACAGAGCACCGGAAAGCGCACCAAGATTAGCCACCGCAGGCTGTAAATTCATAGCACCGAGATTCTGCATAGCAGCTCCGAGATTGTTCAAATTTGAAATCGAAGACGGAGATATCCCGTTTACAGCATGTGCAATCTGGCTGATGTTTTTCGGTACGCTGGAAGAAATCTGCACATTATTCAGACTGTTCAATCTGCCGAAACTCTGTGCCAGATTGTTCAGCTTTGCATCGAGACCGTTCAGAGAACTACTCAGCTGATTCATACTGTTTGCAAACTTTGTAAAGTTCGCATTCCCGGACACAGCTGTATTAAGTCTGTTCAGGCTCGCCACCAGCGCATCCACACCTTTCGCGGCTTTGTCAGATGATGACTCGATTTGAAACTCTAAGCCTTCTAACTCAATCGCCATTTACCTCTCCCTCCTTTCTTTCAAATTTTTTATTGAATTCATTGACCATTTCGATAAACTTAGCCTTATCCTCTTCCATCCGTCTGCGCTCTGCTTCTTCTTCCTGCTTCTTTGCCTCAGCCTCAGTAAGCGGTATCGGTTCACTCCGATATGGAAGCGGCTTATGCACTTTACTGAAAGCATTGATCACAGGTGAGCTATCTACCAGAGCCTCATAGATATAGAATCCTTGCAGCCATAATTCCTCATTCCTGCGATTACGCATCAGCTGATCTGCCTTGCGATAATATTTAGCAAGAGTGCAGTCCCCGTCCCAGTACATTTCCGGAGTCATACCGATCGACAGATAGAAGGGAAACTGGTCTTCAAAAGTTTTTCTGTAACGCAAAAGGGGCTGACGGCCTTTATCACCGCCGCCCCTTTCATCAGAGCGTGCAGACAACGAATCCGTTACCAATTCGCTGTCCACTCCACGTTTCCCGTCTCACTGTCCGGCTCATCCATGAGCGTCATGATAGGTTCGTTGTACATCTCTGCCAGCTTACCGAGGAGATCCTCTTTATTCGGGATTCCGGCATAGATCTCATCGATCACAGCCTTCTTCTCAAACCGGTGATGTGCTTTGAACGCTCCTGCGAAAAGAGCGGGAATAGCAGTCATGGGAGTTTCGTCGATGGTCCGTACGCGGAAACCTTCGTCCTCCATCTGAGCTACTGTCTTACGTGTGAACTCCAAGGTATATTCCTTGTCCTTATAAGTAAACTTGATCTGTTTAGCCATTGCTAAATCCTCCAATCTCGAATTGTGGTTCTTGATCTGCTTATGATGCTACGATAACCGTAGACGGAGCAACCGTGATGGTCATGTTGCGGACTTCGTTCACGCCGCCGCCGTTTACATATACGGACAGCTGACCCTTGAAAGTAAACTTACCTTCGGATCCTGTCGGTGTCGGAACGCCATCGGATACGGTAGCGCCGAACCATACAGCCAGATCCAGATCAGTTCCTTCAAGAGCTTTGAGGGCTGCGAAATTAGTCTTATCGTAGTTTGCCTCGAAAGACATAGCCTCATTATTCTGGAGACCCAGAATAAAAGTCTTCATGCCATCGGAAAGGGTTGTGGTTTCCAGAAGCTCAGGCGCAGAGCCGAGATCCGGAAAACTCTTAATATCCACCAGCTTTGCCCAGGTGAGTGTGCCGGAGCCGGTGCCCTTCATCAGGAACGACTTATACGTGCTTGTTGCTGACATAGCATTTTACCTCCTGTAATAGTTTTTGCCGTCTGTGGCTACGCGATAGCGCATCACCAGACGAAATATTGAATTATCCATCATGTTCGGAACCGGTGTCACGGCCATCCGCCGGAAGTTAAAGGGCTTCAAAAGATCATCGATCGCTTTGGCTATTTTTTTACACTCACTCTTGCGCCCTTCTTCCTTGTTTGAGTAAATATTGATCTCAAACATACAGATCGCCACTTCATAATCACCGGTATCCATCGTTGCACGCATGATGGAGTTATCCGATAATACAATCGAAACGTGAGGAAATGCGGACGGTGCATCCACAAAGACACTGGATGTGTCAATGCCGGGAAAATCCCGACGCAGCATATTCACGATCTTCGTATATACTTCATTTTCGGGATCGATCATACATACACTCTCCTTGCTATCTCCTCGAATTTATCTTCCAGCTCGCGCACTGTCTGATACATACACTGATTTGCAGGATTACCGTAAGTGTGGATCATTCCTGCGTGCTTACCTTGTGTGATCACCGTACCATTTGTGCCGGGATTCCCGTCATATCGCCAGCCACCGGGTAATTTACCGAGGCCGTGACCGTACCCACCACGGATCATTCCGTTCTGAGCAGCTTCCGGGTGATCATCCGGATAAGTGATACCGGTTCCAAACTCAATAAACAGTACCGCATTTCCGACCGCAACAACCGCAACCTTACCATCTCCGCGCTCTTCGACTTCGCAGGATACGTCATTCGTACCATCATAAGCCGCACTCTGGAATTTTGCGGAAGCAATATTCATTCCTTCGTCAGCCAGAGCCTTTAAGAATTCCTCTGTCTTTTCAGCCAGCCATTTCTTCCAGGCCTGCAATTCCCGGATCGCGCGTCCGATATCGGCTGTGTTCAGTTTCATGCGGATCGTTTTCATGATACTTTCACCTTGCTTATCGCTATGGATATAAGATTCAGCGACTTCGCAACCCGGAACACCTTGTAATCAAACCCAAAAGGTTTCCCATTCAGGAATTCCGGTTCTGTCTCCACAAAGAGAACCGTGTTCTCGTCGATCGGACAGGACATATCGTCCGTGATGATCACCTTATCGTAGGATTCGAGGTTTCCGAAGGTTTCCGCCTGCGCAGTCCCCCTTGCAGGAGATACGTTGCAGCGAAGAGCCACCGGCTCGTTATATGCCATCAGCGGTTCACCGGTCTCGTAGCCGTCATCATCCCTCATCTCGGCGCGTTCTTTGAATGTACAGTACCATATCGTTGTGAGATTCCTATTGAGTAGTCTCATAGTACCTCCCCCTTCGGTACGATCCTGCGGAGAAGAGCTGCCGGCACATCTGAGCTCGAATACTGTCTTACAACACCATTCTCACTGTGTGCCGTCTCGCCCTCTGCGCCTCGCTTCTGGATCATGTAAGCTGCGATCTCAACCTGTGTTCGATCATACTTTGCGGGCATCTCTTCGGTACCGTCCCCGAAGGGGTACGCTCTCTGTAATACAATGCCCTCTGCGAGTGTAAGATAGGTGGCTAACACGTCGGTATCAGATTCACCTGTCATCGCTATAAGCATTTCCTGCTTTTCGCTGTTCGTCATGTCAGCCACCTCCTTTTGCTACTTATTCCGCAGCTACGGTACACTCATCAGAGTAAACCGTGCCGGTTGCAGAACCGCTTGCAGTAACCTTGCAGCGATAGTGCTTCTCAGCATCAGCTGCCTTAACGGTCAGCTCGCTGGTGTTGTAACCGGTGTAAGAACCGGTAAGATCGGTCCATGTGGTCCCGGTCTTAGCTCTGATCTGCCACAGGTAAGACAGAGACGGATCGGTTCCCGGAACGATGTTGTAGTTTACACTTGCAACACCGACCTTAGCCGTATCGCTTGCTGCTACCGTGGACTTGTTCAGGGTTGCGGATGTCAGAATCGCATCAACATCAACCGTTCCTACGGTGCCACCGTTTACATAGACGTTGCGGCCCTTCGGCGCGGTAAAGGTTGTGCCGATGTTTGTAAACTTCGCATGATACCACTCCGGACCATGATCCAGACCAACCTGACCGAAGATCTGATACTTCTCGCCTGCGCCCTGCTTTGCGAGCGCTTCCAGGAAGAAGTTACCCTTGCCCGGTACCGGCTGGAATACAGGAGCGATAACTGCCAGATCAAGCAGCAGTGCGGTACCTGCCGGCAGGCACTCGCCCTTCATCAGGAATACTTCACCGAGCGGAGTAATCACGCTGGAAAGCTTGATTCCATTGATTTCACGAGTAGCCGGAACAACGGTCAGACCGTTTGCGACTGCATCAGCATTGATCTGGTAAAGGGTTGTGGCATCAGCCCATACTACCAGACCATCGATCGGTGCATTCCCGTCATCGACACACTTCACTGCCTCCGCGATATCCCACAGGCCGAGGGGCTTGCCGCCCATATCGATTACGTTAGATGTTACAGCGGTGATAATACCACGGGTCTTGTTTACCTCATTATCAGCAGTAGCCTTGTTATAGGCACCGTTAATGAAGGTATACTCGATATCCCGAGCGATCTTCTGCATCTTCACAGCAACCTGGAAATCCAGCTCAGTCTGCGGATTCGCCTGCTGATTTGCGATGTTCGCTCCGGAAAGAGTGCCCATGTTAGACATCTTTCCGTAGGAAACACCTACGGATTCCTGGAAGATCTGTGTAACATTAGTCTTCTGCTCACGTGTTACAACCGTAGCATACGGAGCTGTCAGAGATGCAGCTTCACTGATGTTCGGCTGAGATCCGTTTCCGCCGCCGGAGTATTCCTGACCGGTAACGAATTCTACGTGATTAGTGGTCTTCGCTCTACTTCCGATGATGGAAGAAAGCGGAGTGCGGACGTTGCCCTTATTAAAGAGCAGTCCCGAGTAGTTCAGTACGCCAAAACTGGTAGCAAATACATCACTCATTGCTTTGTTCCTCCTTAATTAGTGTTTGTCCCGCTCTGGGCCTCCTGACCTTTCAGGCGGGTATAATAGGCGGCAGCAGTAAAATCACTGTTTGCCTGTGCCTCCGCGATCATCTTGTCATAATCGAGGGCTCCGCCGTTCGGATTCTCGGCTCCTGCTTTCGGGCGAGGGGTCTGTCCCATAAGCTCTGCTTCTTTTGCTTTCAGCTGCATCTCGGCAAATTTCCCCTGGATCTCGATCACCTTCGCCATATCTCCGTCAACCATAGCCGTTGCGGATTCCGAAGCGAGTTCCGGAGTATAACCCTGACCGAGGAGCTTTGCGGTATAATCAGAAATGGACGTGTTCCGTCTCAGTTCCGCATTTTCCTGTGTCAGCTTTTCCAACATTTCCTTCTGTTCTGCTGCGGCACGCTCATCTTCGGACTGCTTATCCTTGAGCTGTGATTTGTACTTAGCCGCTTCTGAATTTGCCTTATCGAGAAGATTCTTCAACTTTGCGAGATCGGAATCTCCCTTCTGCTTCTTTGCTTCCAGAGCTGCGGAGATCTCATCCTCCGTCATCCCTTCCTTATAAGCGTCACCGAGTAACTCTGATAGATAACTCATAGCGTATCCTCCTTGCGTTTGAGCGGTTCCCTCCGCATGATTTCTGTTTTATCCTCTTGTCTGAGTCTGCGATTAAGGTCTTCTCTGACCATCTATGTAAACGGGTATCCCCGTTTATGTTGAAAGTGTGATAAAGCACCGGCAGTTCACATTGTTTTCTGCGCTCTGGAAGTTTCCGGGATACAGGGCATAATCTCCGTCATACGTCCTGAAAAAGCTTCTGAGCGGTACCATGTTCCCTTCCAGATACCAGTGCGTGTCCCGTACCTTGTTATCGAGCATGGTGTTCCATGTCTTCCAGACGGATGCACCGGTGCTTTGCTGATACTGCTGCGCTCCATGCATCACGCCGCCATTCCAGATCCGGTGATACTCAGACAGGATCAGCACTCTTGCGGATCCTCTATCGCCTCTCGATATATGCACCGCAAGGCGATCCTCCCAATCCTTACCGTCAATCGTCAGATAGATCACTTCCATCATGTCATTTCGGTCTATATCCAGATCCTTTTTCAGCATCTCTCCTGCGGCCTGTACGCCTGCGTAATATGCATATACAAGGATTTCCAATACGTCGTGCTCTATCTTCTTTTTGCGGCTTTCCACAGTCAGATCCGCCGCATTCTCAAAGCTGGTATCGATGAGCTTATTAATCTCATCAAATGCCAGGATGTAATCATCCGTCTTACTCATTCCCTTTTCCTCCAAAAAGAAAAGGGACTACGAGTATTACTCATAGTCCCATTGGACGCTTATCACTGCCTTTGCCGTGACCTATTCCCTATTCTCTTTCATTTTCAGCTTACGCCGGATCTCTACGATGGTGATATTTCCCTGCTCCATGAGCAGCTCAACTCGATTCCCCTGTTTTAACAGGAACTCGATCGTCTCCACCATCTCCGGAGTCAGTTTCGGAGACTTCATTTTTCGCATCCTCCAACAGTTCGTTGTAGTATTTTTCAGACTTTGTATATGCAAGCTCCGAGTCAACAAACATACCGGAGTGCGAGAAGGCAAGCTGCGGATGGATCTTCGGATTCTTTAACATGAGATCGAGCACCTGTGCCTTCTGAACAATGTTCTCATAATTCCGGCGAGTGAACCGGATCTCAATATCACTGACTTTCAGTTCCATATTCCGCTTTACACGGCAGATATTGAGCATCATTTTCAGCATAAGCCGCTCGGACTTCTTAAACATGAGCTCCGATTTCTTCGCTCTTGTTTCCGCAGCGGACCATCCGTCCCTGAGTATCACAGCACTTCCCGTGTCGCTTGTACTGGATCCGCCATTGCGGTTCGGCATACCGCAGATCTCAAGCACTGTCTGATACATATCGTCCTTGAGTGTCTGTGTTTCGCCCTGACTGAGGTTATTTATCAGATACTCCACGCGTCCCTTGATCTGCGGATCCGTATCGGTAACTTTGAGTGCTCCCTGCGCCCGAAGCTCCTTAAACTGATCGGAGTCGATATCCACATTGTAGAAAACCATAAGAGCCTGGATGAACTGTTCCAGGCCATCCAGCCGGTTACTGTCCGCCAGGTTGATCGCATCGAGAATTGGCAGCACAATCTCGAAGGCACCCTGTCTCTCTTTGTTAAGCGGGTATTCTACAATGGGGATACCGCCGATGATATGGGGGACAACTGAAATAATCGTTCCATCTCCGTAAGCCGTACCGGAAACAATATCGAAATATTCCCGATCGGTATAGCAGGAGTAGTGTACATTGCCGCTATCGTCGGTTACATAGTGTACACCGAGCACGGACTTATTCCCGAGAGCGGTCGTATATACCACAAGGGTATTCCGCGGATCCATGGTGTAGATCTCGAACGGACTGTCGTCCTTTTCGCCGACCACGGTATCCGGAAGGATCATGCGGTAAGAGGTGCCGCAGATGTGCATCCAGTCCGCCAGTTCCATGTCCTTTGTGGCTTTTTCCTCAGCGAATACATATTCGTTGAGCTGATTCACGTTTTCTGCCAGCGTCTCATCCGTATCCCTGGATACATACTGGATCGGCTCACCCATGAGATATCCTGTCTTAAAGGACACGATCTCATTTGCCCGATTTTCCACGATCTTATTGCAGATCTCCGGCCTCACTTCCTTTATGCGGTCGAGTACCGGCTGCTTTCCGCGGTAATAATCCCAGAGATACTGTATCTGAGCACGGTTCTGTGCGTGATCGATCAGTGCTTTGTTCAGCACTTGAAGGACGTTCCCTGCGTTGACTTCTGTCACGTCCGTTTTTAATATGGTCCGGCCGATCATCCAGCCGAATTCACGCGGCATAAATACATCCACGGGTGCGTCCTCCTTCCGATGGGCATACTACCCACTACTCTAATCTTACTATACAGCCATATATTTTGTCTGACAATACAAATATATTGTGGTTTTGGTCAGAAACCACCTGTATTTTACCTATATTTTGTGGATTTTCGTCAAAACGGGCGCTTCACGACTTCCGCTTTGGTTCCGATCAGCGTCCTCAGCTCATTTTCGAGCAGAGATAAGCTGTCCGGCGCATCATCATGTGTTACCTTTCCGGACCTCACATAGGTAGTTACCTGCTGCATAAACTGCGCATAGGGCGAGTTCCGGTCATATGTGGACGGATCCCGAAAGTAAAAGTTTTTCAGGATATTATCCGAGGCAAATTCGATCCGCGTCTGCTTATTCGAGATGGTTCTCTTCGTCCGGATCCCGCAGGTGTATTTCTTATCTTCGAGAATCTTCTGCACGTCCCTCGCAAAGTACGCGCCGGCGTTATTGGACTCAAACGTGCAGGCACTCACCTTGTTATCGATCAGTGCTTTCGCACACTCCGGCTTCGTGATCTCCGGAGGCGAGTCATCAAAAACCACGTCAATAATATAGACCTCCGTACCGTAGACCGCCGCAACCGGAAGCGCACAGTAATCGGATCCCTTATCCGCTGTATCACAGACCGCGACAATGGTATCAGGATCCCGATCGACAGGAAGCTCAAAGAAGGTATTGAGTGCATCCTTCGGGAAGAGGATGCCTTTTGCCTCAAAGGGCTGCTGCTGGAACTCGGACTCCCACTGCTCCGCGGAAAGCATATCCCTCTGATCCCGGAAGTACTGCGTTGTGAATACCTTAACTCCCTCACGCGTATATTCAAAGTTACTCGTATCCGTTACCGGATCCAGCGCCGGAGTCTCCATGATCCGCATCCGCTTTCCCTGCTTCCGCATCTCTTCCTGCAAGTGCCCGATCGGATCATACAGCGAGTACCTGGTACCGCAGATGACAATGGGCGTTCCCTCAATCGCACGCCCTAAGATATCACCGGAGATCACTTCCCACTTATCGTCGAGCCGCTGCCGGTTCTTCGCCTCCTCGCGTCCTTCTACGGTATCGTCCAGGTAGAGCAGATTCGTGGCCTCGGAGAGACCCACCTGCCGCGCGTCGATCGATCTGCACATAACCGTCGGGAACCTTGATCTGTGCAGCAGGTTAATGATCTTCGTATCCGCATTCGTCTGCACAAGCTTACTGTCCGGGAAGATGTCATAATAGTGATACTCGTTCGGAGTCTGCATATATTCCAGGCATCCGGAGTAGAAGCTCTTTACCAGATCGTCTCCCGTTCCCTCCATCAGCGTAGACCGGTCCGGCTCCCTTCCGGAGAGCATATTCACGAAGTTTATCCCCATCTGCGACTTCCCGGACCGCTTCGGCATGGAGATGGATAAGAAATCCAACTTTCCTTCCAGCACTTCCTGATATGCGTCAACGTACCGTTTCAGATAATGCCGCCGCGGCAGATAGAACTGCTTGTCAAACGGTTTCCCGTACTCGACCGCCTGCATATAGTCATCAAAGAAGTGTGGAGCCGCAAATATGAGCTGCTTATAATTCAGATTGTCAAACTTCTCCGCCATCTCATAATCTCCCGAGATGGCAGCACGCTTCATGGCTCCCAGCACTTCCTTCCTCAGCTCGTGATTCCAGATGTGCGCAGCCTCAAAGTCCGTCCCTTCCAGATCCCTGCACAGCTCGAAGAGATCATCATACGCCTCAAAATCCGCTGGATGAGCGTCAATCTGCGCCCTGATCATGTCTCTTGTCCTCTCATAGTCCATAAAAACCCTCCTGCATAAACAAAAAGGGACCGCCACAAAGGCGATCCCAACGGATCCACAGACACTCAATGTCTGCCTAAAACCACCATCTGCTAAACGGCCAGTCCTCCGCCGCTTTCAGCCGGTTAAACGTCTTCCCGTCAACCCACTCCGTTACTTTCTTCTTTCTCCTCACAGTAAATCCGAGCATATTCTTACAGGTTACCGTCTTCTCACGCCGGATCTTATAAAGCATCTTCGGCCCTCTGTCCCATACGAGCCTTGCTCCTTTTGCCTTCATGTCCTCACCTCCCAAGGTTTTCTATAATCACCACTTCATTCTCATATGCCAGGATCTTCGCAGCCTTCGTGAGCCTTGTGTTCGTCATGACAATCGCCCCGTCAGCGCAGTAATGTCTCTTTGCCGCCAGCACTTCCTGCACGGCCGAGTTCCCCACGGGCTTCGAGTACAGCTTGCACTGCACAACCCACCGGCTCCCGTCTGCGTGCTCTGCCTCGATATCCGCTCCAAAGTCTCCGCTTGCTCTTGTTACCGCTGCCTTCCGGAAGCCGTGTTGCAGAAGATACCCGGCACACCAGTATTCAAACTCGTGACCCGCAGTGCGTGCCCGCTGCGGATCCGGAGCGCGGCGGTGCTCCTTTTGCTTTTTGCTTTTCCTCGGCCAAATCCAGAGTAAGAGCGGCGAAGTGAAGATAAAATAGATCGGCAGAAACATAACACCGATTTCTGTAAACACACAGATCAGGATACTCGGAGTATACAGGAGCACGGTGAGAAAAATCTTAGCTACCATGTCTTACCCCTCTTTCCGTTTCAGGAGAGCTTCGTGCTGACCCTCTACCCACTCGTCGCTCTTTCCGTAGCGATAATATCCTTCATACGTCTTCCGGTTATTCAGGATGCTCTGTACGGTACTGATCACAAACGGCTTTCCGTTCCTGGTGCGGTACCCTTCCTTGTTCAGGATATCTACAATGTCGAGCAGGACCGTTCCTTTATCTCTCAGCTCAAACGCCCGGAGAACCGCGTGCGCTTCGTTCCAGTTAATCACGAGCTGCTTATTCTCGACCTTGTATCCCATCGGCGCTCTCCCTCCGGAGTAGCCGCCCTTGCCGGCCTTTACCTTCCGCCCTGCACTGGTGCGCTTGTTTATGTTCTCACGCTCCATCTGAGCTACGCAGAGTGTAAATGCTTCCAGCATGTTTGCAAAGACACCCATCTGCCCGAAGTCCTCTGCCACGGAGATCAGCTTCACGTCCTTTTTTGTAAGCATCATCTTGTAGTAATAATAAATGTTTATATCACGGGCCACGCGATCACTCTTAGCCACGATCACTGCCTCATACGGAGGGTTGCTGATCTCGCCATAAATGATCTCATCAAACCCCGGGCGCTCTTTCGCACCGGATTCGCCCTCATCCTTAAACCAGCGGACGATCTCCATATCATTCTTCTCTGCATATTCACGGATCTGCCGCTCCTGCACTTCCAGACCGAACTTATCCTCTGCACACTGCCCGTCTGTTGAAACTCTGATATATCCGACTACTTTCTTCATATGCCCCTCCTTACGTTTATGCGTGTTTGTGTTTACGTTTACTATATCAAATGTAAATGTAAATGTCAATGCTTTTTTGTAAT
>Ga0310696_10007575_pt1 | contig 12728 bp, 14 predicted proteins | sample AusTroGonzalo_MG_4_FD_203885 | JGI IMG/M metagenome (GOLD analysis project Ga0310696, IMG submission 203885) | Bovine rumen microbial communities from tropical cattle in Woodstock, Queensland, Australia - Gonzalo_02 (v2) (version 2) | ecosystem: Host-associated > Mammals > Digestive system >... | reverse complement strand
GAGCACGGATGGGACGACGAGGGTGTGTTCAACTTCGAGGGTGGTTGCTACGCTAAGGTTATCAACCTCTCTAAGGAGAACGAGCCTGACATCTATGGTGCCATCAAGCGCGACGCTCTGCTCGAGAACGTTACCGTTGACGGTGCTGGTAAGATCGATTTCGCTGACAAGAGCGTTACTGAGAACACCCGTGTATCTTATCCTATCAACCACATTGAGAAGATTGCCCAAAAGGTAAATGGTAAGAGTGCTGGTCCAGAGGCTAAGAACGTGATCTTCCTTTCTGCTGATGCATTCGGCGTACTGCCCCCAGTATCTATCCTGACTCCTGAGCAGACCAAGTATTATTTCCTCTCTGGTTTCACAGCTAAGTTGGCTGGTACAGAGCGTGGTATCACCGAGCCTACTCCTACCTTCTCTGCTTGCTTCGGTCAGGCATTCCTCGAGCTGCACCCCACAAAATACGCTGAGGAGCTGGTTAAGAAGATGGAGAAGAGCGGTGCCAAGGCTTACCTCGTAAACACTGGTTGGAACGGTACTGGCAAGCGTATCTCTATCCCCGATACACGTGGTATCATCGACGCTATCCTCGACGGTGCTATCCTGAAGGCTGAGACCAAGAAGATCCCATACTTCGACTTCGAGGTACCCACATCACTGCCCAACGTGAACCCCGCTATCCTCGATCCTCGTGACACTTATGCTGACGCTGCTGAGTGGAACAAGAAGGCTGAAGATCTGGCTGCCCGCTTCATCAAGAACTTCAAGAAGTACGAGGGCAACGAGGCCGGTAAGGCTCTGGTAGCTGCAGGTCCAAAACTCTAATCGAGTTTTTTGACTTACATCAAAATAAAGGGCGATTTCTTCGGGAATCGCTCTTTTTTTTGATGCATGTTCCACCAAAACCTGTACCTTTGCATCAAATAATCGTGAGATTATATTATGTATTCATTAGGTTAGTAGTTTTCCGGCAATGCCGGTTTTTAAGGTAAAGATTATGTTATTAGATTTTCAAACGACGGTCACGTTGGCGACTGTTGCACTTGCGACAGTTTTAAGCATTGTTACTCTGATGCACACCGACGTCCGTTGAAAAAGAGTGTGGGGTGAGTGATTCATACCACACTCTTTTTTCGTCTAAAAACACTAAACTAACTTAAAATCGGTCAATTTATATCATAATTTCTTTAATTATAAGGTGAAAATGACCTGATTTTGAGGAATTGTGCGTAAATTTGCACCCGAATTTCGAAATTTACAATTATTGATGAAAAGGTATATATACACGTTATGTGTGATTTTGGTCGGTTCATCTTGTCTCTCGTCGTGTTTTAAAGACAAGGACACCAATGTGACGGTCTATAATGAGACGGCCATCACCGGTATGCAGTTGACGGGTATCAATAGATATGTCCACGGAAAGACATCCAAAGGCAATGATACGATCTATGTGAAGAAGCTGACCTCTTTCCCGAAGTTCTCTATTGACCACTTCAACGGCAAGATCTTCAACGCAGACTCACTCCCGAGTGACTGTGACTTGACACGTGTGGTGATTTCGCTGTCCACTTCGACCTATACAGGTACGCTCTTAGTAAAGACTCTGGACAGCGACGAATACTTCTTCTTTAACAGTACAGACTCCATCGATTTCACCCAACCGAGAGAGATTCGTGCCTACAATACCGACGGCTCACTCTATAAGAGCTATCAGGTGACGATGAACAAGCATGGGGTGGCAACAGGTCAGCTATTCTGGGAAGAGCGTCCCTTAAGTGAGTATCCCACACAGGAAGATGAGGAGAATGCCAAATGGGAGCAAATCGTAAAAGAAGCCGGTCTGAAAGCATTCATTGGAGCCGCCCGAGAAGAAGCCTATGCCTTCAGCAACGATGGCAAGCTGATGGTGAGCCGTGACAACGGTGCCACTTGGGAGGCTGACCTGATCGATTCTGATCCATCACTGCTGCCTGTGGAGGATTTCCACTTTGTAACTCATCCGTTGACAAGCGAATTAGAAGACGACTATGTGCTGCTGACGGGTGTCAGCACCGTCAACCCGGTCGAAAGTAGCGTGTGGCGTAAGATCGTTGAGAATTCAGAATACAGCATCGCTGACAAATGGGCTTATTTACCCATTGAGACATACAACCTCTACGACCTGCCCACCAACGTCGTCGATATGACGTACTACGGTGGAATGGTTATGGCTTTCACTGACCTTGGCGAGATCTATACTTGCCGTGACGACGGTATCACATGGAAGACCTATCGGGACGTGATCGCCTTCCCAATGGGAGAAGAGGAGGTCACGAACTTCTCTGTCACCACTGACAGCCGTTACATCTGGTTTAAGGATAAGTCAGAAGGAAGAGTTTGGCGCGGTATCTACCTGGAGAAATAAACCTTCACGATGAGAGTACTGCTGCTGATAGTCGCTTCACTGTTTGCCACCCCAGCCGTCATGGCGCAGGACGAGCCTGAATACAGGCTTGAGGTGGGTGCAGGTCTGGGCGGTGTCGCTTACTCAGGAGATTTCAGCGGCGGTTTCTTCAAAGGCATACAGCCTTGGATGGCCCTCGTAGCGAAATACCGCTTTAACCCCCGGATGGCCCTGGGTTTCGACATTGCAACAGGCAAGATCAAAGGCTCCACTGAGGATGTGGACACGTGGTATCCGATAGAGCCATACGCTTTCAGCCATCAACTCACCGAGGCAGACTTCAGATTTGAGTACAACTTCTGGTCCTACGGCACAGGCAGAGAATACAGAGGTGCGCGCCCAGTGACCCCGTTTATCGCCATCGGACTGGGTATGACCCACCACAGCGGCACGAACAGTGGCATCACCGTGAACCTGCCAATAGGAGCCGGTGTGAAATGGAAAGCCGCCCAACGCCTGAATGTCACAATAGAATGGGCGATACGCTTTACACCCAGTGACTACCTTGACGGACGAGCCGACGTGTATGGCATCAAGAGCAGCGGACTCTTCAAGAACGCCGACTGCTACCACGCCTTCCAGTTGGCTGTGACCTACGACCTCTGGGAAAGATGTAAGACCTGTCATCAGGAGTAAAAAATAGAAAATTAAGATATATGAAAGAACTTTTGGACATGAATCGAATCCCCCAGCACATCGCCATTATCATGGACGGTAATGGGCGCTGGGCTACAGACCGTGGACTGGATCGCACGTTCGGGCATAAGGCCGGACTCGATACCGTAAAGAAGATAACCGCAGAGTGTGCTCGCTTGGGGGTGAAGTATCTGACACTTTACACCTTCTCGACAGAGAACTGGAACCGTCCAGCCTATGAGATAGAAGCATTGATGGGACTCGTGCTCAGCTTTATTGAAATGGAGTTGTTTACAGATAATAATGTAAAATTCCAAATGGTGGGAGACATCGAGCGTCTGCCAAAGGGTGTACAAGATAAGATTCACTATATGGAGGATCTGACAGCCAAGAACGACGGCATGACCATGGTTGTAGCGATGAGTTATTCGTCGAAACTTGAGTTGGTGCGTGCCACACGCCTCATTGCCGAGAAAGTAAAGGCCGGAGAACTTGATCCTGCAGATATTACCGATCAGACCATCAACGACCACTTGTGGACGAACTTCATGCCCGACCCTGAGCTGCTCATCCGCACCGGTGGAGAGCTGCGAATCTCCAACTACCTGCTATGGCAATGCGCCTATTCCGAATTCTATTTCTGCGATACCTATTGGCCTGACTTCGACGAGGAAGCTCTCCAAAAGGCTATCATCGACTATCAGAGTCGTCAGCGTCGTTTCGGAAAGACCGAGGCACAGGTGGAGGAAGAGGAACAAAAGTAAAAAGGTAAAAAATAAAAATACAGTGACTTATTTATATATTATTAATAAGGTGAAGGGAATGGTAAAAGGATTCTTGCCTTTTTACCTTTTTACCTTTTTACCTTTATCAGGCACTGCACAGGACAAGATCGTCAACCCAGACATCTCCTATACCGGTACACCACGCACCTGCGAGATAGCCGGTATTGCCGTAGAGGGTGTCGAGGGCTATGAGGATTATGTGCTCACCGGCCTCTCCGGACTTAGCGTCGGCCAGCAGATCGAAGTGCCTGGCTCACAGATCACGGAGGCTGTGAAGCGCTACTGGCGTAACGGACTCTTCTCAAAGGTCAGCATCACCGCCGACTCCATTGTTGGTTCAAAGATTTATCTTTGTATCCACCTGGGTATGCGCCCCCGCATCCACACCATCCGCTATCACGGTGTAAAGAAGTCGGAGCGCGAGGATCTGGAGACGAAACTCGGTATGGTAAGAGGCATGAGTCTGACACGTAACATCATCGATCGTGCGAAGATCCTGGCCAAGAAATACTTCGATGAGAAGGGTTATAAGAATGCTGAGATCGACATCGTGCAGATGGAGAACCCAAGCGATAAGAACCAGGTGTTGCTCGATGTGAACATCGACAAGAAAGCCAAGATGAAGGTTCACCGTATCATCCTTGATGGTAACGAGAAACTGAAAGACTCGAAGATCAAGGGTTCGCTCATCAGCAAGGGTGCCTTCGGTAAAATCCATGAATCGGGTAAGTTGGTTAACCTTTTCAAGTCGAAGAAGTTCACCGACGAACGCTATAAGGAAGCTAAGCAGGCCCTCATTGAGAAATATAACGAACTTGGATTCCGTGATGCCACCATCCTCGAAGATTCCGTGAGTACCTATGACGACAAGCACGTGGATGTCTATGTAAAACTCGACGAGGGAGAGAAATATTATATCCGTGAGATCACCTGGGTGGGTAACACCGTCGTAACCACTGACTACCTGAATGCCGTATTGGGCATGAAGCGTGGTGACGTATATAACCAGAAGCACATCAATAAACGTCTGAGAGATGACGATGATGCCGCTGGAAACTACTATTACAACAACGGTTACGTATTCTCGAACATCGACCCCGTAGAAGTGAATATCGATGGTGACTCTATCGATGTTGAAATGCGTGTGACAGAAGGTCCACAGGCCCACCTAAACCGTATCCGCATCTATGGTAACGACCGTCTCTACGAAGAGGTGGTGCGCCGTGAGCTCCGTACAAAGCCCGGTGACCTGTTCAACAAGGAAGCCCTGCAACGTACGGTCCGTGAAATCGCCTCCATGGGATTCTTCGATCCTGAGAAGGTGGTGCCCGATGTGGTGCCCAACTACGAGGACGGTACGGTGGATATCAACTACAAACTTGAACAGAAGTCGAACGACCAGCTGGAGTTCTCTTTGGGTTGGGGTCAGACGGGTATCATCGGTAAGATCGGTATCAAGTTCAATAACTTCTCAATCCGCAACCTCTTCGGCAAGAACAAGCTCCACCGTGGAATCCTGCCTTATGGCGACGGTGAGCAGTTGGGCTTCAGTTTCCAGACCAACGGTTCGTACTATAGTTCACTGAGTGCTAACTACGGTACCAACTGGTTTGGCGGCAAACGTCCGAATAGCTTTAACGTAGGGGTGTTCTTCTCCAAGCAGTCGGATATCTCCAGTCTGTATCGTAACAACTCGTTCTACAATAATTATGCGATGTATAGCTACGGTATCGGTTCGTACAACAACTACTATTACAACTACGACTCGATGCTCGACGATGACAAGACTATGACGGTCATCGGTGCAACTGTGGGATGGGGTAAACGTCTGCGCTGGCCTGACGACTACTTCCAGTTCCAGGCAGTGCTCGGCTACACCCGTTACATGCTGCGTGACTGGAGTTACTTCTATATCCACAACGGTAACTGTAACAACATCAACCTGGGCTTTACCCTGTCGCGTACCTCTACCGACAACCAGCTGTTCCCCCGTCACGGTTCTGAGTTCATGGCATCTGTCACCCTCACGCCGCCCTGGTCGCTCTTCGACAATAAGGACTACAGCAAACTGGCGAAGAATGCCAACTCAGCCACCTATGAGAGTGAACTGCAGGAGGTATATCGCTGGATTGAATACCACAAGTGGAAGTTCAAGGCCCGCACCTTTACAGCCCTCACAGGCGGACAGAAATGCTTCGTGCTGATGGCCCGTATGGAGTTCGGTATCTTGGGCTCCTATAATAAAGACAAGCGTTCACCCTTTGAGACCTTCTACGTGGGTGGTGACGGTATGACCGGCTACTCTTCAGGTTATGCTGAGGAGACCATTGGTCTGCGCGGTTACGACAACGGTGCCCTCTCCTACTCTTCGGCTTACGAGACGATGATGAAAGGTGGACAGATCTCCTCTTACAACTCTTACGCCTACGACCGTTTCACACTCGAGCTGCGCTATCCGTTCATGTTGGGTAACACCACCATCTATGGTCTCGGCTTCGTGGAAGGCGGTAATGCCTGGGCAGAAGTCAGGAACTTCAACCCCTTCAGCATGAAACGCTCTGCCGGACTAGGTGTACGTATCTTCCTGCCGATGGTCGGACTGATGGGTATCGACTGGGCTTACGGTTTCGACAAGGTGTTCACCAATCAGAGCGGTGCCCAAAAGCGTGGTGGAAGCAACTTCCACTTCATCCTCGGACAGGAGTTCTAAGGACATTAAATTACAAAAGACATTAAACATTAAGTTTCAGATATGAAGAAGGTATTATTAATGTTAGTGATGGCTGCGTCGGCAGTGACGATGCAGGCACAAAAGTTCGCCCTCGTCGATATGGAGTATATCCTGAAAAATATCCCTGCCTACGAGCGCGCCAATGAGCAGCTGAACCAGGTGTCAAAACAGTGGCAGGCAGAAGTAGATGCCCTCACCACCGAGGCTCAGACCCTTTATAAGAACTATCAGAACGAGGTGGTGTTCCTCTCCAAGGAACAGAAGCAGACGCGTCAGGACGCCATCGTCGAGAAAGAGAAGCAGGCCGCCGACCTGAAGAAGAAATACTTCGGTCCCGAGGGAGAGCTCTTCAAGAAACGTTCTGCCCTGATGTCACCCATCCAGGACGAGATCTACAATGCCATCAAGGACATTGCCGACCTCAGAGGCTACCAGCTCGTACTCGACCGTGCCAGCGACACCGGCATCATCTTCGGTTCACCGCGTATCGACATCAGTTCAGAGGTGCTGCGCAGACTAGGCTACGCCAATTAAACATGAAAGATTAAATAATAAAATTATAGATTAAACAATTTAGAAATGAAAAAGTTAATTATCTGCGCTATTTGCGCAATCTGCGGTTTCACTACCGCCAACGCACAGGGTAAGTTCGGTCATGTGAACACCCAGGAAATCATGCAGGCCATGCCTGAGTACACAAAGGCTGAGTCAGAGATCAAGGCCCTCCAGAGCCAGTATGAGGCTGACCTCAAGAGCATGCAGGACGAACTCCAGAAGAAGAGTGAGGCTTTCGACAAAGAGCAGGCTTCTCTGCCCGACAACATCAAGCAGCGCCGTCAGCAGGAGTTGCAGGAGATGTATCAGAAGATTCAGCAGAGCTACCAGGACAATAACCAGGCTCTCCAGAAGGCTTCTTCCGAGAAAATGCAGGCTATCACCGCTAAGATCCTTGACGCTATCAAGTCTGTTGGTCAGACAGGTGGTTATGTTTACATCATGGAGAACAATTCACTCCCCTACATCAGCACCACACTCTCTACCGATGTGACTGCTCAGGTGAAGGCAAAACTTGGTTTGAAGTAATATGAAACGCCTCGCAATCCTTATTTCAATCATATTCGTCTGCTTGGGCATTGATGCCCAAGCAGACGGTGGATTGCGCTTCGGCTATCTCAGCTACGAGACAGCCCTGCAGTCAATGCCCGACTACACCGTCGTACAGAAGAAGCTTGCTGACCTCCGTCAGCAGTTTCAGAACGAGACACTACGGGTGGAAGACGAGTTCAACCGTAAATACGAAGATTTCCTTGAAGGGCAGCGTGAGTTTCCACAGTCGATCCTCCAGAAGCGTCAGATGGAGCTGCAGGAGCTGATGGACAAGAACATCGCCTTCAAGGAGAACAGCCGGAAAGAACTGGAAAAGGCTGAACAAGAACTGATGGCCCCACTGAAGATCCGCCTCATCGAGGTGCTTGGCAAGATTGGCCGTGAACGCGGCTATGCCTTCATCATCGACACTGACGTGAAGGCCCTACCCTTTATCAACCCCGCCATGGGGCACGACCTCAACCAACTGGTTCAGGATGCTCTCAAGTAAGCCCGGGCCCATCGGCATCTTCGACAGCGGCTACGGGGGTCTCACCATTCTGCATGGCATCCGTCAGCTGCTTCCCGAATACGATTATCTTTATTTGGGCGACAACGCCCGTGCACCCTATGGACCACGTTCATTCGACGTGGTCTATGAGTTTACGCGCCAGGCCGTGATCCGTCTCTTCGAGATGGGCTGCCATCTCGTGATCCTCGGTTGTAACACCGCCTCCGCTAAGGCGCTACGCACCATCCAACAGGTGGATCTGCCGAAGATCGACCCGGAGCGTCGCGTGTTGGGTATCATCCGTCCCACCGCCGAAGTCATCGGCAGCCTCACCCGGAGCCGTCATGTGGGTGTACTCGCCACCGAGGGCACCATCAAAAGTGAGAGCTACAACCTGGAGATCCACAAGCTCCACCCTGACCTGCAGGTCTCGGGCGTCGCCTGTCCCTTCTGGGTACCTCTTGTAGAATACAACGAGGCCGACTCCCCAGGAGCCGACTACTTTGTGAAGAAGCGTATCGATCAGATCATGCGTCTCGATCCTCAGATCGATACCATCATCCTCGGCTGTACCCATTATCCGCTGCTCATGCCGAAGATATTGAAATACCTGCCCACAGGCGTCCGTGTCATCCCCCAAAGCGAATATGTGGCAGAGAGCCTAAAAGACTATCTCGAACGCCACCCGCAAATCGAGCAGCGTTGTGCCAAAAATGGTGAGGCACACTACCTCACCACTGAAAATCCAGAAAAATTCAAGGAACAAGCCCAGATTTTCCTCCACGAACCCGTAGAGGTCGAAAACATCACCTTAGGCTAAGAGTCTGCGGGCGAAGTAGCGGACAGGGTACCAGACAGCGAGGAAGCCGACGATGAGCACCGTGACGAAGATCAGCAGGATATCTTCGGGATGGACACTGACCGGATAAGCATCGATGACGAAGTTACCCGTAGTGGAACCGAGTCCCACGAGTCCATACTGCTGCTGGAGCCAGCACAGTAACAGGCCAAGGAGGATACCGATTACAGCGCCGATGGCAGAGATCAAACGTCCCTCGAAAAGGAAGATGCGTATGATCTGACGGTCGTTGGCACCGAGGTTACGCAGGGTAACCACATCGTCTTTCTTATCGATAATCAGCATGGAGAGCGACCCGATGATATTGAAACAGGCCACCATGAGGATGAAGGTCAGGAAGATATAGGCAATAAACTTCTCGATCTTCATGATCTTAAAGGTGTCGTCCTGCTGTTCGAAGCGGTCGCGCACCATAAACTGCGATCCACCAAGACGCTGTATCTCGGACTTGACGGCATCGAAGTTGCTGCCGGGCTTGAGGCGCAGCTCCAGAGAGGAGACCATGCCTTGCTGACCGAAAATCCGACGGGCAAAGGCGATGCTGGTGATGATATAGTTTTTGTCGTACTTAGCTTGTTTGACGTTGAAGAGCACCCCGGGCGAATAGAGTTCGTCTTCCTCGAAGGCTTCTTCGGGGTTGGTGATATTAAACTGACCCTCTCGGCGCGGCGCATAGGTTTTCAGTGGGTGGTCGTAGGTGTAGCCCGTATGCAACTGCTCTGCCAGTTGAATACCGAGAATGCCATAGTCCATACCAGCGGCATGGAGACTGAACTCACCGTCACCCACCAGAATCTCGTTGATACGGGTGAGACTGTCGAAGTTATCTTCGACACCCTTCACCATGACTGTGGACTGATGACCGTTATAGATGGCGAGGGCCTGATCCTCGACACACTCGGTGGCAACCTCGATCTGAGGCAGCTGACGGATCTGGGTAAGTACAGGATCATCGGCAGCGACAGTCTTTCCCTTGACGGGCACGACTTTCAACTGCGGATCGAAGGAGGTGAAGAAAGTGGCCACAAGATCGTGGAAACCGTTAAACACACTGAGGGTGACAACCAGGGCCATGGTGGCCACAGCGACACCTACGACGGAAATGGCACTGATGACGTTGATGGCATTGGTAGACTTCTTCGAAAAGAGATACCGACGGGCTATGAAAAACGGGAAGTTCACCTTTTTACTTTTTCAGGAGTTCGTCAATGCGCTCAATATAGTCAAGCGAGTCGTCGATGAAGAATCGCAACTCGGGAATGATGCGCAGCTGGTTACGTACGCGCGTACCTAATTCATATCTTATACCCTTGGTGTTGGCATTGACATTGGCCAGGATCTCCTCGCCCTTCTCGCTAGGGAAGATGCTGAGGTAAGCGGTACAGATACTCAGGTCAGGGGAGATCTTTACACGGGTGACGCTGACCATTGTACCATGGGTGGCACGGGTCTGCTGCTGGAATATCAGTGAGAGCTCCTTCTGGAGCAGTCGGGCAATCTTGTTTTGTCTTGTCTCTTGCATTTTTACCTTTTTACTATTTTACTTTTTCCTTATCAGTGTGAGGCCGTCGCGGAGAGGCAGGATGACCTGTTCTACCCGATCGTCGGCTGCAATATAGTCGTTAAATGTCTCAATGCCCTGAGTCTGACGGTCGTGGTCGTAGGCATGATCGACCACATGACCGTCCCAAAGCGTATTGTCGGCGAGGATGAAACCACCCGAGCGGAGGATGGACAGCACCATCTCATAACAGTCGCGATAGGTGCGCTTGTCGCCATCGATGAAGGCCATGTCGAACTGAATGCCGAGCTTCGGCGCCTCGATGAGGGCATCGCCGATGATAAACTCGATCTTGTCGGCCACGGGGGAGCCTTCGATCCAGGGACGCGTGAAGTCCTCCATCTCGTCGTTGATCTCAAAGGTGTAGAGCCTTCCGCCGTCGTCGAGGCCCTCTGCCATGGAGATGGCACTGTAACCGCTGAACGTACCGACTTCGAGGATCGTGGCTGGACGTATCATCCTGACGAGCATCTTCAACAGGCGACCCTGCAAGTGTCCGCTGGCCATACGGCCATGGATGGTGTGGATGTTCGTGGCGCGCCAGAGACGATAAAGGTAGTCGGGTTCAGGCTCCGTGTGGCGCAGGATGTAATCTTCTATTTCTGACAATGGGCAATCAATCCTTCTACTGCCAGGCGATAGCTATCGAGTCCGAAGCCACAGATCACACCGAGACAGGCGGCAGAGATGAGTGACTGATGACGGAACGCCTCGCGCTTATGCACATTGGAGATATGAACTTCGACGACGGGGCACTTCAAGGAGCGGATGCAGTCATGCAGCGCCACACTCGTATGGGTATAAGCACCCGCATTGAGCACGATACCGTCGTAGCCTTCGAAGAAACCCACCTGCTGCATCTTGTCGATGAGTTCACCCTCGACATTACTCTGGAAACAGGCTATCTCCACATCAGGGAACTGAGCCTGCAGCTTCGGCAGGTAGCTCTCAAACGACTCATCGCCATAGATGCCCGGTTCGCGCTGTCCCAGCAGATTGAGGTTGGGACCATTGATAATCTGAATCTTCATACACCTTATTATATATAATGCGGGTGCAAAGTTACGAAAAAATTGAGAATTAAGAATTCTTTTTTAGGAAAAAGCGGCAAAGCCGAGCGAAGAATTAAGAATTATTTCGTACCTTTGCCGAAAATATGGAAAAAGACATCGTAAAAAGCTACGTGCGCTATCTGAAGCTGCAGCGCAACATGTCGCCCAACACGCTGGACGCCTATCAGCGCGACCTGAGGAAACTGCTCGACTATCTGGATCATGAACAGAAGGATGCGCGAGACGTGACGCTGGAGGATCTGGAGGCTTTCTCGGCAGGGCTGCACGACATCGGTATCCACCCACGCTCTCAGTGCAGAATACTGAGTGGCGTCAGAGCCTTCTTCCGTTTCCTGCAGTTGGACGGCTATCGTGACGACGACCCCACGGAACTGTTGGAGTCGCCCCAGATCGGCGAGCATCTGCCTGAGGTGCTAACCACTCAGGAGGTGGATCTGCTGGAAGCGAGCATCGACCTCTCGAAATGGGAGGGCCACCGCAACCGCGCCATCATCGAGGTGTTGTTCTCCTGTGGCCTGCGCGTGAGTGAACTGGTGAACCTAAAGCTGTCGAACCTGTATCTGGAGGAGGAATACGTGAGGGTATTCGGTAAAGGCTCGAAGGAGCGGCTGGTACCCATCTCGAAAAAAGCCATCCAGGAACTGAAGTACTGGTTTGACGACCGTTGCCACATGGCCATCAAGCCCGGTGAGGAAGACTATGTGTTCCTGAACCGCTACGGAAAGCACCTGACACGGGTGATGATCCTGATCATGATCAAACGGCAGGCCGAGGCGGCAGGTATCGAGAAGACCATCTCGCCCCACACCCTGCGACATTCGTTTGCCACAGCCCTGTTGGAGGGCGGTGCCGACTTACGTTTCATTCAGGCGCTGTTAGGTCATGAGAGTATCGGCACAACGGAAATCTATACCCATATCGACACATCGACGCTTCGAAGAGAAATTTTAGAGCATCATCCGCGTAATATCAAAAAAAAGTAGTACCTTTGCAGCCGAATTAATTCAAGAATCTTATTTATGAGTTATCTTTTTTCATCAGAA
>Ga0310696_10007573_pt1 | contig 12729 bp, 5 predicted proteins | sample AusTroGonzalo_MG_4_FD_203885 | JGI IMG/M metagenome (GOLD analysis project Ga0310696, IMG submission 203885) | Bovine rumen microbial communities from tropical cattle in Woodstock, Queensland, Australia - Gonzalo_02 (v2) (version 2) | ecosystem: Host-associated > Mammals > Digestive system >... | reverse complement strand
TGGGCCCCGATGATGTTCGCTTCGGGCATATACGCGACGAAGTACGTGCCAATCGGCAGGATGGAACTTCCCGTTGCGCCGCTGCGGCATCTCCACGATTTCGCCCAGGGGCTTTGCGACAACCGGCGCTCGTCGCTCGCCGGCGTAGTCCAGGATGTGCGCGCTGCAGGTTCAGGAATGGTTGAACTTATGCTTGCCACGCGCGAGGGCAGGGTTGGCGCGCGTGCGATGATGGCGATGCCCGATGCCGAGAATCTTGTGGATGCGGAAGTCGTTCTTTCGGGAGTGGCGATGAGCCGCTTCAACCACCGTGCCGAGTTCATGGGAGTGGTGCTTGAGGTCGCGGACAAGGGAGGTGTCGCCGTTTCCAGGCCGGCGCCGGGAAATCCGTTCGACGCCCGCGAAGTGGCGCTGAACGCGATTCTCGCGTGGTCGCCGGCTGGACAGGACGGCCATCGCGTTAAGGTGAAGGGTACTGTCACCTTTGCGCATTCTGACGGAGTGTTCTACATCCAGTCGGGCGAGACGGCGCTGCGTGTGTCGTCGGACATTCCCCCTCCAGCGGACGTATCGGTCGAGGTGGTGGGATTCCCGGCGATGGTGGACGGAGTGGGGCAGCTTACTGACGCCGTGTGGCGCGAGAGCGGGGATCCGCCGGAGCGGATAGACGTAGTGAACCTGTCCGAGAACGCGCTTACGAACCTTGAGTTCCGTTCGGACGTAACGATCATCGAGTACGACTGCCGGAAGGCGTCGATCGAAGGGCGCCTTTCTCGCTTCGACGCGGGTCCGGAAGGCTCGGCGTCGCTCGTTCTCGACGTCTCGGGCCGGAACGTGTGCGTGAACATGGACGGCGACGTTCCCAAGTGGATAGGCGACGAGGCCGCGTACGCGCCTTTGCTGAGGGTGGTAGGGATAGCCAGGTATGACATGTCGGGCGTGGCGGCGCACGGGCGCAGGCCCTGGCCAAACGCGCTTGTGATCGAGGCGAATGGCGATGGTGGTGCGACGCTCGTACCGGACGCGGAATGGCGTGGACGGAAGCTCGCGCACGCCGCGCAAGTGGTCTTCAACCTGCTGGCGCTTCTTCCGGTGGTGCTTCTAGTCGTCGGCGCTGTCATTTGGAGGCGTGCGATATACCGGCGGCGCAGGCGCGAGCTGCTTTCCGTGGAGCGCAGACGCATGGCAGACGACCTGCACGACACGATAGAGCAGCACCTTGCGGGCGCGAAGATACTCCTGTCCACGGCGGCTGACAAGCTTGGCAAGGACGGTGCGGCCGCGGAGCGCGCCGTTAAGATGGCCGGAGAGGTGCTTGCCGAGGCGAAGCACCAGATACGCGACGTGATCCTGAACCTGCGAAGCGACGAGTTTGTGGCGGAGAGCGCGGAGGATCTCATATTGCGGATGGCGAAGGACATCAACGACCGCGGCATTGCGCGGGTGCGCGTGATGCTGAGGGGAGTGCCGGAATCGCTTAACGTCGGTGCCAAGGTGGATCTTGTTGCAATTGTCCGGCAGGCTGTCACGAACGGCATAAAGCACGGCGGAGCCAAGAACGTGGTGATCGTTTGCGACCCTGTAGCCGACGGACGGACGGAGTTCTGCATGAGGATACTGAACGACGGCGAGCCGTTCGACGTGGCGAAGGCGCTCGGCCCGGAGTCCGGCCACTTCGGACTCTCCAACATGCGCGAGCGCGCAAAGCGCAGCGGCATGGACATAGGCTGGGCAATGGAAGGCAAGTGGACTTGCGTGAAGGTGTGGAGGTGACGACATGATACGCGTAGCTGTCATAGACGACCATGCGGTGGTGAGGATGGGGCTCAAGTACGCCATTTCGCTCGAGGGCGACATGGAGTTCGCGGGGGAGCTTACGGACGGCGAGGGTGCCGCGGCGTTTGTTGTCACGTCGAAGCCAGATGTCGTGCTTCTCGACATAAGGATGCCGAAGGTGGACGGGATCGCGGCACTTGAGTCGATTCTCAAGGTCAAGCCGTCTGCAAAGGTGATAATCCTCACGACGAGCGAGGCGGACGACGACGTCTACAAGGCCATCAAGCTAGGCGCAAGGGGATATGTCGTGAAAGACCGCGACTCCTCCAGCATCTTGAAGGCAATCAGGCAGGTCGCCGCAGGAGGGAAGTATTTCCCGGACGAAGTGATGGCGCTTTTCCGCGAGAGGGCGATGACGCCAGATCTTACCGCGCGGGAGCAGGAGGTCCTTGAGCTAATGGCGAAAGGGCTTTCCAACCAGGAGATTGGAAATGTGCTTTCGATATCCTCCGAGTCTGCGAAGATCCACTTGAAGCACATCTTCGAAAAGCTCGGCGTAACCAAGCGCGTGGAGTGCGCTCTGGTCGCGCAGCGCCGCGGCTTCCTCAAGGAAATCGCGCTCTAGGGCGCAATCGATCTGAGTCGAATGGCACCCTGGGGGTACAGAGTCTGGCGCAGCGTTGGATGTTCCCCGTTTGGGTGATGTCGCGATGAAAGACGAAATGCTATACTGATGGCATGAAAACTAAACTGTTCACCCTTTGTGCATCGCTGCCGCTGTTTGCCTCCGCGGTGCAGCCCATCTTCGACGACGCGTACACGGCCGATCCCGCGCCGCTTGTCGTAGGGGACACGGTCTACTGCTTCGCGGGACACGACGCGGACGACGCGACCGGTTTCAAGATGCCCGACTGGCGGCTTTATTCCTCAAAGGACATGAAGCACTGGAAGGCGCATGGACCCGTCGCCACGCCCGAGTCCTTCACCTGGGCCAAGCCAAATACATGCTGGGCCGCGCAATGCGTCGAGCGCGACGGCAAGTTCTACTTCTACGTCACTACGGACAAGAAGGACGGACACATGGCGATCGGCGTCCTGGTCGCGGACCGTCCGGAAGGTCCTTACCGCGATCCGCTAGGCGGGCCGCTCATTCACCACTGTCCGGGCGACATCGACCCGACAGTGCTCATCGACGACGACGGGCAGGCCTACCTATACTGGGGCAATCCGCTCCTGCACACGGCGAAGCTGAACCGCGACATGATCAGCATCGACAAGAGCTTCGGTACGAATGGCGTGCACGTTGTCGAAAAGCGCATCAAGGACTACCAGGAGGGGCCTTGGATCTGGAAGCGCAACGGCATCTACTACATGGCGTTCGCCTCGACGTGCTGTCCGGAGGGAATAGGCTACGCGACCTCCAAGTCCCCGCTCGGCCCGTGGGAATATCGCGGCCATATCATGGACCACGACCGACGCTCCAGCGGAAACCACCCCGGCATCATAGAGTTCAAGGGCAAGTGGTACTGCTTCGGATTCAACTACGAGCGCTACAAAAAGACGGGCGAGACCAAGCACTGCGAACGCCGCAGCGTCTGCGTCGCCGAAATGAAGTACAATCCGGACGGAACGATTGTCCAGATGCCATGGTGGGCGGAGTGCCCGGAAATCGACGGACGCGAACCTGTCATCGAGATCAAGGCGTTCTAGCATCCGGACAAGCGTGGAGTACTGATACTGAAGGTCCGTATCAATGGTGGCGACGAGGCGGAGCCTTTCGCAGACGGCACGACAGTTGATACGGCATCGGAGGGGGATGGCGAACTCACCCTAAAGGCGGAACTTGCGAAATAACCCGTTCGGGGAATGTTCCGCCGGAAGGAAAATGGTACAATATTAGCACTAACACAAGGAAGGATCCCTCACATGAACGCAAAACACAGGACAATTGCACTCTTGGCTGCTGTTGCCGCGATGACATTTGCCGTATTTGCGATCGACAATCCGGGGATCGCGTCGCGCGAGATCGGCGAGGGCTTCGCGCTGATCGAGAACGGGCGGCCTGTGCCTGCGATCATCGTCGCCGACGGGGAGGATTCCGCCGTTAAGATCGCCGCGGCGAATTTGGCGAAGGACTTCGAGCGCGTGACGGGTGCGCATGTTCCTGCGAAGAGCGGGACGGCAATCATCGCAAAGGTCGATCCCGCCCTTAAGGGCAAGCGCGAGACGTACGTGATTTCGTTCGCGAAGAACCCGATGCCCGGAGTGAACGAGGCGCTTGTCGTTTCCGGCAGCGATCGCCGCGGCGCGGTCTATGGGATCTACGAGCTGTCCGAGCAGATCGGCGTGAACCCGTGGTACGACTGGGCCGACGCTCCGCTTCCGCGCCACAAGGACCTTTCCATCAGGCGAGGGAAGTACACGAACGGCGAGCCTGCTGTGAGGTATCGCGGAATCTTCCTCAACGACGAGGCGCCGTGCCTCACGGGATGGGTGAAGAACACATACGGCACGGACTTCGGCGACCACAGGTTCTACGAACGCGTGGGCGAGCTGATACTACGCCTGCGCGGAAACTTCCTTTGGCCGGCGATGTGGTGCTGGGCGTTCTATGCCGACGATCCCGAGAACTCGAAGACGATGGACGCGATGGGCGTCATGATGGGAACCTCGCACCACGAGCCTATGGCGCGCAACCACCAGGAGTACGCACGGAGCAGGAAGGAGTACGGCGCCTGGAACTACAGGACGAACAAGGAAGCGCTCGACAGGTTCTTCGCGGATGGCGTCAGGCGGATGAAGGACACCGAAGACGTCGTGACGATCGGCATGCGCGGCGACGGCGACGAGGCGATGGACGGAGCGGGGAACCTCGAACTGATGCGAACCATCATCTCCAACCAGCGCGCCATCATCGAGCGCGAGACCGGCAGGAGCGCTGCAGATGTGCCTCAGGTATGGGCGCTCTACAAGGAAGTGCAGGACGACTTCGACCGGGGCCTTAGGCCGCCCGAGGACGTCACGATACTCCTCTGCGACGACAACTGGGGAAACGTCCGCAGGCTCCCCGACGCGAAGGAGCGCAAATGGCCCGGCGGATGGGGAATGTACTACCACGTTGACTATGTGGGCGCGCCGCGCAACTCGAAGTTCATCAACTGCACGAGCGCGATTTCCATGTGGGAGCAGATGTCGCTCGCGTACGAATACGGCGTGGACAGGCTGTGGATACTGAACGTAGGCGACCTGAAGCCGATGGAGTATCCCATCACGCTCTTCCTCGACATGGCGTGGAACCCGAAGAGGTACACGCCGAACACGCTTCATTCGTTCACCGTAGACTTCTGCACTAGGCTGTTCGGGACGGAGGAAGGCGCGGAGGCCGCGCGCATACTAGACACTACTTCGCGTTGGGCTTGCCGATGCACCCCGGAGATGCTGAACAAGGACACGTTCGACCTCGCTTCCGGCGAGTGGGCGAAAGTCGCAGGCGACTACGCAAAGCTTGCGGAGGATGCGCGAGCGCAGCGTGAAAGGCTTCCGGCCGAAGCTCGGGACTGCTATTTCGAAGTGGTGCTTTTCCCGGTCGAGGCGATGGCGAATCTCTACGCAATGTACTTTGCGCAGGCTCGGGGCGACGAGAACGCGGTCGCCGCTCATTTCAACATGCACAGGGAGCTCTGCGAAGAATACAACGTCGGTCTTGCGGACGGAAAGTGGAACGGCATGATGAAGCAGAAGGTGATTGGATACACCTCCTGGAGCGACAACTTTCCCGAGGACGTCTGTCCTTCGGTAAATGGCAGGCCGGCCGCGGTGAAGAGCCTCGACGAGAAGGAGCCGCGCATCTATTCGGTCCAGCGGTCAAAGTCGTACGACTCGAACCTGGGCGAGAACTGGTGGATGCGCCGCCACGACGCGATCCTCGAGCGCATCAAGTCGGAGAGGGAGTTCGACCTCGTGCTTGCCGGCGATTCGATAACGCATCGCTGGGAGCGCCACGGCAAGGAGGCGTACGTGCAGGTGACGAACGAGCTGAAGGTGCTGAACCTCGGCTTTGGCGCGGACAACGTGAAGAACCTCCTGTGGCGCCTTCGCAGCGGCGAACTTGACGGGTACAGCGCGAAGGCCGTGCAGCTGATGATCGGCACGAACAACGGTCCCAACGAGCCGGCGGCGGAAACGGCCGCGCAGATACGCGCGTGCTTGAGGGAGATACGCGAGCGCCAGCCGCAAGCCAAGATACTGCTCTGCCCGATCCTTCCGCGAGGTACGCCAGATTCCGTTGAGCGAGGAAAGAACGACGACGTAAACGAGCTGCTGCGTCCGCTTGCCGACGGAAAGAAAATCGTGTGGACGGACTGGAGCGGATTCTTCACTCTTGCCGACGGGCGGCTCATGCCGGGGCTGAACGACGACGGACTCCATCCCAACGCAAAGGGCTACGCCGAGTGGGCTAAGGTTGCACTGCCCGTGTGGAAGAAGGCCTGCGGAAATAATTCGGAATGTTGCCAAAGTGAAAGTGTTGCCAGTACCAATACCAATTCCCAATTGGACAATGGCAGTATTGGAATTGGCAACACTGGCAACATTCAAGCCACTCAAAAAATCGAGGCGAGGGACTATGCGAAAGCCAGCGCCCCGAAGGGCTTCCGCTGGGAGTTCCTTCCTGGGCTCGGGTACGGCGAAGGTGCGATGGAAGTCTTCCCCCGGCTTGATTCACCGACTGGCGCGAAGCTCGTCTACAAGGTAAAGGTTCCGCGCGACGCCGAGTCTGCCGTGGTGTCGGTTGTGACAAGGTCCACGCTTGCATTCGCGCGCAGGGATGGACATCGCTATTCAGTTTCGCTAGGCGGGAAGACGCACGAGGTAAATTTCAACGGGAACCTCAACGAGAATCCAGAGAACCGCTACAGCGTTTTCTATCCGACCGTTGCGCGCCGCGTAGTGGAAAAGAAGGTGCGCTTCGAATCCCTGCCTCCACGCGACGCCGAAGGATGCGTTGCCATCGAGCTTTCGCCTCTTGATCCGGGTGTTGCCTTCGAGAAGGTTTCGGTCAGCTTTTAGTGCGGCGCGTTCGGCAGTATTTTGGGATTGTGCGAAGCCAGATGGTTTGATACCATAAGGCATATCAAAGGGGGCTTGCGACTATGAAAATGACAGTGGCTGTAGCGATGGTTTCGATGGCAATCGGAACGTTCGCCGCGGAGACGGCGTGCGAGGACGGGACATGCCCGCTGCCTGCCGCTCCGGAAGAGGCTGAGTTCGCCGTCCTCTCGCCCGTGCCGGAGACGGCCGTGGAGCCGATAAAGACCGCGCCTCGTCTCGACACGCTTGACGGCAAGACAATCGCGCTTGTCGGTGGAAGCTTCATGGCGTCCGTTACGCACAGCGAACTCAAGAACCTGATTCTCGGCGAATATCCGAACGCCAAGGTCTATCTCCTGAGTGAAATCGGCTCCGCAGGCGTTTACCCGCGTCCCGGAGTAGTTCGCCGCGAGAAGGACGAGTTCCAGCGCAAGCTAAGGGAATTCAAAGTCGACGCGGTCATTTCGGGCAATGGCGGATGCGGACTCTGCACGCCAAAGGAAACTGGTTCATGCATTGCGGCCGAGGTCCTCGGAATTCCGTCCGTAATGGTTGCCGGTTCCGGTTTCGTGAAGCAGGCCAGGTCAACGGCACAGTCGGCAGGCCTGTCTAGCCTTTGCATTGCCGAGTATCCTGGATCGTTTTCAAGCCACACGCGCGAACAACTTGTGGAGAACACGCGGAAGGTGCTTTGGCCGCAGGTCAAGGCCGGGCTGACTGGAGCGAAGGATACGGGAAAAGAGACGGGCGACGCGAAAGCCGGCGAGTCTGGTTCAGCGGCTAATGCCTCGCGTCCAGAAAGCCAATCGCTCATCACCGGCACCTTCGCCGAGATCCAGCGCGTATTCCTAGACTCCGGCTGGACTGACGGACTTCCCGTGGTGCCGCCGACCGAGAGCGCGGTAGAGGAGTTCCTGCGCTTTACCGACCTTGGGCCGGAACGCGAAATCGGCGTGATTCCGCCGGCACAGCGCGCGGTGACCGTGCGGCATGTGGCTGTCAACGGCGTGATGGCGGGGTGTCCGCCGGAGTTCATGCCGATCCTCCTCGCTTTCGCCGAGGCGATGAAAGCCGGCGACTTCCGCAGGACGCTTGTCTCCACGCACGCATGGACGCCGTACTGCTGGCTCAACGGACCCGTTGCGCGGCAGCTTGGCTTCGACGACGGACAAGGCGAGATCAGCGAGCCGAAGAACGCGGTGCTTGGACGCTTCGTCAATCTTGCGCTTGTAAACCTCGGCGGGTACCGCGTCAAGGAGAACCGCATGGGCACGTTCGGATACCTGATGCCGTGGTGCCTTGTCGAGAACGATGCCGCGGCGATCGAGGTCGGGTGGAAGCCGTACCACATGCAGCGGGGGTACGAGCTAAACGACTCCACGCTGTCGTGCGCGTCGGCGATAAACTGGGGAAACAACCTGGTGCCGGCGTCGTCCGATCCCGAGACGATTAAGGACATGATAGCGTGGGACGCTGTCGAGAAGCAGCAGATGGCGGTCGGAAGCGGAATGCCGCGCGTATACCGAACGTTTCTCATAACGCCGGACGTGGCGCGCGACCTTGCGAAGAAGTACAAGTCGAAGGACGAGCTGGAGGCGGCGCTGATCGAGACGGCGCGCAATCCGCTCGGCTCCCGCGCCTACGCAAACTACTACGGCAATCCAGGAAGCGCGTTCGATCCTGAGACGTGCCCGCTTTCGCGGCAGGAGGCGCTTATTGGCGAGACCGAGGGCGCGACGGAAACAGCGACGCCTCCGTGGCTCGGATGGACCGGGCTAAAGACGGTGAAGACCGTCCCCGTAATGCAGGACGGGAAGAACATCTTTGTCGTCACGGGCGATCCATCGCGCAACAAGGAGCTGTGCCTCCCCGGCGGCGGTTCTGCAACGGTGAAGATCGTCCTGCCCGCTGCGTGGGACAAGTTGATGGCGGAGAAAGGCTACAAGCCGCTTAGGGAATTCGAGCTCAAGTCCGACATGCGACCCGATATCCCCAAGCCGAGGCCGCGTGGCTACAGCCGTCCGGGCGTACGTGCGGACATGCGCCGTCGCCGTCCGGTCATTGCCCGTTAGGGTGATTGTGGGGGGGCCATCTGAAATGGTAGAATAGCACCATGAAAATGAAAGTAATAGTTTCCGCTCTTCTTGCGGCCTGTGTCAATGCGGCGTGTGCCGCAGACTCTTCCGACGAACCAGTGCTAAAGGACGCCTTTGCCGGGAGGTTCAGGATCGGCGCGGCGATAAGCGGCGGCGTGTGGGAAGGGCGTCGTTCGCGCGAGCGCGCCACGGTCGAGCGCCATTTCGATTCCATCACCGCGGAGAACGAGATGAAGCCCGAGTCGCTCCAGCCGCGCGAGGGCGATTTCCGGTTCGGCACAGCTGACCGCTTCGTCGAGTTCGGCGAGAAGAATAAGATGAAGGTCATCGGCCACTGCCTCGTATGGCACAACCAGACTCCTCGCTGGTTCTTCGTCGGGAAGGACGGAAGGGACGTCGATCGCGAGACACTGATCGCGAGAATGAGGACGCACATAAAGACGGTTGTGGGGAGGTACAAGGGACGCGTGCATGGATGGGACGTCGTAAACGAGGCGTTTGACGACAGGGGCGAGCTGCACGACTCGCCGTGGCTGAGGATAATCGGGTCGGACTTCGTGGAGCTGGCGTTCCGCTTCGCGCACGAGGCGGATCCCGACGCCGAGCTCTACTACAACGACTTCGGAATGGCGTCGGCTGGCAAGCGCCGCGGCGTGGCGAGGATGGTGCGCGACTTCAGGAACAAGGGCGTTCGCATCGACGGCGTCGGCATGCAGACGCACGTAAGCCTTACGGGACCGTCGCTCAGGGAATGGGAGACTTCCCTCGAGACGTTTGCCGCCGAGGGCGTGAAGGTGATGGTCACGGAGATGGACGTGAGCGTGCTTCCGAGCGCGTGGGGCCTGACTGCCGAGATAACGGCGCGGCACGACTACGACGAGAAGTACAACCCGTGGAAGGACGGCAATCTTCCCGACGAAGTGCAGGAGAAGCTTGCCAGGCGGTACGAGGAGTTCTTCGGCGTGCTGCTGAGGCATTCGGACGTAGTCGACCGCGTGACGCTCTGGGGCGTCGAGGACGGACGAAGCTGGCTGAACGGATTCCCCGTCAGGGGACGCACGGACTATCCGCTCTTCTTCGGACGTGACGGAAAGATGAAGCCGTGCGCCAAGAGGGCGGCGGAAGCAGCGCGCAAGATAGCGCCGGAGGCGAAGGGCAAGGACCCAGGGCGCGTTGCAAGCTTCACGCGCTTCGAGCTTTCGGGCGAAAACCCCAGGAACCTCTCGAACAGGTCGACCCAGACATACGCCAACCCCATCCTCCCCGGCATGGCGCCCGACCCGTCGCTCACGCGCAAGGGACACGACTACTACCTCGCCAACAGCTCGTTCAGCTACTATCCGGGAATCCCGGTGTGGCACTCCACGGATCTCGTCAACTGGGAGTTCTGCGGATACTGCGCGTCGCGCCCGAGCCAGCTGCGCCTCAGGGACGGCGTGGGACTTTCGCAGGGCGTGTTCGCCCCGGACATCAAGTACAACCCGCACAACGACACGTTCTACCTCATCGTAACCGTGATCGGCGACAGGGGCAACGTGATATACAAGACGAAGGATCCGCGTCTTGGCTGGAGCGAGCCGATAAAGGTTCCCGTAGGTGGAATCGACCCCAGCATGTATTTCGTCGACGACAAGACCGCGTGGATACTCAACAACGACGACGCCCCGGACAACAAGCCCGAGTATCCCGGGCACCGCACCGTCAGGATGCGGAAGTACGACCTTGTCAAGGACGAGGTGGTTCCCGGCACCGAGCGGATAATCATAAACAAGGGAGTCCGTCCCGAGGAGAAGCCGATATGGTGCGAAGGGCCGCACCTCTACAAGATCGACGGCCGCTACTACGTGATGACCGCCGAGGGTGGAACGGGCGGCTGGCATTCCGAGGTGATCTGGCATTCCGAGAACATCGAGGGGCCGTACAAGCCTAGCCCGGTAAATCCGATTCTCACGCAGCGCGACATCAGGAACGCGGAAGTGACGTGCGCGGGCCATGCGGACGTCATAGAAACTCCCGAGGGCGAATGGTGGGCGGTGTTCCTGGGCGTTCTGCCGTATCGCGCCGGCGGGCGCGACTGGTGTCCCACGGGGCGCAGCACGTTCCTTCTCCCCGTGAAGTGGATTGGCTCGGGCGAGACGCGCCAGCCAATAATCCTCGACAAGGGCAAGAAGCTTCCGATGGTCGTCGAGGCGCCGAAAGCCGGGCAGTCCCGTCCGCAGGCCGTCGACCTCACCCCCGAACGCGACAACTTCGCAACGCCCGCGGTCGATCCGATGTGGTTCCAGGTCAGGACGCCGCACAGGACGTGGTATCGCGCCGCAGTTGGCGGAAGGCCCGGGCTTGAGCTCGAGGCGAGGCCCGTGTCGCTTTACGGCAAGGGCAACCCGAGCATGCTGTGCCGCTGGGTGAAGGGCAGCACCTTCTCCGCGTCCGTGGCCGTGGAGTTCGACGCGAAGGGCGGCAACGATCTCGCGGGGCTCGTCCTCTACCAGAACGAAGAGTGCAACTACGTGCTGGGGCTTACCGCCGACGAAGGCGGGAAGCCGAGCGTCTCGCTAGTCAAGTGCGACAAGGGCGCGAAGAAGAGGATCGCAGTGGCGTCGCTCGACAAGCCGGGTACCGTAGTGTTCAAGGCCGATGCGAAGAACGAGGTCGTCAGGTTCTACTGGAGCCTCGACGGCAAGAGCTGGAATGCGATTGGCGGCGACGAAGACGCGAAGATTCTGACCACCGACTACGCCGGCGGATTTGTCGGCGCGGCAGTCGGCCTCTACGCCACAAGCAAGGCCGAGTAGTCGGCCCGCCCTTCGAACGGGCGGTACGCCAGTTTTCGCCCTGCTTTCCATTCGGGGAAGCGGCGCCCTCGCCGCTTCATACGGTCGCATCTTTGAATATCACCGTAATTATCTCTCTGCCTGTTTTTGAATTCAACTGGCTGCAAAGAGGTTTCATCACCGTTTCGCCTGATGCTTCGCACCACCGAGCCGGAAGAGGTGTCTTCGTGTAGGGTACAAGCCTGCGGCGCCCAAACACGGAGCACGCCGAGTCACGGAGGCACGAAGGTTGCTTTGGAGTTGGCTCGCTCCGTTCGCTCGCCAGTGAGCACGAACTACGAATTCCCAACTCCAATTTTACGCAGTGTGGGAAAAGCGGCGAAGCCGCCTATAAAACAAACTCAGGAGATTGATTTTGCTTCGGAAGTGCGAAACTAGGCGGAGTGGTAGTGGGATGCGCCCGTCGCGAAGCGATCGGGTTGCCCGAAGGAGCAAGATGCACCTGCGGCGAAGCCGTCAGGTTCCCCGACGAGCAAAGCGAGGAGCCTTGCGTAGCAAGGTCGCAAGAGGGTGCGCGACTGAGCCGCGAAGCGGCCGCGCCAATTTTGCAAAGCGTCGGAGTTTGATGATTCGGCGGCGACCAAGGGGTGGAGCATGTGGTGGTGAATTATGTAGGTGCGCCCGCTGAAATCGGGAAACGATATTTGTAAGTGCAATTCGTGCTGAATCCCGATATAATACTGGCAATGAAAAAACTGTTCATGTCCTTTGCGCTTTCTGCTGTCGCGGCGTGCGGCCTTCGCGGGGCCGATTCGATGACGGTTTTCGAAAACGGCGCGATGGCCGTTGTCTGCCTGCCTGCGACTACGGAATGCGAAAGGTTCGTCTCCATGGACGACGGCGCCGCGCGCGAACTGCAGCGCAAGAGGTTTCCGAAGGCGACGGAGGATGAACTTAACGGCATAGTGGCTGCGTATCGCTCATGGCGTGCGCAG
>Ga0310696_10007572_pt1 | contig 12730 bp, 8 predicted proteins | sample AusTroGonzalo_MG_4_FD_203885 | JGI IMG/M metagenome (GOLD analysis project Ga0310696, IMG submission 203885) | Bovine rumen microbial communities from tropical cattle in Woodstock, Queensland, Australia - Gonzalo_02 (v2) (version 2) | ecosystem: Host-associated > Mammals > Digestive system >... | reverse complement strand
GTGGAGAACGCACCCACGATGTCGGACTACGAGTACGACCAGCTGATGCATGAGCTGGAACAGCTGGAGGCGCAGTATCCGGAGTACCGGACAGCGGACTCCCCCACCCAGCGGGTGGGTAGCGACCTGGAAACGCCGGAAAGCCGGAATGCCGAGCCGGCCGCCGGCAAGGAATTCGCGAAGTATCCGCACAAGTATCCGATGTTGTCGCTGGGCAACACCTACAGCATCGGCGAGGTGGAGGAATTCGCTGAAAGGGCATCCAGGACGCTGGAAATCCCGTTCACCTACAGCTGCGAGCTGAAGTTTGACGGGACGGCCATCTGCCTGACCTACCGGAACGGGAAACTGTACCGGGCCCTCACCCGCGGCGACGGGGTCGTCGGGGACGACGTGACCGCCAATGCCCGGAAGATCGCTAATATCCCTGAAAAGCTCAAGGGGGAAGGCTGGCCGGCGGAGTTCGAAATCCGCGGCGAAATCCTGATGCCCTACGAGTCCTTCGACCGGCTGAACCGGGAGCGGGAAGCCAATGAGGACCAGCCCTTTGCGAATCCGCGCAATGCGGCCAGCGGCTCGCTGAAACTCCAGGACCCGGAGGAAGTCGGGAGGCGCGGCCTGTTGTGCACGCTCTACCACATCCCTGCCGGGCAGGTGGACTATCCGACCCATGACGAGGCCCTGAAGGCCGCGCAGCAATGGGGCCTTCCCGTTTCGGACGAGCGGAGGATCTGCAAGGACATCGACCAGATCGAGGCCTTCATCGCCCACTGGGATACCGCCCGCAAGCAGCTTCCCTACGCGACCGACGGCATCGTCATCAAGATCAACGAGATGGACGCCCAGCGCCAGCTGGGGTACACGGCGAAGTCCCCCCGCTGGGCCGTCGCCTACAAGTTCAAGGCCGAGCAGGCCCTGACGCCGATCCTTTCCATCGACTACCAGGTGGGCCGCACCGGCGCCGTGACGCCCGTCGCGAACCTGGAGCCTGTCTTCCTGTCCGGTACCATGGTCAAGCGCGCCACCCTCGTGAACGAGGACCAGATGGCGATGCTGGACATCTGCGAGGGTGATTGGGTGTATGTGGAGAAAGGCGGCGAAATCATCCCCAAGATCACCGGCGTGGAAGAATCCAAGAGGAAACCCGGTGCCCGGCGCCCTCCTTTCCCGTCGGTCTGCCCGGACTGCGGTACGCCGCTCGTGAAACCGGAGGGAGAGGCCAAGTGGTTCTGTCCCAATACCGACGGCTGCCCTACCCAGATCAAGGGGAAACTGGTCCATTTCTTGAGCCGCAAGGCTATGAACGTGCTGGCGGGCGACGCTACGGTGGAGCAGCTGTACAACTTGGATTTCGTCCATACCCCCGCCGACTTCTATGATCTCCGTGAAAACCAGCTGCTCCTGCTGGAAGGCTGGAAGGAGCGTTCCGCCCAGCGCTTCCTGGACAGCCTGAGGGATTCCCGGAACGTCCCCTTCGAGCGGGTCCTTTTTGCCATCGGCATCCGTTACGTGGGTGAGACGACGGCGCGGGATATCGCCCGGCATTTCGGGGACATCGACACATTGGCCCGGGCCTCCATGGAAGAGCTCACGGCTGTTCCCGATGTCGGCGAAGTGGTTGCGGAGAGCGTATTCAACTATTTCCGGGACCCGCGGCATCTGAGGGAAATCGAACGCCTGAAGGCGGCCGGCCTGCAGATGGCCGTCGTGAACCGGGCCGAAAACGCTTCCGAGGCCCTCTCCGGAAAGACCATTGTCATCAGCGGCAACTTCTCCGTTTCCCGCGACGAGATGAAGGCCCTCATCGAGGCCAATGGCGGAAAGAACAGCGGATCCGTCTCCGGAAAGACCGCGTTCCTGCTCGCCGGCACCAAGCCCGGCCCCGAGAAGATCAAGAAGGCCGAATCGCTGGGAATTCCCATCCTGGACGAGGAAGCGTTCCGGAAACTCCTTCCTGCGGGCAGCCTGCCGGAGCCTGCGCAGGATAACGGGCAACTGACCCTTTTCTGAGCCATGGAACTGTTTTCACGAATTGCGCAATGGACGAAAGTCCGGATCCGCTGGGCGACCATCGTTGTCAAGCGGATCGTCCGGTTCGTGTCCCATGACATGTGGTATCTGAACGTGAAGGACCTGTCGCGCTGGAAAGCGCGGGCCGTGGAGGACATCAAGGTCATCTTCTTGATGCTCAAGGTCTTTTCGGACCAGAAGATCGGCTTCCAGTGCACGGCGCTGGCCTATCAGTCCATGATGTCGGTCGTGCCTTTCATCGCCATCGGCCTTTATCTGACCAACGGCATCGGCATTTCCGACCAGTTCAGTGCGTTCCTGTACGCCAACATCAGCAACCAGAAGCTGATCACGGATCTGCTGGCCGCTTCGGACAAGATCATCTCGACTGCCCAATCCGGACTGTTCGGATTCATCAGCATGGCCTCCTTCTTCTGGATCGTCATCTGGCTGATGCTGTCGGTCCGCCGCGTTTTCAACAATGTCTGGAAGGCGGAAGAGAAACGGAATTTCTTCCATGTGCTGGGCGTGGGTCTGGGGGTGATCGTCCTCTCCCCTTTCGTCATCGTCCTGTTCTTCACCGGTTCCGTCGTCTATTCGACGGTTCTGGACTATATCGTGCCCCGGGAGTTTTTCTTTTCGGAGCATCTGAAAAACTTCCTGTCATGGGCCTTGTTTGCCGCTGCTTCCGTCCTCATCCTGCTGGCGATGTACAAGTACATCCCCGCCGCCAGGGTCCGGACGCGTCACGCCTTCAAGGGGGCGCTGATTGCGGGCATCGGCTTTACGGCCGTGCAGTATCTTTACCTGGAGACGCAGGTGATGGTGGCCAAGCAGAATGCCATCTACGGCGTACTGGCCGCCCTGCCGCTCTTCATGATCTGGTTGAATCTGGGGTGGACCATCATCCTGTACGGCGCGGAGCTCTCCTACGCCTTCCAGAATGTGAACCACACGAAGCTGAATGAGTTGCCATGAGTTATTCCGAGTTTACCAAGAAAGATTTCGAAGTCATTGACCAGGCCTGGCAGGTGCTGTACGAGGGGGCGAAGCACCGCTGCGTCGATGAGCGTGAGCTGGGGGTCGTGCAGGAGGCCTTTGACTTTGCCAACCAGGCGCACATGAATGTCCGCCGCCGCAGCGGCGAGCCTTACATGCTCCATCCCATCGCCGTCGCGCAGATCGTCGTGGACGACATCGGCCTCGGAGGCAAGTCCATCGCGGCCGCCCTCATGCACGACGTCGTGGAGGATACGGACTACACGGTGGATGACCTGCGCGAGCGCTTCGGTGACAAAATCGCAACGTTGGTGGAAGGATTGACGAAGATCAAGACGGTCCTGGACAACGAGCAGCAGTCCGACCTCGCTTCCCAGAGCATGCAGGCGGAGAATTTCAAGCGAATCCTCCTGACGCTCAACGACGACCCGCGCGTCGTCCTGATCAAGCTGGCCGACCGCCTGCACAACTGCCGGACCATCGAATTCATGCCGGAGCACAAGCGGGACAAGATCCTGAGCGAGACGATGTTCATCTTCATCCCGCTCGCCCACCGGCTGGGCCTGTACGGCATCAAGACGGAGCTGGAGAACATCTGGCTGCAATACAAGGAGCCGGAGGCCTATACGGATCTGGGGAACCGCATCCACCAGAGTATCCAGCAGCGCGCGAAGGAGATCAACGCCTTCATCGAACCCATCGACGAGGCCTTGAAGAAAGCCGGTTTCAGCTACCAGATCAAGAAGCGGGTGAAGACGCCCTACTCCACCTGGCGCAAGATGCAGGAGAAGCATATCTCCTTCGAGCAGGTCTATGACCTGTATGCCATCCGGATCGTTTTCGATGCGGATCCGAATACCACCGATACCGAGCGGGACCAGTGCTACCACGTCTTTTCCATCATTACGGGCATCTACCGCTATATGCCGGAACGCATGCGGGACTGGGTGCGGAACCCCAAGTCCAACGGGTACGAAGCCCTGCATTGCACCCTGCTCAGTCCGACCGGCGTCTGGGTGGAAGTGCAGATCCGGACCCGGCGGATGGATGACATCGCGGAAAAAGGCATCGCCGCCCATTGGCTCTACAAGCAGAACGGTTATATCGGGGAAGGAGAGATGGACCTCTGGCTGGCCCGGATCAAGGACGTGCTCGTGAACCCGGACCTGAACGCCCTGGAACTGCTGGACATCATCCACGATGACCTTACCAGCGCGGAAATCTATGTGTTCACGCCCAAGGGCGAGCAACGGACCATCCAGAAAGGGGCGACGGTACTGGATTTCGCTTATCTGATCCATACGGAAGTGGGCAACCGGGCCATCGCCGGCAAGGTGAACAAGCGGCTGGTCCCCTTGAACCATGTCCTGAATACCGGCGACCAGGTGGAAATCATCACCGCCACGGAGGACCAGACGCAGCGGGAATGGCTGGCCTTCCTGAAGACGCACAAGGCGCGTTCCCTCGTGGTTGACTACTTCAAGAACGAACGCAAGCAGACGGTCGAATACGGTCACAGGGAGCTGGAGGGCCAGGTCACGGCCCTGGGATACAAGCTGGATGAAACCACTTTGCAGCGGATCCAGGAGGCGTATGGCGCCTCTGACCGGGAGGAGTTCTTCTACCGGCTGGGCATCGGCAAGGTCAATCTGGAGAAACTCCCGGACGTGCTCAAGTCCAAGCAGCGTTTCTCTCTCCTGAAGAAGATATTCAGCCGGGAAGAAAAGCCGAAGCAGCAGGAAGAGGCCTATATCATCGGCGGGCGGGACGACAACGGAAAGTATGTCATCGCCACCTGCTGCAACCCGATCCCCGGCGATCCGGTCATCGGCATCAAGACGCCGGACGGACGGATCACCCTCCACAAGAAGTCCTGTCCCGTGGGAGAGGAGATTGCGGCGACGCACGGCGACTGGGTGGTCGCCCCGAAATGGCTGGAAGTGGCCGAGGAACGGGCGTTCCTGGTACGGCTTTCGCTGAAGGGTATCGACAGGGTGGGACTCCTGAACGACATTACGCGCTTCCTGTCCCTGGTGATGCTGGCCAACATGCGGCGGCTCAACCTCAGCGCGGACAATGGCATCTTCGAGGGTTTCATCGACCTGTATGTGAACAACAAGGACGTGCTGGAAAGGATCGTCAAGAAACTGAAGTCAATCGAAGGCATTGAATCGGTCTCCCGCATTGACCTGTAATGAATTGTATATGAAGAAATTGTCGAAATATCTCCCGCTCATCCCGGCGGCCCTCGTCCTCGGGGCGATGATGTTCCCGTCGGGATGCGCGAACACCACTACCCCGCCGACCGGTGGTCCCAAGGACACGATACCGCCGGTGCTCGTGAAGACGGCTCCCCTGCCCGGGGCGGTGAACGTCCCGACGCACAAGACCCAGGTCAAGTTCACCTTCGACGAATACGTGGTGGTCAAGGATGCCAACAACATCTTCCTGTCCCCGCCGCTGGAGAAGAAGCCGAAGTACAAGATTTCCGGGAAGAGCATCATCGTGTCCTTCGAGTCCGACCTGGACAGCAACCGGACCTATACGCTGGACATCACCGGGGCCATTGCCGACAACAACGAGGGAAACATGTACGAGGGTTTCACCCTGGTGTTCTCGACGGGTTCCCAGATCGATTCGATGTGCATGACCGGCCTGGTCCAGGACTGCAACACGCTGATGCCCCTCAAGGGCATGACGGTCCTCCTGTATAAGGACCATGCCGATTCCGCCATCTTCCTGCACCGGCCCGATGCGGCCGCCAAAACCGACGACTGGGGCTTTTTCAGCCTGCGGAACATCCAGGACACCCTTTTCCGGGTGTACGCGCTGAAAGACGCCAACAACAACAACATCTACGAGCCCGACCAGGAAAGCGTGGCTTTTCTGGATACCCTGTTCCGGCCCAGGACCGTGTACAACGATTCCATTTACGAACTCAAGAAGTTCGACATGAAGGATACGGCCCTGTGCCTGGCCCGAAAGACCGACGTGGAGCTGAACCTGTTCCGGGAGAAACCCTCCAAACAGTTCATCGTCAAGAAGGAACGTGTGGGACTCCGCACGGCCTACCTGACCTTCATGGCGCCCGGGGCGAAGGTGAATTCGATGAAGATCATGGGCCTTCCCGCCGAAAAGCTCATCTCCCAGTTCAACCCGCAGCAGGACAGCCTGGAACTCTGGGTCAACGACCAGCGCAAGATGCCGGATACGTTGAATCTGAAAATCAACTATGACAAGACCGACACCCTGGGAAACCTTGTCCCCACGGAAGAGCTGGTAAAGCTCGCCCTGGACAAGAAGATGAAAGCGGAGCTGCAGAAGAGTTCCCAGCGCAACGTCAAGCATGAGGATACCATCGCCGTCTTCAAGGGCGAGGTGGACCCGACCACGGTGGAGCAGTACGGCTTTCGCCTGGAATTCAAATATCCGCTCATCGCGGAGGCCTGGGATTCGCTCCGTTTCCGTTCCGTGAATCCGCGCCAGCAGGAGAAGACCGAGAAATACAAAGTGACGCGGGACCCGCACAACCTGCGGCTCTTTACGGTCATGCCGGTCGATCCGCTGATGCCGGGTTTCGACTATCACTTGAAGATCCCCTACCGGAAGTTCCGGGATGTCAACGGTTATTACAATGACAGTACGGAATTGAAGGTAACCTTGCCTAACGATGAGAAGCTCAGTACCTTGTCCTTCGTGATGAGCGGCGTCAAGAACCGCTATATCGTGGACCTGCTGAGCGAGAAGCGGGACAAGGTCATCCGCAGTTTCAACATCGACAAGGACCAGACGGTCGTATTCCCGTACGTAAAGGCCGGGAAATACTGCGTCCGTATCACCGAAGACCGCAACGGCAATGACATGGTGGACACCGGCAGCATCCTGGAGCACCGGCAGCCGGAGAAAGTGATGTTCTTTAAACTGAAGGACCAGTTCCTGCTGGAGATTCCGGAGCGAACGGAATTCACGCAGGAGGTCAATTTGGAGGAACTGTTCCGATGAAAAGACTGACGCTCCCCCTGCTGTTGCTGCTTCTGGGCCTCCCGCTGTGGGCCCAGGAAGAGAAGAAGAAATCATCGGTCGACCTGGACAAGGAGTTCTTCCACCTGCCCGATTCGGTCACGAACGAGTATCTGGACAACGCCGACCTGACGAAGCGGGCCCGGATCAACGATTACTGGATCGTGGGTGTGCATGGCGGCGTCTCCGTCCAGCACGGCTTTTTCAACCCGCCCCGGGAGATGAATTTCTATTTCAACAAGCCCGTGTATGGTTTCTCCGTCACGCACTATGAGACGATGATGAACATGTTCCCGAACCTGGGGCTGGAAGTAGGTTTCCAGCACAACTACGAGGGCTACAACTTCAAGGAAACCGAGACGAACGGAATCAAGTACCGCCAGCATGTCGATGGTGCCTATGAGGCCTATATGGAGGTTCCTGAAGTGTTCCTGCTCACGCATGGGCACGTGGATGCCGGCAACCATTTCAAGCTGCTGGGCAAGGTCGGGCTGTACGGCGGATACCGGATGAACATCACCCGCATCGGCTATGCCGTGCAGGAGGACATCGTATATGCGTTCAAGGAAACGGACAACCGGTGGACCTACGGCGTGCAGGGCGGCCTCGGGATGGGCCTGATGTTCGACCCGTTCGAATTCCATCTGGGCGTGCAGGTCAAATGGGGATGGTCCTCGTTCTATCAGCCCGACGTGGCCAGCCCTTATTACTATCGTTACGCTTATCCGCTCGACGGAGCCATCACCTTCGGCGTTTATTATCAATTGACTCCCCGCCGGGGCCATACCCGGGCCGGGCTCCGCAAACTGGCCCGGAAGGTGGTCGCGGAGGAAATGCAACAGAATCAGTAATGGAAACCCGTGTCGTGAAAGTGGGTGACGTCCTCATCGGAGGCAATCATCCGGTCGTCGTCCAGACGATGTGCAATACCCATACGTATGATGTCGATGCGACGGTGGCCCAGTGCCTGCGCCTGGCCGCTGCCGGCGCGCAGCTCGTCCGCATCACTGTTCCCGGCCTGCAGGATGTCCCCCATGTCCGGGAAATCAAGTCCAGGCTCCGGGAGGCGGGCTGCAACGTCCCCCTTGTGGCCGACATCCACTTCTCCTCAGAGACGGCCGTCGCCGTCGCCTCCGTGGTGGAAAAGGTCCGGATCAATCCGGGCAACTTCCATAAGGACCATACGGAGGCGCGCCGACAGTTCGCCCGTTTCCTGGAGGAATGCAAGAAGTACGGGACGGCTGTCCGGATCGGCCTGAACCACGGGTCGCTGGGTTCCTATATCGTCGAGCGTTACGGGAATACCCCGCATGCGATGGCGCTGGCCGCGATGGAGTGGATCGAAATGTGCATCGAGGCAGACTTCTGGCAGGTCGTCGTTTCCCTGAAGGCTTCCAATACGGTCGTGATGATCGAAGCCTACCGGGAACTCGCCCGCCTGATGCAGGAGCGCGGGGTCGTTTTCCCCTTGCATGTCGGCGTTACCGAGGCCGGGAACGGCGACTCCGGCCGCATCAAGTCCTGCGTCGCCATCTCCACCCTCCTCTCCGAAGGCATCGGCAATACCGTCCGTGTCTCCCTGACGGAAGACCCGGAGAATGAGCTCCCTGTGGCGCAGTATCTGGCGGCCCGGTACTCGGGCTCCCCTGCCCCTTCCCTGCCGGAACGGGACCTTGTCCTTCTCCGCGCCGCCTGCGATTACGGCAAGCCTCTCCTGGACCGTACTATCGACACGGTTTCCTTTCCCGGCCTGGAACCCGCTTTCGCCGCCTATCTCACCGACGAACTCCTCCAGGCATGCCGACGGAAGTTCTACCGTCCCGAATACATCGCTTGTCCCGGTTGCGGGCGAACAATGTACAACCTGCAGGAAGCCTTCGAGGCTGTCAAGGCACGGACCGGCCACCTGCAGAACGTGGTCATCGCCGTCATGGGCTGCATCGTCAACGGCCCCGGCGAGATGGCCGATGCGGATTACGGCTATGTGGGCGAAGGCGGCGGAAAGGTGACGATTTACCGTGGCAAGGAACCCGTCCTGCGGCACATTCCTGACAGCGAGGCTGTCGAAAAACTCGTGGAACTGATTGAATCTGAACGATGAAACGGCTTATTACTACCCTTGTACTGGTTTTCTGCACCCTTGTCTGTTTCGCCCAGAAAACCACATTTCAGTTCGCCCAGCGCGACACCTGCGACCTGTTCCTGGATGTCTATGAACCGGCCGTCCTTCCCGGCGATACGCTTCAGCGTCCCACGATCCTCTATGTCTTCGGCGGCGGTTTCATCACGGGCCGTCGGGATGACCCGTGGGTTGCACCCTGGTTCCAGCTCCTCAACGAGAATGGTTACAGGGTGGTTTCCGTGGACTATCGCCTCGGCCTGAAAGGCATTCGGATGCGTTTCGACCTCTTCCACCTGATCGAGAGCGCCAAGTACACCAAGAAAGCCGTTGACATGGGCGTGGAAGACGTGTTCTCGGCCGTGCGCTATCTGGCGGACCATCCGGAGCTGGGCGTGGACATGGACAACATCGTCATCGCCGGCAGTTCGGCGGGCGCCATGATTTCCCTCTCCAGTGAGTGGGAGGCCTGCAACCGGACCGTCCGGGCGGACATCCTGCCGGATGGATTCCACTTCGCGGGCGTCATGTCCTTCGCCGGGGCTATCATGTCGGATACCGGTACGCCCGCCTACAAGCGTACACCCGCCCCGCAACTGCTCATCCACGGCACTGCCGACGGGGCCGTGACCTACAACAAGATGGGCTTCGCCAACCTGGGCATGTTCGGCAGCGGTTTCCTTGTGGACAAAGTCTTCAAACCCGCAGGGTACGTCTATCAGATCTACCGCTATGTGGGTCACAGCCACGACATGGCCGCCAACATGATGGCCAACTGGCCTGAAGAAAAACGCTTCCTGGAAGTCTCCGTCATGGGCCGCAAACCCCTGGTCATCGACTGCACGATCGATGACCCGCTCATGCCCGCCTGGGAGTCGGTGACGCTGGATGACATCTATTGATTACAGGATATACCCGATCTCCTTGAAACCGAAGGTCCTTTCCCCTCCATCGGTTTCAACGCGCAGCAACCCCTCTTGCGTGATGCCCCGGATAATACCTGTGAATTCCCCGCCTGACCGAAGGTCCCGGTAGGGCGCTGAAAGGTCCTTTTGGAACAGTTCCTTGGCATAGGTTTCCCTCAGCCTGTTCCTGCCTTCCGGGGTCTCCAGTTCCGGAAGAAGGGTTTCCAGCCGGCGGCAGAGGGATTCCAGGAACGCTGGAGGTTCGTAGGTCTTTCCCGTCAGCCGCTTGAGTGAAGTCGGATTCAGGAGCTCCGGGGGGAAATCCGTCTGGTTCAGGTTCAGGCCGATGCCGACGACGGACCAGGCGAGTGCAGTACCTTCCAACCCGTTTTCCACCAGCATCCCGCAGATCTTCCGGTTTCCGACGTAAATGTCGTTCGGCCACTTGATGACGGCCCGGACGCCTTCTTCGCGAAGCTTGTCGCGGACGGCCACCGTCGCAAGGCAGGTCACCGCGATGATGTCCTTCGCCGGGAAGTCCGCGGGCTTGAGCAGCAGGGAAAACGTCAGGTTGTCCCCGGGAGCAGACAGCCAGCGGTTTCCACGCTGCCCGCGCCCGGCCGTCTGGCTGACAGCGGCCGTAACTGACAGATTGTCATAGTCCCGGATATGCCTCAGGAGTTCATTATTCGTGGAATCCAGCTCCGGGAACCACTTTATCCGTATCATGTTTTTCATTGGTTCGGATTTTGTGTATCTTTGCATTGCAAAAATACAAATTATCCCGTATATGATTACACACGACCTTCGGCTGATTGCCGATGCGATCATAGACAAGAAGGGCCGGGATGTGGTCTCCCTCGATCTGCGCAAGATGGACGGGGCCATTACGGATTTCTTCGTGGTCTGTGACGGCTCCAACACCACCCAGGTAGGAGCCATCGCCGACAACATCGCCGAAAAGATGAAGGAGGAAGGCCATACCCTCTACCGTTCCCAGGGTGAGGGAAACAATTTCTGGATCATCCAGGACTACGGCAACATCGTGGTCCATGTCTTCCTCAAGGAGTACCGAGATTTCTACCGCCTGGAGGACCTTTGGGCCGATGTCCCGCGGAAAGAATACAAGGAGCGGAAGAAGGCCGCCGTTAAAAAGTCCGAGTAAACCATGGCTGAAAAACAGAACGATCCGAAGGACGGCCGGAAGATATTCAGCTTCACCTTCAATTTCTCCTGGCTGTACCTGCTCCTGATCCTGGGCATCGGCTGGCTGCTTTTCAGCAACCAGAAATCCTCCGATCCCCAGAAGATCGAGTGGCAGCAGGTGCGGACGATGGCGCAGTCCGGCGACATCGAGGAGATTGTCTTTGTCCGGAACGACATCCGCGGCGAGATCAAGGTCCGTCCCGAACGGCTGGCCAAGTATGCCGACCAGTTCCCGGGAGGCCAGGTCCCCCGGCGGGCCCCGCATTTCTATTTCCTTGTCTCCGCCCGGTTCGATCCGGAGCAGAGTTTCGATGAACTCAATGGCAGTCTTCCCGTGGGCGACCAGTTCAAGGTCGTCATCCAGAACGCCGACCACACCTGGTCCGAACTGGCCCAGTGGATTTTCCCGACCCTGCTGCTGATCCTGTTCTGGGTGTGGATGTTCCGGGGCATGAACCGCGGCGCCGGCGGCATGGGCGGCGGAATGGGCAATCCCTTCAATGTGGGGAAGGCCACCGGCAAGCTGGCAGACAAGGAAAACGTCAAGGTGACCTTCAAGGATGTCGCCGGCCTGTACGGCGCGAAGGAGGAAGTGATGGAGATTGTCGATTTCCTCAAGAATCCGAAAAAATACACGGCCCTCGGCGGCAAGATTCCGAAGGGCGCCCTGCTCGTCGGCCCTCCGGGAACCGGCAAAACGCTGCTGGCGAAAGCCGTTGCCGGTGAGGCCAATGTCCCGTTCTTCTCCATCTCCGGCTCCGACTTTGTGGAAATGTTCGTGGGCGTAGGTGCTTCCCGTGTCCGTGACCTGTTCCGCCAGGCGAAGGAGAAAGCTCCCTGCATCGTGTTTATCGACGAGATCGACGCCGTGGGACGCGCCCGTGCCAAGAACGGCGGCTTTACTTCCAATGACGAGCGGGAAAATACGCTGAACCAGCTGCTTACCGAAATGGATGGTTTCGGGACCAACTCCGGCGTCATCGTCCTCGCTGCCACCAACCGGGCGGACATCCTGGACAAGGCGCTGATGCGCGCCGGCCGTTTCGACCGGCAGATCCATGTCGAACTTCCCGAGCTTAAGGAGCGCGAGGAAATCTTCCGGGTGCACCTGCGGGGCATTAAGCTCGGAGAGGACTTCGATGTCCAGTTCATGGCCAAGCACACCCCCGGTTTCTCCGGCGCGGATATCGCCAACGTGTGCAACGAAGCGGCCCTCACGGCCGCCCGGCGTAACCACGAACTGGTGATGCAGCAGGACTTCCTGGATGCAGTGGACCGCATCATCGGCGGCCTGGAGCGGAAATCCAACACCATCCGGACCAAGGCCGAGCTCAGGACCACCGCTTTCCACGAGGCTGGACACGCCCTCGTGGGCTGGCTCCTCCCGTATGCGGACCCGGTGTTCAAGGTCAGCATCATCCCGCGCGGACAGGCGCTGGGCGTCACCTGGAGCCTGCCGGAGGAAAGGAAG
>Ga0310696_10007571_pt1 | contig 12730 bp, 9 predicted proteins | sample AusTroGonzalo_MG_4_FD_203885 | JGI IMG/M metagenome (GOLD analysis project Ga0310696, IMG submission 203885) | Bovine rumen microbial communities from tropical cattle in Woodstock, Queensland, Australia - Gonzalo_02 (v2) (version 2) | ecosystem: Host-associated > Mammals > Digestive system >... | reverse complement strand
TATTTCAAGGTGGCCAACGCACTCCTGGAGGAGCAGGCGCCAAAGGGCGATGCCGATGCTTTGGCAGAATATGAACGGGTGATGAAGAGCGTGAACGCCACTTCAGAGTTCCTGGACTATACGGACGTACCTTTTGAATACAGTCTGTTCCGTCCCCGTGGGCACTACACCCGCAACGACAACCTGAAGCGTTACTTCCGTACGATGATGTGGTTGCAGACCGTACCGCTCAGGTCAGACAATCCCTTCGACATGCTCAAGGCGAACATCATGGCCGTGGAGATCTGCGACGACCACGACAACCCCAGACTCTGTTCGCTGTACAAGAAGCTGACGGAGCCCATGAACTACCTAATGGGTATGCCCGATGACGTGAGCATCGAACAGGTCAACAAGATTATATCGGATATCGGCACGTGTGAGATAGACCCGAATGAACTATGCGAGAAAGTCGATGAAATCGCGGAAAAACAGACACGAATCCGTCCGAAGTTCTTGCGCACAGGACGTAACAAGGTGCGCCTGATGCCGCAACGCTATCAGCCTGACGCTGAAGTGCTGCAGGAGATGGTGGACTATGATTCCACACCCACCAAGCGTGCCGTCCCAAAGGGCTTGGATGTCTTTGCGGCAATGGGTGTCAACGCAGCTGAGGAGATCCTTATGAAGGAACTGGACGAGCCCGGGCGTTGGAGCAAGTATGCCACCAACCTGAAGCGCATGAAGAAGCGCATGGGCGAGATCAAATGGGAAGAGAATGCGGCTACGCAATGGATGAGTGCGCTGAAGACGGTGGCAGAGAAGCCACAGCATGCGCCTTATTTCATGCTGACGCCCGAATGGGACAAGAAATCGCTGAATGCAATGCTGGGCTCCTGGACAGAACTGAAACATGACGCTATCCTGTATGCCAAACAGCCGATGGGTGCCGAGTGCGGCGGTGCCGGTCCTCCCGACCCTATCGTCAAGGGGTATGTAGAACCGAACATAAAGTTCTGGCAGAAAGCCATCGACCTGCTGAAAAAGAACAGGGAGATACTGAGCACGCACGGTCTGCTCACAGAGAAGATTGCCAATGCCAACGAGCAACTCATCGAGGAGGCCGAGTTCCTGTTGGCTGTCAGTAAGAAGGAACTGAGGGGCGAGGTGCTGAAGGATGTGGAATACGACCAACTGGAATATATCGGTGCGAAGTTCGAGAATATGTCCTTGGAACTGTTGCGCAACAAGGATCACGAGCTGTGGGACTGGGAGGCTATTCAGGGTCCCGACCGCAAGGTGGCGTTAGTGGCGGATGTCTATACCGCCAATGCCGACAACAACCCAGAGAAGAGTATCCTCTACGAAGCTATCGGCGATGCCGACGAGATTTACGTGGTTGTAGAGATTGGAGGCTATTTGTGGCTGACCCGTGGTGCCGTCTTCTCTTATCGTGAGTTCCAGCGCCCAGCCAACGGCCAGCGTCTTAACGATGAGGAGTGGCAGCTGTATCTGGAGAAATATCCGCGCGAGGGTGTGCCCAACTGGATGAAGTCTGTCATCGTGCCTTTAGACAATGCGCCTGTAGATAATGAGAGCGTTTTTTATAGCACTGGCTGTTAGTTTAGCTAGTTTTACTAGTGCCACTAGTCAGACTAGTGCAACTAGTGAAACTAGTAAAACCTGCCTCCTCTTTACCGGCGATATCCTTTTGGACCGCGGTGTCCGAAAAACTATCGAGCACCGCGGCATCGATATTCTCTTCACCCATCAGATGGACTCACTCTTCCAGGCATCGCAGGTGGTGGTGGGCAACTTGGAATGTCCTGCCACCAAAATCAAGGCGCCCACACAGAAGCGCTTCATCTTTCGTGGAGAACCGGAATGGCTCGAGGCACTCAAGAAACACGGATTCACCCACCTGAACCTGGCTAATAACCACAGCGTAGATCAAGGAAGAAAGGGACTCATAGATACTAAGAAAAACATCCTGAAAGCGAAGCTGAAACCCGTTGGAATGGGCAAAAATCTGCAAGAAGCGGCGCGCCCCGTGCTTCTCATATCATCACCACGCAAGGTCTGGCTCATCGCCTCATTGGGTATGGCGCTTGAGAATTTCGCCTACCTGCCCGACCGTCCCTGCGTGAACACCGAACGGACGCAGGAAATCATCGGGCGCATCCGTGATATCAAACAGAAAGACCCGCAGGCAGTCGTCATCGTATCCCTGCATTGGGGTGGCGAGCACACCCTAAAACCTGTACCCAGTCAGCGACTGGATGCTCACCGACTGATCAACGCCGGCGCCGATGCCCTGATTTGTCACCACACCCACACACTACAAACCATCGAACACTACAAAGGACGCGACATCTATTATAGCATCGGTAATTTCATCTTCGACCAGCAGAAGCCCTTGAACAGCAAGGCTTGCATCGTGAAAGTGGAAGTGACCAGCAACTCCGTGAAGACACAAGCCCTCCCAATCGACATCCAGGGATGCGTGCCACATTTAAAATGAATTTTCTTACGACCAATCGTTAAGAAAACAAAAAAACTCCCATATATATAAGGTGGAAGCAAACTTTTTGTTTACTTTTGCACCCCAAATTATCATAACAAGCAAAACTATGCAGAAAAATCTTGTGATTGTGGAGTCACCCGCCAAGGCCAAGACGATTGAGAAATTTCTTGGCGAGGACTATAAAGTAATGTCTAGTTACGGACATATCCGCGACCTGAAGAAGAAAGAGTTGAGTATCAACGACACCACGTTGGAACCCGAATACGAGATTCCCGATGAGAAGAAGAAACTGGTTAACGAACTGAAGAACCAGGCGAAGAAAGCCAGTCAGGTATGGCTCGCATCCGATGAAGACCGCGAGGGAGAAGCCATCTCTTGGCACCTGTGTGAGGTGCTGGGACTGGATGAAGAGAAGACCAAGCGTATTGTGTTCCACGAAATTACCAAGCCCGCTATTCTTGATGCTATTGAACATCCGCGCACGTTGGATATGAACTTGGTGAACGCTCAGCAGGCCCGCCGTGTGCTGGACCGTCTGGTAGGTTTCAAGTTGTCACCCGTACTGTGGCGCAAGGTGAAGCCCGCCCTCTCTGCCGGTCGTGTGCAGAGTGTTGCCGTACGACTCATCGTAGAACGTGAGCGCGAGATTCAGGCTTTCAAGAGCGAGACATACTATAACGTGAACGGTATCTTCGCCATTGCCAACCCCGACGGGTCAATGACAGAAGTGAAAGCCACACTGGGCCAGCGTTTCAAGACCGAGGAGGAAGTGATGGCGTTCCTGAACAAATGTAAGGATGCCACCTTCACCGTAGAGGCTATCCAGAAGAAGCCCATGAAACGCACACCAGCTCCCCCATTCACCACCTCTACCCTGCAACAGGAGGCCGCACGCAAGTTGGGCTACACCGTGAGTCAGACGATGATGGTGGCACAACACCTCTATGAAAACGGACGCATCACGTACATGCGTACGGACTCTGTGAACCTGAGCAGTCTGTGTATCAACGCCACCAAGGACGAGATTGGTCAGTTGTATGGTGAGCAATACAGTAAGGTGCGCCAGTATCACACCAGTTCGAAGGGTGCCCAGGAGGCCCACGAAGCCATCCGTCCCACCTATATGGATCAGACATCAATAGAGGGTACCGTACAGGAGAAGCGACTGTATGATCTGATCTGGAAGCGCACCCTGGCCTGTCAGATGGCAGATGCCGAGATTGAGAAGACCACCGTCACCATCAGCATCAGCACCAGCGACGAGCAGTTTGTTGCCAGCGGTGAAGTAGTGAAATTTGACGGTTTCCTGAAGGTTTACCGTGAGTCGGTAGATGATGACGATGACAACAAGGACGAGCAGGCACACATCCTGCCTCCATTGAAGAAGGGTATGGAACTGACACGCCGCGATATTGCCGCCACCGAGCGTAGCAGTCAGGGCCCACAGCGCTATACTGAGGCCTCGCTGGTACATAAGTTGGAGGAACTGGGTATCGGTCGTCCTTCTACCTATGCACCTACTATCAGCACCATCCAGCAGCGTGAATACGTGGTGAAGGGTGACAAGAAAGGCGAGGAGCACAACTATGCCATCATCACCCTGAAGGGTAAGCAGATATCTCAGAAGCAGCGCACCGAGATGACTGGTGCCGACAAGGGTAAGCTGATGCCTACCGACATCGGTACGGTGGTGAACGACTTCCTGATGGAACATTTCCCCACGATCATGGACTATAACTTCACGGCTAAGGTGGAGCAGGACTTCGATAAGATTGCAGAAGGTAAGGTACTGTGGGACAAGATGATGAAGCGTTTCTACAAGGACTTCGAACCCGTGGTAGAGACCACGATGAACGCCCGTTCAGAGCACAAGGCCGGCGAGCGCGAACTGGGTATCGACCCCAAGAGCGGCAAGCCCGTCTTCGTAAAGATCGGTCGTTTCGGTCCATTGGTACAGATTGGTTCGGCCGAGGACGAGGAGAAGCCACAGTTTGCCCACCTGCCCAAGGAACTGAGTCTGGAGACCGTCACCTTAGAACAGGCACTGGAACTCTTTAAGTTGCCCCGCATGCTGGGTCAGTTTGAGGGTGAGCCCGTCACCATCGGCACAGGCCGCTTTGGCGCTTATGTGCTCCACAAGAAGGTGTACACCTCTCTGCCTAAGGATGCCGACCCGCTGACCATCGGTATTGCCGATGCTGTGAAACTGATTGAGGACAAGCGCAAGCAGGAGGCCCAGAAACTCCTGAAGTCGTTCAAGGAAGACAGTAAGCTCACTATTCTCAATGGACGCTACGGTCCCTACCTGTCATACGACGGCACCAACTACCGTCTGGCAAAGAACCTGCACGAGAAGGTGAAGGAACTGACGTATGAGGAGTGCATGAGCTATATTAAGAAAAATGAAAAATAAGTAATGAGAAATGAGGAATGATCACTGCGCGCAGCCATTTCTCACTTCTCATTTCTCATTTCTAATTTCAAAATTATAATGAAGAGAATAATTTTGATAGGCTATATGGGAGCCGGCAAGACTACCGTCGGCAAGGCGCTCGCCAAGGAACTGGGTATCACGTTCTATGACCTGGACTGGTACATCGAGAACAGGCGGCGGAAGACGGTGTCGGAGATCTTTGCCGAGCAAGGCGAGGAGGGCTTCCGCAAGATAGAGCATAACATGCTGCACGAGGTGGCAGAATTTGAGGATGTCATCATCAGCTGTGGCGGTGGCACACCCTGTTTCTTCGATAATATCGACTATATGAACGAACAGGGACAGGTGGTCTATCTGAAGGCCTCACCAGAAACTCTCTACAAACACCTGATGATGGGAAAGGGCGACCGTCCGCTGCTGAAAGGCAAGAGCGAGGACGAGCTAATCACTTTCATCAAGGAACAGCTGGAGAAACGCGAGCCCTTCTACAGCAAAGCACGTTACACAGTTGACGTGAGCCTCATGGACAATTACGACAAAATAAAAATAACAATAGAGAAACTCCGCGAATTACTGGAACTATGAAGAAATGGACCTTAGATGATGCCCGCGAGTTGTATAATATCAACGGATGGGGCACGAGTTACTTTGGTATCAACGACAAGGGTGATGTCTATGTGACGCCCAGCAAGGACGAGGCGCAGATTGACCTGCGCGAAGTGATGGACGAACTGGCGCTGCGCGATGTGACAGCCCCTGTACTGCTGCGTTTCCCCGATATTCTGGACAACCGTATCGAGAAGACATGGAGCTGTTTCAAGAAAGCAGCCAAGGAATATGATTACAAGGGTGAGAACTACGTGGTCTATCCCATCAAGGTGAACCAGATGCAGCCTGTTGTTGAAGAGATTATCTCTCACGGACGTAAGTTCAACCTGGGTGTAGAGGCTGGTTCCAAGCCCGAGTTGCATGCCGTCATCGCCGTACAGTGTCAGAGCGACTCGATCATCGTATGTAATGGTTACAAGGACGAGAGCTATATCGAACTGGCGCTACTGGCACAGAAGATGGGTAAGCAGATCTTCATCGTGGTAGAGAAACTGAACGAGCTGGATATCATCGCCCGCGTCGCCAAGCAGTTGAATGTGCGTCCTAACATCGGTATCCGTATCAAACTGGCTTCCAGTGGCAGCGGAAAATGGGAAGAGAGCGGCGGCGATGCCTCTAAGTTCGGCTTGACTAGTGCCGAACTGCTTGAAGCACTGGAGATGCTCGACAAGAAGGGCATGCGCGACTGCCTGCGCCTGATTCATTTCCATATCGGTTCGCAGATTACCAAGATTCGTCGTATCCAGACAGCCCTGCGCGAGGCTTCACAGTTCTATATCCAGTTGCATAAGATGGGATACAACGTAGATTTCGTGGACTGTGGCGGTGGTCTGGGCGTCGACTATGACGGTACGCGCTCACCTTCTAGTGAGAGTTCTGTGAACTACTCTATCCAGGAATATGTGAACGACTGTATCTACACCTTTGTAGATGCTGCCAACAAGAATGATATCCCCCACCCCAATATCATCACCGAGAGCGGACGCTCGCTGGCTGCCCACCACTCTGTGCTGGTCATCGACGTGCTGGAGACAGCCTCACTGCCCGAGATGAATGAGGATTTCGAGCCCGACGAGAACAGTCATCAGCTGGTGAAGGATCTGTATGATATCTGGGATAATCTGTCACCTCGCAATGTGCTGGAGGACTGGCACGATGCTGAGCAGATACGTGAGGAGGTGCTGGACCTGTTCTCTCATGGTATCGTAGATCTGAAGACACGTGCCGAGATCGAGGCCATGTACTGGAGCGTTTGTCATGAGATCAACGCCCTGGCAAAGAATCTGAAGCATATCCCCGAGGAACTGATGAATATCGACAAGCTGCTGGCTGATAAGTATTTCTGCAACTTCTCCCTGTTCCAGTCATTGCCCGACTCATGGGCTATCGACCAGATGTTCCCCATCATGCCTATCCAGCGACTGGACGAGCGTCCTACGCGCAATGCCACGCTGCAGGATATCACCTGCGACAGCGACGGTAAGATTGCCAGTTTCGTGACCAACCGCAATAACTCGCACTCGCTGCCCGTACATACGCTGAAAAAGAACGAGACCTATTATCTGGGTGTGTTCCTCGTTGGAGCCTATCAGGAGATCTTAGGCGATATGCATAATCTCTTTGGCGACACCACGGCTGTTCACGTATCCGTGAAAGATGGTCACTACCACATCGACCAGATTTTCGATGGTGAGACCGTAGCCGAGGTGCTGGAATACGTGCAGTATAACCCCAAGAAACTGGTACGCCAGTTGGAAATCTGGGTATCCAAGAGTGTGAAGGAAGGTAAGATTTCCCTGGAGGAGGGTAAGGAGTTCCTGAGCAACTATCGCAGCGGACTCTATGGATACACGTATCTGGAACAGTAATGGGAGTTAAGAGGTAAGAGTTAAGAGTTAAAATGGCTGGTGATGGAGATATTTAGCGACTGGTATATACTCGGATTGAGTGTCAACGCATGGATCACTATCGTGACGGTGATCAGCATCTTTGTGGTGATGGCTCGCTCACGCGTACCCGCCGAGGTGGCTTTTCTAGGCGCCTTAACGGTATTGCTGGTTACGGGTGTCGTAACCGAGGAAGAAGGCATGGCAGGTTTCGGTAGTGAACCGGTAGTGGTGCATGCTGCTTTCTTTGTCATCATTGGAGGCCTGATGCAGACAGGTGTGCTCTATTGGCTCACCAAACATGTGTTGGGCGACCCGAAGAACTACAACAATGCGTTGCTGCGACTGATGGTGCCTACCAGCATCCTGTCGGCGCTGCTCAACTCGGTCAATGTGGTGGCACTCTTCATCGATGCGGTGAAGATCTGGTCACGCAAGCTGAATATCTCACCCTCAAAACTATTGCTTCCCTTGAGCTATGCCGCCACGTTGGGCGGTATGTGCACACTGTTGGGTAACTCCTCCAACCTGGTGGTGGCAGGTCTCTATCTGAACAAGACGGGACACTCCATGCACCTCTTCGAGCCACTTCTTCCTGGTTTGGTGCTGACCATCGTGGGTATCCTCCTGGTCATCATCATGCAGCATTACATCCCTTCACGCAAAACGGCTGAGGAGTCGTTCGAGACCACCAGCGACTATACCGTGGAACTGCTGGTGCCAACAGACAATCCTGCTGTGGGAAACACGGTGGAGGAAGCCGGACTGATGAATGTCAAGGGTGGCACACTGCTCGAAATTGTGCGATTTGATCGGGAAATAATCATGCCTGTGCCCAAAGATGAATGGGTGCTGGGAGGCGACCGTCTGATCTATGCTGGACAAATCAATGAGATTCTTGAACTGAAACGTACTCACGGATTGGCAGCTGCCGATCACCACGTGTGGAGTATCAATGATATCGACACCAAGCGTAAGATGCGTACCGCCTATGTTAACTTCGGCAGTTCGCTGATAGGACACTCTATGTCGGAGTGCCATTTCGAACAAAAGAATAATGTAGCTCTTGTGGCGGTGGCACGTCAGGGCAACCGCGTCAACGGACAGCCACGCGAAATCCGCTTGGAGGCCGGCGACTCTCTGCTATTGGAATGTCCACCAAATGAAGACCGCAGACTGGAACAAGACAACCGCGGAAAGGTGACCTTCTTTGATAGTCATTTCGTACCACAGTTGGGCAAGAAAACCATCACCTCAGCGATTATCTTGGGTCTCATGTTCCTGATTTCATCGCTCCACCTGCTGCCGCTGATGGCGTCCACCATGTTTGCCGCAGGACTGATGATGCTCTTCGGCTGTTGCCGCATCACGGGCGTAACCAAATATATAGAATGGGAACTACTGCTCATCCTGGGGGCCACGGTGGTATTCTCCGTAGCTATCACCAAAACGGGTGTTGCCGACACGATAGCCCATCAGGTACTTCATCTTTGCGGCAACAACCCTTATGTCGTCATGGCGGTGATGTGTATCCTGGCCTCAATCGTCAGCGAATTCGTGAGCGATGTTGGTTCCAGCGCCGTATTCTTCCCTATCATGTATCAACAGGCAGAGATGCTGGGCTGCAACCCTATGCCGTTTGTGATGTCATTAATGCTCAGTGTCACCATCAGCTTTGCGTCGCCCATAGGCAGCAACACACACATGCTTATCTACGGTCCCGGTTCGTTTAAGTTCACCGACTTTGCCCGTCTTGGTATCGTAATGCATATCGTGCTGCTCACCGTGGCATTAGTTTTAGTCACATTAATTTATCCACTATACTAATCAGATTCCGACATGAAACCATCATTGACCATCATCAAAGTAGGCGGTGCCGTTGTAGAGGACGAGGCACAGCTGACACAACTTTTACGCGATTTCACCGCTATTCAGGGTCCCAAGATATTAGTTCACGGTGGTGGCCGACGTGCCACGAAAATAGCCGAACGACTGGGCATTGAGACCAAGATGGTTGACGGACGCCGCATCACCGACGCAGACATGCTGGAGGTGGTCACAATGGTGTATGGCGGACTGGTAAACAAGAATGTAGTAGCACGCCTGCAGGCACTGGGATGTGATGCTATCGGACTCACCGGTGCCGATGCCAATATCCTGCTATCAAACAAGCGTCCCCTGAAGAATGATATCGACTATGGATTCGTGGGCGACGTCAAACAGGCAAGCGGCGAGAAAATCGCCCATTTCATCGAAGCCGGACTTATTCCTGTTATTGCTCCGCTCACCCACGACGGAATGGGGCACATGCTGAATACCAATGCCGATACAATGGCTTCTGAGACAGCCAAGGCAATGGCTGCTGCTGGTTATGACGTCACCCTGATTTACGCTTTCGAGAAACCTGGCGTCTTACGTGATGCAGATGATGACAACTCCGTGATTGAAAAGATAAACCACGCTGACTTTGAAGCATACAAGGCCGACGGTACGATTAGCGGAGGTATGTTGCCAAAGATAGAGAATGCGCTCGCCGCCGTTGATGCCGGCGTTAAACGCGTCATTATCACAAAAGCTACCGCCATCGACGGAGAGCATGGTACTGTCATCATGCAATAAGCAAAATGAGCATTGTATCCTATATCAAGACATCAAAGACGGGCATTTACGCTATTCTTCTGTTTTATGTCATTGCAATAGTTTGCAGAATTACCGCTATCTATATCCTGCCCTCCATCTTTGTTGATGCCCAGCAGACCATTTGGCTGCAGCTATGCGAAGGCGCTGGTCCCGCATTAGGAGCCTTGGCAGTTATGTTTCTCTTCAAAAGGAAGCTGTATTGCAGTCTTTTCGGTCTTTCATGGCTACGTAGCATCGCCTGCATAGCAATCCCCGTCATCCTCTTCCTTGTATTCGACAGGGCGAATGGCGCCAAAGCCTCTTTGATTTTCATTGGTTGCATCACCTATGCCTTATTGGAAGAGGTAGGTTGGCGTGGTTATCTGACTGGCGAGTTTGCCAGTCTAAACCAGTTTAAGCGCATTCTGATTATCACCGCTTTCTGGTTTTTCTGGCATATCAATTTTCCTTTAGGTATCAGCGGAATCATCTTCTTCCTCATCTTATTATTAGCATCATGGGGATTAGACCAATTGGCTCGCGACACCCATTCCCTGATGCTTTGTGCTTGCCTTCATGGCATCTTCAACCTGTTTAAGCACAACAATGGGCTACTGGAAAACAGGATCACAATAACCCTCCTCGTCCTTTCCATCGTATCGTGGTTTCTTATCTGGTATCTTCCCTTCAAAAAGTATGGTACTTAGCACTCGTAAGTATGGTACTTAGGTAAGCTAAGGGAAGAATTGGAAAAAGAAAAAAATCTATTATACAATAACAATGAACCTGAATCTGACATCTACCATCAATTTCGATCATATCGCTGACCGCAAGTTCCGAAGCGATGTGATTGCGCTTTGTCTCAAGACGGGCAAACCTGTACTGAAACTATCTACGAAGGATTATGTGGATAACGGTCTGGAACACTATGTGAAGGAATACGGGTCGGCAGGACTGGTAAATATTACCGTGTTCAACATCTTGCAACACACCATTACTGGATGGCCAGGAGGTAAACCAAACGCAGATGACTCCACACGACCAGAGCGTGCATTGCCTTACCCCAAACGTGTTATCGTGTTCTCGCCCCATCCAGATGACGATGTAATCTCGATGGGAGGCACTATCCGCCGCCTGAAACAGCAAGGTCACGATGTACACGTAGCCTACGAGACCTCTGGCAATATTGCAGTTGCCGATGAAGAGGTAAGGCTATATATGCATTTCCTACGCGCCTTCAATGAGGTATTCGCCAATGGCAGCGACGAAATCATCAAGCACTATTCCGACGAAGTGCTGGGATTCATCAAACGGAAGCAGGAGGGAGACTATGATAATCGTGATGTGCTGACCGTGAAAGGACTGATACGAAGAGGCGAGGCACGTAATGCTTGCGGATACAACGGTATCAAGAAAGACCATATCCACTTCCTTGACTTGCCTTTCTACGAGAGCGGCAAGATTGAGAAACTGCCGATGACAGAGCGTGACGTGCACATCATTCAGGAACTGCTGCAGCAGATAAAACCGCATCAGATATACGTGGCCGCCGACCTGGCCGACCCACACGGGACACATCGGGTATGTACGGATGCCGTGCTGGCTGCCATCGATGAAGAGAAGCAGATGGGTGCCGAGTGGCTCCACGACTGTAGGGTGTGGATGTATCGTGGTGCATGGTCGGAATGGGAGATAGAGAATATAGAGATGTGCGTGCCCATGAGTCCCGAAGAACTGCGTGAGAAGCGCAATGCTATTTTACGCCACCAGAGTCAGATGGAAAGTGCCCCATTCCTGGGCAATGACGAACGTCTGTTCTGGCAACGTGCCGAGGACCGCAATCGCGCCACAGCCAAACTCTACGACGACCTCGGCCTGGCTTGCTATGAAGCCATGGAGGCCTTCGTAGAGTATAAGTTCTAATGAATTTCCTCTGGAGTTTTATCTTAATAAAAGTAAAAGAAGTGATTCGCGTGAATCACTTCTTTTCTTTGGTTTACCTCTTCGAAAATGTCGAGTCCCTATTTTCTATTTGATGACTATCTTTCTGATCGTACCATCTCGCAGCATGACAATATTCAGACCCTTCTGCAGTTTATTCAGCTTTTTGCCGTTAGGCGAATATATCTGAACATCCTGCGGCTTCGCCAGAATCAACTCTCTGATACCAGTGGTATAGCTTGCATGTACCACCACATCATGATTGGGCATCGTCTCAGGCAGTTCCAGCCACTCAAAGGTAACATAGTCGCCTTCCGGCATAGGCTCCGGTGTGATGGTCTCACGATATTTATATGTCACCACCTTATATACTTTATCATCAAGCATATAGGTCAAGGTGTACGAATCCGGTTCCGTCACGGTCAGTTTGCCGGCAACATAACGGATGTCGTAGTTCTTGGCTTCAGCACCGCTCAATGTAATGTCGTACTCGCCGGGCGCGCTGTCTTCGTTGGCCTCACAACTGATCGTTACCTGTTTCGTCAGCAACTCCGCCGTCTCGTCGTTCTTGAATCCATCATAGGAAACAGCGAGCTCTGGCATCGGATCATACTGTTTCTTGGTATAGCTACCAGCAGTAATTGTCAGCGTTGCCTTGGAGATGGTTACATTAATTGGACCGACTACAGGAATGCTATTGTGACTGTCATCTGCCACCACTTTATAATAAATGGTGTA
>Ga0310696_10007570_pt1 | contig 12731 bp, 8 predicted proteins | sample AusTroGonzalo_MG_4_FD_203885 | JGI IMG/M metagenome (GOLD analysis project Ga0310696, IMG submission 203885) | Bovine rumen microbial communities from tropical cattle in Woodstock, Queensland, Australia - Gonzalo_02 (v2) (version 2) | ecosystem: Host-associated > Mammals > Digestive system >... | reverse complement strand
ACCACCGGTGAAACCCCCACCCTCAGCGAATCGGAAAAACTCCAGGTGCTGGAAGTGACGCTCCAGCATGCGGGCGGCCGTCCCGTGATGGCCGGCGTGGGCACCAACTCCCTCTCCGGCACCCTGGCCAACATGCGCCTGCTGCAGGACGCCGATGCCTTCCTGGTGGTGGTCCCGTTCTATAACAAGCCCCCGCAAAGAGGGATGTATGAATACTTTAAGGCCGTAGCCGGCGCCGCCAAGAAACCCATCGTCCTGTACAATGTCCCCGGCCGTACGGGCTCCAATCTGGAAGCGGAGACCACGCTGGCCCTGGCCAAGGACGTCCCCAATATCGTGGGCATCAAGGAAGCCTCCGGCAAGTTCGACCAGATCCAGGCCATCCTTCAGGGCCGCCCGGAAGGCTTCAGCGTCCTCAGCGGCAACGACGACGACACCCTGTCCCTGATGCAGGCCGGCGCCGACGGCATCATCTCCGTGGCCTCCAATGTGTTCCCTTCGGCCATGGTGGACTTTGTCCGCGCCATCCAGGCCGGCAAGTCGGAGGAAGCCGCGCGGATGCAGGCCCGCCTCCTGCCGCTGTTCAAGGCCCTCTTCGTGGAGCCGAACCCCATCCCCGCCAAGGCCGCCATGGCGCAGCTGGGCCTGATGGAAAACAGCCTCCGCCTGCCCCTGGTCCCCGCCACGCAGCAGACGGAAGAGCTTATGGCCAAAACCCTTAAAGAACTGTTCTGATGGAAGTTACTATAGAGAAATTCAACGAAGTCATCGCGGCCCTGGAAAAGGGCGAGCTCCGCGTGGCTGAGAAAGTGGACGGCGTGTGGAAGGTCAACGCCTGGGTGAAGGAAGTGATCCTGGCCGGTTTCCGGCTGGGCGCCATCACGGACATGTCCCAGGGCCAGTTCCCCTTCTTCGACAAGGACACCTACCCGGTGCGGCCGTTCCAGGCCACCGACGGCGTCCGCATCGTCCCCGGCGGCAGCAGCATCCGCCGCGGCGCGTACCTGGCGCCCGGCACCATCGTCATGCCTCCGGCCTACATCAACGTGGGCGCCTATGTAGGGGAGGGGACCATGGTGGACAGCCACGTGACCATCGGCTCCTGCGCGCAGGTGGGCCGGAACATCCACATTTCCGCCGCCACGCAGATCGGTGGCGTGCTGGAACCCGCCGGCGCCCTGCCCACCATCATCGAGGACGGCGCCTTCGTGGGCGGCAATTGCGGCATCTATGAGGGCACCGTGGTGCAGGAAGGGGCCGTGATCGCCTCCGGCGTCATCATCACCTCCTCCACCGCCATCTTCGACGCCACCACCGGTGAGTTCATCCGCCGCAACGCGGACGGCCGCATCGTGGTGCCCCGCAACGCCGTGGTGGTGAGCGGCTCCAAGCCGGTCCTGCGGGACGGCAAGCCCCTGGCAAGCGGGGTGCACCTCTATTGCCCGGTGATTGTCAAGTACCGCGACGAAAAAACCGCCGGCAGCGTACATCTGGAAGACCTTTTACGATAAAACGAACGATATTATGATTGTTGCAGTAGTCGGTGCCACCGGCGTGGTGGGCACCAAGATGATGGAAGTGCTGGAAGAACGGCATTTCCCTGTTACTGAGTTACTTCCCGTCGCATCGTCCCGTTCCTGGGGCAAGAAGGTGCGTTTCCAGGGAAAGGAATGGACGGTGATGAGCGCGGACGAGGCCATCGCCCGCCGCCCTGTGCTGGCCCTGTTCAGCGCCGGCGGCACCACCTCCGGCGAGCTCGCCCCCAAGTTCGCGGCCGTGGGTTGCTACGTGGTGGACAATTCCTCCTTCTGGCGCATGGACCCCAACGTCCCCCTGGTGGTCCCGGAAATCAACGCCGATGTCCTCACCCCTGAGGATCATATCATCGCCAACCCCAATTGCTCCACCATCCAGATGGTGCTGCCGCTGGCCCCCCTGCATAAGGCCTACGGCATCAAGCGCATCGTGGTGAGCACCTATCAGAGCGTCACCGGCGCCGGTCAGCGCGGCATCGAGCAGCTGGAGGCGGAACGTGCCGGCGGCAGCGGCACCAAGTTCCCGCATCCCATCGACATGAACATCCTCCCGCACATCGATTCCTTCCTGCCGGACGGCTACACCAAGGAAGAGATGAAGATGGTGAACGAAACCCGCAAGATCCTGCGGGATCCGTCCATCAACGTGAGCCCCACCACCGTGCGCGTGCCGGTCAAGGGCGGTCACTCGGAAAGCGTGAACCTGGAGTTCAACAAGCCCTTCGACCTGGATGAGGCCCGTCAGCTGATGGCCGACATGCCCGGCGTGGTGATCCAGGACGATCCTGCCAACAACGTCTATCCCATGCCCATCTATGCCTGGGGCAAGGACGATGTCTTCGTGGGCCGCATCCGCCGGGATCCTTCCGTGGAGAACGGCCTCAACCTCTGGTGCGTGAGCGACAACATCCGCAAGGGTGCCGCCACCAACGCCGTCCAGATTGCGCAGGTCCTGCTGAAAAACGGCTGGCTGGGAGCATGATGGACTGGGCCTTCTTCCAAGAGCTGTTAAGCATCGATTCCACTTCCGGCAAGGAGCGGAAGGTGGCTCAGTGGCTCCTGGAGCACCTGGAGGCCCCCTCCAAGCAGTCCTTCGAGGTAGGCGACGGCACGCTGAACCTCCTCCTGCAGTGGGGCACCCCCAAGGTGGTCTTCTGCACCCACATGGACACCGTACCGCCCTTCATTCCACCGACATTTCCGGAGGGGATACGCTCCGAAGGACTTGTCCACCCCCGGACAAGGGTAGGGGGAGGGGCCCGCAGGCTGGCCGTTCGCGAAGCGGACGAGGCAGACAGTGGGAGGGGCCGGAGTGAGCGAAGCGAACGGAGTTCCTTCGGAGCGTATCCCCTCCGGATAAATGGCAGGGGAAGCTGCGACGCGAAGGGGCAGTTGTTTGCGATGTATACGGCTTGCAAGGAGCTGGAGGCGGAGGGGTGTACGGACTTCGGCCTGCTGCTGCTGGCTGGGGAAGAAACCGGTTCGTGGGGGGCGAAGGCCTTTGACAAGACCGGCTGGGGCGCTCCGTTCCTGATTGTAGGCGAGCCCACGGAGAACAAGATGGTATCGGCCTCAAAGGGGACGCTTTCCTATGACTTGCTGTTCAGGGGCGTGCCGTTCCACTCCGGCTATCCGCAGTACGGCGTAAGCGCCGTGGATCTGTTCAATCAGTTCTATAACCAGCTGAAGGCCACGGACTTTGGCGTGGACCCGCTACTGGGTGAGACCACCTGGAACGTAGGCCTGCTGCACAGCGACAACCCGCAGAACATCCTGTCGCCGGAGCTCCGCTGCCGCCTCTACTTCCGCACCACCTTCGTCTCCCACGAAGCCGTTCAGCGCTGGATGACAGAGGCTCCCGGCAGGGTAGGGGTTCCTTCCGCGTCGCTTCGCGACCCTGTACGGGTAAACCGACGACAAGCCGAGTGGAATGGAGCTTGCTCCGATTCCCGAGGCGCAAAGGAGGAAACCGAAGGTAATGCTCCAGGAACCCCTACCCTGCCGGAAGCCCTCACCGTTACCCCCCGCGGCGGGGATACGCCTGCGCGGTATGTGACGCTGGAGGGGTTTGAGGCTGCGCCGGTGGCTTTCGGGAGCGATGCGCCGCACCTGAACCACTTTGGTCACAAGTCCATCTGCGGCCCCGGTACCATCCGCGTGGCCCACAGGGACGACGAACACATCCTGGTCCGGGACCTGGAGACGGCCGTGGGCCTGTATAAGGCTATGTGCCGTCGAATGCAAACGTATCAGTATCAATAAGTTACCCAAAATGCCCTGCCGAAAAACAGGTAGGGCAAAACGCATAAGTGTTTAGTAATCAATAAGATCCATTCGACGCATGATTAAAGCAATTATCAGCGGCTACGGCAAAATGGGCCATATGGTGGAAAAAGAGCTTCAGCGCAGGGGGATTCCCCTGGTGGAGGCCAGCGAGGACATCCAGGGCACGGATCCTGCCGTGGCCAGGGAGTGTGTCTGCATCGATTTTACCACGCCGGACGCTTTCCGGGCCAATTTCCCCTTCATAGCCAGGCATTTCAAGGCGGCCGTGGTGGGGACCACCGGTTGGAACGATATCAAGGACCAGGTGGTACGGGCCTTTGAGGAGGCCGGGACGCCGCTCATCTATGCGTCCAACTTCTCCCTGGGCGTTAATGCGCTGTATGCCGCAGCCCGCAAGGCGTGCGCGCTCCTGAAAGGCGCCGGATACACTCCGTCCATCGAGGAAATCCATCACATCCACAAGCTGGATGCGCCGTCCGGAACGGCCATCACGCTGGGCGGTCTGGTGGAGGAGAGCCTGGGCGTGAAGCCGGAAATCAGTTCTGTCAGGGAGGGGGAAGTACCTGGCATCCATACGCTTACGCTGGAGTCGGAATGCGACAAACTCACGCTGCGCCACGAGGCTTATTCCCGCCAGGGCCTGGCCGCCGGCGCCGTCTTTGCCGCCACCCTCACGGAAGGTCTCCAGGGCGTCCACGAGTTTGCCGATTTATTGTAATAACCAACACTAACCATATGATTATGACCCGTTTCTTGCGGGCCTTGCTGCCTGTTTTTTGTACGGCCCTGCTGCTGGCTTCGTGTGAAAAAGAGCCCACGGTGGAACCGGATTCCCAGCCGGATCCCCAACCCACGGCGCCTTATATCAGCGTTTCTCCTAACGGAACGGTCTCTTTCCCGGCAGAAGGAGGGGATGTGAAATTCACCATCAACACCAACCTGGGAACGTTCGGGTACTCTTTTTCCAAGCGGGACTGGATGCGTGCGGCCTTTGACCAGAGCGACGGCAAGGACTGCGTTGTGATTACCCTGCAGGCCAATACTTCAGGGGAAGAACGTTCCAATGACGTCACGTTCTATGCCGCCCGGGAAAGTGGCGGAGAACGCGAGGCGGAGGTAAAGGTCAAGGTCGTGCAGGCCCCGATGGCCGGCGGTGGCGTCCCGAAGGTGGAGACCACCGTGCAAGTGGACTTTGGCGGGGGCAGCCAGAGTGTCGCGGGCTGTGAGATCCTGACCTCTGCTGGAAGTTTTACGGCTTCCGGTAATGGTGCTGTGCCGGTCTCCGTCCTCATCGCCGGCGGCATTCCGCAGCCTACCCTGGTTTGCAATGCCAAGGGAGACGTGGTGCTGATGGCGCGGGACATCCGCACATCGGCGACGGATATCACCGTGGATGTAAGGAGTTCGGCCCTGGCCATGGTGACCATGTATCCGTTGTTTGCCCCGGTATTGGGCGAAAGCGAGTTCGGCCAGTTGAAGGAGATGGTCATGGGGGCGTCGTCCTATGCTGCCTTTGAAAAACAGGTGGCCGATGTGGTGAAGGCCGGGAAACCCCTCTTTGATACGGCCAACAAGAACCTGAATGCGGCCCTGGAGACCCTTCTGAACGAGGTATGTCTCTCTCCGGACACAAAGCCCCTGACCAAGGTGGCCAATGTGGGCGGCATCGAGGGCGAAGGCCCCTTCAAGGTGGAGGTGAACGGAAAGCGGGTCTCCATCAGCAACTGCGGCCTTACGCCTATGTACGAGGGCGCCGTCTATGACCCCGACGACAACAAGGTGGCGGACCTGAACATCCCGGCCGGCGAAGATTATGGCCTCACCAGCCTGTATTTCCGTTACGGCAATATGAAATACGGAGACCCGGTGGTCTTTGATTTCTCCAACCTAAGCCCGGAGGGAGAATATCTCCTGTACTTCTCCCGCCTGACCACCAGCGCCAAGGTGGACCTGGCGGTGAACGTGATGTGCAACTTCCTGGACGTGCTGGGGGCCAAACTGTCCTGCGCGCAGATGAAAACCCTCCAGGGCGCCATCGCCCAGTATCTGGTGGCGCGGGGAATGGCCCTGGTCCAGATGCTGGCCGACGGAAAGGCTACCTTCGGTGAAATCATCGAAGCGGTCTCTGCGGCCATGCTGGACTTCGTGCAGTCCGAGTATTTCATCAAGGTGGCGGAAGGGACCACGGCGGCCGCCATCCAGGCGGCGTGCAAGAAACTGTCGCTGAGCGTTACCATTTACTGCGGCGTCAGGGGCGGAGCCAACGCCCTGGGAAGGACCTATTGCCTGATCGAGTCGCCCGGGGAAATCTCCTTCTGCCTGTGCCACGTGGGCAAACAGCCGCTGTCCTCCTGCAGTTATGTCACCGTAGAACTGGTGTCCGGTGACAAGCAGAAAGACGTCTCGCAGAAGTGGCTGGACGACCCCATCGTAGTGAAGGTGAAAACCGGGAACAATACCAATCCGGCCCCTTATTTCATTGTCCGGTTCACGGTGCTGGACGGCGGCGGTCAGGTGTCGGAGACGGAAGTCTATACCGATGACGACCTGCAAGCCTCCACGTGGTGGATGCTGGGCCAGGAGTGTGAGACGCAGGTGCTGGTGGTGGATGTCCTGGATCCTGTCACACGGGGTGTCATCAGCGAGGAGCATCTCTTTGTTTCCGCCACGGCCACGGACATCAACCTGAACAAGGCGCCCATCCCGATGGAAATGCAGGGCGAATGGCGCTGGACACGCGAAGACAAGGAGATGAAGCCCATAGAGATCACCCTGACGGAACATACGGCCACTTTCCGGAATCTGGAGGATCCCCGCTACGATTTCACGGGCATTTCCGTATGGTTCGAGGTAGAGACCCTGCCCAGCGGAAGCGTAGACAACCACATCCGCTTCTATGATATCGACCCTGCCACGGGAGATTGTGAAATGTTCCTCAGGAATGTCAATCTCCATTTCAGCGAGGTGACGAATACCAAGACGCTGTTCGTGGATGATGTCTGGGGCCAGGGTTTCGGCGACTTCTGCCTGATTCCGGCCGACGGGCCGCTCCCGAACTGGCTTTGGGATGAATTTGCCAAGGAATGGGACGATGACGAGTACCACGAAATGTACGAAGTGGATATCGATTTGTTCGGTGGTGGCAATACGCGCGATTTGCTCAACTATTTCTATGATTTAAAGTATGACGTGAAAATTGCCATCTATGTGGATGATCCGCCGGAGCCGGTTCGCTTTGTCCATACGGGATGGAATATCTTTGGCTATGAGATTGGCGATGTCTACCTGGTGGGCAGCGGGGAGTGCCTGATGAAAGGTGCCCAGATGTCCAAGTCGCTGGATGGCGTGGTATTGCACGTGGATGACTTGTATGGTCCCCGCGGCTCCGTGGATCTGTTCGGTTGTGGTATTGCGGATTTTTAGTTCTGATGATGCATCGCCTCTTGTCCCTGTTGTTGTTGCTGCTTCCTGCCGCTGTCCTGGCCCAGCAGGCGTCCTTCCCGGAGCCGGATTTCGACTGCGGGACGGTGCGGCGTGACACGGTGCTGGTACACGCTTTCCAGGTCCGGAACGATGGAGATGCGCCCCTGACGCTGCTGCAGGCCGTTTCTACCTGTCCCTGTATCCAGGCTGAAATGCCCGTGAGAACGCTCCTGCCGGGAGAAGCCGGCCAGATAGTGGTCACTTTCCGTCCGGAAGGCAAGCGTCCCGGCCCCTTCCAGCAACTCGTCCGCGTCTATACGGACAGTCGTCAAAACCCTTTTCTCCTGCATTTAAAAGGTAGCATATGTACAGAGTATTGAAATTCGGCGGCACTTCCGTGGCCAATGCCACCAATATGTCCCGGGTGCTGGACATTGTGGAGGCGGAGTCCCGCAAGGGACGCGTCATCCTGGTGAGTTCGGCCATCGCGGGGTGTACGGACGCCCTGCTGCAAGGGGACGCCGCCGCGCTGGCGGATTTGCAGGAACGGCACCGGGACATCGTCCAGCGCCTGTTCACGGGCGTGGAGCGCCGCTCCATGCTGGAGCGCGTGGCCGCCCTGTTCATGGAGATCAGAAGGGCCCCGGCGGAGGAAGTGGTGACCTTCGGCGAAATCCTTTCCACTACCATCCTTTGCGCCAAGCTGGAGGTGGAGGGCTACCGCACCCAGTGGCTGGATTCCCGGAAGCTGGTGGTCAAGGACAACGAACCCCTCACCTTCAGCAACATCGCCCGTGAGGTGGAGCCCTCCCTGGCCGATATCTTTGTGGCCCCGGGCTTTATCTGCGGCACCCGGGACGGCCGCGTGAGCACGCTGGGCCGGGGCGGATCGGACTACAGCGCCGCCCTTTACGCCGCCGCCGTGCATGCCGAATCGCTCCAGATCTGGACCGATGTCCCCGGCATCATGACGGCCAACCCCAAGCAGGTGCCGGGTGCCCGCACCGTGCCCCGGATGTCCTATGCATCGGCTCTGGACATGGCCTCGCACGGAGCCAAGGTCCTGTATGCGCCCACCGTGGCGCCCGCCATGGCCGCCGGGATCGACATCGAAATCCGCAACACCTTTGCCCCGGACGGGAAATACACCGTGATTGGGGCGGAGCCGGACGCCAGCCGGTGGATCGGGGTCACCTCGCAGGGGGACCGCGTCCGTCTGGTGGGCACGGCCAAAGGGGAAGAAGGCATCCCCACTGCCACGGAGGCTTTGCGGGAAGCCGGCATCGCCGCGCTGGATATGCAGGCCGATGGCGGCAGCCTGGACCTCACCGTGCGTCCCGCCGTGCTGGAAACCTGCCTCAAGGCCCTTCATCGGGCGTTTTTCCAGACCAGACCCCTGCAGGAAGTGAATCTGCTGGTGGCCGGAGAAGGGGCCGTGGCCCAGGCCTTCTTCCAAATGGTCCGGCAGACGGCCGGCACCGTGCAGCAGCGCACCGGCAAGGTCCTCCGGATTGTCGGAAGGGCCGACAGCCGCCGCTTCGGGATGGATCCGGGCGGACAGCCGCAGCTGAACCGGGAAGGGGATTACGTGGACGCCATCCTCTCGGAAGGCACCCGGGGCGCCCTTTTCGTGGACCTGACCGACAGTGAGACGCTCTATAAACGCTATCCGGACCTCCTGCAGGCCGGACTGGGGATTGTCTCCTCCAACCGCCGCTCCTTCGCGGTTCCTTATACGGAATATGCCGCCATCCAGGCGGCGGCCCGGGAAAACGGGGCGGTCCTCCGCTACGAAACCACCGTGGGAGCGGCCCTCCCCGTGCTGGAATCCATCGCCCGCGGCGCCAACAGCTGCGACGAAGTCCTCTCCATCGAGGCCGTGGTGTCCTGCACGCTCAACCAGATCCTGGGCGATTACCGCCCGGGCGGCGCTTCGTTCGCCTCCCTGGTCCGGAAGGCCCAGGCCGCCGGACTGACGGAAGAAGACCCCCGGATGGACCTGGGGGGCAAGGATGCCCTGCGGAAGCTCCTCATCCTGGCCCGCGAAGCCGGCGTGGCCCTGGAAGAGAGCCGGGTGGAGGTGGATTCCGTTGTGCCGGAAGCCCTCTTCCAGGGCTCTGTGGAAGACTTTTATCAGGGTCTGGAAGCTGCCGAGGAAGAATTGGCCCAGGCGGCACGGGAGGCCGAATCCAAGGGCTTCCGCCGCCGCTATGTGGCCTCGCTGGAAAAGGCCGGGGACGCCTACCGGGCCCATATCGGCATCCGGGAAGTGCCGCCGGTGCATCCCGCCTATTATCTCCGCGGCACGGAGAACGCCATCGTCATCCGCAGTGCCTTCCATCCCTATCCGCTGGTGATCCAGGGACCGGGTGAAGGTGCGCGGGAAGCCGCCTCCAGCATCCTCAACGACATCTTGCGCTAATTTGTGCATCCGGGATTAAATGCTTACCTTTGCAGACTATGACAAAGGTGCTTGGCATATTCGGTTTCCTGAGTTTCGGATGGGCGGACATCCTGGATATCCTGATGGTGGCTTTCATCATCTATTTCCTCATCCGCAGCATCAAAGGAGACTCCACCGTCCTCAATATCGTGCTGGTGCTGGTCTTCCTCCTGCTGTTGCAGGTGGTGGTATCGGCCCTGAACATGCGCATGATGACGGTGCTGCTGAATGCCTTGCTGGACGTGGGTGTCCTGGCCATCATCATCATTTTCCAGCCGGAAATCCGGCACCTGCTGAACCGCGTTTCCGTAGCCTCCGGCCTGGCCCGCCGCAGCGGGGAGCTCTTCAACCGCCTGCTGGGCATCAAGGAAGAGCAGATGGAAGCCCACTCGGTGGTGGAACTCGCGGAAGCCATCCGCTCCATGTCCCAGGAGCACACCGGCGCCCTCATCGTGCTGCAGCACAAGACCTCCCTGAGCGAATACATGGAAACGGGCGACCGTTTCCAGGCGGAAATCAACCGCCGGCTCATCATGAACATCTTTTTCAAGAATTCCCCCCTGCACGACGGTGCCATGATCATCGTGGGGGACCATATCGAAGCCGCCCGCTGCCAGCTGCCCATGACGGACCGCACGGACATCCCCGCCCATTACGGGATGCGCCACCGCGCCGCCATCGGCCTCAGTGAGAACTCGGACGCCGACGTCCTGGTGGTCTCGGAAGAGACCGGTGCGGTTTCTTTTGTGCGGGCGGGTACCATCCGGACCATCACCGACATCGGGGAGCTCCGCGCCCTGGTGGCGGCTATCATGGACCAGGATACGAAGAAGGAGAAGCGGGTATGACGGACGCAAGGCTGGAAGCAAAGCTGGGCTTCGACCGGGTCAGGACGGCCATCCAGAACCGTTGCAACACGGATTATGCGGCGGCCCGCGTGGAGGGGGAGGAATTTTGCACGAACGCTGCGGAAATCCACCGCCGCCACCTCCTGACGGACGAGATGCGCCTCATCCTGATGTTCGAGGAAAACTTCCCCACGTCGGGCTACATCGACGCCATCCCTTTCCTGGAGCCCATCGGCAAGAATGCCTCCATCGACATCCTGTCCCTGGGCAAGCTCCGCACCCTGCTGGAAACCCTCCGCAAGACCCTGCATTTTTTCCATACCATCAAGGAAGGCATCTACCCCAACCTCCAGCACCTGGCGACGGGCATCGTGGCCCCGGCGGAGGTCCAGCGCCGCATCGACGCCATCCTGGACCGGCACGGGGAGATCAAGGACACCGCCTCGGACGAACTGTACAGCATCCGCCGCAACATCAAGGACAAGGAACTCCAGATTTCCAAGCGGATGAACAGCATCCTGCGGCAGGCGCAGCAGGAGGGTCTGGTGGAAAGCGACGCCAGCGTGGTAATCCGGGACGGCAAGATGCTCATCCCGGTGGCCGCTTCCAAAAAGCGCCAGCTCGCCGGTTTCATCTACGACGAATCCGCCACGGGCAAGACCGCTTTCATCGAACCGGCGGAAATGGTGGCCCTCCAGAATGAGATTGCAGAGCTCCACTTTGCCGAAACCCGGGAGATCGCCCGCATCCTGCGGGAATTCTCGGACTTTCTCCGTCCCTTTGTGCCGGAACTCATCCAGGGGGCCGTTTTCATCGGCGAACTGGATTTCAATATGGCCAAGGCCCAGGTGGCCCTGGACTACATCGCCGGGATGCCGGTGATGTCGGAAGACGGGGGATTGAGCCTCCGCAAGGCCCGTCACCCGCTGCTGGAGGCCTCCCTCCGCCGGGAAAAGAAGCAGATGGTGCCCCTCACCGTCACGCTCACCCCGCAAAAGCGCATCCTGCTCATCTCCGGCCCCAACGCCGGCGGCAAGAGCGTCTGCCTCAAGACGGTGGGCCTGGTGCAGTACATGTTCCAGTGGGGCATGCTCATCCCTACGTCGGAAACCTCTGAGCTTCCGGTCTTTCACCGCATCATGCTCTCCATCGGGGACGACCAGTCCCTGGAGAACGACCTTTCCACCTACAGCTCCTTCCTGGGCGACATGAAGGCCATGCTGCAGGAGGCCGACGGCAAGACGCTGCTGCTGATCGACGAATTCGGCTCCGGAACGGAACCGGCGGCCGGCGGCGCCATCGCGGAAGCCATCCTGCACGCCCTGGATGAAAAAGGCGCCTATGGCGTCATCACCACGCACTATACCAATCTCAAGCTCTACGCCTCCTCCGGCGATACGGGGGTCATCAATGGCGCCATGCAGTTCGATGCTGCCACGGTAACGCCCCTTTTCCAGTTGGAGATCGGCCTCCCCGGCTCCTCCTTTGCCTTTGAACTGGCCCGCAAGATGGGTCTGCCGGAGGCCATCGTCCACGATGCGGAGCAGCGGGCCGGCGAGCAGTTCGTGGGCATCGAGCGGAACCTGCGGAAGATTGCCCGCAGCCGCCGTGCTCTGGATGAGCGCCTGACCAAGATCAAGGCCACGGACAAGACGCTGGACAGCCTCACGGACCGTTATGAGAAGGAACTGCAGGAAATCCGCACCCAGCGGCAGCAAATCCTGGAACAGGCCCACGAGGAAGCGGAAAAGATCATCCGCGGCGCCAACAAACGGGTGGAATCCACCATCCGCACCATCAAGGAGTCCCAGGCCGACAAAGAGCAGACCCAGCAGGCCCGCACGGAACTGCAGGGCTTCCTGGGCGCCCTGGCGGATCGCCGCAACAGCCGGGACCAGTACATCGACCAGAAACTCCAGACCGTCAAGGAACGCAAGGAGCGGGAGAAGGCCCGCAAGCGCAAGCGGGCCGACGGCCAGACCCTCCAGCAACTGGAAGAGGCGGAGGCCCGGGAACGCAAGGAACAGGCCTTCCGCAACGCCCCGCTGAAGGTGGGTGAGAAGGTGCGTATCAAGGAAAGCGGCCTTGTGGGCGAGGTGGCCAAGGTGAGCACCAAGGCGGTCTCCGTGATTGTGGGCAACATTACCACTAAACTGCCCCTGGACCGCGTGGAACGCATCACGGCCAACGAATTCA
>Ga0310696_10007567_pt1 | contig 12734 bp, 10 predicted proteins | sample AusTroGonzalo_MG_4_FD_203885 | JGI IMG/M metagenome (GOLD analysis project Ga0310696, IMG submission 203885) | Bovine rumen microbial communities from tropical cattle in Woodstock, Queensland, Australia - Gonzalo_02 (v2) (version 2) | ecosystem: Host-associated > Mammals > Digestive system >... | reverse complement strand
ATTGACCAGCTCGCCGAAGTGCATGATGGCCCGCAGACGGATATCCGGCAGGAACGTGAGCCGGGGCGAGATCGGGATGGCGATCCGGAAATCAAGCCCGCCGGACAGGATGGGCGAGAAGTCGCTGTGGCCCGGACGCAGGAAATCGTAATCTACCTTGAAGGCGAACGACAAGCCGTGCGTCGGGAAGTAGTAATCGTCCAGCGTGTAGAGGCGGCCAAGCAGGTAGGTACCGATGTAGTCGGAACTCAAGCTGGCCCCGCTCACCGTCATTTCGCGCGCGAACACTGTCTGGGGAGCGATGGAATAGGCCTTGTTGACGATGCCGGCCCGAAGGTCCAGCCGGGTCCAGTTCATCCCGGACACGAAGACCTCTTCGCGGTGCGTCCAGTAGGCGACATCGTAGCGAAGATCATCCCAGGCATTCCCGAGGCTGCCGCGATAGCGCGCCACGGTGGCGTTGAAATTGAGGGTCGGGAGGTCGGCCAGGTCGAGTGCGTAGTGGAAAGATCCCCGGAGGTTCTGTCCCACGCGGGCGGTGAAGTCCATTTTCGAACCCGACAGGCGGTTCACGCCGAGACCGATGCGGAAAACCAGGGCTGCCCCTTCTTCCGTATCGGCGCGCAGGCCCAGCGAAAAGCGATGGACCGGTGCGGGCGTGCAATGGAAGACCAGGTGGTAGGGTTCCTGTTCGCCGTACAGCGAATAACTGAGGGTCTCGAAGGCGCCGGTGGCCTGCAGCCGGGCCATCGCCGCATCGAGGTAGTCCTTGTCCATCGGACGGGTGATGTCCAGTTGCATCATATGCGCCACGCGGGCCGATGCGGCATCCGTCAGGCCGTCGTACTCGATGGAGCCGACCCGGACCGGCGTCCGGGAGATGTCGACGGCTTTGCCGGATTTGGACCCCTTGGAGCGTCCCGTCCGATCGCGGATGGCGAGCAGTCCGCTGCGCTGCTCTTCGGCGGCACGATAGCCCCGGACAAGCATCGAATCCACCGCCTCCGCGTTGAAGCTCAGCATATTGTATTCCTTGAGCGAGGGCTTGATGAAGACGTCGCTCTTGCCGATGTTCCGGGCGAAAGCGTCTTTGCCCAGCATCGTGATGAACTGTCCCAGGATGTCGCCGAGGTTGTTGATATCCTTGGATTCCGGCGCCGCATCGGAGAGCTCGATACCGATCAGGTAGTCCGCCCCGACGGCCCGGGCGATATCCGCCGGGAAATTGTTGCGCACGCCGCCGTCCACCAGGATCATGTCGCCGACGCGAACCGGGAAGAAAAGCCCCGGAATGGACATCGTGGAGCGCATCGCGTTGTTGATGGAGCCACTGCCCCAGTTCTTCGCGTTCGAGCTGACCACATCGCCCGCCACGCAAACGAAGGGAATGGGGAGCCGGCTGAAGGAGATGCTGTCCTGGTAGCCGACCGTCAGGCTCGAGAGGAGATTGCCCACATTGAAACCGTAGGCGAAGCCGGAGGGCAGGGTACTGCCGAGCGTGACCGGGTCGGAAGGCGTCTGGAGCGCTTCTTTCAACGAAGTATTCTTGCGCTGAGGGCGGAGGCGTTCCCGCCTGGGGGCGGTGTCCGGCGATCCGGAAGAAGCGTAGAAGGGAATGGAGAAGAGGAAGGTCGCGCCGTCCATCTTGTCCGCGTAGGAGATGTATTCCGTCGGAATCCGGTCCGAGAGCATCACGTCCCAGTCGCGCGTGCGGAAAAGCTCCTCTATCTCATCGGCGCTGTAGCCTAGTGCGTAGAGACCGCCCACGAGGCCGCCGATGCTGGTCCCGCAGACGAAGTCGATGGGGATGCCCAGCTCTTCGATATACTTGATGGCGCCGACCTCCGCAGCGCCTTTCGCGCCGCCGCCGGAAAGGACGAGACCGACCGTGGGGCGGTTCTGCTCCGCACGGACGTTGTCGAGCCGGCGTCGGATCTGACGGATGAACTGGGCGTCACCGCGCGGGTCCACGCTGTCCGTCGCCAGGCCGTTGGGGTAGGTCTGGGCGGACAGGGAAAGGCTCCCGAGCAGCAGGCAGAGGGCTATTCCGAATGTTGTCCGGCGAGCATCCCGCACGCGGCCAGGATGTCTTCGCCTCTGGAAGAACGGATGGTGCATAGGATCTGATGGTCGTTGAGCCGGTCGCGGAACGCCTCCATCGCGCGGTCGCTGGCGCAACGGTACGGGAAATCCGGAATCTCGTGGAAGCGGATCAGGTTGACGCGGCACTCCAGCCCGCGCAGCAGGCGGATGAGGGCGTCGGCGTGGCGTTTGTCGTCGTTGAACCCGGCGAACATCGTATATTCAAAACTCACACGGCGCTGGCCGCTGAAGTCGTATTGGCGAATGAGGGCGATTACGTCACGGATGTCCCACGCCTTTTGGGCGGGCATCACGGAGAGGCGCTCCTCCGGGAAAGGATTATGCAGGCTGACGGCGAGGTGACAGTGCTGCTCGTCGAGGTATCGTTTGAGGGTTGGGAGAACGCCTATCGTACTGAGGGTGATGCGTTTGGGACTCCAGGCAAAACCCCAGGAAGCGGTGAGCACCTCGATGGCACGGCTGACGGCGTCATAGTTGTCCAGCGGTTCACCCATCCCCATGAACACCGTGTTGGTGAGTTCCTGGGCTTCGTCGATGCTGATGAACTGGTTCAGGATATCGGCCGCATCCAGCTGCCCGTGGAAACCGTGGCGGCCGGTCATGCAGAATTTGCAGCCCATCTTGCAGCCCGCCTGGGAGCTAACGCATAATGTTTTACGGTCTTCGTCGGGAATGACCACCGACTCTACGAATCGGCCACCACCGCCAGGTGGCGTCGGACGGACTTCGAAGAGGTACTTTTTGGTACCGTCGGAGGAAAGGGCGGTGCCGACCGGAGCGGAAGTACCCAATTCGAAACGTTCCGCCAAAGCCTCGCGACCCGCCTTCGAGATGTTGACCAGCCGGTCCCAGGAAGTGACACGCTTGGCATACAGCCAGTCCGCGAGCTGCGCCCCCACGAAGGGCTTCAACCCGCAGCGCTCCGCAGCCTCCTTCAGCTCCGGAAGTGTCTTGCCAAGCAACTTCTCTTTCATCTCCGCAAAAATACGAAAAATAATCTTACGGCGGCGCGATGACGCAGCGGGCAAGGCGCGCGGCATCGTCAGGCGGGAGGATGCCGGCGGCGGCAAGCGCTTCGACCGACCAGCCGTCGCGGGGCGTGTTGTCGCGGAAAAGGACGATGGAGCGCGCCGCCTGCGCAGAACGGATGTAGGGGTGGCGGCGGAGCGAGTCGGCGGGGAGCGTCCAGAGCGCAAAAGGCGCTGGCGGCGAACAGAACACGAGATCGCTCAGGCCGTCGTATTTCTCGCGGTCAAAGTGGTAGATATCAAGAAGTTGCTCCGGGAACGAATAGCCACCGAGTACGTCCCGGTACGCCAGAATCTTCGCGGCAAACCAGGGCCCGATGCCGGGCAAGGCATCCAACGCCGCGGAATCGGCACGGTTCAGGTCGAGGCGCGGGATGTCAATGAAGCGCTCGAGCCGCCGATAGACCGAGTCGGCGACGACGAAAGAATTCGCGAAATCCGCCTTCCGGCGGAAACGCCCCCCTGCCGCACGGTAGTTGTCGATCGCCTGCGCCTGCTTCTCACTGAAACCCAGGCGCTGCAGATCTTCCACCGACACGGTGTTCGGGTTGAAGCGGAAGCTCTCCACGCGCCGCGTCGCCTGCCGGAACGACTCCACGTACGCCGAGTGCGGCGCGTTTTTTCTCTCCGCCGTCCCAACGGAGCCGCCCGAGAGCTTGGGCTGCAAACTGTCCTTCGGACCCCTCCCATCTGATGATGGGCCCCTCCCTCTTACGATGCCGAGGGTGGCACGAGTTTGCACCCCAACTCCCGGCTCGGACCATTCCGACGGGACGGCGGGATAGACAAACACCGTATCAGGCCTATCCCGGTTAGCCTCCAACCGGAGCCGGGCGGCGCGGGACATAAAGAGGGCGGCCTGGTAGCCGATGACCAGGAAGGCAAGGGCGATGGCGCCGACCTTGAACGTCGCAGTAGACGGTTTGTTTTTGTCCGGATCTTCCTTTTTCACACCCGCAAGATGGCAAGGAAAATCCAGGCAATCACCCGATGAAACGTTTAACTGCGAAAAAAAACGTGATTTTTATCGGATAAAAGAAATCTTACTGTTCTTTGTACTTGTTCCGGTGCTCCCGCGGAGCGTCGTCCCGCGCGCCGCCGACCACCAGTACGATCTCACCCTTCGGTTCAACCGCCTGGAAATGCGCCAGCACCTCCGCCAGAGAACCGCGGACATGCTCCTCGTGCAGCTTCGAGATCTCCCGCGCCACCGAGCAGGGACGTTCCGGCCCGAAGGCCTCCGCCAGCTGCTCCAGCGTCTTCAGCAGGCGCCGCGGCGACTCATAGAAAACCATCGTCCGGGGTTCGGCCGCCAGGGAAGAGAGCAGCGTCGCCCGCCCCTTCTTCTGCGGCAGAAAGCCCTCGAAACAGAAACGGTCGCACGGCAGCCCCGACGACACAAGCGCCGGAATACATGCTGTGGCACCCGGCAGCGTCTGCACCTCGATCCCTTCGGCCGCACAGGTGCGCGCCAGCAGGAAGCCCGGATCGGAGATGCCCGGCGTGCCCGCATCGCTCACCAGCGCCACACGCTCCCCCGCCAGCAGGCGCTCCTTGATCAGCGACACCGTCTGGTGCTCGTTGAACTTATGGTGCGAAAGGAGCTTGCCCGGCCGGATCTCAAAATGCTGCAGCAACACCGATGTCGTGCGGGTGTCCTCCGCCAGGATCAGGTCCGCTTCCTTCAGCACCCGAACGGCCCTGAAGCTCATATCTTCGAGATTCCCGACCGGTGTCGGGACGATGTACAAAATACCGGCAGCGCCCATCTTCAAAACGGCAATAATTTGCTATCTTTGCATAAGAACAGCAACCACAAATTTAAGCAATGTTTTCCGAGAATCACAAAAAAAGCGGCTGCATCGAAGTCGTCTGCGGTTCGATGTTCTCCGGCAAGACCGAAGAGCTTATCCGGCGCCTTCGCCGTGCGCAGTTCGCCAACCAGAAGATCGCCATCTTCAAGCCCGTCATAGACAAACGTTATTCCGATGTCGAAGTCGTCTCGCACGACTTCCATAAAATCACCTCCACCCCCGTCAGCACCCCCGCCGAGATGCTCGAAAAAGTTACCTCCGACGTCGAGGTGGTCGGCATCGACGAGGCACAGTTCTTCGACGAGAGCCTCGTCGACGTCTGCCAGACCCTGGCCAACCGCGGTGTGCGCGTCATCGCCGCCGGGCTCGACACCGACTACCTCGGCCAGCCCTTCGGCCCGATGCCGCAGCTGATGGCCGTGGCGGAGGACGTCCAGAAGGTCCACGCCATCTGCGTGAAATGCGGCAACCTCGCCAACCACTCCCACCGCCTCAGCAAGAGCCACGACCTGGTTCTGCTCGGCGAGAAGGATGTCTATGAGCCGCTTTGCCGCGAATGCTTCAACCGCGCCCTCGCGGATGATGCCTGAGCACCTCCGCCTGCCAGGTAGCAGCGTCGATGTGGGTATAGATTTCCGTGGTCAGGATGGATTCGTGGCCCAGCATTTCCTGCACCACGCGCAGGTCAGCGCCGTTCTCAATGAGGTGCGTGGCGAATGAGTGGCGGAAGGTGTGGGGCGAGATTTCCTTGCGGACCCCCGCCAGCAGCGCCTGCTTCTTGACCAGGTTGAAGATGGCCACCCGGCTCAGCGGGCGGCCGTTTTTATTCAGGAACGCGACGTCGTCGTATGCCGGGAGCGCCGCCTCCGGCCGGACCTCCAGGTAGTTCGCAAACGCATCCGCAGCCACCTCTCCGAGGGGCACCAGCCGCTCCTTGTTGCCCTTGCCCACCACGCGCACAAAGCCTTCTGCGAGGAAGACCTGCGAAATCAGCAAGCCGCAAGCTTCCGAGACGCGCAGGCCGCAGCCGTAGAGGATCTCCAGGATGGCACGGTCGCGCACGCCCATCCAGCCCGACGCCGTATCCACCGAATCCAGGATGGCCGCCACCTCCTCCACCGACAGCACCTCCGGCAGGTAGCGGCCGAGTTTCGGCGCATCCACGCGGTCGCAGGGGTTGTCGGGACGCTCCCCTTCCAGGATCAGCCAGTCGAAGAAGGAGCGGAGCGAGCTCAGCAGCCGCGCCTGGCTGCGCTTGGACAGCGCACCCTTCCCGTCATTCGCCGGCCCCTTCCCGTCATTCTCCTGCCCCTTTTCGTCATTCTCCTGCCCCTTTTCGTCATTCGCCGGCCCCTTTTCGTCATTCGCCGGCTTGACCGGCGAATCTCCTGCAATCCTGCTCCTCAGATACCGCTCGATGTCGTCCGGCCGCACCGCCCGCGGTTCCACCTCCGCGGCCGCGAGAAAGGCGGACACGTCGCGCGCATACGCCGAAACCGTGTTCGGCGACAGTTGCCGCTCCATCCGCAGATAGTAGCGGTAGTCCTTGACGATGCGCGGGTCCGTCGCTGCCATAGCGCAAAAATACAAAAAAGGCGGGAACGCAGCATCCTGCGCTCCCGCCTTTTTCTTCGCCATTGCCCCGCTACCGCCTCGGGCCGTCCACCAGGCGCCGCATCCGGACCCGGAAACGGGCGCCCTTGCTGCGGGTAAGCGCCCCCAGCTTGCAGAAGCCCTGCCAGAGAGCGGAATTCTTCGCGCGCTGCGATTCCATATAGAAATAGAAACCGAAGCAGACCAGCAGGCCCATCAGGATGACGACATACAGCTGCACGTCCACCGACGCCCCCAGCTTCCACGACAGGAACCACACCGCCACGATGACCAGATCCATCAGCAGGATGCTCAGCGAGGTGGCCACGTGCGTGAACCCCATCTCGATGAAAAGGTGGTGCAGGTGCGTCTTGTCCGGGCTGAAGGGGGATTTCCCCTTGAGGATGCGCGCAGACATCACGCGCAGCGTGTCGGCCACCGGGATGCAGAGCACCGCCAGCGTAAAGGCCGCGAGCCCCATCCCCTGCTCCACATAGAAGCGGTCGCAGAGCGAGCCGGACACCATCACCCGGTAGACAAAGAGCGTCATCAGCATCCCGATCATCAGCGAGCCGCCATCCCCGATGAACATCTTCGTCCGCTTGCCGAACACATTGTGCAGGAAGAACGGCAGCAGCGCCCCGGCGCAGATCAGCGCGAAACAGCCGGCCGACACGTCCCCCGCCGCGAAAAAGACCACAGCGAAGAGCAACGAAGACACCATGCCGAAGCCCGAGCAGTAGCCGTCCACGCCGTCAATCATATTGATGGCGTTCAACAGCCCCACGCCCGTCAGGATGGAAAGCGGGATGGAGATATACGGCGACACGGCGTGGACCCCCCACAGGCCATGGAAATCGTTGATACTGGTCTGTCCCAGCGTGATGAGCCCCCAGAGCACGAACACCTCGATGATGAAGCGCAGGTTCGCCGGAATGTCCTTGAGGTCATCCCAGGTGCCCAGCATCCACATCAGGCCCGTTGCGACCAGGCCCACGCCCATATAGCGCAGGTGGAAGACCGCGATCGCCAGACTCAGCGCCACGGCGAAGCCGAAAAACACCGCCGTACCGCCGATGACCGGCACCGGCACGCGCTGCAGCTTGCGGTAGTTGGGATTGTCCACCAGCTTGTGCTCCTTCGCGAAGCGCAGCACAGGCGGGAAAATAAGCGTCGTCACCCCCAGTGCCACCAGGCACAGGATCACGGCTATCCAAGTCTCGTTCAGCATCATAGCTTGTCCTCCATCAATTCTTCCAAATGATCGATGCAATGCATCAACTCAAAATGCGTGGCGCAATACTGCTTTCCGCGCGCTCCCATCGCTGCCAATTCCGTGCCGTCCAACTGCTTCATCCGCAGGATGGTATCGGCCAGGGCGCGGGCGTCGCCCGCCGGTGCGGACAGGCCGCAGCCAGCGTCCGCAATCACGCGCGGCCCCTCGCCGTTCATCATCGCCACGATGGGTTTGCCGGAAGACATATAGGATTGGACCTTCAACGGGAGTGTCAAATTAAAAATCAGTTCATCCTTGAGCGCGACCAGCATCAGGTCGGCCTGTGCGAAGAAAGCCGGCATCGTAGCGGCCGGGTAGCGACCCAGCAGATGGACCGTATCCGCGAGCGCGTGCTCCCGCACGAAGTCTTCCGCCCAGGGGCGCTTGCGGCCGTCGCCCAGAATGACGAAATGCACCCCCTCGCCGCGCAGCAGCTCCGCCGCCGCCAGGATATGCTCGAAGTCCTGCGCTTCGCCGATATTGCCGGCAAAGAGCACCTTGAAGCCCTCCGGCAGCGTCGGGAGTTCCACCGGCTCCGCAGCCACCGGCACATCCGCCCACTGCGGGAAATAGACGATCTTGTCGGCAAAATCCCCTTTCTCCTCAATCGATTTCCGGTAAGCCTCGGAGCTGATCAGGATCTTGGTGGCATTCTTGTAGATCCGCCGCACCATCCCCGTGAAATAGCCGATGATGGCCGGATGGTTGATGCCACCCGCCGCCGACAGGCTCTCCGGCCAGAGGTCGGTGACCCAGAAGAGCATCGGGATCCGCTGCAGGCGGGACACGATGCCCGCCGCGATGCCGACCATCACGGGGGAAGACTCATAGACCAGTACCCGGTCGAAACGCTTGAAAAGCCCCAGCCAGAAGGCGTCGAAGGCCTGGGAGAGCGTGATGGAGATGTAGTTGAACACCAGGCGGACCTTTCCCGCCTTCTTCCGGGGCAGGATGTAAGCCCGGATCACCTTCACCCCATTCACCCGCTCGCAGCGTCGGCGAAAAACGCCGTAGCCGTCGAAATACTCCCCTTTCGGATAGTCCGGAATCCCGGTCAGCACGGTTACTTCATGCCCCCGCCGCTGCAGTTCGAACGCCATCGAGTTGCATTTGAATTCCTCCGGGAAGAAATGGTTGGTAACAAGAAGGATACGCATTTTCTAGAACAAACGTGATATCTCCCGGACACGCTCCTTATCAAAGACACTGACGTACGGGTAATTCGTTAAAGAGATATTGGTGTAATTCTGTTGATCGATATAAGAGTTAATATTCTTGACGCACTCGACATTCATTACCATCGCAATCACCAGAACATACATCGCCATCTCAGGAAGCCTCGTTATCTTTCTATTCAAGACAACCCGCTGATTTCTATACAATTCCAAGGGGATTAATATAACCTCCAAGGTTTTCATCGGCATAGACAGCCGCTGGGAGATCAGCCCGAATGGAGATAAAAAAAGGAATAGGATAAAGCCGAAATAGTAAACCCTGTATAAGACATCCTCTTCCCGGAACAGCGCCGTGTCTTTCGGGTCTCCCAAATGATGGAGACGCCAAATGATGAAAAACAACAAAGACCGCAGAGCAATTGCACCCACGCTGAATTCGGCATTTTCCACATACTCCGCACGGGAACCAAGAATGTTTACGATTGCCTGAACCATAGTAATCCGGCTCAACACGACGGCGCCCAGCAGAGCGAGAACAGCAAACACGTGCAGTTGCTTCTCCTTAAACCTCAGAGCAATTGGCAACACGATCAAAACCATGGTGGCAAAATGAATAAAGGAAAGCGCCACGATCACCAAGAGATATTGCCAATACTTCCGTTCAAGAAGCAATTTTAGCCCAAAACCTAAGAAGAGACAGACGGCCAACCCTTGACGCAATGCAGAGAAGCAATAGGTCATATAATAAGTCGGGAAGAACAGCAGAAGGCTGGTCATTTTATAGGGAGAAAACCTGAGAACCCGATATAACGAGATCATCATCACCACAGAGACGAAGGCGATAAACCACTCAAAGGGGATATCAAGCTTTCTGATCGTCAACAACATCGCATACCACCCCCACTCGACGTGATCCATTGACTGCGATAAATACGAATCAAAGGATCGGACTTCATCGTTATACGGGTAGAGATAATTCATATAGTCCGTCCCCTGACCAAAGCGGAAGCAGAGCAGCAAGGTCATCACCAGCAGCACGAAGAGGTAGAGCACTTCGTGACACGACCGGTTCTTGCCCAACTCATAGAACGAGAGGGCCGACAGGAACAGGACGATTGCGACAAAATACATCTAGAACTTCCTCCAGACCATTTTGTTGACGATGCCCGTGTAGGACTGGATGATCTTGACCACCTTCGTGCTCACATTCTCATCCACATAGTCGGGCACCGGGATACCGTGGTCGCCGGCAGCATTCATCGAGACGGCCGTCTCCACCGCCTGCAGCAGCGACTGTTCGTCGATGCCGGCGATGAAGAAGCAGGCCTTGTCCAGCGCCTCCGGGCGCTCGGTCGAAGTGCGGATGCAGATCGCCGGGAACGGGTGGCCGACGCTCGTGAAGAACGAAGACTCCTCCGGCAGTGTCCCGGAATCGGACACCACCGCAAAGGCATTCATCTGCAGGCAATTATAATCGTGGAATCCCAGCGGCTCATGCTGAATCACGCGGCGGTCCAGCTCAAACCCGCTCGCTTCCAGCCGCTTGCGGGACCGTGGATGGCAGCTATACAGAATCGGCATATCATACTTCCGGGCCATCGCATTGATCGCGCCAAACAGCGACAGGAAATTCTTCTCCGTGTCGATGTTCTCCTCACGGTGCGCCGACAGCAGGATGTATTTTCCCTTTTCCAGCCCCAGTCGCGCGTGGATGTCCGACGCCTCGATCGCCGCCAGATTCTGATGCAGCACCTCCGCCATCGGCGAACCCGTCACGTAGGTCCGCTCCTTGGGCAGGCCGCAGTCGGCCAGGTAGCGGCGGGCGTGCTCGCTGTAGGCCATGTTCACGTCGCTGATGATGTCCACGATGCGGCGGTTGGTCTCCTCGGGCAGGCACTCGTCCTTGCAGCGGTTACCAGCCTCCATATGGAAAATGGGAATGTGCAGCCGCTTCGCGCCGATCACACTGAGGCAGCTGTTCGTATCCCCCAGCACCAGCACCGCATCCGGCTTCACCTCCACCATCAGCTGGTAACTCTTGGCGATGATGTTCCCCATCGTCTCTCCCAGGTCCGCCCCCACGGCATCCAGATAAACATCCGGATCCGCAAGGCCCAAGTCCTTGAAAAACACCCCATTGAGGTTATAATCATAATTCTGCCCGGTGTGTGCCAGCAGGCAGTCGAAATATGCGCGGCACTTGTTGATGACAGCCGCCAGGCGGATGATCTCCGGCCGCGTTCCGACGATGATCAGAAGCTTCAGCTTCCCGTTATTCTTGAACTGGTTCATAATAGGTATCGGGTTTATCGGGATTGAAAACCTCGTTGCAGTACATCACGGTCACGAGGTTTTCCGTTTTACTCAGATTGATAATGTTGTGGGTGTAGCCCGGGAGCATGTGGACACACTGGATGTCGTCGCCGCTCAACTCGAACTCCAGCACCTCGTCGCTGCCCAGCTTACGCTCCTGGATCAGGCCGTGGCCGGAGACCACGATGAAGAACTCCCACTTGGTGTTGTGCCAGTGCTGCCCTTTCGTGATACCCGGCTTGGAGATATTGATGGAGACCTGTCCGCAATGGAGCGTATGTACCAGCTCGGTGAAGCTGCCGCGTCCATCCACATTCATCTTCAGCGGAAACGCCACCTTCTCTTTCGGGAGGTAGCTCAGGTAGGTGGAATACAGTTTCTTCGTGAAACTGCCTGCCGGCATCTCCGGGATTGTCAGCGTCTGCGGCTGGGCGGCGAACTGCTTCAGCAGGTCTACGATCTCGCCCAGGGTTGCGTGGTGCGTCGTCGGCACGTAGCAATAGCGGCCGCGGGATGCCCGATCGGGTCGGGCATGACAGCACTCGTCATTGCCGGCTTGACCGGCAATCTCATCCGGGATGACAGTCAGGCCGTCGAACTCGCAGCGATGCTCCTTCCCCTGGAGGGCGGCGATCATCTCATCCACCAGGTCGTCGATGTAGAGCAGTTCCAGCTCCACCGAAGGGTCATTGACCGTGTACGGCAGGTCATTGGCAAAGGCATTGCAGAACGTCGCCACCGCACTGTTGTAATTGGGCCGGCACCACTTGCCGAAGAGGTTCGGGAACCTGTAAACCAGTACGCGAGGGCGTAAGCCTGCCGGCTTCCCGTCATTGCCGGCCTGACCGGCAATCTCATCCCCATAATTGAGGAACAGATCCTCCCCCGCCTTCTTGCTGCGCCCGTACTCCGAATTCCCGAAGCGCCCCGCCAGCGAAGCCTGCTGCGAGCTGGAGAGCATCACCGGGCAGGTGTTTCCGTGCTTCTTCAGCGTGTCCAGCAGCGTGCTCGCAAAGCCGAAATTCCCGGCCATGAACTCTTCCGGGTTCTGCGGCCGGTTCACGCCGGCCAGGTTGAAGACGAAGTCCGCCTCGCGGCACCAGGCGTCCAGCTCCTCCGGCGTAGAATCCAGGTCATATTCAAAAACAGCATCAACCGTCACGTCACCATAGCAACGTGCCTTGCCGTCCCGGATATTCTTGAGTTGCGCGCAGAGGTTCTTTCCGACGAAGCCCTTGGCGCCCGTGACCAGGATCTTCATTATTTCGCCATGTTAGGGATACCGTTCAACTCATTCTGGATATACTCCAGGCTGGCAATCTTGGCCTTGGTCTCCTCCAGGTTCAGCCGGCGCGTATTATCCGAATTGAATTCCTCAATCGTGGCGCGCTTCGCATCCCCTTCCTTGAAATACTTATCGTAATTCAGGTCG
>Ga0310696_10007563_pt1 | contig 12738 bp, 8 predicted proteins | sample AusTroGonzalo_MG_4_FD_203885 | JGI IMG/M metagenome (GOLD analysis project Ga0310696, IMG submission 203885) | Bovine rumen microbial communities from tropical cattle in Woodstock, Queensland, Australia - Gonzalo_02 (v2) (version 2) | ecosystem: Host-associated > Mammals > Digestive system >... | reverse complement strand
GGCCTTGACCGCGCCCTCGCTTGTCGGGTACTCCACGTACTCCGGCGAGAGCTTCGCGTGCTCAAAGTAGTTCTCCCTGTCCCTGCTCTGTCCCTGCGAGACGGGGGAATAGCCGACGCGGAGACTCGGCCATTCCGTGATTTTCGTCGACATCAACTCGATGGCGCGGGAAGGCATCGCGTACAGCGCAAAGTGCATGCGTCCCATCGGTTGAAGCGGGAAGTTGTAGTCCTTCAACAGATCCGGCGTCCGAAACGCCGAGCAGATGACATCGGCATCCTTCGGCGACACGATGTTGTCGCCTCTGCTCTTTACGTGCTCGACCTCCAGCCCGGAGGTCTTAAGCACGCAGTCCATTATCCTGCGGCAGAATATGACGTCGGATGCCGCCCAGTGATCCAGTTCTGCGCTTCTCACGCAGTCGGCGACTTTGACGACTTCGGCATTTGCCGCAAGCGCAGCGAAAAGCGCAAAGAGCATAGCGGAGAACCGCATCTCACAATTCAGCGTTTTCATAATCTCAACGACTTCCAATCTCCCTCACTGACCACTAGAACTTCGCGTCTTCCACAGTTGGGACGATCTCGAAAACGCGGCTTACCTTAGTTATGTCAAACACGATCTTCGGTGCGCTCTGAAGCGCCGCCAGGACTACCTTGCCGCCGCCGGCCTTCGCCTTCTGCAGTATCTGCACGAGGACGCCAAGCCCGCTCGAGTCGATGTGCACCATCTGGCTAAGGTCGAAAAGCACGTTCGTGCCTTCGCCCATCTTCCCGATGACCTCCTCGCGCAGCGTCGGCGCGACGGCTGCGACGAGACGTCCGTCAACCTCTACCTTCAGAACCTTGTTTTCCTGTTCCGATATGTTCCAACCCATCTTCTTTCCTCCTTACTTTGCTTGTTTCGATTTTTGTCTTACATGGCAGTAAACCGTCAATTGAACACCCTCCAGTCGCGCATAAGCGAGTCGTCCGGGGCGGTGCGGTCGCGCACGTGCCGTTCGACGCACTCGAGGACTCTGACCACGGGATCCAGCGCAAACGTGCGAAGCTCGCCGATCGAACGCCGCCGCACCAGCCACCTCGCGGCATTGCGCAAGGTGCGCCTGTAGTCGCCGTCGCCGACTGCGGCAAGCACTTCCATATGCCCGCCCAGCCACGTTTCGCGCGCGGTCTCCCAGTCGCACACGGGTTCTTCGCGCGGACGGAACTTCCATTCGACCGCGCGGGCGTACAGCCCATCGTCGCCTTGCGCCGCAAGCGCCGCCACGCGCTCCTCTGCGCGCCAGCGGTACAGTCCGCGCGAGACGAGGAATGCGTCCCCGACGCCGAGCACGCACTTGTTGATGTTGCGGCTCACGAAATCGGCGTCGCAAGATGCGCCGTACGGATTTTGACGGCCGGATTCGGACGGCATCGCGAAGAGAAGCCCCATGCCCCTGTTCATCATAAGCCGTGCCGCCTCCATCCACGGGACCGCCGAGGCGTCGTTGCGGGCGACGCCGGCGAAGAGCTCCTCGCCCTTTCTGCCCGCGACGTCGAAGTACCCGCGCACGAGTTCCTGGATCATCAGGCGCTCCTGGTCGTGCCTGATGCGCCACGGGGTGCGGACTATGAAATCGACGTCTATCCCGACCTTCGCGGTCCATTCCCGCGAGACAGGCTTGAGCGCGGCGGATATAGCCACGATCTCCGCAGACGACGCACCCTCCTCGGTGATGGCGAAAAAGTCAAGGTCGTTGTAGAGGCAAGGTCTGGTTCCCGAGGCCCTCATACCGCCTTCTCCGCGTCCATACCCTCCGCCGAGGACAACGCCGGCGAGGCGGGGCAGGGCGAGCGCCTCCACCTCGCGGCCGATGTCTGCGCACACGTCATCGACGTACCGGTCCAGTTCCGGACACTCTCCCGCGACATGGCGTCCCATCTACCCCCTCCTCCCGAAAGAACGTCCGCGCATAAAGCGCCAGAGCGAACGGAACCATCCGAGTCCATTGGGGATGTTCCGCGCGAGCCCTGGCTCCTCGAGGTCAACCCACGTCCCCGTTTCGGCGTCAATCACGCGGCGCCCGGCGACGATCTTGCCCTCGAAGTCAAGCCCCTCTCCAATCATCGTGTCCCGGCAGACCACCGTACGCCTAAGCCGCGCACCCTCGCTCACGTAGGAACCGCTGTCCACGATGACCTCGCCGTCGAGCCGGACATTCCGCGCGAACCACGTGTTGTCCTGCAGGAGGACCGGCGGCTTTATGTCCGAGCCGTGCTCGATGACGACGTTGCGCCCGAGGTGGACGTCGCGCTCGGTAGTGTATCCCGGCAAGGTGAACTTGTCAGGCTGGCGCAGCACTATGAAGTTTAGCGCGTGCCACGCCTTGACGTTGCGGACGACGATGCCGTGCGGGACGATGCGCATCCAGCACCCGCCCTCGCGCTTGTAGATTCCAGCCGGCGTATCGGCACATTCCTCGTCCGTGACGGGCTCGAGCGTGACGTCGGCCTCCGTATGCGTCGATATCGCAACGCCCCATACGACCACAAGCCCGTCGGATATCACGCTCGTCAGCGGGCTCGAATACCCCTCTATGTCCTTGAGGCCCTTGGGGACTGGCCCCTCGCCCTTCACGTAGAACACGGGGTAGCCGGTGCGGGTCAGGTCGGCGAAGTGGTCGGCAAGCTGCTCGGAGAAGCGCCAGTCGAGCACCTCGGTGAACATCACGTTCAACCTCTGCGCGCACTCTATCGCGTACTCGATGACGCGCCGCCCGGCTACTGGCAGCTCCGCCGGACTCGTCCCGGGGAGGATGTCCTGTACCCATTCGAGCTCGCGCGTCGCAGGAACGAACAGAATGTTGTCCATCAGTACGCCCCCTTCCCGCCGAGGATCGCCGGGATCGTCTTGAGCAGTATCACGATGTCCTTCCACATGCTCGGCGCGAGTATGTACTCCTTGTCGAGCTGTACCTGCTCGTTGAAGGGGATGTCGCTGCGCCCCTTGATCTGCCAGAGGCACGTTATGCCGGGGATGACGTCGAGGCGCTTGCGGTCCTCGAGTGTGTACTCCGCGACCTCGGAGGGGACCGGCGGCCGCGGCCCCACGAGGCTCATGTCGCCTATGAACACGTTCCACAGCTGCGGCAGTTCGTCGAGGCTCGTGCGACGGATGAACTTCCCCACCTTCGTGATGCGCGGGTCGTCCTTCATCTTGAAGATGACGCCGTCCTTCGACTCGTTCCTGTCCAGCAGCTTCGCCTTCTGCGCCTCCGCGTCCACTCGCATGCTCCTGAACTTGTAGAACCTGAAGTGTCGCCCGTACCGTCCAACGCGAATCTGGGTGAAGATGACCGGACCTGGACTGGACATCTTCACGGCGACCGCGATCGCGGCGAACACGGGCAGGAGGACTATCATCCCAAAAAGGCTCCCGGCTATGTCGATGGCGCGCTTCGCCGCATACGAGCAGCGGACGGTCATCCGCCATACCCGCAGCCTGAGGCTTCGGCGCTTGTTTCCGTAGCGCCGCGCGGCAAGTTCGCGGACCAGCTGGTCGAGGTCCGCGTCCTTCGTTCTTTCTAGCAGGCTTTCCATGCGAACCCGGTCATAGTTCCTTTGAGAGCTCGTCCAGCCTGGCGATGAACGCTGCGGACTCTGCGGCGTTCTTTAGCGCCGCCGCCTTGCGGAGCGCAATCGCGGTCTCGGCCATCTCCTTGTCGCCTGCGGCGAGGGCATTGCCCTTCACCGTGTGTGCGACCCTGTCAAGAAGCGTCCATTCGCCGGACGTGAGGGCCGAGCTGGCCTCGGCTATCTTCGCGCGGACTGACGACACATACTCGCCGTATATCTCTGACATGACATCGGCATCACCGGCGAACTGCTCGTCGAGATATGTTCTGCAGCATTCCTTCATGGCTATTTCTCCGTATTGTTTCCCTTGTTTCCGGCATCCTTGCCGAACAAGGGTATGTGGTAAGTGGTCTCGTTGAGCGGAGGGTAGCGGTTCCGTTCGATCCCGTCGCACAGCTCGCGCAACATAAGCCGTCCGCGTCCGCGTCCGCTCATGTTCTGGTTGGCCAGTTCGAAGGCCGTGTCCGAGTCGCCGACGGCGACCGCGACGCTCGGCTCCTCCGTCCCGGCGTCCCATACGGTAAGAATGGCGTTGTCGCGCATCCGCTTCAGGCGCAGCGACACGACCTCGCGCAGCCTGTCGCGGTCGTCGAAACCGTGGTCGTGCACGTTCATGAGCTTCTCCTCTAGGACGAGCTGGATGCGCGTTATCCACTCTTCCGGCCAACCTTGCTCGCGGCACCAGTCGGCCATGTTCTGCGAAGCCGTGTCCACGTCGCTCGGAAGGAGCTTTATCGTAGCCTCGTACACGCCTGGAATCGGCTCCGTCGCACCGAACGCGAGCAGCATGATGTCGTCAGAGAACTTGTCGTAGCCTAACTCCGCGAGCGCCCTCATGTACTTCGACGGCGAGACAATGTTCGAACCATCGCTTCTCGCGGACGCCGTGATCTCGCAACGTATCTGCCTCGAGAGCGGAACCGGCAGCTTCTCCTCGCCTTCCTTGTCGCGCGACAGGTCCATTAGCCCGTCCGTGTAGGCGAGACACACCGCAGTCCTCGTGAGCGAGGTTTCCACGACGTCCATCTGGGTGTACACGGTGTCATTGAAGAGCCCGATCGGCACCCCACCCCTATGATCCGGATTAACCACAATGTCCTTGCCGTCGTCGACGACGAGGAGGTCGGGCGCGCCACAGGATAGCCATTGAACGCTTCCGATGAGCGGTCTGTGGATGCAGATAAGCGCCGTCATGTAGGTTACGTCCGCGAGGTTGGTCCTGAAGAACGCCTGGAGCATGTTGGCAATCGCGTCCGGGCCCATCGTTGACACGCCATCGGTGCGGAGGTTCTTGAGGAATGACTGTACCGCCGTCATGGCGAGAGCCGCGCTCATGCCATGCCCCTGGATGTCGCCGAGGACGAACAAATAGCATCCGAATCCGAATGGGACCGCCTCGAAGAGGTCGCCGCTCACGATGTCAAACGGACGCCAGTACGTCGTGTAGAATCCACGCGGTGTCTGGATCGCGCGCGTGGGCAAGAGGCTCCGCTGTATATGCGAGGCGAGCGAGAGGGACTTGCGGTCTTCGTCGATCTTGTTCTGGATGAACATCTCGATGCGGTGCGACGCGACGACCTGCCGTACGCGATTCAGGAGCGTCTCGGTTCTGACGGACTTCGGCAGGTAGTAGCTGATGGGGTCATCGAGGATGCGCCGCAAGAACCCGCCTCCCTCCTCGGGGTCGAGGGCCGTCATGAAGAAGATGGGTATTCTGGACTCTATGCCGCGCACGATGTCGCGGAACATGAATCCGTCCATTTCGCCCATCATGATGTCGGATATGATAGCGCTGAAGGACTTCGGAGCATTCTTTAGAGCGGTTACCGCCTCCTCAACAGACGCGGTAGCGACGACATCGTAGCCCACCTTCTTCAGCTTCGCGCTGATGGTGAGCCTTATCAGCTTCTCGTCATCCACGACTAGTATCTTCGCATTCTTCATTCTCTCTCCCCACATAACACTATTTTCATCATTTGTGTGTATTATACCATATTCTTGATCGTCTTTCAATAGCCCCGCGCCAATCGTCAAGCCTACACTGGAACGGCGTCGCCGGTGGACGTCAGCAGCAGCACGGACCTCACGCGCTCCGGCGGAAGCCCCGCGAGCGACGCGACCGCCGAACGGTACGCGGCCATCTGCCCCGCATACGCCGCCCCCATCCGCCGCGCGAATTCCTCCCTCGTCTCGCCCTTCCCTACCGCATTCGTCTTGAAATCGTAGATTGTCGCCCGCCTACCTTCGCCCTCGCCCGCGAATACCACGCGGTCGAACTGCCCGGACGTCCATTCGCTCCCGACGAGGAGCTCGTAGCCCCTTTCGCGCCACAGCGCCGTGACGTCAGGACCCCTCACGAACGCATCGGTCCACCCGTTCTCCAGTATTCGCCGCTCGGTGTCGTCCCCCGGCGCGGCGGGATCCACCCACTCGACGGACTCGAACATCGCATGGACGTCTGTTCCACGGCGTAGCGCAGCCCGCCGCGCGGCGGCGTCCGCGAACAGCTCGCCCGCAGACATCCCGGACCGGAGCGAGAGCGACGGCAGGCGCCGCCGCACGGCGGTACGCTTCGCGCGGCGGAACGGGACCGGCGCCGGCTTGTCCGCCGGCTTGGTTCCATTATCGCCGCCGGACGCCTTGCGCTCCGCCTCCACCTTCTCGTACCATTTCGGATCGCCAATCGCATTTGGAATCGACTCGCGCACGAAGTCCGACATGCGCAGCGACTCGCCCCGCTCCTTGGACGCGGGATGGCATATCACCGTCATCGCGTACTTCGCGCGCGTCATCGCGACGTAGTACGTGCAAAGGGCCTCCTCCTCGACGCGGATCTGCCGCTCGGCGCGGGCGGGGGCGATCCCTGGCAGTATGGACGACACGACCGCCCCCGGATCGGGCATTACCCATCCGTCGCCGACTATCGGCTTCTTCTCGTCGGCGGTGATCGGATTGTGCTCGTAGAACGGAAGGACCACGTAGTCGAATCCAAGCCCCTTGGATCGGTGGATCGTCATTATCTTGATCTTCCCAGGCTCCGCGATGTTGCGCTTCTTCTTCGACGCAAGGAAATCGACGAAGTCCGAAAGCCTCGTCCCCGGCTCAATGGCGAGCTCGAACTCCGCCGCCGCACGGAGCATGTCGGTGAAGCGCCCCTCGGTGAATGCGCTCCATGCCTCCTCCGGTTTCGCAGGAAGCTTCGCCCGCATCTCGCGGAACGCGCGCACGAGCCCCTTCGCGGTGAACGCCTGCGAGGCCGCCTGCGAGACTGCGGCAGCGTCCGGCACGCCCTCGGGCCACATCGCGGCAGCGAGGGGAGTCGAGACGAAATGCCTGTACGCCTGCTGGTATCCGGGATGGTCCGCAAGCTTCACGAGGTCAAGGAACCCCTGCAACGCCGGCGTGTCGAGGATCGCGCTCTCGCCTTCCCATACCACACCTTTCATCTCATTCTGCTTCAGGTATGCGGCAAGGCTCTCGCCCATGGAGTTTCCCCTTACGAGAATCGCGGCTGAAAGTCCGCGCCCCACAGGATCTACCGCCCGAAGCGCATTCCGCACGGGCTCGAAGAAGTCCGTGAGCTTCTTCCCTGGGGAATCCACGGCTTGGACGAATCCTGGCCAATCTGGATGCGCAGACTCGTGCTTGGACGCCTCCCAGGACGGATACTCCGTACGGAGCCTGCCATCGACGAACACCTGGTTCACGGCATCTACTATGGCTGGCGAAGAGCGGAACGTCTTGTCCCTGGGCTTCAGCACGTATGCGCCGCCCTCCTTCTCGCGCCGGAATATCCCGACGTCGCCGTTCCGCCATCCGTATATCGCCTGCTTGCGGTCTCCTACGATGAACACGGACCTGTCGGAGTCCGCCTTCGCCTCGTCTATGAGAGGGCCTATCGCGCCCCACTGTCCCCGGCTCGTATCTTGGAACTCGTCGAGCGCCCATGCGCGGATGCGCGAGTCGAGCCTGTACTCGAGCGCGAGGCGGACGTCGTCCGGCAGGCATGCGAGAAGGCGCGGCACGTCGTCGAAGACGATCTTTCCCGCGCCGCGCACCTTCGCCGCGTACTCCGTCTCGTACGCCGACATGAGGCCATGGACGCCGCGCACCAGCTCGAGCTTCTGGCGGATGACGTATCCGCACACGCCGAGTATCGCCTCCCTTATGGCCCGCGCCTGCTCACCGCCGAAGGAATACTCCTTCCTGTTGAAGGAGAACTCGACGGTCGCATGGGAAAACAGCCCTTCCGCGCCAAGCTCCAATATCTTCTTGGCCATGCCCTTGACATCCGACAGCCCGCCTCGGAAGTTGCGGACCCACTCCACGAACTCCGGCCACTTCGCGCCCGGATACATTCCCACGAGCGCATCGGCAAGGCGCGACAGGTCCGCCTCCGTCGTCGCGGTCCACGACGCGCCGTCGCCCCATATCGCGGAAGCGTCGCCCCACGATCGGGCCTCGGGATTGTCGAGCAGGAGCGAGTGCCACTCCTTTATGAATTCGCGGTACGACGCGATGAAGCTCCTCACGTCCTCGCCGTTCATGGCGAGGGAGAACGCGTCGGCGAACGCGCGGCGCGTCTTCGCGTCGGTGCGTCGCAGGATGCGGAACGACGTCCGCGCACGCTCGCACCCCGCTGCGTAGTCGTCCATTATCGCGACGTTGCCCGCAAGCCCGAGCTCAAGCGGAAAGCTCCTCACGATCCGCATGAGGAAGCTGTCGAGCGTTCCGATGAGAGAGAGGTGCTGGGTCGCGACGACCTTGCGGAGAAGCGCGACGGATTCGCCGTCGCCATTCGCGGCGCTTTCCGCAAGCAGCGAGACGAACCGCTCGAATATCTCGCCTGCCGCCATGCGGGAGAACGTGAGCGCGACTATCTCGTGCGGCTCCACGTGGCCCTTTGCGAGCGCAATTAGCCGCTCGGCAAGCGCCTGCGTCTTGCCCGTCCCCGCCGAAGCCTCTATGAGAACGTTCTTGTCCATTCCTGCCCGCCTATTCGTACAGCGGCTCGACGACCTTGCCGTCACGCTGGTCGTCCGGCCTGTGGTCGTGGGAGATGTACTGTCCGTTCGATCCCATGAACACGAGAAGCCGCTCCCGCTCGTCCGGCGAAAGCTTCACGCCGTGGTGCCCGGCCTTGAGGATGCGGTACAGCGCGGATGCGTGCGCCCCGGTCTTGCACGGCTCGCTGTACGGCGGCACGTGGAACGCGCGGTTGCTGCCGGCGCTCATATTGCCGCTCGCGGGATCGAATCCGAACATCTGCACGTAGTGGCGCAGGGAATCGTACGACGTAGTCCAGCCCAACTTGTGGCGTCTCCAGTCCCCCGCACGGAGGTCCGGCGCCTTCGCCGCGCGCTTCTCGCCGTGGCATGAAACGCACTTCGCGTCGAGGACGGGCTGGACGAGCCGCGTGAAGTTGAACGGCTTGGCGCCGTCGGGAGCGGGCTTCAGCCTGCTCGGCGCGCGGCGCATCGCGATCGGCATCTCGGTGGCGGGTCTGGACGCGGCGGCGACGCGGTTCTCGTGGCATCCGCTGCACATCAGCCTCTCGCCGGCGTGGACATACGTGTCGCTCCTCATGTTCTGCACTGTACAGCCTTCGGCGTCGAGCGCCTGGAAGAAGATCGGCACGTCCGCCGGCGCCTCGAAGAACGCGCTGCCGTCCGCCTCCACGGGGACTGTCCCCAGACACTGCCGCGCGACCTGGAGGACGTCGTACCCGATGCGGGGCACGCCGTTTACCGGAGTGAACTTCGGGATCACCTGCCACACGCGGAGGGCCGTCACCTTCACGCCCTCCGGGAACGGACGCCTCGTGTTGTACACGTTGATCAGCCCTATCTGCGCCGTCTTGGGCAGTTCGTTCGTCGCGGCCGGCGCGGGACGCGTCCCGTCGGGGTTCGCGGGCCGCCCCGCAAGCGTGCCGTGCGCAAGCACGGGCGGACGCTTCCGCGCAAGCAGGGGCATGGGGTCGAGGCACGATATCGTCGGATGCGCGTAGAGGCGCGTCCTGTTGCCGAACACGTCCAATAACGTGATGGCGTAGCGGCGGCCGCGCTCCTTCACCTTGTAGAGTCCGTTGGCGTCCCCGTCGTACGCGCAGATGAAGTACTTCTCGCTCAGCGGCCACGCGGTGGCGTACGAACCGCTGTAGCGGTTCCCGCCGAACCCCTTCTCGCACTCCGGGAAAGGCTGCTCCGGAGTGATGCGGCGGATGGAGCCCATCCTGCCGTCGTCGGGAACCGTCGGGTCGATGAGGATGAGCGAACCCGCCGCCCAGCCGTGGTGCGGCGCGGCGGTTGCGACATACCTGCGGCTGTCCGGCACCTGGCGGATGTTCACCTCCATGCGCGGCGAGGTATCGACGGAGAGGCGGTAGTTTCCGTTCAGCTCGCGCGGGTCGCGTCCGTCGGGGAAGGTCAGCCATGCGTGGTGCGCCTGCCCGGAGCCCCTGTCAACGTAGTCCCAGCGCGTGTAGGCCACCATGCCAGCGTTATTCACGCTCGGATGCCACTCGTTCGTCTCGTGGTGAGAGAGGCGCACTATGTCCGCGCCGTCGTCGAACATCGAGTAGAGCGTGAACGACGGGACGGGACGCTTGCCGGAGCAGCGCACGTATCCGCCGCGCCGGTCGGAGACGAACACGAGGCGTCCGTTGGGGAGCCAGCACGGATCGAAATCGTTCCACGAGCCAGACGTCAGCTGGCGGAGCCCCGAACCGTCCGCCCTGCACGTGAACACGTGGTAGCACGACTCGTCGGTCCACTTGTCGAGGTTGCTGTTGTTCTTCGCCGCCGCGAACGCGATCCGCGAACCGTCCCAGTCGATGTCTGGCGAGATTATCGCGCACCCGTCGAGGGTCTGTCCCTTCCACGGACCTTCCTCGATGACCTTGCCCTCGAGTATGTTGCGCGCAACTGGATGTCCGGAGAACGGATCGTCGAGGACGTACAGGCCGTCGCCGCGCGAGAGGCCGTTCTGCGTCCCGTGGAATCCGTAGTACTGGTCGCACATGTGCGAGCCGTCCCTCCACTCGTTGAACCCCGGCGGTTCGTGCGCGGCAAAGAGGATGCGCCCGATGCCCTTCAGCAGCGGATTCTTCAGCGAGACGCGCCGGTTGAGGTCCATCACGCGCTCGAACACCGGCAGCCTCGCCGCCTTGCCCTGCGCGACCGACGCCTCGGCCATGAGGTGGACGAACTCCCCACGTTCCGCCGAAAGGTCAACGGATACAGCGAGGTCGTCCATGAGCGCGCACGTGCGGCGCAGGACGACGACAAGCGGATCGGCGTCGCCGGGCAGGATGCACGCCGAAGGGTTCTCGGACGTCGCGAGGACGTTCTTCGGCATGCGGTTCCAGTTCGCGATGTCGCGCTCGATGAGCCGCCAGTCGTCATGATCCCTGCCGGGTTCCGCGAAGGCAATCCCCGCCCCGAAGGCGAGCGCCAGAATTATTGTCTTTTTCATTTTCATTTCAATGCCTTTTCATCTTCATTTCAATGTCTGAGTATTATATCATTTTTCGCACCATGCCGCGCTACACGCCCGACACCAACCGCGCACTAGTCCGCCGTAGCTCGCAAGAGCACCTTTAATCGCCAATCACCCATCACTACTTCCCGCCGCCTTTTATGACTTCCCAGTGTCCGCACTTGCGTCCGCCCACCCTTCGGATCTTGCCCGCAGACTTGAGCTGTGCAATATTCTTTTCAATGCCTCTTACCGACAGGCCGACTTCCGCCGCCAGACTTTCACGCGTTATTTCCGGGAACTCACCAAACTACTTCAAAATCTTTCCCACACCCTTACCCGCACTTTTACCCACACTCTTCAAGACCTCCTTCTGCTCGCACTGAAATTATAACTCGCTCCGCTTTATCATCATATCGCCTCTCTATAGCATCGCCATGAAACTTCTCTCTGTCCACTTGCTCGTACCCATCTTGCGAACCATCAGCCGACAACTTCCCAGACGCCACGAGTACCACCCTTACGATTAATGCGCCCAGATGCCTTAAGGCGACCCAAGACACGTTCAATCGTTCGTGTCGTCACATGAGCAACCTTAGCCATCTTTGCAGCCGATATCTTGGCGTCGCCACGAAGACAATCCATGACAACTTGCTCAAGATTCGCATCCGCTACAACAACATTACCGTCGGCATTACCGACACGATTACCGACATTACCAACATGATTGCCGACATTTCCGACAACCGTAGCGTTGCCTTCCTCGGCAGCCTTGCCCTGGCGTTGGAAACAAATAGACACCGTGCTTCCACCAACGACAACTTGCGGTTTGGGAACACCTTCTTTTGCGCAACGGGCGAAGATTCGCGGCAACCCCGTTCCCCACTTCTCGATCATCCCCATCTTGTGGAAAATGTCGGCAAGCACTGGATTGCGCAACTTGCTCTTCCCCGACAACATCTCATCAACCGTGAGTCCGTCGAAAAGCGTACCCGGCGAAACCACTTCCACCCTGCTAGGCAATACGGAAACCTGCACGTATGCGTGTTGCCTGTAATCCCTGTGGGCTATGGCATTGACAATCGCCTCTCGCACCGCTTCTGGCGGAAGCTCGTATGAGTCCTTGCGATACAGCCCTTCTATCTTCGCCCTGCGCCGTATCGAACGCAGCACGAACTTGTACGCCTCCTCTATCTGGTCAATCAGCGAACCCGAATACTCTTGACGGTCGATGAAATCCGTCCGCTCGTCATCCGCAAACACCGCACATTGGACACGTGCGAAATGGTCGTTGTTTGCCGAGAGCCATTGAAATGCGACCGACGGATGCCATTTGCGGCCAATCTTCTTGACAACGCCCCATCCTTCAAGCATCATCGGCGTGACCTTGATTTGTTCTCCGCTGTTTTCTCGGTGCGCGAATGAGATCCGGTGACACAACTTCAGCATTGCCGCATCGGACACCGTTTCTTCCTCGCGGATGACTGCATCGTAAGTGCGATTGCCGCCTCGAAGAATCAAATCCTCGACCTGTTCACGCTCCGCCTTGCGGGTTGTTGCACCAACACGCACATACACCCCGGCGAGCCCTTCCGCCTTGATGTGGTACGGCGTGTTGCGCCCCGGATAGACATCGACAATAAGC
>Ga0310696_10007562_pt1 | contig 12740 bp, 11 predicted proteins | sample AusTroGonzalo_MG_4_FD_203885 | JGI IMG/M metagenome (GOLD analysis project Ga0310696, IMG submission 203885) | Bovine rumen microbial communities from tropical cattle in Woodstock, Queensland, Australia - Gonzalo_02 (v2) (version 2) | ecosystem: Host-associated > Mammals > Digestive system >... | reverse complement strand
ACGCTTAACTCTTATGTCTTTAGACCCAACCTTTTCTTCCAACTTCCATTTTCCATCTTCGCCCTTGCGGCATGCATATAATACTCCACTAGTACCCCCCACCAACATCCCTTCTCCATCTGGTAATGGTGCAATTGATTCTATATAGCAATAATTGCCATTCGCGTCTTCAAATCCATCAATCTTTTCTTCTAACTTCCATTTTTCATCTTCATCTTTGCGGCATACGAATAATGCCCCACCATCACCCCCCACCAACACCCCTTCTCCATCCGGTAATGATGCAATTGACTCGATATTGCGAAGTCTGCCACCCGATTTAAACCCATCAATCCTTTTCTCTAAACGCCACCTAAATAGTTCCGGATTTTTTTCCTTAAATTCCGCTAAATAAGACTCCAAAATCTGGTCCTCAAGTCCTCGGACTTCATCCTGCATTTTTCGCGCCTCAATCTTCCCGCGCATGGTGTCATTCAACTCATCAATCCTTCGCGCAAATCTATCGCGTAAAGTCTGTAGCTCAGCAATGTCTTGATTTAGTTTCTCGCAATTCATACCGCCCCCTTCTGAATAATACTATCCAAATTCTGCTTAATCGTATCGACGGATAAATCAGGGCGACTAACTTCATGCAATGCCCCCCTAATACCCCCCACTAACATTCCATCTCCATTTGGCAATTGCGCAACCGATGCTATAGTCTTGCCTCTTATGTCTTTAAACCCAATCCTTTCTTCTGGCTTCCATCTCCCATCTTCATCCTTGCGGCATACGTATAAATCTCCAAGCTCACCCCCCACCAACATCCCTTCTCCATCCGGCAATGGTGCAATAGAGTAAACACTTCTATTCTCAAATTTTTCAATCTTTTCTTCCAATTTCCATTTTCCGTCTTCACCTTTGCGACATACGTATAAATCTCCAAGCTCACCCCCCACCAACATCCCTTCTCCATCCGGCAACTGCGCAATAGAATGTACAGCGGTATAAAGCCCTTTAATCTCTTCTCCTAACCTCCATATTCCATCTTTACCCTTGCGACATACATGCAGTGTTCCATAATCACCTCCCACCAACATCCCCTCTTTATCTGGTAATGATGCAATTGAATAAATATCGCAACTATGGCCCTCTGTATCCACAAATCCATCAACCTTTTCTCCTAGCTTCCATTTTCCATCTTCACCTTTGCGGCATACATATAATTTTCCCCACTCACCTCCCACCAACATCCCCTCTTTATCTGGTAATGATGCAATAGACTCGACATTGCGAGCACTGCCATTCGATTCAAACCCATCAATCTTTTCTTCCAATTTCCATTTTCCATCTTCACCTTTGCGACATACATATAATACCCCATTACCACCTCCCACCAACATCCCTTCTCCATTAGGCAATTGTGCGATAGAAGTAATTTCGTAAATGTCACCACTCGCATCTTCAAACCCATTAATCTTTTCTTCCAATTTCCATTTCCCGTCTTTATCCTTGCAACATACATATAATGTCCCAATAGCACCCCCCACTAACATTCCTTCTCCATTTGGCAATTGCGCAATCGATGATATAAAATTACTATAGTCTGCTGTCCCCCCAAACCCATCAATCTTTTCTCCCAAATGCCACCTAAATAGTTCCGGATTTTTTTCTTTGAACTCTACCAAATAAGACCCCAGAATCTGGTCCTCGAGGCTCTGGACTTCTTCTTGTATTTTTCGCGTCTCAATTTTCCCACGCATACTATCATTAAGCTCATCAACCTTCCGCGCAAATCTATCGCGTAAAGTCTGTAGCTCAGCAATGTCTTGATTTAATTTCTCGCAATTCATTCAACTAATCTCATTCGTCACGCGGTATATCGATACCAGTGTCACCTTCATTTTTTGGACATCCACACTGTTCGCCCAAAATCTCCAAAGCTTGGATAGCTTTGCTTACCTCCGTCAAAGTATTATTAAATTCCACAAAATCATCAATAGTAGGTTCATCATCTACTGTTTCTTCAAGCTCACTCAAATCAATGCTCGGATAGACCTCGCGTTCAGGGGCTTCACCATATAGTACGTCTACAACACGCCTTAAATCGCATACCTCTAACGGTTTCTGTTTTCGTGAATACTCGTACCTGCCAGGATGTATTTCGTCCCAGCTGGTTGCTCCCTTTCCATATTCCTTAACTCTTGCAGTATATCCATCAGCCTCCGAGAAGAACCCGTATTGTCTAGCCAGTGCAATTAACATGTTCTGGTCGTCTGGGTTTATTGCGGTTGAAATGAAACTATCCCACAATGCCTTATCCAAATCCTTTTCCAACCCCTTATTCCAGTCCCTCAAAACATTTAGCAAATTTCGCATTGATAAAACCGACGTTTCGAGATTGGGTACCATTTCGTCGTCGGACTCAGTCTTTAAAACACTACTTTCTTCCCACTTGCCGCTAAACACCCTTTGTGTTACGCGGGCAAACTGGCATAGTCTGAATATTTTTTCTAGCGATCTATCCATCTCTGGCAATTCTAAGTCGCCATGGCGATCCGCCAAATACGCTATTGCAACTTGGAATAATTCATTCCTTTTAGGATCGGCTTGTCTTTCAAAGCTAGCATCTGTTTCGGACATTGGCAAATAATCATGCTCTATTACATCAAGACGCGAGATAAGCGCTGGGTTCAATTCGTCTGTGCCAACATAATTAATGCCGCCAACATTCAAATTGCCTGTCATTGTTATCGAAAAGCCTTCAGCCATTTTTACGGGTTCTTTAGCACCCGGTATAAAACAAAACTGTCCTGGTCTACGTTGCAAAATATCGTTTAAAGAAATCAAAATAGCTGCCGGAATAGCATTTACCTCATCAATGATCACCGGCCGGCCTTTTTCTACTCCGCGGTAGATTGCTTGCTTGACGGTTTTAACCACAGTGCCAAATGCTGTACCTTTGTATGGCTCAAGAATTTCATCAGCTGCGCGCTTTGCCTTCTCTGGGTCTTTTGCATCTTCCGGATTATTTTTCTTCCACTCTTCGATTTTCCGATCAAGCGCCTCTCTGTGTTCAGATAATGCTTCACCATCAAGCGTAGCAAGCTCCAAGGTCTTATCCGCGAATAAATCTTGGATAGTCAAATCCTTCGAGCCAGAAATTATGAGCGGCGTAAAACGTTCGGTCGCTTCGCTATCACCACGCCTTAGAGCTTGTTCAAATTGGGAAACGCTACGACGATAGGCGCGTCCAAGCACTTCGCGCCTCTCAGATTTAGGTGAATCGGGGTTTTCAGTAATAAAGTCTTTACACTCTTTTTCGGCAGCTTCACGAGCAGCACGCATAATAGCTGTTCTTTTAGCCGTTGCAATAGCTAACTCTGTTTTGCCGCTTCCAAGATGGCCATGAATAAAAGTAGGCTGTCCTTTCTCCATGTTTTTTCCGAGTCGCCTCATGTGCTCCGCGACATAAGGAGTGGTAATAATGCCACCACTCTCAAGTTCCTCAACATGCTCGCGCAATTCATAGCCATGTACCACAACGTGGCTCTCTGGTGAAACAGTTGCTAAACTTTCTAAATCACTTTCGCATCCATCTACAACATCCGCAAGCCTATCTATCACCTTATCGCGCGAAGAAAAATCCTTGCTCTCCCCCATCGCGATATCAAGTACCAATTTGGCAACAGCACCCGCTTTCTTTAGGCCAAAATATTTTCTCGCGGCGTCAACAGTATTTTTTCTAATTAGTGCGCCCATTAAATATTCTATTTTCTCAGCCGGCGTATCAAAATCAAGTCCTTCTAAAGCTTCGGAGCCAACTTCGGGGCTAGATAGCATGTCGCCTAAATCAAACAAATCAGAAACGCTAGGCAATTCTTTCGAACCGCTCTCATCATCTGCTATCAATTCTTCCCGGTCGAATAAGTCAGAAATGCTCAATCTTTCAGGGTCTCTAGGAGAACGCTCGCCAAAACCATGTTCACGCAAGGTGGTTTCGCCAATCTTTTTCTGGACGCCCTTCTTATGTTTGCTAAGTAGACTTTCTATGGCTGCATCAAATAGTGCTTTAGCCTCATCATCTTTTTGTGTTCTGTTTTTTTCGCCGGTTGACTCTTCCATTATTATTCCTTATGTTTACCACTAAAAACATGGCCATTATCCATAAGCCTATTATATCGCAACATCATAAAAAAAAGAAGACTAATATATAAATCAGTCTTCTTTTTATAGCCTGAATTTTTATCGTGCAAAATGCGCAAATGCACGGTTGGCTTCTGCCATGCGGTGGCAATCTTCTTTCTTCTTGAAAGCAGCACCGGTTTCGTTGTAGGCATCGACAATTTCAGCCTCCAAACGCTTGGCATAAGGCATGCCCTTGCGGTCGCGCGCTGCGCCGACTAACCAAGTAAACGCAAAATGCATTTGTCTGTGACCAGCAATTGGAAATGGAATCTGATAGTTTGCACCACCTACGCGGCGAGATTTCACTTCGAAATCTGGCGACACGTTGGCAATAGCCTTTTCCAACACTTCCACTGGATTCTCAGACTTTAGCTTCTTTGCAGCACCTTCAATTGCAGAATAAACTGCACGTTCAGCAACCTGCTTTTTACCATCTAGCATGGACTTATTGATAAGCCTTTGCACCATGATGGATTGATATCTACGATCAGGATTAACTTTTCGCTCTAAGGATTTAGTAGTTTTTCTAGGCATAATTACTTATCCTCCTTCTTAGCGCCGTATTTAGAACGGCCTTGCTTGCGACCTTGTACACCCTGCAAATCGAGCGTACCGCGGACTACGTGATAACGCACACCAGGAAGATCTGGCACACGACCACCACGTACTAGGACCACTGCGTGCTCCTGCAAGTTGTGACCTTCACCACCAATATAAGCCCAAACTTCCTGTCCGTTAGTAAGACGCACACGTGCGACCTTACGCATAGCGGAGTTTGGCTTCTTTGGAGTCTTGGTTGTTACTTTAATACATACACCACGTTTCAAAGGTGCAGCCTTTTCGTAGCGCTTGGTTTTTAGAGTATTCACAATAGAACCAAGAGCTGGCGATTTTGACTTTTTCGCAGCCTTTTTGCGTGGCTTGCGAATCAACTGATTAATAGTTGGCATTCAAAATTTCCTCTAATTAATATATTATTTTGCCTTGCTTGATTTACAGCAACATCAAACAAGATGAAACTCTTTCAACAATTATAACACACTTAATCAAAAAACACCAGCCCTAAGTGTAAAATGATGAAAAACGGATATAATATTGACAAAAATAAGCATTTGTGCTATAATAGAGTCAAGAAAGGGGGCGCTCTTTAAGAGCTAGGAAGGAAGGAAGAAGTCAACAAACCAATCATTTTTACGGGAGGGTAAAATGAAAAAGTCATTTCTTATCGCACTGGTCATCATGTCTCTGCTCCTCGCTGTTCTCGCAGGTTGTGCCAACAAAACGGTCTACATCGACGACGCCACCGAAACGATCTCTGTCGACGACATCACCGTGATCGAAGGTTACACCGACGAAGAACACCGCGAGAATATCGCCCTCGGAAGGGCTGCTGGCGAAGCGTACGGATTCAACATGGACGACGTCCCGAGCTGGGAAGAAGTCAAGGCCGCCCGCGAAGCCGACTACGAAGGCTGCGCAAAGTGCTTCTGGGTTTCCAAGGGCATTCTGCACACCGAAGTAGACGGCATCGCCGCCGACCTCACCCCGGAGCAGGCGGTCGACCAGTACAAGGATAACCCCGATTTCATGAGGGAGTACATCTACCTCATGCAGTATCGGGACTATCCCGACCCGGTGACCTACTTCGACGAGGAAGGAGAAATCCATTCCATCACCTACGACCCTGATTGGGAAAACTGGGATGGCCCGTCGGATAGCTGATACCTAGCAAAACCCCCGCTTCGCAAGAAGCGGGGGTTTGCATTCCCAAGCAATTATTTATTATTCTTCACCAGATAATCCAGCGTTTTCTCGATAATCATGCGGTTTTTAATATCCATCTTGACATTTGGATCTTTAAGGGATTTCAAAGCCTCAGGGGATTTCTTGTAAACATCCCGTAACTCGGCAATTTTCGCCGCCACCAAATCATCGGAAACGGTGATTTTTTCTTTCACAGCGAGATTCTGCAAAACGAGCGAACCCTTCACGCGCTGTTCAGCCACCTTGCGAGCCTGTTTTTCCCAATTTTCCAAAGTCTCACCCGCACGTGCCAAGTAATCTTCAAAAGACAAACCTTGCGAAGCCGCATTCCTGGTGAGGTCATCACGCATCACGCGCATCTGATCGTCAATCAAAACATCCGGTGCCGGAACAGTGGACTTTTTAACCAACGCAACCACCAAATCATTTTTAAACTTTTCAGTATTCTGATGCTCGGCCTGTGCGGTAAGATTCTTTTTGATATCTTCTTTCAAAGCCTTCAAATCCTTAAACGGCCCAACTTTTTTGGCCATTTCATCATCAATAGCCGGCTTCACAACTTCATTGACCTGCTTCAATAGTACTTCAAAAGTCGTCTTCGCACCAGCTAAATCTTTTACACCATAATCCTTAGGAAAAGTCAAATCAAGCACAAAATTGTCGCCCGATTCGTGCCCCACGATGCCATCTTCAAATCCAGGAATGAAAGTCTTGGAGCCAAGCACCAATTTGTAATCTTTGGCCGAGCCACCATTAAATGGTTTTCCGTCTTTTTTACCCACGAAATCAATCACCACCTCATCGTCAAGCTTAGCGGCACGCTTTGTTACCTTTTTCTCAGCCATTGAGGAAGCAAGATTATCAAGCACGCCATTGATTTCTTTTTCACCAACCTTAATCTCAGCCAATTTGACACCAAGCTTCTTATAATCACCTAACTTCACCTCTGGAATAATATCTGCAGTTGCAACATATTCTAGCATCTCACCTGGCACATATTTTGTGATATTAGCGCTAGGAAGCACCAACGGCTGCTTCGAATTTTCAGTAAAAGCATTAATAATTGTGGTCCTAACAGCAATATCGGCTGTTTCGGCATTGAGATCGTTTTCAGGGATAAATTTGCGCGCTACCTCTAGTGGCACTTTGCCCTTGCGGAAACCCTCCACACGTAATTCCTTAGACAACTTCTCGAGCGCTTTCTCTGCCGCTCCTTTCAAATCTTTAGCATCCAAAGTCACGGTAATTTCCACGCGTGAATCAGACAATTTCTTGGATTTTGTTTTCATAAAAAACTCCTGTAATTTATTATATTATACCACAACTCCCTAAAAAATCTAATTACAAACTAATCTTGCCCGCGTTATCACGGATGTGTCGCATTGTAAATCCAGTATCCGCGCCAAGTTTGACATCTGGGTTAAGAATATTATAACGGTCAAACAAATTCTTAATATCAGAATATAATTTCTTCTCTTCGTCGGTCATGGCGCTATTCGAAACGATCGCCTTCACGCGGCCTTCCGGACTACCACCAGTAATCGCACCGCCTTGACGGCTCACCACGAATGCGCCAGTTCTCAGGAAAGTCAAAGCTTGTTTGCCAAAATCTCGGTCACTCACATTAAATTTCGGACGCAGATTGTAATTTGCCGCCGAATACGAGCCAAACAGAGCAAGCTCCATTTTCAAACTCTTCTCTAGAATTGATAAATCGCTCAAGAAATTTTCTAGGTGGTCGGCCGGCAAATAAAAATCGGTCATCAGTGGCACTCTTTCGCTGCTTCGTGCCTGGTTTAAGAAGCTAATTAACGAGTTTTCGAATTCATTTAAAGCTATTGCATTTTTAGAAGATTCGAGAATTAACCGCGAACCCTTCGGCAAAGACTTTCGGATGCTCCCCATCTTCCTGAGGCTCCTCTTGCATTTATGGTCAAATCGCGCAAACACCACAAAACCAGTTTTCATGCTCTTCGTAATTTCGCTCAATCGCTTACCAGTTTCTTGTGCCGCCTGGATAATTCGAATATCATAAAGTTCCAACTCGCGCGGCTTCAAAGAATTCGCCAAATCCAAAAACTTCTGTGCCGTCTTGAAATCTTCAAAAGTACCTACCGCACGTGCAGTCTGCCTTACTATCGGCACAGCCCGCAAAATGACTTCAGTAATAATGCCAAGCGTGCCTTCCGAACCAAAGAACAATGGCAAAAGATCATAGGCGTTTTTATTCTTGACCAACACTATCGCTGGATAACCGCACGAACCATGATTTTCAGTGCGAATCTTATTAATCAATTCCTTGTTCTTCTCGATAATCTGCGGCAGTTTATTATAAATACTACCTTCCAGGCTTTTTTCACGCCCTTTCTTGCTAGTAGAAGATTTTCGGAAACGTTCAGTCTGAATAATATCACCATTCGCAAGCACTACCTCCATGCGTTCAACATAACGCATGATGCCGCCATACTTTCCAGCAAAATCATCAGTTGGGCAACTGGCAATCAATCCACCAATTGTATCATTATCGTGTCCACCCACTGGAATAGTCATGCCATTTAAAGAAAGCGCAGTGTTCAATTCTTTCAGTGTAATACCGGCCTGCACTCGGACGAGCCTTTCGCGTTTATCAGACTCCATCAGCCTGTTCAATTTTTCCATCGAAATCACTAGGCCATTGCCAAGGTCTGCGCCCATTTCATCCATGCCGGAGCCACGAACTGTGACCGGAATCCTAATTCCCTTCGCCATCAACTGGTAACAAAATCTCATCAACTTGCGAATATCTTCAGTTGATTCCGGCAAAGCCACAAACTTTGGTTTAATTTTCAATACAGAACGGTCCGTTGAATATGCTTCAACCACATCGGGCGTGTCAAACACGTTTCCGATTGTCAACTGATTCAAATACCTCGCAATCTTGCCCATCTTGCTTACGATTATAACACAAAGTTTTTAAAAATACACAAAAATTTTTATGTTTTTTTACACATTTTTAAAGCCCCCGGGTGGGGGCCTTAAAAAACTTGGTAAAAATGTTACGGCTGCATCCAGCCACCGGAATAATCGTGGGAACGCGACTGTGCGTTCTTAATGTCGCCGAGCTCCCGCAACCTGGATTTGATGGCTTTGCGGAGCTCCAACTCACGCATAATGATTTCAGAAATACCAGCATTCGTGGTGTCATCCAGCACCAAAACCGGTGCCACGCGCGTCAGCTCGCTCGTACCTTCGAGCATATAAAGCTCGCGCTGGAGCTCAATCCGGTCCTGCACGATTTCCGTGAGCAAAGTGTAGGGCTTCTTCCAAACCAAACCCAGCGACTGTACGTCGTGGTTGACGAAAATGTGCGCTTCGTCGCAATCATCACGCCAGACCGCGTAGTTCCACTGGTAGTTGCCGCTGATCAACCTCTTCAGCCTCTGAGACATCAATTTGCCGTCCGCCGTGCGAATCGGGCAAGGCAACACTCTGAGCTTGCCGTTGTCGATTACTTCGACGAATACCTTTCTTACCGTTGTTTCCATTAAAGTTCGACCCCCTGTAAAGTATTGCAAAGCCTCTCGACCCTGCACTAATATTATATCATATCTGTTAATCTTTGGCTAATCAGCCGTCAGCCTGCCATTGTGCTATAATAATAATTATGAAAAACATGATTGAAGTAAACAATTTCAAAATGGCTTTTAATGGCAAAACTGTCATTAAAGATCTCTCGTTTACGGTGGCAAAAGGCGAAATCTTTGGCCTGCTCGGTGCCAACGGCTCCGGCAAAACCACCACGATTCGCGCACTTCTTGGTCTGTATAAACCAACCGGTGGCGAGCTACTAATCGACGGCAAAAAATTTAACCCCGAAGATTCCAAAATCACCGTCGGCTATCTGCCAGAAGAGCGCGGGCTCTACCGCAAAGAAAATGTCATCGACACGATGATGTATTTTGGTGAATTAAAAGGCCTTGAAAACCCGCGCGAGTGGAGCGAAAAATTTCTCGCCCGTGTCGGTCTCGCTGATAAAATCACTGAAAAAGTCGAAAAATTGTCCGGCGGTCAACAGCAAAAAATCCAACTCGGCATCACCATTATGAACGAGCCAAAACTCCTGATTCTCGACGAGCCAACCAAAGGTTTCGACCCGATGAATCGCCGTCTTCTCATGGAAATCATCGAGGAACTCCACAAAAAAGGCACCTCCATCATCATGATTACTCACTATATGGATGAAGTTGAACGCCTCTGCGACCGCGCACTATTATTAAAAGATGGCACCGCACGCGCCTACGGCACCATCGAAGAAATCAAAAAAGAGTTTAACAACAAGAGTCTCGATCAAATCTTTGTAGACATCTATGGAGAGAGTTATGAATAAAAATGCATTAAAAGTTGCCAAATTCGAAATCATCCGCCAGCTCAAAAAGCCAGCTTTTTGGGCAGCGACTTTGCTAATCCCCCTCATGATTGGCGTCATCTATTTCATCAGCTTCATCTCTTCTATGAGCGTTGATACTGAAGCACATCTTGATGAAAACACTAAAATCGCTATCACCGACGACGCCAGTATTTTTGAACCAAGCGCACCATATATAATAAATGGTGATAAAGAATACGGTATCGAAATGGTCAAGAATGGCGAAGTAGATTTGTATTATTATATTCCCGCCGATTTCGCCGAGACCAAAAAAGCTGAATTCTACCACGTCTCCGAAGGCCTCGATATATTTAACATGGACGGCGAAATACTTAAAATTTTGTTAAGCCAAAACTCCGCTTCGCGCGTAGACGCGTTGGACGTCATCGCTCTCACTGGTAGTTACGAAATCGAAGACCACAAAATCACCACCGACGGCTCCGATTCCAACGCCATCGGCAAGGCGATTATCCCGATTCTCATTGGCGCCACATTCTTCTTCTTTATTGCACTTTGTGGCAACCGATTCTTGCTTACTGTCGTAGAAGAAAAAGAAAACCGTATCAGCGAAATGATTTTAACTTCCATCTCAGCCAAGCACTTAATTGTGGGTAAAATTATCGCTATGCTCGTGCTTGGGCTAGTTCAAATCGCTGCAATTATCATTCCCGTTTTGTTCCTAGTTTTCGCCAAGCGCAACGATGCAATTGTAGCACAGATTCTTTCAATGATTGAAATCGACCCACTTTCGATTATTCTGAATATATTGCTGTTCTCAGCATCGGCAGTTTTGTATGCGGGTGTTTGCGTATTGGTCGGCTCGATGGTCTCCACCGCACGCGACGCGTCGTCGTTTATCAGCCCAGCCATCATTTTCATGGTCTTCCCACTTTACTTCATGCAAATGTTCATGACCGACCCAAATCTAATCGTCCAAATCTTTACCTATTTCCCGCTTTCAGCACCGATATCATTGATGCTGAGAAATATATTCGGCACCATTAGCACACCAGAATTTTGCATCGGCATTGTCGTAGTGTCAGTTTCCGCAGTAGTCGCCATCCGCCTCGCGGTCAAAACCTTCCAGAAAAACGCCATTAATTTCAGCATCGTTAAGCCGAAGTTATTTAAGAAAAGCTAACTACAAAAAAGAAAGCCCCGAACTTGCGCATTACAGCGCTGCCTGGCGGACTTTCGCTACTATGATAATAACACAACTACTAAATAATTACAATAATTTTCTTTTCTTTTGTGATGACGATGAGGTTTTTAATTCCCAACGATAGTTTTTGATTAGAAAATCCGGAGTTTTTTGGTTGCTTCTGGGTATAAATTTCACATCGGCTTTAAAATAATCAAGCAAAATATACGCAGCCGACATTTCGCGCTTTGAAGGCTTTGGAAAAACAGATTCTGGGACAATAACCGAAAATTCATTTTTAGACATATTGTCATTATATCACCTCTGTAAAATAGCATAAGCGGATTAAAATAGGTGGGGGGTTGCGGAATAATTACCTCCGTGCTATAATACCACCCCACCCCAGAAATCTTAAAAAACTAGGCTTCTTTCCACCGCTTCAAGGTTGGGAAAATTTTTGTGCAGTATTCTTTCATCTGCTCATTAGTCATGCCGGCTTGTTCGCCGAATTGCGAGCACTTCTCAATAAATTCCTCCATCGAGCATTTTTCAATAAACTCGCCCTTATCATAGCACCATTTGCAATAATCAGTATTCACACTGCCATCCGCATTGGTTCCGTACATTTCGTCAGACGTTAGTGGCATCGCACAACTTTGACAAATCCTTTGTTCCATAATTTCTCCTTTGTTATATTTTATATTATAGCATTATTAATAATAAAAAAAGATCTAGCATTATTCGCGTTTTGGAATATAATAGTACTTATGATAAGCGAGGAATAATATGGACTTATTATCTGCAAAAGAAATAGCGAGTAGATGGGGTTTGTCACCGCGTAGAGTCGTTGTTCTATGCTCAAAAGGAAGAATCCCCGGCGCACAGATGGTAGGTAATTCATGGGTTATCCCCAAGAACTCAAAAAAACCAGATGATGCAAGAGTGAAAACGGTAAATACTAACAAAAAAGAAGCAAAGCCATTCTTAAAATGGGCCGGCGGCAAAAGCCAATTATTGAAAGAAATTGGAAAATACTATCCGTTTACAAAAGATACTAGCATAACAAAATATGCGGAACCATTTGTTGGTGGTGGTGCCGTTTTGTTTGACATTTTAAATAAGTTTAAACTTCAAGAAGTGTATATTAGTGATATAAACGCCGAATTAATCACGGCATATATTGCAATAAGAGATGATGTAGAGAGTTTGATTAGTCTATTGAAGGATTTTGATAAACAATACAATTCAAATGGCCTCGCTGGC
>Ga0310696_10007561_pt1 | contig 12740 bp, 10 predicted proteins | sample AusTroGonzalo_MG_4_FD_203885 | JGI IMG/M metagenome (GOLD analysis project Ga0310696, IMG submission 203885) | Bovine rumen microbial communities from tropical cattle in Woodstock, Queensland, Australia - Gonzalo_02 (v2) (version 2) | ecosystem: Host-associated > Mammals > Digestive system >... | reverse complement strand
GAAACCGATAGCCATCAGCTTTTCACGCACACAGCCATAGTCGGAGAAAACCACGACTTTGACCCCATGGGCGCGCAAACTCGCCAAGGTCTGCTCCACCCAAGGCGCTACCCGGTAGTGTTGCTGAAGCTGGGCGACCATATCCGGCATATAGTTTCGAAAATACCATTCACGAGCGGTCTCAGGGTTGGAAAATGCAGCGAAAAAAGTATCGTAGAAGGCATTCTCGGAAGCAAAGTGCCGGCCTCGCAGTTGTTTTCGGACCTTTCGCTCGCAAATCAACATCCGCAGGGTGCACTTCCGCAACTGGCTCCACACCAACCGCCGCGCCAAACCCGCCTTGTCATACAGCGTGCCATCTAAATCGAATATCACTGCCTTATACATGTCGTCAACTGTTATATAGACAAAAACTAAAACGCATACCCGATGGCAATTTTCAAACCGTCGAGGAGACGTATTTTATGAGGTTGGGAAAACCATTTTTTGTTGAAAAAACGGCCTTGCACCTCTCCACGGGTCGGATCGTAGATAGGCAACGCGTAGTCCACGCGAATAACAAAAAAGTCAAAGTCAAGACGTATGCCAACACCCACGTCCACAGCTAATTCCTTGTAAAAACGGTTAAAGGCAAACTCCGCACCTGGCATGTCATCACTCTTCCTTGACAGCCAGATGTTACCGATATCCGTAAAAACGCCATACTTAAACGAGCGGTAAATCGTGCCACGATACTCGAAATTGAACTCCAGCTTGATATCTCCAGTATATAGCGAATCTAAATTGCGTTCATAGCTGCCGGGGCCCAGTCCTCGATATCCCCAACCACGCATACTGTTGCTCGTACCCAAATAGAAGCCCTTCTCATAAGGAACGTATGAATCTTTGTCCAGCGGAATGATGAAACCCGCAGCCGCACGCATAGCAACTGCATTGTCATTATTAATCGTGTATGTGTAATTCCACAATATATCAAATTTCTCATAGTTGGTGTATGAATAACCCTCTTCGTCCAATCCGTTCACCCCAATTATCCAACGTTGGTCGCGGTTGAACAACAGGTTCAAACCACGCAGCAACAAGCCTGTAGACTCCAAGTTTACATTCAAATGCATATTATGTTTTCTGGAATCTATAAATTTGGGAACCAGGAAGTTGAATGAATATTTAGCGGACAGCAGAAAGAACTTGCCAAAACGGCGCTGATAGGATTCCGGAAAAGCGTCGAGATTCATCACCCAAATATACTGGTTGTTCATATTGATAGTACTAACCTCAATTGGGCTAAGCGTGTGTGATATGAAATAAGTCGGACTCCAACGGTAAGTAAGGGCCGTGTTATACATCAAACGCTGATACAGACCGGAATAGTTCAACCCAAAAGTGAACGAAGTGCTGCGGGAAATGGATTTCTCGCTCGTGTTACGGCTAAACAGGAATAATCGGTTCGGGAATTCCAACGATGCCGAAAGTCCAAATTCTGGATAGGAATAAATCTTGTCCCTCTTGAACAGGTTGGATAACGAATAATAGAAATATCCTCCTGAAAGATTGATTGTAAAGTGTTCAGCCCCCTTAAACAAGTTTCTATTTGTGTAGGAGAAAGAAAGGTCGGACTTGTCGTTCCGTAATTCAATCTGCCCGCCAAAGCTATGTTCCTTCTTTCGTATCATCTGATAAACTACATCCAAATATCCTACCTTGTTGACAGTGTCAAGCAATAAATCATTTTCCCGGAACTGGATGTTCGTGTAGTCGAAGTTGTCAAGGCTGGAAAGCGCACGACTGCTACGGCTGCGCGACATCTGCGAATAGGGTTGGCCTGTACGGGTGAAAATGGCATTCGACAGTGCCTTGTAGGAAAAATAAGGCTTGAGTTTCTCACCGTCGATCCGCTCTTCAATAAAATAGAAATTTGCACTGTCCTGACGGGTTTTCAGCTGATAATAGTTTGTGTCGCAAATATCCGTCAATATGCCGCTCGGCGATGCATCCGGGTTCACATAAACATCGTTGTAATAGTATTTGTACAGATACCTCGATCCTTGGTTATCCGACTCTGGAATTTTCATCAAAACAGTGATATTCACCGACTTAGGATCTACTCCAAGAGAATCTGGCATGTCATACTGCACCTCACAGCGGATAAGTGACTTCTCCACATAATAATAGCCCTCGTCTCGAATCAGATTGATGATACGGGTGAGCTCATCATTGATAACCGTCTCGTTGTACTGCATACCGTCTGTGAGCAGGCATGCATCTTTGTTTAATACCACGATACGCTTGTACTCTTGAATGGGGATGTCGTATTCAACATGACTGATGTGATAAGGTTCATGAGCGGTGACGAAATATTCCACCTTGGCCTTTTTGAGATCCTTCCTCGTATAGGTCACTTTATAACTAACCTCGGCATCGAAGTAGCCGAGTTGCTTCATCACAATCTTCAGCTGATCAAGAGATTTATAAATTTCCAGGCTATCAAGCAACACCGGTGGTTCGCCGACTTTCTCGCGAAGATACTTCCTGAACTTGCTATCCTTCGTGTTTCCGTTCTTGTCGTATGTAGGCTGTCCCCAATCGTAGAAGACTGTCTTGATGAGAATCATGTCCATAAACCTCTTGTTCGTGACAGGGCGCACATACGACTTCAAGTTGTCGAAATCCGGGCTTTTCGCATCCACCACCTTCACGTCGTTCTTGACCAGCATCGTCTGCCCCTCCGGAAGGTTGCGTACTGAACTGCAGGAGTATAAAGCTATACTGCTGAAAATCAATAATATGAAGATCCGAATTCTACGGTTCATTCTTTTTTAACGCGGGGATGGAAAATATATTCGACGCAAAGGATGACAAACACAGTGAAGACCGTGTTGCCAAGAATGACAAGCATGGTATGGCCGAAATTTTTGAAAGTCATGGTTCCAAGAAGCACCGCCAATATTTCGTATATGAAGGTCAGTATTAACGTGTAGAACAAGATCCAACGAAAGTCCTTGGCACCAGGCACCGGTCGGTCGATATTCTCATACATATTGTTATTGTTACTTCCGTTGAGAAACTTCACGACATAAGGGCGGACGAACATCATCGCCGTGCATGCGAAACAGGAAACCCCCAGTGTATGCGCAAACGCGTCAACAACAAAACCAGTTGCAAAACCAATAATATACTGCAGTGATAGCGGCATTTCCAAAGGCAGCAAAAACAGCGCAAACAGGAACAATGCAGGCGACATATAACCGAACAGGCTGATATGCTGACAGATGGTTATCTGCACCACCAGCAGCAACACGAAACGCAATATATTAGCTATGATGTTATTCATCTTTAAATTTCGCTTTCAGAGTGTCCAATTCAGATTTAAATAGATTTTCAACCAGATATACCGTATAAATATCCGTATATTTGGTAGCCAGTTTCACCTTGATGGTAAGGAAACTGGCGTTGTTGCCCACCTGCACCTCCTTGACGGTGCCGATTAGCAGTCCTTTGGGGAAGATGTTGGAGTAGCCGTTGGTGAACACCGAATCGCCGATGTTGATCTCGGAATGCTGGGGGATGGCCTCAAGATAAGCCACCTCTGGGTCATTGTCTTCCCAAATAACCGTACCGTTCTGGTTAGCGGGCACCACTACCGCGCTGATGCGGGTCTCCGGATGTAGAATCGGGCGCACCGTGGCGAAGTTCGGAGAGATATCCGTGACAACGCCCGCCACGCCTGCCGGAGACAACACCGCCATATCACGCGTGATCCCATCGTCGGAGCCTTTGTCTACTATCATGTAGTTAAAAGCACGGTCAACCGTTCGGAAAATAACATGGGCATAGGTGTAGTCGTAGAGCCGGACCTGCTTGCGATTGGTTGAGTCGGGTTTGCTCATCTCCGTGAGGATTGTGTCCTCCTTCTCAATGAACATGTTCTCCTTTTCGCGCATCAGCTCAATATTCTGCTGCACCAGAGCCTCATTTTCGGGGCCCAAGCGGAAACGATGCACCATACCCGAGCCGGCCTTCTGAATCGGGCCCACGATGCCCTGCACCACCCGTGCAAGACGGTATTCGTTGAATGACAACGACTTACCAAGCATCGCAACGCTCAGAATCAGAAGAACGGCGAGTACGATGATATGAAACGCCCTCTTGAAAAATTCAATGAGATTGTTCATCAGGTTATAAGAATACTACTTCTTTTCAGCGAGTTCACGACCGGCCTTGAGGCAGGCGAGGTTAACGTTAACGACATCCTCACCTTTGCGGGCGAAGTTCTCGCGCACGGCGTTTTCAATCTCCTCGAACGGCAACTGCAGATACGGGGAGGCTGCACCCAGAATCACCATGTTTGAGGAACGGGCGGAACCCAGGTCCTTGGCAATCTGGTCGGCGTTGATGGCCACGCAATTCTGCACCTTGGCCAACTCGGCCTTCAGGGCGTCGAAATCGGGATAGTTCGGGATGTTTACGAAAGGCTGGTCGTTGGTGATCAACCAACCGTCCTTCTTCAGCCACGGCAGATAACGCAGCGACTCCATAGGCTCCACAGAGATGATCATGTCGGCCTTGCCCAGCGGGATGAGGTCGGAAGCGATGGGTTGGTCGGAAAGACGAAAATGGGACTGCACATCGCCGCCGCGCTGGCTCATGCCGTGCACCTCGGCCTGCTTCATGTACATTCCTCTTTTGATGGCGGCAGCGCCCACGATGGTGGCGATGGAGAGGATACCCTGGCCGCCGACTCCTGCTAATATGATGTCTATTTTCATTTCTTTGTTTGTTTTTGTTTGTTTTTTGTTTCCTAGGGCTCGGCTTCGCCTCACCCTAGGTTGACATAGGTCGGGCTTTCAGCCCTCTTTGGATTCCCAGGGTTCTGCTTCGCTTCACCCTGGGTTGGCACGTGTCGGGCTTGCAGCCCTTTTTGGATTCCCAGGGTTCACTTCGTTCACCCTGGGTTGACACGTGTCGGGCTTACAGCCCTCTTGGAATTAGGTTAATAACTATTAACCATTAACCGTTAACCGTTATTTCTTGGCGGCCTGTTGTTTCTTCATCCGGCGGCTCAGAGTCTGGATGCACTCGCGGGTCGGGATGATGACCGAAACACCCTCATACTCAATTTCTTTTTCGATAATGGCCACATTCTCTTCGAGATGACCCTTGAGCGGGTTGATGCGGTGGATGTGCTCCTCTTTCACGCCGAGGCCCTTGCAAATCTCGCCGAGCACGCCCAAAGCGTGGGAATCTTGACCGCCGGTCATGCCGGTCGTGCTGTTGTCGAGGATGAGCACCGTCACCGGGGTATTCTCGTAAATGCAGTCGAGCAGTGAGGTCATGCCGCTGTGGGTGAAGGTGGAATCACCGATGACGGCCACACAAGGTCTCATGCCAGCGTCGGCAGCGCCCTTGGCCATCGTGATGGAAGCACCCATGTCAACGGTGGTGTAGATAGCGTTGTAGGGCGGCAGCGCACCGAGCGTGTAGCAACCGATGTCGGAAAAGACTTTGCCCTTGCCGTATTTCTCCATCGCCTTGTTGAGGGCGGTGTAGGAGTCGATGTGCGGGCAGCCCACGCACAAGGCCGGCGGACGCGGAACCACGAGTTCCGGAACGGGGGCACCGTAGGTGTCGGGCAGACCGAGAGCCTTGGCAACCAAGTTCGGATTCAGTTCACCATCACGCGGGAGTTCGCCACTGAGACGGCCCATGATGTTGCCAGTGCGGTTCAGCACGCCACGCACCTGCTCCTCGATGAAGGGGTAGCCCTCCTCGGCGATGAGCACCTTGTCACACTCGTCCACCATTTTGGCGATAAGTTTCGTGGGCAGCGGGTACTGGGAAATTTTCAGCACGGGGTACGGGCAGTTACCACCTTCGAAGTTCTCCATCAGGTAGTTGAAAGCGATACCGGAAGCAATGATACCCATGCTCTTGTCGGCACCGTCGATGTATTTATTGAACGGTGAGTTGAGCGAGTCATTCTCGAAATCGACCTGCTTGTCGAGCAGTTTGCGATAGTGCTTGCGAGCGTTGGCGGGCAGCAGGATGAACTGCTTGGGATCGGTTTCGGGCTTCAGCGGGTTCTGCGGACGCTCGGCTTTGCGCTCCACGCCGGAACGGGAGTGTGACAGACGCGTGGTGAGACGGATGACCACGGGGGTGCGGAATTTCTCCGACATCTCAAAAGCGTAATAGGTGATGTCGTAAGCCTCCTGCTGGTTCGACGGCTCGAAACAGGGGATAAGGGCGAACTTCGCATAGTAGCGGGAGTCCTGCTCGTCCTGGGAGGAGTGCATGGAGGGGTCGTCGGCGACCACTACCACGAGACCGCCGTTGGCGCCGGTAATGGAGGAGTTCATGAAGGGGTCGGCGGCCACGTTCAGGCCCACATGTTTCATGCAGACCATCGCGCGCTTGCCAGCATAGGACATGCCAATGGCCGACTCCATGGCGGTCTTCTCGTTGCCGGCCCAGATGCTATGCACCTCGCCTGCTTTGCCCTGCTTGGAATTCTGAATAAATTCAGTGATTTCTGTTGACGGAGTGCCCGGATAGGCATACACTCCAGATAATCCGGCATCCAAAGCGGCCTGTGCCACCGCCTCGTCGCCTAAAAACAATGCTTTTGACATAATCTAAAGTACTTTATTGATTGTATATTAACGAATTAGTTCTTCTATCTCAAAAACTGCAAAAGTACAAAATTTTATGTTACGCTCAACACCTTTAAAGGTTATTGGTTATCGGTTAAAGGTTCAAGTGGTTTAAGGGATTATTTGGTTTAAGGGTTTAAGTACCCCTACCCCGGCCTGCAGCCACCCCTTCACCAGGGAAGGGGAATTTGACTCGCGCCGCCACTGCGTGCGGGTTGGAAAAAATTAACACGCGGTTTTACACGACGTTTGGAAACGTCGCCCCCTACAAGCCATTTGTGTCTACGCGATATCGGGGCGTATGCGATACGCCCCTACGAATCAACATTAAACAAATAAACCATTAAACCAATAAACCGCTAAACTACTAAACTACTAAACCACTAAACCACTAACCGCGTTAACCATTAATCGTTAACCATTAACCGTTAACCATTAACCGTTAACCATTAACCATTTTTTTGTACTTTTGCCGCCAAATTATGGGCAACGAAAAACGACGTTGGATTCTGCCGTACGTGTTAGGCGCGGTACTTCTGATTGCCATGCTGGTGGCCGCCGGAATCGGAGTGATTCCCATTCCTGTCAAGGTGGTACTGCAGAGCATCGGACAGAAAATCGGTCTTTTTAGGGATATACAAATTTCTGATTATCATCAGATTACACTCTGGCAATTGCGTCTCCCGCGCATCGTGATGAGCGTGCTGGCGGGCGCCTCCCTGGCCGTCTGTGGCGGCGTGTTCCAAAGTGTGTTCCGCAATCCCGTATGCGACCCCTATATCCTTGGCGTCTCATCGGGGGCCTCCATCGGCGCGGCCGTGGCCTTCATCCTCGGCTGGGACACGGTGGTGTTCGGCGTCACATTGCCCGCGCTGGTCACCGCCCTGCTCACCTTGCTCATCATCCTCGGCATCGCCCGCATCAAGGGGAAACACAACACCAACACCCTGCTGCTCATTGGCATAGCCCTCAACTTCCTCATCTCCGCGCTAATAACGCTCCTTGTGGTGGTAAACCAGAAAGAGATGCAGAAAATCTACTTCTGGACAATGGGCAGCCTCACGCACGTCTCCTGGGTGGAGATCGCCTGGCTAATCCCGATTATGGCCGTCTGTATCAGCATCCTCTTCTATCATGCCAAAGCATTGAATATCATGCAGGTAGGGACAGAAACAGCGCAAACCCTCGGCATTGACACGCAACGCACGACCTATATTGTGCTCATCACCTCATCGGTGCTCATCTCCGTGGTGGTATCTTTCTGCGGATCCATCGGTTTTATCGGATTGATCATGCCGCACGTGGCACGCATCCTGTTCGGCAGCAACAACCGGCGACTGTTCACCTATTCGCTCTTTTTCGGAGCCTTTTTCCTGCTGGTCGCCGACACGCTGGCACGCACCATCGCTGCTCCTGCGGAACTGCCGGTCGGCAGCATCACCGCACTCGCCGGCGCCCCCTATTTCATATACCTGGTTCTTCGAAAAAAATAATAGACACCCAAAATAGTTTCAAAAAAAGTGTATCTTTGCCGCCTCAATTTTGGCAGTGAAACTGTCGGGTCCCATAGCTCAGTTGGTTAGAGCAGCTGACTCATAATCAGCGGGTCCAAGGTTCGAGCCCTTGTGGGACCACTTTTTCTTCAGTATTCCATATCGCTTGATTCGCAACCACAAACAGGAACACGACCTTCGAAAGTCCTGTTCATAACCCTTTGTTATAGTGTTGAAAAAATATTTTCGCAAAGGGTTGATTATATGCAAAAAAAGTCTATTTTTGCCGCTCGAAAATTTAGAACGTAAAAAAATCAAAAATAGTTAGAAAATAATGGCAAATCACAAGTCATCTTTAAAGAGAATTAGAGCAAACGAGAGAAAAAGAACAGCTAACCGTTACTACTCCAAGACGATGCGTAACGCGCTGAGAGACATCCGCGCCATCAGCGACAGAAGCGAGGCCGCAGGCAAGTTGTCAACCATGACCGCCATGATTGACAAACTCGCCAAAAGAGGCATGATTCACAAAAACAAAGCCGCCAACCTGAAATCAGGTTTGATGAAGAGAATCAATGCCCTCTAAACCGCTCCAAGAGGATACGAATTTCCGTGTCTCCGTACCCGTGCAGGTGCGGATGAGTGATTTAGACCCCTTCGTCCATGTCAATAACGGCATCCAATGCCATTATTTTGACCTTGGGCGGAGTTTTTATTTGGAACAATTGCTACAGAACCAGGTTGATTGGACCACCATCGACCTGGTTTTGGTGCATATAGAACTCGATTTCGCTTTTCCCGTTGAATTCCACGACCAGTTGGTCTGCGAATCGAAAATTGTCGAGATCGGGCACAAAAGCCTGAAAATGAAGCAACAACTCCGCGACACCCGCACCAACACCGTGAAGACCACCTGTTTCAGCGTCCTAGCCGGCTTCGACCGCACCACACACCAGTCCATCCCCGTCAAAGAGGAATACAAGCGGCTGATACGAGAATTCGAGGGAATGGCGTAAAACATACGGTGGTAGAGACGCAAAACCTATAACCGTTACATGATTAGCAAAAACCGCATATCCCAAATTCGCAAATTACACGCCAGGAAGTTCCGCGACGAGAGCGGGCTGTTTCTGGTGGAGGGGTACAAATGTGTGGAAATGTTGTGTCGGTCGGGATTTGTTGTGGAGGAAATTTTCGCCACGGAGAACGCCTTTCGCGACAACGACTGGCTGCGCCCACTGAAAGTGACCCTGATCACGGAGTCCGAAATGGCGCGTATCAGCACGATGCAAACCCCGCCGGAACTTCTTGCAATCGCAAAGCAACGCACGAATATTCAACACATTCCTGAAAGCGAACCGGTGCTCGTCCTTGACCATATCTCCGACCCGGGCAATCTCGGCACCATGGTCCGCACCGCCGACTGGTTCGGCATCCGGCACATCGTCTGCTCGCCCGACAGTGTGGAATTCTATAACCCAAAGACCATCCAGGCCACAATGGGTTCTTTCGCGCATGTGCACGTGCACAAACATGAATTGGTGCCTTTTCTCCGCGAAGAGGGCAAACGGCGCCGCATCATCGGCACGTTTCTTGACGGAACAAATATAAACGATTTTGATTTCCACACCAACGACATCATCGTCATCGGCAATGAGTCTAACGGCATTTCCCACGGGGTGTCCGAAATGATTTCCCAGCGCATCACAATCCCGAATTCAGCCCAGGGGCGCGAAACGGCCGAATCGCTCAACGCCGCCATCGCCGCCGCCGTGGTGATGTTCCGTTGGCGGGGCTAATCGAGGTGCAGAACTGTCCGACATCTGTTTTGCCTATTCGCTCAATTCCAGCCACTCCATCTCTTTCGATTCCAAAAGAGCCTTCAGTGACTCATACTCCGTGTAGAGTTTACCGGACGCGATATCTTCAGCATTATGCTCAGGATCGGCCAAACGCGCTTCCATCTCGGCAAGTCGCTGCTGCAGGTCTTCCATTTCGTGCTCTAACTTGCGCAGGCGATTTTTCCGCTTCCGGTCGTCGGCCTCACTCTGCTTTTTCTGCTCCCACTGTTCCTTGCCACCGGGTTCCTTTTCGCCGGTGCCATTCAACGGAACTACATTTCGGCTCTGCAACTCATTGAGAGTCTCCATTTTACGTTGAGCTAGAAAATCATAGACATCGCCAGTGAAAGCATGAATCTGATGATTTTTGAATTCGTAGACTTTCGAGGTAAGCCCCTGCAAAAAGTCACGGTCGTGGGATACGAGAATAAGACTACCCTCATACTGAAGAAGCGCATTTTTCAACACGTCCTTGGAGGGCATGTCAAGGTGATTGGTGGGCTCGTCGAGGATGAGCAGGTTGAAAGGTGAAAGCAGAAGTTTAGCCAGAGCCAGACGCGCCTTTTCGCCTCCGGAAAGCACACGCACTTTTTTCTCAGTATCCTCCGTGTCAAAAAGGAAACTTCCGAGAATGGTGCGTATTTTAGGCCTGATATCCCCTACCGCCACATCGTCAATTGTTTCAAACACAGTCTTGTCTGGATTTAGAAGTTGCGCTTGGTTCTGGGCGTAGTAGCCGACCACCACCTGATAGCCGAGTTGCAGGTCGCCGCTTTCAGGTTTAAGCGACCCCACAATGGCCTTCACCATAGTGGACTTGCCTTCGCCGTTGCGTCCCACGAAAGCCACACGCTCGCCACGCTCCAAGCGGAAATCCACGCCTTTGAGCACGCCCGGCTTGGTGTCATAACCAAGGTCCAGGTTTTTGCTCTCCACCACCACAAGTCCCGAATGGGGCGCAGGCGGAAACTTGAATGATATGGAACTGGTGTCGTATTCATCGACCGAAATGCGGTCCATTTTTTCCAACATTTTGATACGGCTCTGCACTTGACGCGCTTTAGTGGCCTTATAGCGGAAACGTTCGATAAACCGTTCTATCTGGGCAATCTGTTGTTGTTGGTTTTCATACGCAGACTGCTGGCTCTCAATACGTTCCAATCGCTGCTCCACATATTGGGAATAGCTGCATTTATAATCCTGGATATTTCCCAAGGTAATCTCAATGGTGCGGTTGGTCACGCGGTCGAGGAAGGCGCGGTCGTGGGAGACAAGAATGACACACCCGTCGTAATTGGCGAGGTAGTCCTCCAGCCACTGAATAGATTCGATATCAAGGTGATTGGTAGGCTCGTCAAGAAGGATGATTTCCGGCTTCTGCAACAAAATTTTGGCAAGACATACGCGCATCTGCCAGCCGTTGCTGAATGAAGACATCGGAAGGTGGAACTCTTCACGAAGGAATCCCATGCCCGCCAACACCTTCTCCGTTTCAGCCTCTATCGTGTTTCCGCCGAGATGTTGATATCTGTCGTTAAGGTCGGAAAGTTGTTGTGCAAGTTGAATATAAACATCTGATTCATAATCAGTTCGCTCAGACAACTCCATAGAAATCCGCTGCATCTTGCGTTCCATGTCTTGGATTTCGGAAAAAGCGGAAACGGCCTCATCCCAGACACTTAGCGGGGAGTTTCCGGCGAGTTCCTGGGGCAGGTAGCCCACGCGGTGGCCAGAGGTGATGACCATCGTGCCCGAAGCCGGTTCTATGTCGCGGTGGATAATCTTCAGCAATGTCGATTTTCCCGCACCATTGTGGCCCACGAGCCCAATACGATCCTTGTCACCGGCTACAAACGAGACATCCTTGAAAAGGAAGTCGCCCGTGAAATTGACTGACAGTTTGTTTATTTGTATCAAGGGACTATCAATTATTGATTATGGTAGAGACACGCCGCGGCGCGTCTCTACATGTCATCTTTTTTGTCTAAATAACGCCATGGGATCTTCTTTTTCCCTTTCCTCGGCGGAGACTTTCCCTACGTTGAGAAGCATTCCAATAGCGCAGCCAGAGACGAAAAGGGAAGCGCCGCCACTACTGACGAAGGGCAGTGTTTGGCCGGTGGTGGGCAGCAGTTCGCAATTGACACCGATATGGATGAGTGCCTGGCAGGTCAGCCAGAAGCCAATACCGAAAGCCAACAGCCGCCCGAAGGTGCCTGTGGCTTCCTTGGCAATCTTTCGCGCTCGATACAAGAGTATGAGATAGGCGAACAGGATCGCTACACCCACTACAATACCAGTCTCCTCAAACAGGGAGGCGAAGGCATAGTCGGTTTCCTTTTCAGGCAGACGGTTCTTAATCACGCCTTTGCCCGGACCTGCTGGCGAGAACCCCGAGCGCGCAATAGCCGTCCGCGCCAGAATCATCTGATCTCCGTAACCCTCGCTGTTATCTTTCGTGAAGTAGTACTCCAACCGGTTGATGAAGGTTCCCATACGTCCGAACTTCGCCAATTTTGCATCGCTGAGGTTCAGCGCCACAATCACGGCCACAATCAAAACCATGGAGACGATCCCCACCATCCATCCAAGATCCTTCAACCTAAACCCACCGACAAAGAAAAGCACAATTCCCGTAACAAAGAGGATGATGGCTGTAGACATGTTCATAATGGCGATTCCCAAACAGAACAGGACCAGCAGTATGAAGAGGTATCGGACGTTGGCAGTGCTCAATTCGCCAAATTTGTGGAGCT
>Ga0310696_10007556_pt1 | contig 12748 bp, 9 predicted proteins | sample AusTroGonzalo_MG_4_FD_203885 | JGI IMG/M metagenome (GOLD analysis project Ga0310696, IMG submission 203885) | Bovine rumen microbial communities from tropical cattle in Woodstock, Queensland, Australia - Gonzalo_02 (v2) (version 2) | ecosystem: Host-associated > Mammals > Digestive system >... | reverse complement strand
AAGATGCAGCAGGAGGGTCCAAAGCCCGATGTACTCACCTTTGCCGGCAATGGAGAACCCACGATGCACCCCCACTTTCCAGAAATCGTGGACGACGTGATTAAGCTGCGCGATGAGTTCTTCCCGAATGCCAAAGTCAGCGTACTGAGCAATGCCACACAAATACTCCACCAACCTGTGTTCGATGCGCTGAAGAAAGTCGACAACAATATATTGAAACTCGACACAGTATCGAATACATATATCCATCGCCTTGATCGTCCTGTCAATAGCAACTATGACGTTGCTCGACTCATCGATAAAATGGCCGAATTCCAAGGACATTGCATCGTTCAGACTATGTTTCTCAATGGAGAATTCGAGAGCCAGGACATCTCGAACGTAGACGACAAATATATCAATCCTTGGCTCGAAGCCCTCCAGACAATAGGCCCCGAGGAAGTAATGGTGTATACCATTGATAGGGAAACTCCAGCCCACCAATTGCAGAAAGCAACCCACGAACAACTCGATGCCATCGCTCGACGAGTAGAAGCAATAGGCATCAAATGTCAGGTCTCGTACTAACCAATTCTTTTCCACGTAAGGGAACATTTTTTCCCACATAGGGGAACAATCTTTCCCACGTATGGGAAAAAGTATTCCCCCGTAAGGGAAAAAAGCGAACGAAGAAGGCTCTCCTCTCCTTCGCCCTGCCCTTTATCGTGAAGAACAAGGAAATCGCTGTTTTTACTGAACAGCAAAACACGTGATTTGTGTCAATTTTCGGGAAAATTGTAAAAAAAAACAATAAATGTTTGGCCAGTAATAAATAAGGTGGTAACTTTGCAACTCAATTGATGATGAATGTGTAGCAGATGAATCCTCAAGATGTGCTGTTGAAGCAGGGAATGAAATGCAAAAACTAAGACTTAAATAACAAACAATATCAAATCATTAATTCTTTAAAAAAGTTTTACACATGAAGAAAATCTATGTTTTATGGAGTTTAGCCCTGATGACTATCATGGCCAACGTGTTCTTTGCTTGTAAGAGCGATGACACGCTTGAGGACTTCTATCGTCAGCATGGTTTCAAATTGAATCCGACTCAGAATCCTGACTTTGTGATTTATTCAAATGGTAATGTGCTCTCAACTACTTTGGGTACAAGAAGTGAATTTGGTACCAGAACAGAAACTGCACAAGCTATTGATTATGGTACAGTTACCAACAATGAGCCTTACAAGTCACAGTACGCATTCCCATCTGATCCGTCAGGAGAATATAGCACGATCAGGGAATATATTGCAGGTCATGGTAATGAAGGACAGGAATCGTGCGATTTTACAAACTTCTATATCCAGCAATTGGGCTCAGATGGCACAGGATGGAATGGAACGAACGGCCTTTGGCTCTGTGCACAACAGATGTCAAATGTATCAATCAATGGTACAGCATTAAATAATAGCAGCGCTTACAATTTCCCAGGCTACCTTTGCCTGAACGTCAATGCTACCAATGTCAAATATCAGGTGTATGGTGCAGAAGTTGCCGGCGAATACAAGTTCTTCACCATTAATGGTTGCAAGTATCTCGGCTTCAACTATACAAGACCAGATGCCGGCTATACTGGTAATGGTCTGTATAACGACTGGATTTTCAAGCTGACTCCAGCAGTTGCCAGCAGTCAAGATGGCGGCACACCTGTTGTTGTTAATTCAAACTACTATAAGGTGCAAGACTGGGAAAACACCACCAAAGAACACATGCCTGCTGAATATGCTCAATATGTAGACAAGGCTCCTGCAAAAACTGACCGTGGTGAAAGTGTTTCTCAGGATGAGTACGATTATGTAATGGCATATTTGGCAGAGCATCCAAATGAAGGTGGTTTGACATGTAACCTCACTACTTATTTCATCCAGAACGTAGGTAGTAGCTACTACGAATACAAATATGAAGATTTCCCAACATTGAAGGATCATAATGGTGCAACTTATAATCTCATCGGTGGAAACCAAATGGATTTTGTTGCATTCTCAAAGCATAGAAATGACTATAATGCAGTTAACGGTCCACGTGCTCTCCTCATCAATGTTCCAGTAGAAGATCCTACATACCATGATTCATGGGGCGATGTAGACAACACGAGGCACAATGCCTACAGATTCTATACTATTGAATATAATGGCGAGAAGAACTTGTATCTCTGCTACGACTATGAGATGACGAAGAACTCTGAAGAGTATTTGCCAGGTGATAAAGTGTTCAACGACTGGGTAATCAAACTGATACCTGCTGAAGGCGGAGACCCTGAAGAACAGATTTCAGACATTATAGATCCAAATATTGAACCTGCAACTCCCGTAACTGATGAAGTAGAGGTGAACCTTTCAGTAAACGACGAGAAGGAAGAAGGTGACTATATCGCTACGAAGCTGTCTATCCACATCCGTGCATTGACTGATGTTGAGGTATTCATACCAGTTGAGCAACTTTACTATTGCGACAAGGACGATATGGCTATCGTTTTGAACCACCAGCTCGATCCTAACTATCAGTACTCAAACCCAGGTCAATCAACTATTGAAAACGGCTACAGCTACACATACACAGTAGCCGGTGAATACACAAAGGATGGTGAGACACTGACTGCCAACGAGACAATCCTCATTACTGTGAAGTATGAGGCAGAAGGCATCCGTGTAACAACTCAGGGTGTAACTCAGGCAGCTCTTGACTTCCTCCAGGATCATTTCTTTGATGGTATCACGATAGAGGTTTGGAACTATTTCAATAGCGAGGTTCCAACAGGAAATCCAAACGAATTCCTGCCTGTCACTCGTACAGATCTCAAGCCAAAACTTGATGCGTCAACAGTTACGTTCACAACTTCTGCAAACGTACAGCATTATGTCAATGCATTCGCAATGTTGTATGATTATCAGAAAGCAGACCTCCATGTTTACATGAAGGAAGACGGCAAGCCTTATCTGATGAGTGTCACGTATGATGGTGATGGCCATATCATTAATCAGGTAGAGACAAACACTCCACTCGAACAGAAGTACTGGATAGCTGATGCTGACGGCAACTTCGTGAAGTTCGTAGGTGTTAAAAACGCATGGGATTGCACAGTGACTCCTCCTGATGCGTATTCAGTATCTGCAACTCATACGGGTGAAAACCCAGCAGACTTTAATGTCATCTATACGAAGTAATTTGTAATACCTTATTATATATATAGACAGCAGGTAGCACACAGCTACCTGCTGTTTTTTCATAGAAAATGATGGTAATTAAAGTTTTTTTTGTATCTTTGCACGCATAATGCCTAAATATATTGAATTATGAAAATAAAAAGATTCTGCTGTTTGCTATTAATAGCAATTACAATATTAGCCTATGCCCAGGATGTGAAGATGCCTATATTGGAAATTTCATTAGCACCCGATACTAGGTTTTATAGAGATATGCCATACACCAATGGAACCATGAAACTGACAGATACAGAAGGCAAAGTGGTGGAGATGCCGGCAAAGTTCAAAACACGTGGAGCTACAGCCCAGGATTATCTAATGAAACCATCACTTAACATGAAGTTGCGTACAGCCGACTACACAGAAGAGGCCGACAGTGCCCTCTTAGGAATGCGCTCCTGCTCGTCATGGATTCTCGATGCGATGGCAATCGACCGCATCTGTATGCGCAACCGAGTCGCATTCGACATTTGGAACGAATTCTCCCGTCTGCCTTACGAAACCAACTTTGACGGTCGTAATGGTACGGAAGGCCGTTTCATAGAATTGTATATCAATGATGAGTACTACGGCATCTATTGCTTGTCAGACCGTATTAACCGCAAACTGCTCGACTTGAAGAAGGTGAAGGAATTAGACGACGGAACAATGCAGGTACGAGGTGTACTCTATAAGAGTGGAACACAGAGCATTTTGGATCAGAATGATGCCGGATATAATGAGGATTACACTGCTTGCGTCGTAGAATGGCACAACGCTTGGGAACTAACCTTCCCTGAGGACTACGCCAGCCCAGCAGTATGGAAGCCTCTTCAAGATGCGATTTTAAGAGGTACTAATGTAGCATATATCAAGAAGTATTTCTTCCTCGAGAATCTTGCCGATTTCCAACTGCATGTGATGGCTTTGGCTATTGCAGACAACTGGGGCAATAAGAATCACTTCCTATCTGTACGCAATATCAACAAAGACATTAATGCAGAAGACCCAGACGATGCAAATCGCAGACGATTCGTCATCACTCCTTGGGATCTCGACACCAGTCTTGGAGGTAATTACATAGGGGCTTGCTATAATGGAAATTATGAAGAATTCCCTTTGGAGATTTTCTACAAAAAAGCGCCATATCCTATTTCATTCTTAATAGGAAATGCCGAATACCAAGCAATTCTGAAACAACGTTGGATAGAAGGACGAAAAGGTGCTTTCTCCATGAAGAATGTAAATAAAAAGTTGGAAACGTATCGTGACCTCTTTATTAAGAGCGGAGCTTGGCAGCGTATGATTGACCGCTTTGGTGTCACAAGCAGCGGACCTATGCTAGTTGCTGACCTCGCAAAGGAAATCGGCCTCATCGAGAAATGGTACGAAAATCGTTTCCATGAGATGGATGCATATTTTGGCATCACAGATGGTATAGAAAACATTGAATATTCATCATTGAACATTGAACAGTATATCTATGACCTCGCTGGCCGCAGAATGGTCAATGGATACAAGAAGGGTATCATTATCCTGAATGGCAATAAGTATTTCGTAAGATAAGATGACAGACAATCGTAATTCATTCAGCAGCTCCATGGGGTTTGTGCTTGCTGCGGCTGGTAGCGCAGTAGGGCTGGGCAATATCTGGCGATTCCCCTATCTTGCTGCTCGTGACGGAGGTGGATTGTTTCTCTTGATTTACGTTGTGCTGGCACTTACGTTTGGCTTTACCTTATTGATTACTGAGATTGCCATCGGACGACGCTCACAGCAAGGACCGCTGACAGCCTATAAATTCTTCAACAAGCGATGGGGGTTCATCGGTCACTTGTCTTTCATCGTTCCTTGTATCATTTATCCCTACTACTGTGTGATAGGTGGATGGGTACTGAAATACTTCTGCACCTATGTCACCTTCCAAGGCCAGGAAGCCGTACAAGATGGATTCTTCTCGCAGTTCATCTCCTCGGAATGGACGCCCGTCCTCTTTATGCTGATATTCGCTGCCCTCTGCTTCCATATCGTCTACAGAGGTGTGGAGAAGGGTATTGAGAAGTATTCACGCATCCTTATGCCAGCATTGCTGATTATTATTGTGTTTATCAGCGTCTACTCTCTCTTCATCTCACATACAGATGAAGACGGAACTACACGTACAGGTCTGCAGGGAGCTGCCATCTATTTCATTCCTAACTTCGATGGCATCACCCTCAAGCGATTCCTGATGATTGCGATGGACGCAGCAGGCCAGCTGTTCTATTCGCTCTCGATAGCAATGGGCATCATGGTGGCATATGGCTCGTACATGAAGAAAGATGTGAACTTGGGTAAGGCGGTCGATAACATCGAGATATGCGACACCCTGATTGCAGTTTTAGCCGGACTGATGATTATCCCAAGTGTCTATGTGTTTATGGGTACAGAAGGCATGTCAGCTGGTCCTGGACTGATGTTCGTAGCCCTGCCAAAGGTGTTTGACTCGCTCGGTATCTTCGGCCCCATCCTTGGCATCCTGTTCTTCCTGATGGTACTCTTTGCGGCACTCACTAGCGCTGTTTCCATCCTCGAAGCCTGTGTGACAAGTGTGATAGACCGCTTCCACTGGTCTCGTCGCCGCTCTGTCTGCATCTTGGCTGTCATAGGAGCCTTATTCTCCCTCCTCGTATGCAGAGGCTACAACGATCTCTACTTCGAGTACACCCTCCCCAATGGTGCAGTAGGCCAAATTCTCGATATCTTCGACTATGTCAGCAACAACGTACTGATGCCATTCCTTTCTATCTGTACTTGTCTGCTCATCGGATGGGTTGTGACACCAAAGTTGCTGGTGGGCGAAATGCGACTCAACGGCTATAGCTTCCATCGTAAAACCATGTATGTCATCATGCTCAAGTATGTCGTGCCTTTCATCATGGCCGTCCTCCTCCTTGGAGCTTTTGGATTATATTAAAAGAAATAGTAAATTGTAAATCGTTAAATAGTAAATATAATGGTGATCAAACGAAACATTCTCCTTAACCCAGGACCTGCCACCACAACAGACACCGTGAAGATGGCACAGGTTGTGCCAGATATTTGTCCACGCGAAAAAGAGTTCGCTGGACTGATGAAGGGACTGCGCTCGGACCTTCTCAAGGTGGTTCACGCACCTGAAGACCAATACACCTCAGTGCTCTTCTGTGGTTCTGGTACCATCAACATAGATATCTGCATCAATTCCCTTGTTCCTGAAGGAAAGAAAATACTTGTTGTTAATAATGGAGCCTACAATACGCGTGCGGTGGAGGTTTGCCAGATGTACCACATCCCACACATCGACCTCAAGTTCTCTGTCTTCGAGCAACCTGATTTGGCACAAGTGGAACAAACGTTGAAGGCGAATCCAGACGTCGCTGTAGTATATTGTTGCCATCATGAAACGGGTACAGGCATCCTGAACCCAATTCGTGAAATAGGTGCTTTGGCTCACCAGTATGGAGCAATTTTCATTAGCGACACCACTTCATCCTTGGGTATGATACCATTGGATGTGGTAAAAGATAATGTGGACTTCTGTATGGCTTCTGCTCAGAAAGGACTGATGGCGATGTCAGGTCTGAGTTTCATCATTGGCAAAACTGATATTATTAAAGCTAGCAAGAACTATCCTACACGCTCATATTACTGCAACCTGTATCTGCAGTACGAGTACTTCGAGAAAACAGGCGAGATGCATTTCACTCCTCCTGTACAAACTATCTATGCCACGATTCAGGCACTGAAGGAGTACTTCGAAGAAGGCGAAGAAGCAAAGTTCGCACGCCATAGAGCTGTGTACGAAGCCATCCACGCAGGATTGGATAAATTGGGATTAGAGACGGTCATCGATCGTAATATCGAATCTGGATTGGTGGTATCTGTGAAATATCCTGACTATCCTAACTGGAGTTTTGAGAAGGTTCACGACTACTGCTACGAGCGAGGATTCACTATCTATCCCGGTAAAATCAGCACCACCAACACCTTCCGCCTCTGTGCCTTGGGAAAGATTTACCCAAAAGACATCGAAGACTTCTTCGTCGTATTCAAAGAAGCCCTCGAAATGATAAAGTAGGAGCTAAAGCATATAGCGACAGTCAACAACTGGCTTTTGCGTCAGTTGTTTGACGTTCGCAAACTCAGGCCATGCTGTGGTGATGACCAACACATCTGCTTGACGAATCAACTCGTCATAGCTATTGGCATAACCGATGGCCAAATCAGAATAATAGCGCTCGAATTCTTTCTTTGCTACAGGATCATATCCTGTAATGTTAGTATAACCAAGAAGTCGTAGTTCACGTATGATTTTTGCGGAAGGAGTATCACGTACATCATCGCTGCCCGGCTTAAACGATAAACCAAGAATGCCAATGCTTCGCTGTTTATCTGTTCCAACAACACGTGACACCTTTTTAGCAATCTGAGCAGGCATTTGGTCATTGGTGCTGATGACATTCTTGAGAATTTGAGCATCAAATCCTGCTGTATTTGATACAGCATACAACGCATTAGTATCCTTTGGTAGACAATAGCCGCCATATCCACAGCCAGGATATACATAGCTTGCCATCGTGGCGCCACCCCACCTCTTGTCTTCATGGAGAATACGGAAAGCTGCTGCGACATCGATACCACCAATCGTATCGGCCACAAGGCTCATCTCATTGCTATAGCTAATCAGAGTAGCAAGGAGCGTATTCGATAGGTACTTAATAAATTCGCCTGTATTCAATGACACACAATGAATAGGTTCCTGAATAGTGGCATACACCTTTCGGAGCACCTCTGCAGAACGTTCATCACTAACACCGAGGACGATGCGGTCTGCCTTTATGAAATCGTCCCAGCAATGTCCTTCACGCAGGAATTCTGGGTTGTTGGCAACACCTAAGTCTTGACCCACGTTGAGCCCCTTCCCTTCCAAATAAGGAATGATTTTTTGTGAGGTTGTAGACGGAGGAATTGTAGACTTTACGACCAGCACTTGATACTTATCTGCGGGTCGAACACTCAGTGTTTGGTCAATGGCACTGAAAAGATAGGTGAGATCAGCCTGACCGTCTTTACCGTACGGTGTCCCAACGCAATAATAGACGCAGTCGCTCTGTTTGACAGCCTCTGCCAAATCATTGATACCAATGGGAAGAAAGCTCTTACCAAGATGACGTACTAACGCCTCATCAAGACCTGGTTCGAGAAAAGGTAACTGTCCGCCTTTAATTGTGGCCAGTCGCTCGTCATTGATTTCTACTCCATAGACGGTATGTCCATACTCTGCAAAGCCCAACGATGTAGTCAGGCCTACAAAACCCAATCCAAATACTGTGATTGTCATATTGCTGTCGATTTGTTTTTTCCTACTCCTCTACCATTTGTATTCTGCCTCATTACTCTCCTTAAGATACTTCAGGAAACGTGACACACCCTCTTCAACGAAGATGGTGGGATTGTAGCCCAACAGTCTGCGAGCCTTGTCAATACATGGGCATCTACGCTGAGGATTGTTCGTGAGGTATTCTTTGTCTTCTGACACTGCATAACGTACCTCTCCCTTGTATCCAAAGATATCACGACCTGCCTCGACATATATCTGAGCCAACTGTGCAATAGTGATTTCTGGCTTTTCGATACCAATATTGAAATAATCGTATTGTCCGTGCAACAAAATCTTGAAATAACCACAAACACTATCTGCAATGTAGCAGAACGTACGTGTCGGTGTTCCGTTACTGAGAATCTCGATGTCTCGGTTCTCCATGATAGCTAATGCGAAGTCGGCAGGCACGCGTTTGTCGCCAACACGCATACCAGGACCATAGTTGTTGAATGGACGTGCTACACCGATAGGCATGTTGAACTTCTGCGCAAAGAGCATACACATTGTCTCACCAAAGCGCTTCGACTCATCATAGCATGCACGGGGGCCTGTTGCACAGACGTTACCATTATAATCCTCCGATGTTGGCACATGTGCAGGGTCTGGGTCGCCATAAAGTTCGCTGGACGAGAAAAACAAGAATCCTTTGATATTACGTGTGGAATAATAGTCGAGCAGTGAACGCAGTCCCCAGATGTTGGCATCCAAAGTCTCAATGGGATACTTACGATAGAACATAGGCGAGGCGATAGAAGCCATGTGAATGATGAAGTCTGCCTCAGCAGCCCCTTCTATGTCAGCAATGTTGTCCTTGATAATGTCGAACTTGCGAAGTACTACTTTAGGATTTCGTTCCAATTCCTTAATCCATCCAGGTTGACCTAACATAAAGTTGTCAAGGCCAATTATTTTCTTAATGCCTAACTCTTCGCTTTCAGCTGCAAAGAACTGCATCATAAAATAGCCTAAAAATCCTGCACAACCTGTGATAAGCACAGTAGAACCGCTGAATTTAGCACGCTCTTCCGCAGAAAGACCATTGAGCGTGTGTTTAATGTCATTTTGTAAGATGTTCATTTTATTATTTGTTTATTTGATGTCTTATTCCGTAAGTCGCCAAGGGGCACGATTCTCGTCCCACATCTTATTCAACAATTCTCGGTCACGGACGGTATCCATGCACTGCCAGAAACCTTCGTGGCGATAGGTTATTAACTGTCCCTCAGCTGCCAAACGTTCCAATGGCTCTGCCTCAAAAGTTGTCAGATCGTTCTCTATATAGTCAAATACCTTGGGACTAAGTACAAAGAAACCACCGTTAATCCATCCTTGATTCACTTGAGGTTTCTCCTTGAAAGAACGGACATAGTCCTCTGAATCGATTTGCAGTTCACCAAAACGAGCTGTAGGATGTACTGCTGTCACCATTGCCAAACATTTTTTCTGATGATAACGGTTTACCAACTCGCTGATGTTCACATCACTGACAGCATCACCATATGTCATCATGAAGTCCTCCTGTCCTATGTAATCCTTCAGTCTAAGCACACGTCCACCAGTCATTGAAGCGGCACCTGTGTCAACCAGTGTCACTCGCCAATCGCGAGCATGTTCGTTTATATACTGAATAGACCCACTGCTCAAGTCAATAGTGAAATCGTTGTTACGGGCATAGTATTGCAGGAAATAATCCTTGATAACCTCACCCTTATAGCCTAAAGCTACAATAAAATCCTTATAACCAAAGTGGGCATAGTGGTTCATGATATGCCATAGAATTGGCTTGCCGCCAATCTCTACCATAGGCTTGGGAATCTGCTTTGTGTACTCAGACAGACGGGTACCGAAACCTCCGGCTAATATGATGGTTTTCATAAGCTGTTGATAAGTTTACAAATCAATTGAATATCATCCTCACTAAGTTCGGGATGCATGGGTAATGAAATGATACGGGAATAAACCTCGTCAGTGACAGGCAACTCTACATCTTCATGGAAGAAGGTGAGATGGTGATTGGGGGCATATTGGATGCCATATTGAATATCATGCTCCTTCAATTTTTGCTCCAATTGCGGGCGCTTTCCTCCAAGTATTTGCAGAGCAAAGATATGGGGAACAATATCATGTTCGTAATCCATCGATGTCAGTTTGACACAAGGAGTATCCTTTAGCAATTCACAGTAACGCTGGGCAATGTATCGACGGCGTGGAGCAAACTCCTCCTCGAACCGAGAAAGTTGAACCTGACCAATCGCGGCAAAGATATTACTCATGTGATAACGATAGCCTTGCTCAACGACATCAAAATTCCAACTACGTTGGCCAGCATAACGTTTCTCAGAATCTTTTTGCACACCTAATAAACGGGCATCACTCACTTTTTGGATAACCTCCTCGTCAGCTGTAAAAATAGCACCTCCTTCACCTGTAGTGATATTCTTGATACCATCGAATGAAAAACATACCACATCTCCCATAGAACCAATCTTCTGTCCTTGATGAGTACATCCGAAACTATGGGCAGCATCTTCTATTAAACGCAAACCGTGTTTAGCCGCAAAAGCCTGATAGTCCTTCACCATACAGCAATTGCTGGCATAATAAACAGGCATCATAGCAGTGGTGCGAGGAGTGATGCGACGCTCGGCATCTTCCAAATCGAGTGTCAGTGTATCAGGGCGAATGTCACAACTGACGGGTTTGCATCCAGCGGCGCTGATGGCTTGATAGGTTGCCACAAACGTAAACGACGGTACCAGCACCTCGTCACCAGGCTTGGTTACAGCTTGAACAGCCAAATGCAATGCTGCCGTTCCGCTGTTGACGCAAATGGCACGACGACCTCCTCCAATGTACTGCTCCAATTGGTGTTCAAACTCACCTACAGTGGCCCCCATGCCTAAGTAGCCAATGTCTTCAATGACATGTGCCACAGCCTCTGCTTCGGCCTTTCCTACCACCGATTTAGATAATCTAATCATAAAGATACCATTTTTCGCTACAAAGTTACAAAAAAAAAGAAGATTGAAGAATGAAAAAATAAAAAAAACAGAATAATTATGAATTATGAATTAAAATTATGAAACTTTAGTTCGCCGTTAGGCAATTATTTTGTATCTTTGCACCAAAATAATAAAGGAACAATGGCTAATTACAAAATTGAGGACATCCACCAGCATATTTTGAACATCCTATTAGTGGTTGACAAGGTTTGTCGCGAGCATGGCATACGCTATTGGCTTTCCGATGGCACCATGTTGGGGGCTGTGCGTCATGGAGGTTTCATCCCTTGGGACGACGATGCCGACATTGCGATGCCACGTCCTGACTTCCAGCGGTTCATTGAGCATGGTTCCGAATGGTTGCCAGAGCCTTTCGAACTGCAAACATTTGAATTAGACGAAAACAGTAGCTGTGCACTTCTAAAGGTGATTGATGGTAGTACCACACTCATTGAACGGATGGCGCTCAATCAAATTGGCGGTGTATATATCGATGTATGCCCCATCGACGGCATTCCTGCACAGCGATGGCGCCGTAAACTGCGCATCGGGCTGGTTCACATGGTAAAGACTTGGGTATATCTGCGTAACCGAGACCCATACAAACGCGGTCATGGCTACACGTCATGGTTACCACGATTGCTACAGGCTACAGTTAAGAATATCACCCTACAGCGACTTCAAAAACGCCTTCAAACAGCTTATGATTATGAAACGGCACCACTGATTGCCGACTACGATAGCGGCGACCGCAGTACCATGCCACGTGAGGTGATGGGGACGCCTACGCCAATTATGTTTGAGGGACATGAATTATTGGGAGTAGAGCATCCTGATACCTATTTGAAATGCATTTTCGGTGACTATATGAAGCTACCGCCCGAGGAACATCGTCGTATTCATGGGTTCGACTATGTAGATTTCGACCATTCGTATCATGACTATAATGATACCAGAGTTTTCAAATAGGCAGCACTCTTTATGCTCATCTCTGTCATCACTGTCACATATAATGCACTACCTGCGCTGAAAAAGACACTGCAGAGTGTCTGGGAGCAGACGTACCCACAAGTGGAGTGTATCGTAGTGGATGGAGCATCCACCGATGGGACTCCTCAATAT
>Ga0310696_10007555_pt1 | contig 12750 bp, 7 predicted proteins | sample AusTroGonzalo_MG_4_FD_203885 | JGI IMG/M metagenome (GOLD analysis project Ga0310696, IMG submission 203885) | Bovine rumen microbial communities from tropical cattle in Woodstock, Queensland, Australia - Gonzalo_02 (v2) (version 2) | ecosystem: Host-associated > Mammals > Digestive system >... | reverse complement strand
CGGACGTATCGAGCTGACCAAGGACTATGTGCTCATCATGGACCGTATCAACAAGCAGTATCTCAAGGCTCCCTACGTACAGGTGGACTTCCTGCGTAACAACGGCCTGAATTTCAACTCGATGCAGGCCCTCTTCTGGAACGAGCTGTCAAAGCCCAACCAGTATGCAGCAACCAGGAATGCGGCAGACACCATTCCAAACTACACCATCATGGAAAGCGGCGACGACATGGTCATCAGCATCCAGGAGGGCAAGATGGAGTACAGCTGGCTTGCCGACAGGAAAGACGGCCTCATCAAGATGGCCAATATGCTGTATAAGGACAGACTCAACGGCACGTCGCAGCTGAACTGGGACTATGACGAATTCAAGTCTGTGGGTACCAAGATATTCCCCACTAAGTCAGTCATCACGCTAACCACCCCAAAAAAAGAGGTGAAGCTGGGCATGACCCTCAACTATGTCGGTCACGAGACAGAATGGGAGACACGCACGGAGGTTTCGAACAAATATCGTGAGGTAACAATCGACGAGATTCTCCGTCGCTTCATGTCGCTCTAAACAGACATCATGAAGAGACTGTCTGTACTCCTGCTGTCGCTGTGTATCGTGATGGCTGCCCCTGCCCAGCAGAAAAAGACTGCTGGTAAGCAGAAGGCTGCGGTCGGAAAGAGTGTCGTGCAGAAGAAACAGCCCGCCAAGAAACAGTCTGCGAAGAAACAGACCACAAAGCAGCAGCCTGCCAAGAAACAGCAACAGCCACAGGTGACGGTGCAGAGCCTTAAGAACCAGCGCCAACTGTTGCAGAAACAGATGCAGGAACAACAGCGCAAACTTCGTGAGAACGAGCGCAACGTGAAACAGCGGCTACAGAACCTGATGGTCATCAACACCGAGATCGACGACAAGCGGCGCCGTATCGACACTATCCGTCACGACATCGGTGTGCTCGACGGTAACATCGTGGAGATAGACAAGCAGGTGAAGGTGCTGGAGAAAGAGCTCGACAACCGCAAACAGCGTTTTATGAAGTCGATGCGCTATCTGCACCGTAACCGCAACATCCAGGATCGTCTGATGTTCATCTTCAGCGCCGACAACCTCTCGCAGATGTACCGCCGTCTTCGTTTTGTACGGGAATATGCCGCTTACCAGCGGGCACAGGGCGAGGCCGTGAAGGCTATGCAGATTCAGGTGGCAGAGGCCGTCGATGAACTCAATCAGACCAAGAAACAGAAGAGTAACCTGCTTTATCAGGGCGAACAGGAGAAAAAGGCCCTTGAGGGCAAGCAGGTGGAACAGCAGCAGGTGGTGAGTACCCTGCAGAAACAGCAAAAAGCCATCCAGAATATCCTCAGCCAGCAGCAGAAGAAGGACGCTGAGCTGAATGCCCAGATCGATAAGATGATCGCTGAGGAGATTGAACGTGCCAAAGCCCGTGCCGAGGCAGAACGCAAGCGCAAGGAGGCGGAAGCTGCTGCCAAGAAACGTGCTGAGGAGCTGGCCCGTAAGAAGGCTGCTGCCGAGGCTGCCGCCCGTGAGAACGCCCGTCGTATCGCCGAAGCCAAGGCCCGCGAGGAAAAGGCAAAAGCCGAAGCCCGTGCTGCAGCCCGCAAGAGTGCTGAGGAGAAACGTGCTGCTGAGCGTGCTGCCCGTGAGGCAGAGAAGGCCCGTAAGGCTGAGGAGCGTAAGGCCGCTGCCGAGAAGAGGACCCGTGATCGGGAGATCGCCGAGGCCCATAAGAAGGCTAAGGAGGAGAGCAGCTATACGGTATCTTCCGAGGATCGTCGCTTAGGCGGCAGTTTCGAAAGTAACCGTGGACGACTGCCGATGCCCATCACTGGAGGCTACCAGATCGTCAACCGTTTCGGACAATATGCGGTGGATGGTGTCAAGGGCCATGTGATGCTCGACAACAAGGGCATCAACATCAAGGGGCAGTCAGGGGCACAGGCCCGTAGCGTGTTCGACGGCACTGTGAGTGCCATCTTCAACTATTCCGGCTCCTGGGTGGTCATCGTCAGCCACGGGACCTATCTGTCGGTCTATACCAATCTCGCCAACGTCAGTGTCAGCCGGGGACAGAAGGTCACCACGCGTCAGACCTTAGGACGTATCGGTGGCGACGGCATCATGCAGTTCCAGCTCCGTAGGGGTTCCACCCCGCTGAATCCGATGGCGTGGTTAGGGAAGTGAGGAGTGAGAGAAGTGAGGAGTGAGAAATGAAAAGTGAAAAGTTGAAATATACCTATTATTCTACATTAATTTATTAAAAACTATTGTAATTATGCAAAATGTACCTGTAATTAAGGTCGGAATCGTCGCAGTAAGCCGCGACTGTTTCCCCGAGTCATTGGCCGTTAACCGCCGTAAGGCCGTTATCGCCGAGTATGAAAAGAAGTTCGGTAAGGATGGCATCTACGAGTGTCCTATCTGTATCGTCGAGAGTGAGATCCACGCCCAGCAGGCTCTGGCCGATGTCCAGAAGGCTGGCTGTAACGCCCTGTGCGTCTATCTCGGCAACTTCGGTCCTGAGATTTCTGAGACCATGATTGCTGACTGGTTCCAGGGGCCGACGATGTTCTGCGCTGCTGCTGAGGAGACTCAGAAGGACCTGATCGACGGTCGTGGCGATGCTTACTGCGGTATGCTGAACGCCAGCCAAGCTCTCTCCCTGCGCAAGACCCGTGCCTACATTCCTGAGGAGCCCGTAGGCGACGCTGCCCAGTGCGCTGAGATGATCCACGAGTTCCTGCCTATCGCCCGCGCTATCGTTGGTCTGCAGAACCTGAAAATCATCAGCTTCGGCCCTCGTCCCAACAACTTCCTGGCTTGTAACGCTCCTATCCGTGCCCTCTATGATCTCGACGTTGAGATTGAGGAGAACTCAGAGCTCGACCTGCTCGAGGCTTTCCAGAAGCATCAGGGCGACCCACGCATCGACGATGTCGTGAAGGATATGGTTGCAGAGCTGGGTACTGGTAATAAGATCCCTTCTGTTCTGCCGAAGCTGGCTCAGTATGAGCTCACGCTGACTGATTGGATCGAGGGTCACAAGGGCTCACGTCAGTTCGTAGCTATGGCTAACAAGTGCTGGCCTGCATTCCAGACCATGTTCGGCTTCGTACCTTGCTATGTGAACAGCCGTCTGACAAGCCGTGGTATCCCCGTAGCTTGCGAGGTTGATATCTATGGCGCTCTGTCTGAGTACATCGGAACATGTATCTCTGAGGATGCTGTTACACTGCTCGACATCAACAACACCGTTCCTCAGGATATGTACGAGGAGAGCATCAAGGGCAAGAAGTTTGCATGCGATACATACACAGAGAAGGAAATCTTCATGGGCTTCCACTGTGGTAACACCGCTTCTTCTAAGGTTTGCAACTGCCAGATGTGCTTCCAGCGTATCATGGCTCGCGCTCTGCCTGTTGAGGTTACCAATGGTACCCTCGAGGGTGACATCCAGCCAGGTCTGGCTACAGTTTATCGTCTGCAGTCAACAGCCGACACCAAACTGCGCGCTTACATCGCTCAGGGCGAGGTTATTCCTGTAGCTACACGCTCATTCGGTTCAATCGGTATCTTCGGTATCAAGAACATGAGCCGTTTCTATCGTCACGTCCTCATCGAGAAGCACTATCCTCACCACTGCGCCGTTATGTTCGGCCATCAGGGTAAATATCTCTGGGAGGTGCTGAAGTACATGGGCATCCCCGTTGATGAGATTGACTACAACTTCCCGAAGGGTAACTTCTACCCCACCGAGAATCCATTCTGCTAAACGAAAGCTAAACTCAACAACAGAGGGGTGTCCTAAAGTCAGGGCACCCCTCTGAGATTTAGTATGTTCGCCTTGGCTCAAAATGAAAGCACTTTCAGAAGTCCCCTCGTCTGGTTACCAGCTATATATAATAAAGGTGCAAAGACCGATGATGATCCTTGCACCTCTTTCTATCTATTTCGCACATGAGGGACTCGCCAAGCTATGTCATACCCAGGATCTGTCCCCGCGACTACTGCAAGAAAGACTCACTCAGAACCGTCCCCAGTGAGTTCATTGGATTTCGTCGGAATCAGTAATATAGTCACTACATATTTCCATCTTCGTGGGTTCGGGGTCGCTTCCTGAAAGGGGGTCGCTTCCTGAAAGCAGATGCGCTCCCGTTTCCAGGCAATACATCTTTACTGTGGGGCAAATATATGCTTTTTTCATTATCATTTGATTTCTTCGTTATTAATTCTGTTTACTTAATCACGCCATTGAGCAAGCTCAGGTATTCTCTCACTTCATCACGACCTTTTTGCCGTTTTGGATGTAGATGCCAGGGCGGAGGCTGGTAGCTCGCGTACCTTGGAGAGTATAAATGGGTTGGTCTGCATCATAGTCGAGACTCTTCTCAACAAACTGGATATCCGTTTCGCCATCACCACCAAGGGAGATTAAACGTGCATTAGAAGAGATACTGGCGATATATGCTTTATGAGCGGGGATACTGATTCCTGCATTGACAGGGTAGAAGGCAGTGACATTGCTCCTAGTTGTCTCGTCATACTTGGTCGCCAGCGCATAGTTACCATCAACAGCGGTAGTAGCAACGAGCGTACCCACCAGCTTGTTGTTAGTGATGGCATCTACTGCTTCTGTAGAAGCCATTAATGCGTATGTGCCTGCTGAGCCGTAAAGCATGAATCCTTCTCTCTTGGGAATTTTTGTGATTTCTGTCAGTGTAGCTTCCTCAGCATTGATAGCTGTGACGATGTATGCCTTGAGACCGCTGGTGCGAGAGATGTCAATGTCTTGAGTGGTACAGTAGGTTGCCCAGCCGCTAGTAGGTATAGACAGTATATCAAGATTACGGTCGCCTGTCTGATTCTCATGCGCCCCGCCATAGTGGCTCTTGTCATCAAGCATACTGTAAGTCATAGCACATAAATCATTATATTGATCTTGATCAATTATCCCCCAAGCATTTGCCCCAAGATAGGTACTGATAAGGTTATTTTTACATGATGAGGCATCAGTCGATTGATTTTCATCTCCTTCAGCATGGAAGATGAAAGCTTCTGCTAATACAGAAGCTGCTGTACTGGCTAAGGCTCCGTATCCTTTATCTGTCATTTTCTTAGTTATGATGGTTGCCATTCTATTATTCAACCATGTTTTGCACTCTTCTGCAGTCATGCCTGTGGGAGTCAGACTGTAAGTTCTAACGTTGAGTGTCTGCTTGTCTTGCGAGAGTTCGAGCATACGATAGTCGCAGGGGTAGGAGATGAGTGAGCCTGTGTTGATGTCGTATATGGCCTTGCTGGCATCATCGTTCCAGTCTTTGGCAATGTCAGAGGTATGGAAGTGGCCTGTCAGGATAACGTTCACACCAGCATTAATGAGCTTGTTGCGAACAGTCTCGTAGTTGTCAACTGTATATGTGCTTATAAACAGGTCTGCTCCTGTGATGTGGGGGAACAGCGGGTGATGCATCATGGCGATGACCTGCTTGCCATCGGCACGGGCTTGAGATGCCTGAGAGCATAGCCATGCGAGCGTATTGTCATCTATTGATCCGCTATGCGAGTCGATAGCCAGGAGTATCAGTCCTTCGACAGGCTCTGCCACGTAGCTGAGCGAAATGTTGTTGGGATCAACCGTACTATCCGTGTAGCCGTAATTAGCATAAAATGTTGCGAAGTCGGAAGCAGAGAGGACTGGTGCATTTGCTGTCGTACCATCTGCATTGAACTGAGTAGGACTTCCTTCTTGTCCGAAATCATGGTTGCCAGGGATGACATAGCATTGGATACCTGCTGTTTCCAATGCTGCCAATTTTGCTCTTACGTAGGTATGACTGTCTTTCTCGCCGTCCTTCGTCAGGTCGCCCGTAATAAGTAGGATGTGCGGTTTGGGTTTTGCATGTATCATCGTGCCAACAAACTTGTCGAAGATGGCTGCGCTCTTATCCAGCATCTTACGCTGACCGGCGTAGTAAGTAGTCCAAGCTTCTTTGCTTTCTGCACCTTCCTGCAGCAAATCTGGATCCATCACATGGATATCTGAAACTACAGCGATGCGTGTCTGGGCTGACGCAGACAGGGGCATCAGAAGGGTGGCTGCTGCTATCGGCAGCAGCATACGGAGTTTGTTGAGTAATTTATTTTTCATATATAAACAAAATTAGTCTTATCGTGTGATACACATTCAGCTGCAAAATTACGAAGAATATCTGAAACCACCAAAAAAATGATAAATAAAATATGAAGTCCCCAAATCACTCATCTAAATATGATGTAACATATTTTTTAGAGAAGGTTGACAGGTTGTCAAAATGCCCTGCAGCAAAGGGTTTGCAACCTGTTTGAGGTTGTCAGAGGTTGTCAGAGGTTGACAGGATTATTTCAGTTGTTCGCGGGCACACTACAAGTTTAGACTAACTAAACCCGTTTCACCCTGCCGCTCTTTTTGACAACAGCACACTCCACGGCTTTAAATTCTCGAGAGAATTGAACAGTTTGCAGGCACCAAAGCATAGGTTTAGACCGTGTAAACCTCCAAATTCTCTCGAGAATTTATCAGACAGTACGGTTCCCTTCACCAGTTGAAGCCTTACAGTCATCAGGTTTGGCCTACCTAAACCCATAGAGAACTATCACATTGTCCTCTACTATAAGCTGTCAACCTCTGACAACCTCTGACAACCTCAAACAGGTTGCAAACCCTTTGCTACAGGGCATTTTGACAACCTGACAACCTCAAACACAAAATTTCATGTATACAACTTGCTACGTTCAGAGAACGTTCGTTCACTAGTTGGCAAAGGTACGAAGAATTCCACCCTCTATGAATAGATCTTGGCCTGGCGACGGCCGCGAAGGACGGCGAGGGCATTGAGGGCAAGGGCTTCCATCTCGTCCTCACCAGGGAAGCAGCGTACTGGAGCCAGAAAGCCGATACGCTTACGGAGACGACTGACGACATATTCGCTACGGGCCAAGCCACCCGTCAGCAGAATAGCATCGATGTTGCCACAGAGCACAGCCGACTCTGCGGCTATATTCTTGGCCACATGATAGATCATCGCATCGAGAATCAGACGGGCATGCTCATCGCCATAGTCCTCGATACGACGGATCACCTCCTTCACATCGTTGGTGCCAAGATGGGCATTGAGCCCTGCCTTGCCGGCAATACGTTTCAGCAGCTGCTTCTCGTTGTACTTGCCACTGAAACAGAGGCGGATAAGGTCGGAGGCAGGCAGGGAGCCGGCACGCTCCGGCGAGAAAGGCCCCTCGCCGTCAAGGGCATTGTTGGCATCGACAGCCCTGCCTTTCTCATGGGCCGCTACGGAGATGCCGCCACCCATGTGACAGATAATCAGATTGAGATCCTCATACTCCTTGCCGATCTCAGCGGCAAAGCGACGGGCGATGGCCCGCTGGTTGAGGGCATGCCAGATACAGATGCGGTTCATCAGCGGCGAGCCGGAGATACGGGCATAGTCGTTGAGCTCATCTACCACGCCAGGATCGGCAATAAACGAGCGACAGCCGTGTATCTGTGCTGCTATCTCATGAGCAATCAGACAGCCGAGGTTACAGGCATGGTTATGCAGGGCGATGCCGCTATGGGTATCCTGGATCATCAGGTCGTTGATCTCATAGACACCACCCTCCAACGGCTTCACCAGACCGCCGCGCCCAATGACTGCATCGAAATCGACGGGGATGTCGGCCTTGCTCAATTCATCAAGGACCAATTGACGGCGGAAGTCCTGCTGCTCAATGACATCGTCGAAGCGGGAGAGCTCTTCCGGCGTATGCACGATGTTACGGACGAGGACAGGTGTCTCGTCGTCGAAGACTGCCATCTTTGTGGATGTGGAGCCAGGGTTAATCACTAAGATTTTCATAGTGGACAGTGGATAGTGGACAGTTATGATTACCTCTTCTTAGATGGCGGCGAGGGCCAGGGAGTAATACTTGGATTCGGGACTGTCGGCACGCGAGGGGAGCACACAGCAACACTGGGTGCCCTGGAGCACACCAGCCGTCTTGGCATAGCCGAAGAGGGTGATGGTCTTATAGAAGACGTTGCCTGCCACGATATCAGGGAAGATGAGGGCGTCTGCCTGACCGTCGATGACGGAACGGATGCCCTTCTCACGGAGACTCACGCTGTCGAGCGACGTCTTCAGGTCGAGGGGGCCGTCAATGATGCAGCGTCCGAACTTACCCGTCTGCGCCTCGGCAATAATCTCCAGATAATCGACGGTATAAGGGAACGTCTTGGCGCTGACCTTCTCCGCACAGTGGATGAGCGAGATACGGGGCTCCTCGATGCCAAGGGCATGACAGACATAGTTCATATAATGGATCTGCTGGCGACGCTGGGCCTCGGTGGGCACGGGGATGACGGCGGCATCGGTAAAGAAGAGCAGCTTCTCGTATTTGGGAATCTCAGCCATTGCTACGTGGGTGAGCACATGACCAGGACGGATGATGCCCTTCTCCTTATCCAATATCGCGCGCAGGATCACATCGGTATTGATAAGGCCCTTCATCAGGATATCGGCCTCACCGTTCTTGCAGAGTGCCACTGCCCGACGGGCGCATTCCTCCTTGTCGTCACCATCAACGTAGATGGGCTCGATGAATCCCATCTCCTTACCTTTTTCCACAGCATAGCGGGTACTGGCATCATTGGCACAGACCACAGCCACACGTTTCTTATCTCCTCGCTCCTGGAGGAAGATAATCATATCATTCAGTGTTCTGATAGACTGCATAGGTTTAATATTTTTGGAGTTTTCGGTGCAAATATACAAAAAGTTTTGTATCTTTGCAAACGAAATAAACTAAAAACGAGAATTATGAAGAAATTTCTGCTAATTACGACCATTCTCACAACGTGTCTGACACCTTGTGAGGCACAGGAGCAGGCACCGATGGTGCTGCAGTACGACAAGCCCGCCACCTATTTCGAGGAGTCGTTGCCCATCGGCAATGGCAAGCTTGGCGCCCTCGTCTATGGCGGTACAGACGACAACATCATCTATCTGAACGACATCACCCTGTGGACGGGAAAGCCCGTTGACCGGAATCTCGATGCCGATGCCCACAAGTGGATCCCCGCCATCCGCGAGGCCCTCTTCAATGAGGACTACCAGTTGGCCGACTCCCTGCAGTTGCACGTGCAAGGGCCGAACTCCCAGCACTTCCAACCCCTCGGCACGCTGCACATCAAGGATCTCGGACTCGGCGAAGTGAGCAACTACCACCGCAGCCTCAACCTCGACAGTGCCATAATAAAAGATAGGTACGTGCGCGATGGGAAGGCCATTGAGAGGGAATACTTCGCCTCAAACCCTGACAAGCTCATTGCCATCCGCCTGCGTGGCGACATCAACTGCCGTATTGCCCTGACAGCCCAGGTGCCCCACAACGTGAAGGCCATCCCCACGCAGCTGACAATGACAGGCCACGCTACGGGTGATGCCCAGGAGAGCATCCATTTCTGCACAATGCTCAACGTGAAGACCGACGGTGAGGTGACGGCTGCCGACTCCTCGCTGACAATCATGAATGCCAAGGAAGCCATCATCTACATCGTCAACGAGACCAGCTTCAACGGCTTCGACAAGCACCCCGTGCGGGAGGGAGCGCCCTATTTAGAGAATGCCGCCAACGACATCTGGCACACACAGAACGCCTCATTTGATGAGTTCTACGCCAAGCACCTCGCAGACTATAAGGCCATCTACGACCGCGTGAAGCTAAGGCTTTCTAGTGAGACTAGTGTTACTAGTCAGACTAGTCTCACTAGTAACACCAGCGATCTCCTGCTCGACTACACCGACAACGGCGGCAAGAGCCGCTACCTTGAGGAGCTTTATTTCCAGTTCGGACGCTACCTGCTGATCTCATCCTCACGGACGGAGAATGTGCCTGCCAACCTGCAAGGCCTCTGGACACCCCACCTCTGGTCACCCTGGCGCGGCAACTACACGGTGAACATCAACCTCGAAGAGAACTACTGGCCCGCCTTCGTAGCCAATATGGCAGAGATGGCTCAGCCGCTCGACGGCTTTGTGAAGGCCCTCGCCGCCAACGGACAATACACGGCCAGGAACTATTATGGTATCAACGAAGGCTGGTGCTCAAGCCATAATTCCGACATCTGGGCGATGACCAACCCCGTAGGCGAGAAGAATGAGAAACCCGAGTGGGCCAACTGGAATCTCGGTGGTGCCTGGCTGGTTCACACCCTCTGGGAGCGATACCAGTTCACACAGGACAAGGAATATCTGCGCACAGTGGCTTACCCGCTGATGAAAGGCGCAGCCCTGTTCTGTCTGCGTTGGCTCATCGAGAACCCCAAGGCTCCTGGTGAGTTGATTACGGCCCCCAGCACATCACCTGAGAACGAATACAAGACCGATAAGGGCTATCACGGCATGACCTGCTACGGTGGCACAGCCGATATGGCCATCATCCGCGAACTGTTTATCAACACCATTGCTGCTGGCAAGGTACTGGGTGAGAAGAAGACGGTGAGCACCAGTCTTCACAAGGAGATGGAGAAGGCGCTTGCCCGTCTGCATCCCTATACCATCGGTCACATGGGCGACATCAACGAGTGGTATTATGACTGGGACGACTGGGACTTCCAGCATCGTCACCAAAGCCATCTTATCGGATTATATCCTGGCAACCATATTATCAATGGACAGTGCAAAGTGGACAGTTATGATTACCAAACAAGCACAGACACAAAAGCAGGGAGTAATCATATCTATCCACTATCAACTGTCAACTCTCCACTGATGAAGGCAGCCGAGAAGTCGTTGGAGATCAAGGGCGACAAGACTACTGGCTGGAGTACCGGCTGGCGCATCAATCTCTGGGCCCGTCTGCACAAGCCAGAACAAGCCTACCATATCTACCAGAAACTGCTGACCTACGTCTCACCAGACAAATACCGTGGCCCTGGACGTCGTCGCAGCGGAGGCACCTACCCCAACCTCATGGATGCCCATCCGCCATTCCAGATCGACGGTAACTTCGGTGGCACTGCCGGCGTCTGCGAAATGCTGATGCAATCCTCAATGGTCAATGGTCAATGGTCAATAGAATTACTTCCCGCTTTGCCTGAACAGTGGAAGGACGGTAAGGTAAGCGGTCTCTGTGCCCGTGGTGGCTTCGAGGTCTCGTTTGAATGGAAAGACGCTAAGGTGCGCGACTGCAGCATCAAGGCCAAGAAGAACGGCACCGTCACCTTATTATATAATGGTCAGCAGAAGACCATCAAACTGAAGGCTGGACAGACACAGAATATCAAGACGTGGTAAAAAAGAGCTGAAGGCGCAGGGATCTAAAGATAACCCTGCGCCTTCAACTCTTTCACGGTATCAAGCAATTCCTGATACCAATCCTCGCCAAAGCGACGGATCAGCGGGTCACGCAGGAACTGGTACAGATAGAGGTTTTCCTGTATGCCCTTGGCAACAGCCATCTTACAGACATCCCAGCGGTTGTAGTTCAGACCGACGAGTCCACCACCGAGGCGTTTCTCGCGGATGGGATAAAGTGCACAACTGACAGGCTTGCAGAACCGGGTCAATCCCGTTCTGTAAGCCTTTTCCAATGCACAGAAACAACAAGTATCCTCATAATAGGTAAAGACGCAGTCTTTCCCCCGAACGATACTTGTTACGAGGTCACCCTCCTGATCGGTGTAGGCCACTCCCTGCTTGTCGATCACGGATTGTGCAGATGCCGAGAGATTGCCCCAGACGGTATCCAGACATTCCTCAATCTCCGCCACCTCCTCAAGTGTGACAGGGGCGCCGGCATCACCCTCGACACAACACTCACCCTTGCAGACACTCAGGTCGCAGCAGAACCTCTCCGTCAGGATCTCCGACGAGAGCAGCACATCACCGACCTGGATTATGGGGGGAAGCTTTTCCAATTGACAATTGATAATTGATAATTGACAATGATGATTACCAAGAGATGGGGGCCATACCGTTCGCTTCAAGATATTGATTGCAGCGGGAGAACTGGTGCTGGCCGAACCAGCCACCACGGTTAGCACTGAGCGGGGACGGATGGACAGACTCGAGGACCAGGTTTTTCTGCCGATTGATCATATAGGCCTTGCCACGGGCATAACCGCCCCAGAGCATATAGACAAGATGTTCGCGATGGGTGGCCAATGCCTGGATAGCAGCATCGGTGAACTTCTGCCAGCCGAGTGCAGAATGGCTGTTCGCCTGGTGGGCACGAACCGTCAGCGAGGCATTCAACAGCAGCACTCCCTGCTCTGCCCAGCGCGTCAGATTGCCACTCTGCGGAATGGGCGTACCAAGGTCATCCTGTATTTCCTTGAAGATATTCTGGAGCGACGGCGGAAACATGACCCCGTCCTGTACGGAGAAGCTCAATCCGTGGGCCTGACCAGGCTCGTGATAGGGATCCTGGCCTATGATCACCACCTTCACCTTATCAAACGGACAGAGGTTGAAGGCATTGAAGATCAGACGACCTGGCGGATAGCAGGTCGTCTGTCTATACTCCTGTCGCACAGCCGTCGTCAACTGCGCAAAATAAGGCTTCTCAAATTCTCCGCTGAGGTGAGCCTTCCAAGACGGTTCTATCTGTACATCCATCATCAACAGGTATTTATTCTGCCTCCCACTGCAGCACGGCACCATTACGACGAGCAGGGTCGGGACCAGTGAAATCCATGGAGT
>Ga0310696_10007554_pt1 | contig 12751 bp, 11 predicted proteins | sample AusTroGonzalo_MG_4_FD_203885 | JGI IMG/M metagenome (GOLD analysis project Ga0310696, IMG submission 203885) | Bovine rumen microbial communities from tropical cattle in Woodstock, Queensland, Australia - Gonzalo_02 (v2) (version 2) | ecosystem: Host-associated > Mammals > Digestive system >... | reverse complement strand
AGCACAACGATGTCCGTCACGAAGTCCGACAGGGAGTGCACGGCGTCCGAGACCATGGCAGCGGAATGACCCGCCAGGCCGGCCACGAACTTGACGCACACCAGCAGCAGGTTCACCACGCTTCCCACCAGGGTTACGCGCGCTATTTCCTCTTCCCTTTGCATATAGCGCTAAAAAAGGAGGCCGGCCTCAGGCCAGCCTCCTAATCAAATGTCTGCGATTAGAGCTTGGGACCAGCCTTGACGAGGGCCTTGCCCGCCTTGTTGGACTCGTACTTGTGGAAGTTCTTGATGAAGCGGCCGGCGAGATCCTTGGCCTTCTCTTCCCATTCAGCAGCGTTGGCGTAGGTGTCGCGAGGATCCAGGATACCGGTGTCCACACCTTCCAGCTGGGTAGGAACCTTGAAGTCGAAGAAAGGAATCTGCTTGGTAGGGGCCTTGTCGATGGCACCGCTGAGGATGGCGTCGATGATGCCGCGGGTGTCACGGATGGAGATACGCTTGCCGGTACCGTTCCAGCCGGTGTTCACGAGGTAGGCCTTGGCGCCGGACTTCTTCATCTTCTTCACCAGTTCCTCTGCGTACTTGGTGGGGTGCAGCTCCAGGAAAGCCTGGCCGAAGCAAGCGGAGAAGGTGGGAGTGGGCTCGGTGATACCGCGCTCCGTGCCGGCGAGCTTGGCGGTGAAGCCGGAGAGGAAGTAGTACTTGGTCTGCTCAGGGGTGAGGATGCTCACGGGAGGCAGCACGCCGAAAGCGTCGGCGGACAGGAAGATCACCTGCTTGGCTGCGGGGCCGTGGCTGTCCGGACGGACAATCTTCTCGATGTGGTAGATCGGGTAGCTCACACGGGTGTTCTCCGTGACGGACTTGTCGTTGAAGTCGATCTTGCCGGCCTCGTCCACGGTGACGTTCTCCAGGAGGGCGTCGCGACGGATGGCGTTGTAGATATCGGGTTCGGACTCTTTGTCCAGCTTGATGACCTTGGCGTAGCAGCCGCCTTCGAAGTTGAACACACCCTTGTTGTCCCAGCCGTGCTCGTCGTCACCGATGAGGAGACGCTTCGGGTCCGTGGAGAGGGTGGTCTTGCCGGTGCCGGAGAGGCCGAAGAAAATGGCGGTGTTCTCACCGTTCATATCCGTGTTGGCGGAGCAGTGCATCGCGGCGATGCCCTTCAGCGGGAGGTAGTAGTTCATCATGGAGAACATACCCTTCTTCATCTCACCGCCGTACCATGTGTTGAGGATCACCTGCTCACGGGAGGTAACGTTGAAGGCGACGCAGGTCTCGCTGCGGAGGCCGAGCTCCTGATAGTTATCCACCTTGGCCTTGGCGGCGCAGTAGACCACGAAATCGGGCTCCTGGTCGAATTCCTTCTGGTTCTTGGGGCGGATGAACATGTTGGTCACGAAGTGGGCCTGCCAGGCGACCTCCATGATGAAGCGGACCTTCATGCGGGTGTCGGCGTGGGTGCCGCAGAAACCATCGACCACGAAGAGGCGCTTGCCGCTGAGCTGCTGCTGGGCAAGTTTCTTGACGGCCTTCCAGGTCTTGACGGACATCTTGTGGTTGTCATTGGGATAACCTTCCGTGGTCCACCAGATCTCACCGGGCTTGCCTTCCTTGGTGGTGTTGTCGTAGACGATGTATTTGTCTTTAGGAGAACGGCCGGTGTACACGCCCGTCATCACGTTGATGGCGCCGAGTTCGGTCACCTGACCTTTGTCGAAGCCTTCCAGACCGGGTTTGGTCTCTTCGTTGTAGAGAACCTCGTACGTGGGGTTGTAAAGGATTTCCTTCACGCCTTTGATGCCGTACTGTTTCAGATCGATGTTTGCCATTTTTTTGATATTTTTTTAAAAGTTTTTCCGATTCACAAATGTACTAATAATCTGTTACTTTTCCAAACGCTTCGCGATTCTTTTCCGCAAACCGGAAGCCAGCGTAACATTCTCCCATTTTTCCGCGGAATCCAGCCAGCGGGTGGCCATTTCCATGTCGCCCATCATATAGAACGCCATGCCGATATTGTAGGCCGCACAGGCTTTCTGGATGGCGGAATTCCCCTTCAGGAAGGACGCCCACGTATCCACTGCGGCGGCAAATTGTCCGCCGGCCAATTTCTCCAGGCCTTCCTCCCAACGGTCTGAATTGTAATCCTCGAAATAATAGAAACTGAAGCCCTCCGTCTTCCAGTTGGAGACGAAGCGGCTGGCGATGCGCAGGCCCATGGGATCCGACTCCCCGGCCGCCTGCGTGAGAGCCAGGTCCTTGAGGTTCTCCTCCGGAACAATCCCGTTGTTGAACACGGCTGTGCGGAGGACGGACGAGCCGCCGAAGCGGCGCAGCTGGTCCTCCCCCATGCTGTCGTACAGATACAGCGCCGTATTGAGGGGGATCTGGAAACTGCAGACGAAGGCCGAATCCACGCCGTGGGCGCCGGGATTCTCCCGGTTGGATTCCGTCACGGGCTCATCCAGGTGGGAGTCCAGCAGGAACACCACGTCCTCGCCCGTATCCATCACCAGGGAGCGCATCAGGGTAAGGGACACGCTGTCCGCCTGCGGGATATGGAAGAGGGACACGGCGTCCGGGTTGCCGAAATAATCCCGGCCCAGTTCCCCGCCCAGGGAAGAGGCCAGGGTGTGGTCCAGGAGGGAATCCGCCGGGAAAGCGCTGTCCATATAGACCACTGCGATGGATTTGCCGGCCAGGTCCAGTCCCGAAGGGGAAGGCTGGCGCACGTCCAGATGGAGGGTATAGATCTGGGGGGAACAAGCTGCCGCCAAAAGCAGGGCGGCCAGCACGAGGGGATGCTTCATATCAATTCCGCCGTTAAGTCGTATTCGTCGGCCGCCGTGATGCGCACATCCAGGAATTCTCCCACCAGGGAGTTGGGCTCGATGCCGTCAAAGGCAGCCTCCGTATATTTCACCAGGATCTCCCCGTCCACCTCCGGGCTCTCGAACTCGCTCCGGCATACCAGGATGCCGTCATGGAAGTCGTCCACCAGGACGCGGACTTGGGTGCCGATCCGGGACTGATTGTATGCAAGGGATATGCCACGCTGCACTTCCATAAGGGTATTCAGGCGGTTTTTCTTGGTGCGGGGCGACACGCTGTCCTTCAGGTGTTCGGCGCCGAAGGTCCCCTCCTCCTCAGAGTAGGTGAAGGCGCCCATCCGCTGGAACTGCGCTTCCTGCACGAAGGCCAGGAGTTCCTGGAAATCCGCCCTTCCCTCTCCGGGGTGCCCCACGATGAGGGTGGTCCGGAGCACCACGCCCGGGACGCGTTCCCGCATGCGCCGGATGAGCGCGCGGGTCCAGGCCCCGTCCACCTGCCGGTGCATGTTGGAAAGGACCCGGTCCGAGATGTGCTGCAGCGGGATGTCCATGTAGCGGCACACCTTGGGATTGCCGGCCATCTCGTCCAGGACGTCGTCCGGGAAATCCGCCGGATAGGAATAGTGGATACGGAGCCATTCAATGCCCTCCACCGCAGAAAGGCGGCGCAAGAGCTCCGCCAGGGCCCGCCGGCCATACAGGTCCAGACCGTAATAGGTGGTATCCTGGGCGATGATGACCAGTTCGCGCACGCCGGCGGCGGCCAGGCTTTCCGCCTCGCGGACCAGCACCTCCATGGGGACGGAGCGGTGCGGCCCGCGGATAAAGGGGATGGCGCAGTAGGAGCAGCGACGGTTACAGCCTTCCGAAATCTTGAGGAAGGCATAGGGATGACGGCCGTCCGTGCGCACCCGGCGCCAGGCAGCCGCAGGGTCCGGCTCACAGCCCAGGGCCCGCACGAGCGGGTCCAGTTCCCGGGCGCCGAACCAGCCGTCCACCTCCGGAATCAGTTCCGGCAGTTCATCGGCATATCTTTGGGAGAGGCAGCCGAACACCAGCACCTTTCCGGCCCCGCCGGCCTGCTTCCGTTTCACGGCCGCCAGGATGGTCTCGATGGACTGTTCCTTGGCGTCCCCGATGAATCCGCAGGTATTCACCAGCAGGACATCCACGGGGCGATCCTCCCCTTCCGGCACAAGGTCATAGCGGCCCTGCACCTGGTAGAGCAGATGCTCCGTATCCACGGTGTTCTTGGAACAGCCGAGGGTGATGACCTGCAGGGAAGGCATTACTCGGCGGCTTCCTGGGCCTCACGCTCCTCGTCCGTCAGGAAATCCAGGGAGGCATACTGGACCAGGGTGCGGTACCATTCCACCACCTTCTTCATGTGGGACACATAGAAGCGGTTGGCGTCGTAATCCGGGACAGCCTTGGCAAAGAGGGCCTTCAGTTCCTCCGGGCTGGCCTTGGCATCCGGGGCGGGGGCATCGCCCAGGGCTTCCTTCAGTTTGAGGAAGACCTCCTGGAGCTTCAGTTCCCCTTCGTCCGTGTAGATGGAGATGTCCGCCAGGGTGGTGATACCGGAATTGGCGCTGAAATTGTTGCGCTTACCGTCTTCCAGGGATTCCACGATGGCGCCGGTGCGGGACTGGGCGATATAGTTGAACAGACCGTGCTGACCACGGATGGCAAGGATTTTTGCGAGATCGGTTTTCATATCTTTCTTTGGATGATTCAAAAGTTTGCAAATATAACCATTTTTATGGAAAAAGAGATGCTCCACGGCCTCCCGGAGCGTCTCTAGGGAGCCTTCGTTGCGCAATACCGCATCCACGGCCTCCGCAGGAATGGCGGGCTGGGCTTCCATCCGGCGGAGCACCGCTTCCCGGGGCAGGCCGTCCCGCCCCATCGCGCGCCGCAGGCGGATCTCCGGGGCCGCGTCCACCAGCACCACGGCGTCGGCCAGGCCGTCGAAGCAGGGCTTGGACAAGATGACGGCCGACTCCAGCACCCCGAACGGCGCCGGTCCCTGCGCGTCCCGCCACTGCTCGAAATCCGCCCGCACGGCGGGATAGACGATGCTTTCCAGCGTCTCCCGGGCGCGGGCATCGGCAAAGATGCGCGCCGCGAGGGCCTGCCGGTCCAGTTTTCCGTCAGGCGTGAGCAGTCCCCCGCCCAGGGCCTGGTCCAGGCGTCCCGGGAGGGCGGGATCCTTGTCGTAAAGGGATTTGGTGCGGCTGTCGGAATCATAGACGGGGATGCCCCGTTCCTGCAGGAGGGCACAGACGGCGGACTTGCCGCTTCCGATTCCGCCCGTGACGATGACCGTTTTCATCAGCGCAATTCGATGCAGTCGAAGACCTCCGGCCGGATCCAGTAGTCCAGGACGCCGGCGGGCAGGCGGTGGATGTGCGGCACGCACTGGCCCGTCATGGACGCGCTGAACTCCGCATAGTCGATATAGACCTTGAGGGAAGGGACGGGATCCTTGACCAGCGGGAAGGCGCAGCGGAGCACCACGTCCGCGCTGGAGGGATACACCTGGACCGGATGTCCGGCGGGCGCGTTCCACACCTCCACGGGCACGCTGGCCCGCAGCTCCACATAGCGGGAGACGGGAATCTCATAACTTACCTCGTTCACGGACACCCGCACGCCCTTGGGCTGGTTCACGGCCAGGACCCCGTGCAGGGATTCGTGCAGGTCCGACAGGGAGAGACGGTCCGTGGTCACCCGCTCGATGACCTCCAGGTGGGCATCGTCCCCGTACACCATCACCGAGTCCGGAGAAATGGCCAGGGGGCCGCTCTGCATGTACTGGGAGCGGCACTGGAGGGAACGGGGCACCTCCACCGGGACTTTCTTGTAGTTTTCCCGGGGGAAGATGAAACTGAGGGAATCCGTGATGAACGCCTCCACCTGGGCGCCCTCCCCGAAGAACTGGTTGATGTAGGAGTTCTTGGCACCGCCGATGACACAGAAGGTCTCCGGGCCGGTGCGGCGGAGGTCCGACCGGTCGAAGCGGACCACCACAGGACGGCGCTCCCGCCCGCTCATCTCACGGACCAGGCGGAAGCCGTCGGTACGGCAACGGGCACTCACCAGGGCCGTATTGGAAGAACGGCCGGCGTGCCCGTCGATGTTGGATTCGGCGATGACAGGGACGCTGATGGTCCCGGAGTAGGACTGGGAAAGGTTGCTCAGCAGCCATACGCCCAAGGCGGCAGCCAGGGACAGGGCAAAGATGCTCCATTCCCGCTTCCAGCCTCCGAGCCAGCCTTTGATGCGGCCTTTCGCGCCCATGTTGGCTTAGCGCTGCTCGCCGGAGTAGTCCTTGTTGAGGGCCTGCTTGTCTACGCGGAGTTTGACATCGCCGTCCACGCGGAGCAGGACGCTCTTCTCATTGACCTCCAGGATTTCTCCATAGATACCGCCCACGGTGACTACCTTGTCCCCTTTCTTGAGACCGTCGCGGAAGTTCTGCAGTTCCTTCTGCTGCTTGCGCTGCGGACGGATCATGAACAGCCACATGACGGCGATGATGGCGGCAAACATGAGGAGGGTGGGAAGCATGCTGGGCTGCTGACCGGCCTGTGCGCCCGCGGGAGCGGCGGGAGCGCCCATCAGCACGAAGAAAAGAAATTGATTCATGTTGGTTTATTGCTTATTGGATACTTTTTCCTTGATCAGACGGTCCAGGAGCCCGTTCACGAAGCCGCGGCTCTTGGGCGTGGAGTAATACTTGGAGATTTCCACGTACTCGTTGATGGTCACGCGGACGGGGATCTCCGGGAAGGTCACGGCCTCCGCCAGGCCCATCACGATGAGCACGATGTCCGTGGCATAGAGGCGGTCGCTGTCCCATTTGGACACGGAACCGGCCACCAGGGCGCTGTATTCGGCGAAGCGGCCGTAGGCGGCCGTCACCAGGGAATGGACGAAGCGGCGGTCGCTGTCCACTTCCCGGCCCTGGGCGGAGAGGATGTCGCTCTGGTACAGGGGCGGGAATTCCCAGCGGCCCGTACGGGCGATGCCGTCCATGGCGCGGAGGCAGACATTGAGCACATAGCCCAGGTCGTCGCTCCAGTGGATGGAGAGGTCCTCCAGGATGGCGGCCAGTTCCGCGCTGTCCTCGAACTCTTCCTCGAAGATGTGCTTCCACAGGGCGGCGTCGCCGGCCAGGGAGGTGGAAGGCTCTGCCAGATAGGCCTGGAACCAGGGACGGGCCTTCACGTCTTCATAGAGCTGGTGCAGGAAGGCGTCGTTCTGTTCCCAGGAGAACTTCTTCCTTTCCAGCAGGCGCTGGAAGTCGGGGTCGTTTTCCAGGAGGGCGGATATGCCGTTGCGGACAAATTTCAGATTGGGGTGCAAGTCCTCCTCCGTGGGATGGAACTTCGCACGGGCGGCCTCGATGCGGCGGGCGGCCTCGGCCGTCAGGGCGGGGATGACCGCCAGCATGTAAAGGTAGAGGTCCCGCGTAGCCTCACAGCTGACATCAAGGGCGTCCAGCGCTTCCTTCAACGTGAGATCCGGATTTTCCGCATAGGAATACAGAACTTTGAAGGCCTTGATCCTGAGAATACGTCGGTTTAACATAGAGCAAATAATTTATGCAAAGGTAGTGTTTTTTGTTTTATTTCCCTATATTTGTAAACAAAACCAAACGAACGACGTCATGTATAGTGAAGATTTTGAGCGGGGACGCGCCCAGGAGCGCAACTCGGAAGACGTGTACTCGAAACCGGTACGCGCTGGCAAGCGCACTTATTTCTTTGATGTGAAAGCCACGAAGGGGAACAACGACTTCTACCTTACCATCACCGAAAGCAAGAGGCGCCAGGAAAGGGACGGTTCTTTTTCCTTCGACAAGCATAAGATTTTCCTTTATAAGGAAGATTTCGAGAAATTCTCGGAAGGCCTGCAAGAGGCCGTCCAGTACATCCTCCACGATCTCCTTCACGACCAGCCCATCCGCCAGTACACCCCCAGGGAAGAGGCGGAAGAAGGGTCTGAGGATACCTTCTGACAATCAACCGGCGCAAACGCCGGTTTTTTTGCCTCCATCAGCCACTTATGAACACGCAACTAGAGACCATCCACAACATTGCGGCCTGTCTGCGGGAAAAGACCGCCGGCCGCCAGCCCCTCGTCGGCATCGTCCTGGGCAGCGGCCTGGGCCGCCTGGCGGACGCCATCCAGGATCCGCTGGTCATCCCCTATCACAGCCTCCCCGGCTTCCCTGTTTCCACCGCCACCGGCCATAAGGGCAACTATATCGTCGGCAAGCTGGGCGGAAAATGCGTCATCGCCATGCAGGGCCGCATCCATTACTATGAAGGCTACGGGATGGACAAGGTCGTCCTGCCCATCCGCGTGATGATGGCCCTGGGCATCCGTACCCTCATGGTCTCCAACGCCGCCGGCGGCACCAACCTCGGCTACCACGTAGGAGACCTGATGATCATCAAGGACCACATCAACTTCCTGCCCAACCCCCTCATCGGCCCCAACTGGGACGAAGTAGGCCCCCGTTTCCCGGACATGACACGTCCGTACGATCCCGGCCTCATCAAGCTTGCGCTGGGCATTGCCGCGGAAATGGGCGTCAGCCTGCACCAGGGCGTGTATGTGGGCGGCACCGGTCCCTCCTATGAAACCCCGGCCGAATACAAGTTCTACCGCCTGATCGGCGGGGACGCCATCGGCATGTCCACCATCCCGGAGGTCATCGTGGCCCGTCACGCCGGCATCCCGGTGTTCGGGATGTCCGTCATCACCAATGAAGCCCACGACGACTATGCGGAGGACTATGTGAACGACGGGGAAGATGTGGTGGCCGCCGCCGACGTCGCCGCCGGCCGGATGACCCGACTGTTCGAAACCATGATTGAAAGAATGACCCTATGACCTATTTAGAGACCATCCATACAGCGGCAGACCAGGTGCGCGCCCGCATCGGGCAGCGCCAGCCCAAGGTAGGCATCGTCCTGGGCAGCGGCCTGGGAAAACTGGCAGACCTCATCCAGGATCCCATCGTCATCCCCTATAAGGATATCAGCGGCTTCCCGGTTTCCACGGCTATCGGCCACAAAGGCAATTTCATCGTGGGCACCCTGGGCGGCAAATGCGTCATTGCCATGCAGGGGCGCATCCACTGCTACGAAGGCTACGACATGAGCCTGGTCACGCTGCCCATCCGCGTGATGCAGGTGATCGGTATCCAGTATCTGTTCGTATCCAACGCCGCCGGCGGTACCAACCTCAGCTATCACGTGGGAGACCTGATGATTATCCGGGACCACATCAACCTGATCCCCAATCCGCTCATCGGCCCCAACCTGGAGGAATTCGGCCCGCGCTTCCCGGACATGACCCGTCCGTACGACCCCAGCCTCATCCGGCTGGCGGAGCAGCTGGCAGCGGAGGAAGGCATTCCCGTGCAAAAGGGCGTGTACGTAGCCACCACCGGTCCCTGCTATGAAACGCCGGCAGAGTACCGCTACTTCCGCGCCATCGGGGCGGACGCCGTGGGCATGAGCACCACGCCGGAAGTCATCGTGGCCCGCCACAGCAGCCTGCCGGTCTTCGGCATGTCCGTGATCACGGACGTCGCCCACGCCACGGACGATGAAGACTATGTCACGGACGGCGAAGCCATCGTAAAAGCGGCCGACGCTGCCGCCGACCGCATGTGCTTGCTGTTCAAACGCCTGATTGAGAAGCTGTAGCTACAAAGCCATCAGCACATCGATATCCTGTTTTTCGCCCACAATCCAAAGGACGTCTCCGGGCTCCAGCGGAATGTGGGCGTCTGGTACGTGGAGGTCGCCGTCCTGCTTCTCCACCCCCGCCACCAGGCAGTGGTAGCGGTTGCGGATGCCGCTCTGGACCAGGGTCTTCCCGCTGAAGGGCGAGCCTTCCGCCACCACCAGGCGGCGAAGCACCATCTCCTCCCGGGCATAGTCTTCCGGGGTCTCCGCCTGGTTGCAGGCCAGGGCGGCGCCGAAGGCTTCCAGGTCCGTGTCCGTTCCGATCACCTGGATGCGGTCGCCGGGGAAGATGCGGTTGGAGGCTTTGGGAATGTTGATGCGCTTGCTGCCGCGGAGGATGGAGACCACGTGCACGCCGTAGCGCTGGCCGAAGTTCAGTTCCCGGAGTTCCGCGCCGGCCCATTCCACCTCCGCCGGGATGTCGAAGTCCGCCAGGTGAAGGTCGTGGTCCAGCAGGCGCGAGGCATACTCCGGTTTCTTCTCTCCCAGGTACTCCGCCCGCATGTCGCGGGAGCGGAGGTTGGTCATGAATGTACGCTCGATGCTGCGGGAGTATTTCTTGTTCCAGCGGCTGAAGATCATGGCAGCCACCAGCGCCAGCGCCAGCAGCAGGATCAGCGGCACGGAAATGTGGAACAGGCGGGCCAGGACATAGAACACAAAGCCCAGGGCAATGGCGACGCGCAGCACGATGCTGGCGACAAGTGGCGCCCGGTTGGCCCGGTTCTCCTCCCATAAGCGGGTGAATTCTTCCGACTTGTTCTTCTTGATGATGAGGGCCCTGAGGAAGGGCGCCATCCCCAACAGGATCACCGCCGCCGTGGTCACCCGCGCCCAAACGCCCGGGATCCACTGCTCCGCCAGCGGCAGCAGCATGCTGAATCCGATGGCACAGATGGCGATGCACAGCACGACGTTCACGACCACCAGGCGCACGAGGGCCGCCAGGTACTGGCGCCAGAGGCTGTCCTTGCCGGCGCGGGGCTCCGCTGCCTCCGCATAGCCGTTCAGGAAGGCTATCGCCTTGGGTGGCAAGTGCTTGTACAGCAGGTTATAGGCAGGATCCGCCAGGCGGATCATATACGGCGTCAGGAAGATGGTGATGACGGAAACGGCCACCACGATCGGATAGAGGAAATCGCTGGTGACGCCCAGCGAGACGCCCAGCGTGGCGATGATGAAGGAAAACTCACCGATCTGCGACAGGGAAAAACCGCTCTGGACGGCCGTCTTGAGGGGCTGGCCGGAAAGGAGCACGCCAATGGTGGCGAACAGGGGCTGTCCGATGAGGACCGTAAGGGTGATGAGGAGGATGGGCAGCCAGTGCTGGCCGATCATGGCCGGGTCCACCATCATGCCCACGGACACGAAGAAGATGGCCCCGAACAAATCCTTTACCGGCTTGACCAGATGCTCGATATGCTCCGCCTCCAGCGTCTCCGCCAGGATGGAGCCCATGATGAAGGCGCCGAAGGCCGCGGAGAAGCCCGTCTTGGCCGCCACCACCACCATCATGAAGCAAAGGCCCAGGGAGAAGACCAGGAGGGTCTCGTCGTTCATCAGCTTGCGGGTTTTCCGGAGGATGAGCGGCACCAGGTAGATGCCCACCAGGAGCCACAACACCAGGAAGAAGACCAGTTTCAGGATGCTCTTGACCAGTTCTCCCCCCTCAAAGCTGGAGGAGACCGCCACGGTGGACAGGACCACCATGAGCACGACGGCCAGGATGTCCTCCAGGATGAGGACGGACATGACCAGGGACGCGAATTTCTTCTTGGACAGCCCCAGGTCCTCGAAGGCCTTGTAGATGATGGTGGTGGACGACATGGAAATCATGCCGCCCAGGAACAGGGCGTCCATCTTGCTCCAGCCGAAGGCAGAGCCCACGGTGAAGCCCAGGAAGATCATGCCGAAGATGATGGTGAGGGCCGCGATGATGGCCGGGCCGCCCACCTTGACGATCTTCTTGAAACTGAATTCCAGTCCCAGGGCAAACAGGAGGAAGATCACGCCGATGTCCGACCAGACATGGATGCTGGCCGTGTCCATCACGGACGGGGTGAGGGCGAAATGCGGACTGGCGATGAAACCGGCTACGATATAGCCCAGCACAAGCGGCTGCTTGAGCTTCTTGAACAGGAGCGTCATCACGCCGGCGCAGATGAGGATCAGCGCCAGGTCGGCAATCAGCGGGGCCAGTTCATTCATTTACTTGGCGTAGGCAACGGAACGGGTTTCCCGGATAACGGTAATCTTCACCTGGCCGGGATAGGTCATCTCGTCCTGGATCTTCTTGGCGATGTCGCCGGAAAGGACCTCGGCGTCGTGGTCCGACACCTGCTCCGCACCCACGATGACGCGGAGTTCGCGGCCGGCCTGGATGGCATAGGCCTTGGTGACGCCCGGATAGGAGCCCGCAAGGCTCTCCATACCGCGCAAACGCTTGATATAGCTCTCGATAACTTCACGACGGGCACCCGGACGGGCACCGGAGATGGCATCGCCCACCAGCACCAGCGGTGCATAAAGGGTGGTCATTTCCGTTTCCTCGTGGTGGGCGCCGATGGCATTGCAGATTTCCGGCTTTTCCTTGTACTGCTCCGCCAGTTTCATACCCAGCAGGGCGTGCGGGAGTTCAGGATCGTCCTCCGACACCTTACCGATATCGTGCAGGAGACCGGCGCGCTTGGCAATCTTGGGATTCAGGCCCAGTTCACTGGCCAGGATGGCGCAGATGTTGGCCACTTCGCGGGAGTGCTGCAGGAGGTTCTGGCCATAGGAGGAACGGTATTTCATGCGGCCGATGAGCCGGACCAGTTCCATGCTGAGGCCGTGGATGCCGAGGTCGATGCAGGTGCGCTTGCCGGTTTCCAGGATTTCCTCCTCCAGCTGCTTCTGCACCTTGGTAACCACTTCCTCGATGCGGGCGGGATGGATGCGGCCGTCCACCACCAGCTGGTGCAGGGCCAGGCGGGCCACTTCCCGGCGGACCGGGTCGAAGGCACTCAGGAGGATGGCATCCGGGGTATCGTCCACCACGATCTCAACACCCGTAGCGGCCTCCAGGGCGCGGATGTTGCGTCCCTCGCGGCCGATGATGCGGCCCTTGATCTCATCGTTCTCGATGGGGAAGGTGGTGACG
>Ga0310696_10007553_pt1 | contig 12752 bp, 10 predicted proteins | sample AusTroGonzalo_MG_4_FD_203885 | JGI IMG/M metagenome (GOLD analysis project Ga0310696, IMG submission 203885) | Bovine rumen microbial communities from tropical cattle in Woodstock, Queensland, Australia - Gonzalo_02 (v2) (version 2) | ecosystem: Host-associated > Mammals > Digestive system >... | reverse complement strand
TCTTGAGCCAAAGATAATTTGTGAAGTATAGAAGGTATCCCTACATTGGTCCAAGACTTGGAAAATGATGGTGTCGCCTATGAGGTCGCAATAGCGGGAAATGCTGCTGAGGGAATCATAGCCATAGGAATAGTTGTTCAGCAATTCCGTGCTGGAAAAGGGCATCCACTGTGTAGTGTCACGTCCGGGATTTATATAGCGATACAGCAATAGATTCTCCAAATATGGTATATCATAATTGTGTGTGCTGTTATTCCAGCCCACATATCGCTGTATACCAACGATGCTTGTATCAGTGCAGTTGCTGCTATTCACCACACTTTCACTGATGTAATTAATGGAAGAGAGAGGCACACCTACAGAAAGTCGAATAGAATATCCGCAGGAGTCGCTGGCGACAACGGAATAGTCGCCGGCAGGAAGACTGTCAAAAGTGTAAAAATCCCGAAAGTCTGCATAGATGGAGTCTGTGCCGTTATGCTGGCGATGGTAGAAATACCGGTCTCGTACTAATTGGTTGTTTTCATCATATATCTCCACGCGGTATGGGAAATTCCCGTAGCGGAGTTTCAGTTGTATGCGTCCCACATCACCACATTCAAAGGCGCAGTGTATGCCGCAGTATTCCCTGTCACCATTGTTGTCAGCGGCAATGCCTACAAGCACGGAAGCCTCCAGATGAGTGTAGAGGGTGGGCACTACAATGTTGCAGAGGGTGGTGTCCACCTGTTCGTAGGTGGTCACCCCGCCGGTGGTCACAGGCACATAGCCTATCACTCCGAAACAGTATGTGCCGGCACTCAGCTGGATGTTGTTCAAGGTGTCGTAGCGGGTATTGGATCCTGCGGATAAATTGCGGTAGTAATACTGCACATTGTAAAGCGGGTAATTGGCGATGTTGCTGGCGTTGTGGGTGTTGGGGTTGATCTGAATCTCATTGTTGAAAGCATCCCAAAGGGTGATGATGGCCCGGGAGTCGTCATAGCAGTTGCCCGCTACAGTTTCCACATGCACATCATACGGAAACGGCAGATTCTGCGCCCAACCCCCTTCGCCACATAAGGCAAAAAAGCAGGCTATTAAAAGAAAAAAAAACTTTTTCAAAATCAGAAATAGCTGTTTTTCAGTATTATAAAAAGGCAACAAACAGGCGGCAAATGTATAAAAAAGTTGCGACAATATAACAGTCGTATATTGTCGCAACGGACTTTATTCCCAACCTTGTGAAAATGGATTGGATTCAGGGAAAGCTACTTTTCAAGAAGCTCCTTGTGGTTTTGCAGGATGGTTTTTGCCGTGCCCACCTTATTGGAGAACTCGAACATGGCCATCGCGTACCACCCTTCGTAGTCGGGTGCCCAATAGCGGATGCCGGCCATGCCGTTCTCTTTGCCCCATGCAATCACATCGGCGTAGAGGTTGGCCTGCCCCTGCTGGTCTTTTTTATATCCTTTCAGTTTTTTGTTCCAGCCGGCAAAAGGACCTTCCATCTTGCCCGACGGATAGGAGAACTCGCCGATGAAGACGGGCAGGTCGCACTTCTGGTTGATCTTGGAGACGGTTTTCTTCAGAAGTTTCTTTCTGTTCGACATGGAGGGTGCGCTCGGATAGTAGCTGATACCGGCAACGTCCATATCATACCCATTGTCTTTCATGTAATTGAAGAACTTCACACTGCATTTGGCCGGAAAAACCACAGTGGCGACATGGGTGGAGAAGTTGACCAAGGAATCGCTGATGCCCAATTTGGCGTAAGCGCTCAAAACGCCTCTTTTCACGGCAGCGTAGGCGGGTGCGTCGTACTGCCACACGTGTTTCTTAAGCCACCAGATGGAGAAGGCCGGAGCCAGATACCGCTTGAGGTTCGAGGCCTTTGCCAGCTTGGGGTTCACGGCGGTTTTCGCACCAATGCCGATACCGGCAAAGCAGAAATTGGCCTCGTTGCCGAGGTTCCAGTTATTGACGGTGCAACCTGTGTTCAAAATCGACTCGGCGACAAAAGCGCCGTATGCCTCCAGAACCGTGCAAATTTCGTCGAGAGTCAGCTCGCTCCAATCCTTTCCTTGTTGCAGGGCGTAAAATTCGGGATACTCCTGGAAGCGCGGACCCTGGGAATTCATCATATCCATATAGGTGTATGCGCACATAATTTCCGGATTGATGGGGATGTCGAGTTCGGCCGCAATCTGGCACAAACGGATGGCCTGGTCGAAGGTGTGGACATTGGCGTTTTCGTCCTCCACGCCGTCCACGGTGTTCTCAGCGGTGACGTGGCGCTTGGTGGCAATACGGACGTACATCTCGGTGGAGCCGAGTTCGCGGTAAATTTGCTGCAACTCCTCCGGAGTCGAGGCGCTTTGGCCGTTGACATTGAAACTATAGCCCTGCTCAAACTGGTTCAGCGAGAAGGGACTCAGCGAAAGGGCGACACGGAAAGGCTCGTTATTTTCCGCCACAACGGGTTTCTTCTTCTCCACGGCTTCATCATTTTCTTCGGATTCCTCCATTTGGGCAAAATAAGCCGTTCCGTTACTGCCTGCTTCTGAGGTGGTTATATAGGAATTTTCCTGTAAAGATTGTGGAGATGCGATTAATCGCGTCTCTACAGTCCCAATATAATCAATGCTGTTGCTGTTTCCGCCTCCGTTGCATATCATCTTGATGGAGGATGTTTGGCCGTTCTGGCGGGCGGTCAAGACGTAGGTGCTGGGCGTAGCGAGGGTGATACGGAATTGGTGGACGCCCGGTTGGGGCGAATAATTATTCGCCCCAACAACCATACGCCCGTTGATATCGGCGATTTCCATCGTCACCGTTCCGGCCTCCGTTGTTGTCAGGTAAACGTCGGTGGTGCCGTTGAACGGGTTGGGGGTGTTTTGCGACAATTGTACGTTGTGTCCCGTGAGGGTGACGGATTGTGCCACGGCGCAGAAACATAGCAACGCCAGTAGCGAAAATGTAAAGAATCGTTTCATAAAATATTGGTTTTTAATTGTTTAATCCACAAACAAATGCTAGGGCTAAAGTACAATTTTTTCCGTTGCACCCGCTGTCGTCAGAGTGGCAATTATTGTTCTATTTTCCATATTGAAATTTTTATATTTTTGCACGCTGAATCATTAGTTATCCATTATGTCCCCCACACCATCCTCTCACGAGCTCCCCGTTTTGCGGGAAGTTGACAACACCACCAGCCAGACCCGCCTCGGCGATGAGCTGCGTGTTGCCGTCATTGAAGGTCCGGCGATGTCGCTGCCGGAGTATTTCCAGACCGCCGAATATGCTTTAAACATACTCGTACGCGGACGAATTACCGCCACCATCAACCACCAACGGTATGAACTGGAGGCTCCCTGTTTTTCGTCCATCCTCATCAACCAGCCCATCCAAGTGGTGGAGACGAGCGACGACCACCTGCAATATGTGCTGGGTTTTTCGCCGCATTTCGGTGAGGATCTTCATCTGAACCTGTCGGGGGAAGCGCACATACGGGCGTATATGCGCCCTGTTTTCCCTTTGACAGAACAGCAGATGCGGGTGTCCCTGCATTACTTTGAACTGCTGCGTGAGGTGATACAGACTCCCGACATTGCCAATGCCCGTGAGGTGGCGCTCGACCTTGTGCGCTCGATGGCCCATTTCGTTTACGGATTTTACGACAAGTCTTTCTCACAGCTGCACTCACTGTCCCGACCGGAAGAGCTGGCCGGGCAGTTCCTCGCTTTAGTTGAACGGCATTGCTGTGAGCACCATTCCATCGACTGGTACGCCGCCGAGATGTGCCTCACGCCCAAGTATATCGCCAACGTGGTGAAGCAGGTCACGGGACGGAGTGCGGGCGAGTGCATCGCCTACAACCTCATCCGGCAGGCCAAGTCGCTGCTGCTGACCACCACTTTGCCGGTGCAGCAGATTGCCGACCGCCTCGGTTTCCGCAACCAGAGCCACTTCGGCACCTTCTTTCGCCGTGAGGTGGGGGCGGGCCCGAAGGCGTTCCGTGAAAAACGCCCCGTTTAATTTAAATAAATAGTGATTTCGTACGGGGACTCCACATCCACGAAGAATTCATTCAGTTCGTCAATGTCGCGGATGTAGTCTTTCAATTCGTTTTTGGTGAAACGGTACGTACTGAGGCCGAGGCCTTTGTGGACGGTCAGCTTGCGAATGTCCAAATTGATGGTGCGGTTCTGCTCCTGAAAGCGGGGCATGAAGTAATAGAACCCTTTGGTTTTGAAAGTGAGGGCGAGCGACGGGTCGGAGCAGGTGGCGTCAGTTTTGCCCTCAGGTAGGTCGGAACAGGTGATGGTATAGTCCATCGTTACCTCGTAGGTGCGCGAGAAGGTGAGAAAAGCCCATACCAATGCACTGATAACAAGGCAAATAATAAAGGTGATGGAGGGCAACTTTATCCGTTTGCCCTCCTGCGTCTCCTGTTTTTCGTTGTTATTTGTTGGTTCCATTTTCGTCAACGGCGATAGCCGACTTTTCAACTTTCAATTTCACATCACCATCCACTTTGATAATGAATGTGGTGTCCTGGACTTCGCAGATTTCGCCGTGAATGCCGCCGATGGTGACCACGTGGTCGCCTTTTTTGAGGGCTTCGCGGGCTTCCTGCACCTTTTTCTGTCTTTTCTGCTGCGGACGAATCATGAACAGCCAGAAAATGAGGATGATGGCAACAAAGAAAATAAGCATCTGCCAGCCGCCGCCGCCCTGTTGACCTTCAGCGGGAGGTGCCATTAATAAAAAGAATAAATTATTCATAGTTAAAATGTTAAGATGTTAAAATGTTTATTCGTTTATTCGGTTCTTTAATTATTTTGCAATTCCCTATCACCTATCACCTGTACCCTGTACCCTGTACCCTTCTCACGGGATTTTGACGTCGGCGGAGATGCGGAGGATGGTGCGGGTGGGGTAGGTGTTGGCGGAGACGGTGACTACGTTGGTGGTGGGTCCCAGTTTGGTTTTGGAGTCGAAGGTGACTTTGATTTCGGATGTTTCGCCGGGCTTGATGGGGGCTCTGGGCGGGGTGGAGGTGGTGCAGCCGCAGGAGGCGTGTGCGGAGCTGATGATGAGGTCCGACTTGCCGGTGTTGGTGAAGACGAACGTGTGGCTGAGCCGCTCACCCTGCATCACTGTGCCGAAGTCGTACTCCGTCTCCTTGAACTCAATTTTGGGGCCGTTCTCGTCTTTGACGGTGACGCTTCCGCCCTCCGCCGTCGCGGGATTGTGTACCACGGGCTCTTTCGACCCGCAACCGCCTATTACCGCCGCCAGCATCAGTATCAGTAGTGTTGTATAGATTCGTTGTGTCATGTTTCGTGTTTTCGGGTGCTTACGCGCCCCGTTTATGTTCTGTCACCCCTACGGGGTTGTTTTGTATATTGTATATTTATGCACGTTAATGAGACGATGTGCACATCGTCTCTACGGAACCCTATTCCTTGTACCCTGTAGAAATCAGGCCGCGGCCGCTCTTGTTGAGGTTGCCCTCATTACGGAGGTCGTTGGCAATTTTGTCGATGAGGCCGTTGATGAAGGTGCCGCTCTTTTCGGAACCGTAGGTTTTGGCTATTTCAATGTATTCATTGATAGTGACTTTCACGGGAATACTCGGGAATTCCAGCAGTTCGCAGAGCGCCATTTTCATCAGAATCATATCCGTTTCGATGATGCGTTCGGCTTCCCAGTTGCGGAGGTTTTTCTCAATGATTTCGTAGTATTTGTCCCCGTTGTTGGCGGTTTTCGTGAAAAGATCTTTGTAGAACTTCACATCTTCCACCTCATCTTTGTAGAGAGGGGCGACGGGCACTTGCTCCTGACTGGCTTTCCAGAACACAATATTCTGATAAACAGAAAGAAGGGCATCGTTATAGTCATCAAACCAGTGGAGGTTTTTCTCCTCGAAGAACCAATGGAGGAGTTCGCTTTCGGCCAGTACTTTTTCAATGATGGCCAGCACAAGTTCCTTGTCTGCTTTGTACGATTGGGCGGGGGCGTTCATGCAGGCGGCGTATTCTGGCAGCTCGGTGATGGCGGTATAGAGCTGGGAAAGCAGCTCCACCTGTGTGCTCCAGTTGACGTGGAGGGCGTTCCATTTTTTGGTGAGGGCCTGATTCTCCTCCATCTGGCGAATGACGAGGTTGTCCACAAAACGGGTGTTGGGGTGGAGATCCTCTTCAGTGGGGAAGTTCTTGTTTTTGCGTTCCTCGAACTTGGCGAGGACATAATCCTTGATTTCCGGAAAGATGGAAAAGAAGTAATATGACAGGTCGTTGCAGCTTTGTATGGTCTTTTCCAGTTTCTTCAGACCGTCGGCAATGGTCTCATTCGGGTTTGCGCTGCGGGCATAGAGGCCTTGCATCACTTTGATTCTCAAATATCTCCTGCTAATCATCTTAAAATTTTTGGAGCGGCAAAGATACAATAAATAGTTGGAAAGTTTGTCAAGTTGATAAAGATTGTCAGGTTGGTACACTCCGCGGGCATCCGACAACAACGGATGCGGGACAACACCTCTCTTTTTTTCCAAAAAAAGCTGCATCCTTTTTCCAAAAAACATACCTTTTGTCATATTTTTGAAAAAAGGCGGTTTTGCTTTTTCCATAGCTTGAAAAATAGAAGTATCTTTGCAGCCGCTTCACGGATTATCAATTTTTAAATCGTAATAATTATGAAAGATACCTTATTAAAGAGATTTTCAAGCTACATCGCCTACGCCACCACGTCGGACGAGAATTCGGAAACCTACCCCAGCACCCCCGGACAGCTCGTGTTCGGCGACTTCCTCGTGGAAGAGCTGAAACGCATCGGCCTTTCCGAAGTGAACAAGGACCAGTACGGTTATGTGACCGCCACCCTGCCGGCCAACTGCGACAAGGTGCTGCCCACTGTCGGCTTCATCGCCCACTTCGACACCGCACCTGACATGCCCGGCATCAGCGCACCCCGCGTCATCCCCAACTACGACGGCAAGGACATCATCCTTGATGCGGAAAGCGGCACCGCCCTCACCCTTACCGACTTCCCCGAACTGGCCGACTACACCGGTCAGACCCTGCTCGTCACCGACGGCAAGACCCTGCTCGGCGCGGACGATAAGGCCGGCATCGCCGAAATCGTCACCGCGATGGAGTACCTGTTGGCACACCCCGAAATTCAGCACGGCAAACTGCGCGTGGCCTTCACCCCCGACGAAGAGATCGGCAAGGGAGTGGCCCACTTCGACGTCAAGGGCTTCGGCTGCGACTTCGCCTACACAATGGACGGCGGCGCCATCGGCGAACTTGAATACGAGAACTTCAACGCTGCCGGCGCCACCATCAAGGTGCAGGGCCGCAATATCCACCCCGGTTACGCCAAAGGCAAGATGGTGAATGCCCAGCTCATCGCCATGGAGTTCAACGCGCTCCTGCCGGAGTTCCAGAGGCCGCAATACACCCAGGATTACGAAGGTTTCTACCTCCTCACTCGTATGGAAGGAACGGTCGAAAATGCTGTCCTCAACTACATTATCCGCGACCATGATGCGGAGAAGTTCGCCGAAAAGAAGGAGTTCATGCAGAAGGTGACGGCGTTCCTCAACCAGAAGTACGGCGACCGCGTCACCTGCGAAATCAAGGACCAGTACCGCAACATGCGGGAGATGGTGGAGCCGGTGTTCCATATCGTCACTCTCGCGGAGGAGGCGATGCGCGAAATCGGCATCACGCCCAAGGTACAGCCCATCCGCGGCGGCACCGACGGCGCCAACCTCTCCTTCAAGGGACTCCCGTGCCCCAACATCTTCGCCGGCGGCCACAACTTCCACGGGAAGTACGAATACGTGCCTCTCGAATCCATGGTAAAGGCGACGGAACTGATTACGGTGATTGCAGCGAAGGTGGCGAAATAAGGCACCCTTTCTACTACCCCGGCCTACGGAATTCAACGCCGTTAGAAGCAACCTGTGGCACAGGAAGTTCCCCTTCTTTCAAAGAAGGGGTGCGCGTTAGCGCGGGGTAGTTGTATAGAAAATAGTAACATCTTGTAAAATCTACTACCCCGGCCTTCGGCCACCCCTTCTACATAGAAGGGGAATTTAACCTGCATGATATGACCGAGCTGATTTGTCGTTTGGCGTTGCAGTTCCAGCCGAATATCGGAGGGACCACTGTGAAGAAGCTGCTGCAGTATTATGGTAGTGCCGCCGCCATCTTCGCGGAGAAGGACCCGCTGCGGCGGTTCGGACGTGCGGTGCATTTCCCGAAGCTTTCGCGCGAGGCCGTGGCGGCGGCAGAGGCCGAAGCCAACTGGATGGAACGGCATAACATCAAGCTCTGCTTCTACACCGACCCCGACTTCCCGTGGCGGCTGAAGGCGTGCGTGGACTCCCCCTACCTTTTCTACTACAAAGGGGAGAACATCTTCAGCGGCCAGCGGATGGTGGCGGTGGTTGGCACCCGCAGCATCTCCCCCTACGGCAAGGACATCACCCGTAAGATTGTGTCAGAGCTGGCGGAGTTCGATGTCTGTGTGGTGAGCGGCTTGGCCAGCGGCGTGGACACTGTGGCGCACGAACAGGCTCTCGACAGCGGCCTCAAAACCGTGGCCGTGATGGGCTGCGGCTTCAGCACCATCTACCCCGACTGCAACGAGCGGCTCGCCGCACGCATCCTCGACCAAGGGAGCGCGCTGGTGTCGGAATACCCCTTCCGCACCAAACCAGACCGGCAGAACTTCCCGCGCCGCAACCGTATCATCGCCGGCATGGCCGACGTCACCGTGGTGATGGAGTCGGCCGTCAAGGGTGGCAGCATCATCACTGCCTACATCGCCCACTCCTACAACCGCGATGTCCTGGCCGTGCCCGGCAACATCCTGAGCCCCAACCATACCGGCTGTCATGAACTGATACGGAAAAACGTGGCCGCCCTCGTCACTTCCGGCCGCGACATCGCCGAGGTGATGGGCTGGGATCGCCAAGCCCCCAAAGCCGTGCAGCAGGAACTGTTTGTGGAACTCAGTCCCGACGAGCAGGCGCTCACCGACATTATCGGCCAGAACCCTGACATCGGCATTGACGACCTGTCGGCGCAGGTGACGCAGTTCACCCCTTCCAAACTGGCCGCCCTCCTCCTCCAACTGGAACTCAAAGGCGTCGTCCGCTGCAACCCTGGCAAAACCTACCGTTTGTCAATAAATTGTTGATTACAAAACATTTGTAAATAATTTTCAATTTTCAATTTTCAATTCTCAATTATATTGTATCTTTGCACCCTCATTTTTGAATCATAAAAATTTAAAATACACTCCTTATGAAATTTATCGTTTCGCGCAATGAGCTTTACAAAAACCTCAGCGCTATCAGCGGTGTGTTGAGCACCAACAACACCATGCCGATTCTGGACAACTTCCTGTTCACCATTTCCGGCAATACATTGACCGTCACCGCTTCCGACCTCGACTGCACCATGTGCGCCGAAATCGAGCTGAGCAATGTGGACGGCGAGGGTTCCATCGCGGTTCCTTCCAAAAACCTGCTTGACACGCTGAAGCTGATTCCGGAAATTCCGATTGTCTTCTCCACCATTGAAGATGGCGACAAAGTGTCTCTCCGCTACACTGCTGCCGAAGGCAAGTACGACGACCACTGTTTCTCAGGCGAGGAATATCCGGCTGTCAAGCCGATGGAGGATTTCCGCACTTTTGAAATTGGTGCCTCTGTCCTGCACAAGGCCATCTCCAAAACTCTGTTCGCCACGGGTACCGACGAACTCCGTCCCAACATGATGGGTGTTTTCTGCGAACTTAATGCTGATGACATCACCTTCGTGGCCACTGATGCCCACAAGCTCGTCCGTTTCCGCAGCACCTCCGTCAAAACGATGGATCCCACAAGTTTCATCCTGCCCAAAAAGCCCCTTCAGCAGCTGAAGAGCGTCATTGGTGGAATCAATGACAACATCAAAGTGGATTATCTCCCTGACGGGAGCCGTATCCGCTTCTCTTTCAACAATATAGTCCTTTATTCTTCTTTGAAGGAAGGAAAATATCCGAACTATCGCAACGTCATCCCGAGCAATAATGACAAGAGTTTCGTGGTGTCGCGCGATTCCTTCCTCCAGTGCATCCGCCGTGTCGGCATCTATGCTAACCAGTCCACCTACCAGATTCGTATCTCCCTGAACGATGAAATCACGACGATTGCCGCTGAAGACATCGACTACGCAAAGAAGGCGGAAGAGACCATCGTGGGCATCTACAATGGCGAACCGATGGAAATCGGCTTCAATTCCAAGTTCCTCCGTGAGATTCTGGAGAACATCGAAAGCAACGAAATCCAGATGGACATGTCGCAACCAAACCGCGCCGCGCTTATCTACCCCGCCGACCAGAAAGACACCGACGAGGAGAACCTGCTGATGCTCATTATGCCTGTAATGTTAAATAACTAACCTTCAGGGTTTACGATAAAAAAAGCGGCTTCAAAAGAGCCGCTTTTTTTTATCCCTTGATGACAGCAATGGGCGACAGCGCCACTTTGATTTTGACCAGATCCATCTGATTGGCCATCACCATATCAATATCCTTGTAGGCGGCGGAGGCCTCCTCCAAATCGTTCTGGTTGCGGAGCGCGTGCACAATGTTAAGAGAATCCAGCTTGGCCGCCTCTTCGGCAAGCGACAGGGTATTGACAGCCTCCGTACGACTCATACGACGGCCCGCCCCGTGTGAGGAACTGAGGAAGCTGTCGGGATTGCCCAAGCCTTCCACAATGTAGGAACGGGTTCCCTGCGAACCGGGAATGATGCCGACCACACCCTCGGCCGCACGTACCGCCCCTTTGCGGTGGACAATCACATTCTTGTTGAAATGATGCTCGAAGGCCGCATAGTTGTGCGCAATGTTGATCATCGGCTCGAATTGCACCTCAGGAAAAGCATCTGCCACCACCTCCATAATCCACTGCATCATCAACTTACGGTTGGCCAAAGCGAAGTCCACACAATATTGCATTTCCGTCCAATACTGCTTGAACTCAGGCACACCCACTGGCAAAAACGAGAGCTGCATAGCCGGATCCACACTTGAGAACCACTTCTCATTCAGATTCTTGGCAATGGTTGCGTAATAGTCGCACACCTGCTTGCCGATATTGCGGCTGCCGCTGTGCAGCATTATCCACAGAAATCCCTCTTCATCATGCTGAAATTCAATAAAATGGTTTCCTCCACCCAGCGTGCCAATCTGTTTCAAAGCCGCCACATATTGCCGTTTCACCACGATCATATTATCCACATCATAGCCCTCGGGCATCAAGGCCTCGTTTTGTGCGGTTTTGTGATGATCCATTCCCAAAGGGATGCGCTTGCGGACACCGCGCATCAGTTGCTTGCGTAGCACCTCATCGGGAATGGAGGCCACTGGAATGTTCGTCTTTACGGCGCACATTCCGCAACCGATGTCCACCCCCACCGCGTTGGGGATCACCACGTGGTTTGTCGCCAACACGCCACCGATGGGCATTCCCACCCCACCGTGCGCATCGGGCATCACCGCCACATGATGATAAACAAACGGAAGGGAACAGAGGTTCCCCAGTTCCAACCACGCCTTGTGGTCGATTTCGCGGGCCCACATTTTGACCGGCTTGCCATTCAATACAAATTCTTTCATTTTTTCTCTTTTTTAAAAACGGTGCAAAATAAATACACTACTGCGCAATCTTTTTGCGTAGATTTGCAGCCGAAAAGATATTTCTATCATCTTATTGATAATCAATAAAATAATTTTTAATTTTTTTCAGGAAAAATATGCCCGTCAGCCGAAATGCCCTCATCCGATACAAAACCATTGACAACTGTTTGCGCAACCGTTACCGCCGCTGGACGCTGGAAGACCTTATCGAAGCCTGCTCCGACGCTTTGGCGGAATACGAAGGCATCTACAAAGGAATCAGCCGCCGCACCATCCAAGCCGACCTTCAGGTGATGCGCAGCGAGAAGCTGGGCTACAATGCCCCTATCATCGTGACAGACAAAAAGTTCTACACATACGAAGACCCCGACTACAGCATCACAAATTCACCGCTGTCGGAGGGTGACATCAATCGCGTGAGTGAGGCGGTGGAGGTGCTGAAGCAGCTGAGCGGCTTCACGCAATTTGCGGAAATGGACGCGCTCGTCAGCCGGTTGGAGGACCGCGTCTGTGCCACACGCCTCCAACGGGAGCCAGTCATCTATTTTGAGCGAAACGACGACTTGAAGGGGCTGAACCTCATCCGTCCCCTCTATCAACATATTGTAGAAAAGAAGCCGCTTAAAATCGGCTATTTGCCCTTTTCGGCCCGCCAAATGCGACAGCTGATTGTGACCCCGTATATTCTTAAAGAGTACCGCAACCGTTGGTTTTTGTTAGGCAAAGTAAAGGGGGTAAATGCCCTGCGGATCATGGCTCTCGACCGCATTGAGTCGGTGGAGCGGGCATACGGGGAGACGTATGAAATCCTGTCCGCCTTCCATCCCGACACTTTTTTCGATGATGTCATCGGGGTGACGAAATCGTTGCAGGACAAACCGACGGAAATCATCTTCACGGTTTTCGGGGACCAGTCACAGTATGTGCTCACCAAGCCGTTTCATCACAGCCAGCGGATTATTGAGCGGCACCGCAAAGACCGCTCCATAACCTTCGGGATGAACGTGGTGATCAATTTCGAGTTAGAGCGGCTTTTGCTTGGCTACGGCGACTTCATCAAAATACTA